>Ga0209839_10000011_pt1 | contig 66859 bp, 63 predicted proteins | sample OrgsoiDNA2013050_FD_185800 | JGI IMG/M metagenome (GOLD analysis project Ga0209839, IMG submission 185800) | Permafrost soil microbial communities from the Arctic, to analyse light accelerated degradation of dissolved organic matter (DOM) -... | ecosystem: Environmental > Terrestrial > Soil >... | reverse complement strand
TCACGCATATTGAAACCCATGGTTATTGCATCTCCTTACTTCAACTGAATATCTTTAATCTCGGCTTTAAACATCCGCGCAACCTCCTGGACGATCGGGTCGCCCTTCACCTTTTTCGCTGCGGACTGCAGGCGCGTGGTGTGCTGCTCGGGATTCTGCGCGGCCTTTTCTCCTGGTGTACTGGTAGTATTCTCTCTCACAATGCTATTTCTGGCAAGTGGGGGCGTGAAACTGGCATCCGCGGTTGGGGCAGAAGGACCATGTGAAGTGGGCGGCTCCTGCTTTTGCGCGGGCTTCTGCTGTTCCTGTGGCGGCGTGCGGGCGGGTGGCGCGGCTGGCCGTTCCACGTGCGCCGATTGCAGCGGAGGTAGCGTCACGGCGGCGTGGGCCGCGTAGTTACTGGCATTGGGCGGAGGAATCGTCCTGGACGAGGAGCCGCTCCCTGGCGGCAACAGGCGCACACTGCATTCGCGCTGCAGCTCAACCTTCAAAGCCCACTCAATCGAATCGTGGTCTTCCTTCTTTTGCAGCGCGCTATAGTGGAAGATCGCGTTCGCCATGAGTACTACCACGGGCAGTTCGCGTGTCCCCTCGACGCCGACGATGGAGTAGCCGTTCAAGACAGCGGCAATCCTTGCACCAGCACCGTTCTTCACCGTCTTCACACGCCGCTTCACATACTCCCAGCGCTCCTTTACATCCGCCACGGTCAGGGCGGGTTCCGTCTCTTCTTGCTGCGGTGGCGCTTCTACTGGTACGGGACTCTCGATAGGTGCAGCCTGGGACACAGGCTCGAACTCTTCATATTCTGGGGGCAACTCCTCCCAGTCCGGCAATGCCTCAACGTCCTGAGACGGGACCGGCGCAGGAAGCGGTGCGTCATGGCGCTCCGGTGGCCGTGGTGCCTGCACCAACTCAGCGGGAGCGCGCACAGGTGCGGGCCTGGGCGCGGGTCGCGATTGTACAGGGGCAGTTGTTGGCTGCACTGTCTGGGCCGTTTGTACCGACTGCACCGACTGCCCACTCTGCTCGCGGCGATGCAGTTCCAGGCAAGCCAGCAGGGCCAGTTCCAGGCCGAGCTGAGGGGTGCCCTGATTTTTCTGCATCAGATCGTTCTGCGCAAAGATGCGAGCGCATGCAGTCAGCTCTTCGAGGGTAAACAACTGGGCAGCCTGTTTAATCTCCTTTACCTCATCCTCCGTGCCGTCAATGATCGTCGCGATATCGGCTCCAGCTTTTTCTAGCATCATGGCGCGCCAGAACTCGGCCACCTGGAGGTTGACCTGGCGCAGATCGGCTCCCGCCTCAACGAGCTCGTGAATCAGGTGCAGCCCGGCAGCACTTTCCAGGTTGGCGATATGCAGAATGAACTTCTGGATGGCGCGCGGATCGGCCACTCCAAGCATCGTCTGCACCTGCGCCAGGGAGACGTGCTGGCCCGCGTAGGCGATCGCCTGGTCCAACAGGCTCAGGGCGTCACGCATGCCACCGGCTGCCGCCCTGGCGATCAGTTCAGCGGCACCGCGATCCAGCTCAATCTGCTCCTCGCCAGCGACGAAGTTGAGGTGATGAACGATCTGCTGCGTCGTGAAGCGCTTGAAATCGAAGCGCTGGCAGCGCGAGAGGACGGTAGGCAGCATCTTATGCACATCGGTCGTCGCCAACACAAAAATAGCGTGCGGCGGGGGTTCTTCGAGCGTCTTGAGCAGGGCGTTGAAGGCTTCGGTGGTGAGCATGTGCGCTTCGTCGAGGATGTAGACCTTGTACTTGCCTGTGGAGGGTGGCATCATCACCTTCTCGCGCAGATCGCGAATGCTATCGATGCCGCGATTGGAGGCGGCATCGATCTCGATCACGTTGAACGAATTGCCCGCGGTAATCTCGCGGCACTGCTCGCAGGTATTGCAAGGCTCGCCATCTTTCGTATTCGGGCAATTAATCGTTTTGGCGAGGAGACGCGCAGTACTGGTCTTGCCGGTCCCGCGTGGACCGGTAAAGAGATACGCGTGGGCCAGGGTGCCACCGTTGAGCGCGTTTTTGAGCGTGTGGATAATAGGTTCCTGACCAACCATGTCAGAAAAATTTTGCGAACGCCATTTGCGATAGAGTGATTGAGAGGCCATTTACATAACTCCCGCCTATGCAATCTTCACGACGGGCCACAGCCGACCGCCAGACGAAAGAGAAAAGGACAGTAAAAAACCAGTTTTCGCCCGGCCCTGCCGGTCGGCGTAATCAGGCGACCCTACGGCACCCAGAGAGGTCCATTTACCGTTGCTTCCGCAAAGATCTGGCGGGGTTCACAGACATCTGCCGCGCAGGACCCAATTACGCCGACCGACAGGGCCGGAAGAAAACCGGTCTGTCCCACTTGAGCGTTTTTCCTTCACGGGACAGACTCATTATACTCCTCTGCCCACCTCCTGTCAAGACAAATATTTCCCGATCAGGAGACCATAGCGCTCTTTTGCCTCGGCGGGTATGGCGGCGCGATCGGTGATGATCGAGGTCGCCAGCGCACTGGCACAGGTGCAGTCCAGGTGAGCGCGCTCCACCGGAATCTTTTGCGCGACATCCAGCAGGATGCGTTGCGCGTTGGCAACGTTGGCGCTCAGGTTGCCGATCACCATCTCAACAGTCACCGCCTCCTCGGTCTCATGCCAACTATCATAATCGGTGGCACAGGCGATGGTAGCGTAGCAGAGCTCGGCCTCGCGTGCCAGCTTCGCCTCCGGCAGCGCGGTCATGCCAATAATATCCATACCGAGCTGGCGATAGACCCTCGATTCGGCCTTCGTGGAGAAGAGCGGCCCCTCCATGCAGACATAGGTACCGCCGCTATGAACGTGTACGCCGGGCAGGCTGCGCGCCGATGCGAGCAAGAGGCTGCTGAGCGTCGGGCAGAAGGGATCGGCTAAGGTGCAGTGGACGACGAGACCCTGCTCGAAGAAGCTATTGACGCGGCTCTTCGTGCGGTCAAACAACTGGTCGGGAATGATCAGGTCGCGCGGCGCGATATCTGCGCGCAGGCTGCCCACGGCGCTGACGGAGATTACCCACTCCACGCCCAGGCTTTTGAGCGCCCAGATGTTGGCGCGCACCGGTATCTCGCTCGGACTGAGACGGTGGCCGCGCCCGTGACGGGGCAGAAAGGCCATGGAGACGCCTGCGACCTTGCCAATGGTGATCGCGTCGCTCGGATCGCCAAAGGGCGTATGGACGTTGACCTCTTCGACATCGGTCATCTGCTCCATGCGATAGAGACCACTCCCGCCGATCACTCCAATGCTTGCACGTGGCATACGCCGGACCCTCCTTCATTTCATGAAAAACTTACTCAGAAGAACTTATGCCCTGATCCTGATATAGCGCCGCTTGCCCACCTTGAGCACCGCGCCATCGACAGCAGGCAACAGAAAATCGAAATCCGTAATGTGCTCTGGATTGCTCGCCTCTCCGGCTGGGAACCAGGAAACAGCGTTCTGCTTCAGCAGTTCTCGCGCCTGGTTTCGACTGGCTGTCAACTTTGCATCGACCATCACTTCGACGATATTCCTGGCCTGATCCATAGCGTACTCAAGCATATCGAGCGGCAATTTGCGCTCGGAGAACTGGCGAATGAACGCCTCCTCGGCCTCCTGCGCGGCGTCGGCGTTGTGGAACTCGGTCACGATCTCGCGTGCTATGCGGCGTTTAACATCCCTTGGATTGAGCGTCCCCTCGGCCATCTTGCGATCAAACTCGTCCAGTTCGGCATCGTCAATGTCGGTGAGCGCCTCGAAGTATGTGCGCATGGTCTGATCGGGCAAGGACATCAGCTTGCCGTACATATCGTTGGCGGGCGCGGTGATCGCGATGTAGTTGTCCAGCGACTTACCCATCTTCTTCACGCCATCCAGGCCCACAATCAGATTGACCGTCAGGATCTGCTGCGACGGCTGCCCAAAGATCGGCTGCAGCTCGCGTCCGACCAGCAGATTGAAGGTCTGGTCGGTGCCGCCGATCTCGACGTCCGAGCGCAGCGCCACAGAGTCGTAGCCCTGCAATAGTGGGTACATGAACTCCGACAGGTAGATCTCGATGCCGCCCTTGTAACGTTTGGAGAAGTCGTCGCGCTCCAACATCTGCGCGACTGTCTTAAAGCCCAGCAGCTTGATGGCATCGGCCAGGGAGAACGCGTCGAACCACTCGCTCTGTCTACGCACCTCGGTCTGTTCGCGATCGACGATTCTGAAGAACTGGTCCAGATAGGTGGCAGCGTTGGAGTTCACCTGTTCGGCGGTCAACGCCTGGCGAGCCTCGGCGCGGCCACTGGGATCGCCCAGGCGCGCTGTCCAATCGCCGATCACTACGACGGTCTTATGCCCGAGACGCTGGAACTGGCGCAGCTTACGGAACACGACGGCATGGCCGATCGTCAGGTCGTAGTGGGTTGGATCAACACCGAGCTTCACGCGCAGGGGCTGACCCTTATTGCCCTCCACCAGCAGGCGGCGCAGATCGGCCTCTTTCTCGACCTGCGCCACGCCACGCGTGAGCAGGTAGTCTATATCTTTAGATGTTGGTTGCGGTTTTACAGTCACATCACCCTCCCAATTGCTTACTTCGTGCTATTGGTCGCATTTTACCAGAATATGCGGAGATCGTCGAGAGGGAAGAGCGTACCTGCGGCATTCTGTTGACTTGCGCCGCTAATGGATGATACGATCTTTACTATATAGCGCGGAGCATTGCTGCGAGCAAGCCTGGTGGTCATTTGCTTCTATTCCAGACTCCTCCCTCGCCTGCTTCTAGCCTGTGCGTTTTGCGCGCATAAAAGGCTTTACAAGCGCTCCAATATATCACGAGGAGAAACTTTGTATGCGCATTCTCATCCTGGGAGGCGATGGCTACCTCGGCTGGCCCCAGTCGCTCTATCTCTCCAGCAAAGGTCACGATGTCACCATCTTCGACAATTTCGCACGCAGAAACTTCGACCTGGAAGGCGGCTTTCATAGCCTGCTCCCCATCTACACGCTGCACGAACGCGTTGCCGCGTACAGGGAGATCTCCGGTCGGCAGATACAGATCCGCATCGGCGATACGCTGGACTACGAGGCGCTGGCCGCTACCTTTCGCGCAGTACAACCCGAGGCGATCGTTCATTTCGCGGAACAGCGCTCGGCCCCTTATTCTATGATCGACCGCAAGCACGCCGTTTTTACGCAAACAAATAACGTGATTGGAACGCTCAATGTCCTCTACGCGATGAAAGAGTTTGCGCCCGAGAGCCATCTCGTGAAGCTTGGCACGATGGGCGAATACGGCACACCCAATATCGATATTGAAGAGGGTTTTATTGAAATTTCTCATAAAGGCCGCTCGGATATCTTACCATTTCCTAAACAGCCTGGATCGTTCTATCATTTATGTTACGACGATCTGACGGAAGTACTGACACGAGATGGCTGGACACTCTTCAAGGATCTTACTGATAACGATGAAGTTGCAACAAGGCAGCTCGATGATCCCCATATCATCTATGCAAAGCCAACAGCATATACAGCCTATCCCTATGAAGGTTCTATGTATTGCCTTGAGCAACGTCGGATTGACTTGTGCGTTACGCCAAATCATCGCATGGTCACTTCCTACAAACGCCGTGATGGAACAGAGAATATACGCTTTGAAGAAGCAAAAAACATCCTGGGTAAGTATAATCGCTACCATTTGACAAGCGAGTGGGACGGGGAAGAACAGGAAACGTTTACTTTACCTGGTTATCATTGGCTCGGAGAGAGCGAACCTCCCACAGCTGACATCGAATTGCCAATGGACGACTGGCTGGACTTTCTTGGATGGTACCTTGCTGAGGGTACAGTAGATGGCGCATGGCGTAAAAGAGCACCAAATCGTATTTACATTAATCAGAAGATCGGTTCCAATTCCGAAGAAGTGAACGCAGTCTTTGAGAAGATCGCGGCTGTCCTGGGATGTACACACAGTGTATACCTGTTCAAGGACAGGGACCAGGAAGCTCACTACCTATTCTGCACGCAGCTTGCAATTTACCTCGCACAACTTGGCAATAGCCTGACCAAATACATTCCACGCCAGTTACTCCAGCTCTCGAAACGGCAACTAGGCATTCTTTTCAATGCAATGATGTCAGGCGATGGTACGTGGATGGATCGCGACCGACAGTATGGTCGCTACTACACTTCATCCAGGCAGCTCGCTGATGATGTGCAGGAAATCGCGATCAAACTTGGGCTTTCGGCTAATATCAGTCATCTGGATCGAACGAATGGTATAGGATGGACACAAGCTAAGGAGTACCGCGTAAATCTCACGAAAACGACAGTATTCCAGGTCAACCAGCAAACAGATGACCCAAATGATTGGGTAGAGGACTATGCTGGTATGGTTTACTGCTGTGAGGTTCCAGGCGATGGTATCATTATGGTCAGACGTAATGGAAAACCGATCTGGTGTGGTAACTCCAAGGTGCATGATAGCCACAATATTATGTTCTGCTGTAAGGTCTGGGGCCTGCGCGCAACCGATCTGAACCAGGGCGTCGTGTATGGCGTCGAGACCAATGAGACGATGCAGGACCCGCGCCTGGCAACGCGCTTCGACTACGATCAGATCTATGGCACCGCCCTGAACCGCTTCTGCGTACAGGCCGCCATGGACTCTCCTCTGACGATCTATGGCGAGGGCTATCAGACACGCGGCTATATTGATTTAAGAGACACGATTAGATGCATCGAACTGGCTATTCTGTCACCAGCGGGCGAGGGCGAATATCGCGTCTTCAACCAGTTTACCGAGCAGTTCTCGCTGCTTGACCTGGCGCAGATGGTGGCCGAACAGAGCAGGCGCTTTGGAGCGGAGGTACGGATTGCGCACCTTACGAATCCGCGCGTCGAGGCCGAGCAACACTACTACAACGCCGCTCATACGCGTTTGATCGAACTGGGACTGCAGCCACACCTGCTGGACGAGGCAACGCTTGGGTCGCTGATCGGATTAGCCATCAAGCAGCGCGAACGGATCGATAGGGCGCTGATTCTGCCTACGGTAAACTGGCGCGCAACGAAAAACGATCTTACTTAAACCGATGCCTGACGATTTATACCATCAGTAGGGAGGGGCCTTGCGTCCCTCCGGTGGCCACTCACGTTCGCCAAGCCGGAGGGACGCAAGGCCCCTCCCTACTGATGAATTATGACGATCTTCGCCTATGTTGCTCTGCAGGCATCCAGCAATAATTGCAGGAATCTGCTGGTTTGCCTGCCTGTTCCAGGCTTTATAGGCCCGAATGCTCCTGACCTTTGCGGCGATCAGCTCGGGGTCGCGCATCACTGCAAGTAGGAGCTCTTGCTGGGCAGCTGGTGTGAGACAGACCCAGCCCAGATTGTGACGCTCGATAAAGCGCAGGTTGGGAGTCTCCTGGCCCGGAATAAAGGTCGTCGCGATGAATGGTCTCTCCACCATGAATGCTTCTGAGATGAAGCTCGCTCCTGCCTTGCCCACTATCAGGTCCGCCGCTTTCATGTAGGGGGCGATCGTCGGGGTAAAGGGCAGGACGCGCACCTGCTGCATGTCGGCGTAGCGTCTGGCCATCGCTTCGTTATTGCCAACCGCTAGAATGATCTGTAGAGGCATCTCCGCGTTGAGCAGGGCATCCAGCGTCTGATCCGCGGCGGCAGATCCCAGCGCGCCGCCCTGTAGAAAAAGCGTCAATACGCCCGGGTCGAGTTTGAGCGAGGCCAGCGTTTCGTTGCGCTCGGAGGCTTCTAGAAATTGACGCCGCAGCGGCCTTCCAGTTAGATGGAGGCGTTCGCGCGCAATGCCTTGTTCCAGCGCCTGCATGAAAATTTCGCGCGAGGGGGCGAGGTAGGCGGCGGCCTGTTTCTCGCTGAACCACGTCATATGCAGGTGCCCCAAATCGGTAAGCTGAAAGACGAGCGGAATATGTAGATGTTCGCTAGCGCGGGCGACGACATAGGATAGGAACGCGTGTGTTACGATAATAAGCTGAGGTTGCGCCTGCTCGATCACACGTTGAAAGCGTCGGCAGCTGCGCAAAGCAAGCACACATTGCAACCATAAGGCGACTGGCACGTTGTCAGTCAAGGTATACTGCCACGTGAGAAACTGCCGAAAGTGCCGACTCATCCACACGTACGAGCGCCCGATGCCGGGGTCCTGGGGATCGACGATCGTGATATCGTAGTCTACTTCAAGCATTTCCTTCAGAGATTGAGCCAGGTTCATATGGCCTCCTCCGGTATGCGTGGTCAGGATCAAAATAGTGGGCTTTGCTCTCGGCGTCATATTTTCTTTACGCATCTAATTGATCTCTTCTGTCTTTTTGAGTTCTTCTTGTGTCTGGAGCATTTCGTGGAGAGCGGGTTCGGCAACATCTTGTTCGCTAGCGCGTCTGCGCCGACGTACTCTACGTATCAAAATCACTATAAGAAATATGCCGATAATACCGACAAGCACCAGACTTGAGAAAGCTCCAAAGAGGCCCGCCACCTCTTCCCAGCTTTCGGCAAAGGCAAAACCGAGACCGAGGGAGATGGCGGCGCTCAGGATCTGGCCGCTCACATCCCAGAACAAAAAGCTCCGGTAGGGGTACTGCTCCAGCCCCGCGAGCAGATTGATCGGGCCACCGAGGGCAACGATGAGAAAGCGTGTGATAAAGATAGCCCACCTGGCGCGACCCCTGAAATAGACGCGGCCACGCTCCATAGCCTGTGGCGTAATCCAACGTATACGTTTCTGGCGCTCGATCCACGCCAGCAGGACCGTTCCCAGGCGGCGACCGATCAAATAGGTCAAGTTATCTCCCATCACCGCGGCACTCAGGGCTACCGGATACAGGATAAAGATGTTGAGGTCGCCAAAGGCGGCAAAGGCTCCGGCGGCGAAGAGGAGTAACGAACCAGAGATAGGAGCCCCCGCAGCGGCTACGAAGACAACCAACCAGAGCGCCGGATATCCATAATGCTGCAGCGCGCTGATGAAGAACGCATTCAATCGTTCGCCCTCCCTGGCTCTGATGGTGGCTGGTATTGCTGGCGTTCCCAATTGAAAGCGGGCGATGGTAGCGGCACTGATACGGTAAAACCGGTGGGATCTTTGCGATACGTGAGAATAGAATGCTGAACTGTATGGATTACCTGATTTACAGGCTGCTTTTTACGATCAGCAATCTCGTAGAGCGTCGCTTTGCGCAGGGTAGTGGTATCGCTGATGACAAGCGAGCGACCCAGGTAGGCTTCGGGAACGTGGTAAACGTGGGAGATCACATGCAGGGTCATCCAGGGACGAATCGTCCCCACATCTCCTACTTTGACCGCGCTGTACTGCTTCTGAAAATTGTGTACCGCCTGCGCGGTATTGACGGCAGTGAAGATCAGCACGCCCAGTATGAGTAGTAGCAAAAGACCGATTATACTTAATTTTGTGCGTTCGCTCGGCCTGTAGTACAACTCTTGATGACCCTTTCCTGGCTATGAAAAATGTTCTATAAATTTAAACGATCCAGGGTCTGCGTAAGGCACAAAAGTTGCATTTTAAGCAAACATTGGTGGCAAAGATTACCCTCTACCCGTTCTGTTCCAACCTCCTGCGCAACCATTGCACCGCTATCAATGTCTTGGCATCCAGAATTTCACTGTTATCCAGCTTCGTCCACAGGTCAGAGAGCGCCAGATCGACGCGCTGGATATCTTCGTGCTCGGAAGCCTTGCCGCCGCCGGGAGAGACCTGATCAGCGTTTTCAACTTCAGCGTAGTAGAGGTGGATGCGTTCAGACGTTCCGCCCGGTGAGACATAGAATGTGGCGATGCAGGCGAGATCATGCACCGCGTAGCCAATCTCTTCGTGTATTTCGCGCCGAATGCACGCTTCCGGCAGCTCGTCTTTATCGATCACTCCTGCGACCACCTCAAGGAGCCAGCCCGGCCCTTTTTCGTAAGTGGGGTAACGGAACTGCTCTATGAGTATGACTTTTTGGGTGTCACGGTTCAGCAGAAGCGCCGCCGCGGAGTCGCCGCGCTCAAACACCAGGCGACGCACCGTTGAGCTCATCTGGCCGTTAAACTGCTCGAAACGTAGCTGCGTTTCCGTAACGGTGAACGTTTCATCTAACAGGGTACGTTTGCTCTCTATCTCTACACGCTTCATGGTTCCCACCTCACATTTCTTTTCTATCATTCTCTCTTTAAAAATAGCACGGGTCTCATTTGAATGCAAGCTATCAAAACGTAACCTGCATACGTATGTGTCACTGACAGAACAGAGAAGATGCAGAAGAGCTCCAGCCACTGAACACCTTTCTTACACAATGTGACAGGGTGTCCATCATGACAGCTCTACCGGACAAACGAGGGAGGATATTCATGAAACACTTACGTCTTTTGCTAGCACCTATTGTCCTTATAATTGTATTGATGCTGGCGGCGTGCGGCAGCTCTTCTAGCACGGCGAGTACTACGACGAGCGGGAACAGTGCGGGGAATGCGAACAACAGCGGAACGCCATCTACCAGCGCGGCGGGAACAACGCTTCATACTGCATCAGCCACGGTCGGTGGAAAAACTGTGACGCTGCTTACAAATGCCCAGGGGAAAACCCTCTACTACTTTACGGCTGATACATCAACCACGGCAGCGTGTTCGGGCGGATGCGCCTCGACATGGCCTCCTTACCTTTCCAGTGATGCAGGCGCGCCGACAAGTGCGAACGCTCTAACGGGGAAGCTGGCCGTTCAGACGACCACAAACGGGAAACAGATCACCTACAACGGTCATTTGCTCTATACCTATTCGGGGGATAGCGCTCCCGGCCAGACCAATGGTGAAGGAATCGGCAATAAATGGTTCGTCGCCACAAATGATCTGGCGGCGAGCACTACGCAGCAGACCACTCCCAGCAGCAGCAAATCTGGGTATTAAGAAAAGTTTTTCTATAGGCTGAGCACGGTCCACTACAACAAGTGGGCCGTGCTCAGCCTATAGAAAATTTGGATCAGTGCCCCTGATTAGAAAGAACCGACGTTTATTCTCGCGTGGTCATCATTCATAGCAAGCGCGTTTTGCGTACTGGACGCGGGCACAGGAACAGAGGCAGACGACGTTGTGAGCTGCCCGAAGATCTCAAGCCCATTGTTGAGTCCAACAAACACCTCGCCGTTTGCTACGGTCGGGGCTGCGTACTTTACATGACCACCCAGGCCATCACGCGCGGCATCTTGATTGCTATTGTACAGCTCTTTGTTCAGGTCCGTGGCGTCATAGGCACGTAAAATGCCAGCTGGATCAACTGTCCAGAGAATACCAGTGCCTGCTGCTCCATTGTTGCTGGAAATGGTAGGGTTGCTGCCCGTAGCACCGAAGGTCTCCGGCGATTTTGAAGAGGGCGAGGTAGCAATTCTCCTGCTACTATTACTATCCCACGAGAACGCTTTGAGTTTATCTCTCGTGCCTGAGAAGTAGACATACTGCTGACCACTGGCGGAACTCCAATAGGTGACGTTGCTAAAGAGTCCTCCAATCGTTCCGGCGGGCAGCTCCTGCACAATTCTATCGACATTGGTCAATTTAAGATTGTTGCAGGGCTTGGCGATCGTATGATAGTGTCCCATATCAGTAGTATTGACCACGTAGACACGGCCTTCCTTGCCTGCCGTGATCAGCCGATGCTGGTCGGGCAGCAGCAAAGGTCCGCCGGACCCCAAATCTCCATCTATAGCGGCCAGGCACTGCTGGTTGAAGGGAGCAAAGTAGTCCTGCACCTTGAGTTGCGCGTTGAGTCTCACAACGCTATCGCCATAATCCACGCCCTTTTTATTAGCATCAAAACCACCATTGCCGCTCGTATAATAGATGTTGCCGTTGCTATCCGCTGAGAGCGCGCCACCTACCGCCCAGATACCACCCTCCGATGAGTTTGCTGTATCAGTGTAGACGCTCACCTGCTGAAACTTACCAGCATTGTAGGAGTAGCTCATGATCCAGCCATGAAATGGTGGATTGTCACAAAACGAGCCCCAGGCGATATAAATCTTGCCATTGGCAAGCAAGAGGCCAGTGCGTTGGCGCTGCGTTTGTGGATTAAACTTGAGCTTGCCTTTGACACTGCCCGCACCTGTCCCCGCAACCGTTGCCTGAATCTTCGTGGCAGCCTTCTCGTGGCCAGTTGCAATGTCGAGCGCGTGGAGGCGATAGACAAACGAGCCATTTTCTTTCGTCAGCGCGACAACGTAGAGCGTTCCGGTACTGCGATCGATAACGGGTGTTCCGGTGAGTCCGTCTTTGGGCACAACATCGTTACAGGATACATCGGTGTTCGAAGGCGCAACCACCGAAGAAGAGGTGAGGAAGCTCTTATGCCAGAGAGGAGCGTCCGCGCTGGTCTGGTCAGCATCGAAGGCATAGATGCTATCGTTCTCGGTCGCGACATAGACCACGTTATGGCTTGTTCCTCCGACGGTGACGCCAGGAAGATAAAGCGGCTGAGCGTATACTTGCCCATCCGTTTTGTAGGTTACATGTTTTCCAAAGGTGTTTTGATTGACATTGGTTGTATTAAGGATTGTCTCGGTCGTATGGCTTCCCGTATGAGAGTTATCCTCTTTGTACGTAACCACAGCAGTATTACTCGCCGCCGCATGGTTGGCCGTTTGCGCAGAGGCAGCAAAGGCATGGGTCCCGATATCGCTAATAGACGCAACGAGGAGCACAAGCAACACTCCAATTCCGCATAGGAACACGAGACGAGGCATTCGTCGAGGAGAAAACATAAAACAACGGCTCCTTTTCCATAGAATAAGTATGGTCGATAGTTGCTGCAATGAAGAAAATCAATGTATAAACAGTGAGCAACCTGATCGAAGTTTGTTTATGCATGCAATTAAACATAAGAATAAAACGGCGAGGATGAGATAGCAGCGTAAATTAAGTGGAGATGTGGTAAAGAAAAGGGGGTGTAAGGTAAAGATATTATTGTGCGATCACGCCTCCTCAAAATCATCATTGAAACGATAGCCGACGCCGGGGATGGTGAGGATGAAGCGTGGCTGGTCGGGCTGCGGCTCGATCTTGCGCCGCACCTGAGCAACGTAGACATGCAGGCTGTGCGCCCGGCTATGCGCTTCAACCCCCCACACCTGAGTCAGGAGCATCTGGCGTGTGAGAATCTTGCCACGATTGGTAATAAAGACCTTGAGCAGATCATATTCGGTCGGCGTCAGTGGCACGGGGCGTCCATCAAGCTCTACAGAGCGGTGCGCGAAGTCGATAGTGAGTGGGCCCAGTTGAAAATGCGGGTCCGTTCCAGCCTGCACCTGCGCGACATGGCGTAGCGCGACCCTGATGCGCGCAAGTACCTCGTTCATGCCAAAGGGCTTGAGAATATAATCATCGGCCCCCATGTCCAAAGCGCGCACGCGGTCCTCTTCCGCATCTTTAACCGACAAGATAATGATTGGCAGATTCGAGTCCAGGCGTATACGTCGGCACACCTCCAGGCCGCTTATCCCCGGCAAAAGCAGATCGAGGAGTATCAGGTCGGGTCGGCGCTGCGCAGCGACCTCGATGGCCTCTTCGCCACTGCGCGCGGTAAATACCTTGTAGCCGTGGGCGACAAGGTTGCGCTGCAGGGCGCGGATAATCTCTATTTCATCGTCAACTACGAGGATATGGGCACCGCTCTTGCTCATACGAGTACTCATTTCATAGCGGCCTTTTCCGTGCGCAGAAAGCATACAGCATACAGAGCCGTTAGCCCTGCTTATGGAGAGGCACAAACCCTTTCTATGGCTATAGTATAGGATGCCAGGGATCAAATTACGGTCTAGATTAGAAGGAAATAGCTCAAAGATCACTCAAGATCGAGGGTATGCACGCGTAGATCCGACCAGCGGGCGCGCTCTCGAGTAGGCAGCGAAGCCCAAAGCGCGTTTGTTGTGTCATATGCTATAGAAAAAAGATTAGTGATTTTTATGCAATTTCTCGTTGTAAGCACGAAGAGTCGGCCAGTCTCCATTTTTGCCTTCTGTTATGCTTATAATAGGAAGGAGTTTTTCACACATGTTTCGTTCGCAAGGTGAAAAGATTTCCAGCGTGCGCATAATCAAGGTATTGCCCGCTAACGTACCTGACAACTTTATCTTTTTCCTTCCTATACGGGGAGCGCCTTCTATCCAGGCGCGTGACTTATGCGCCTTGCGAAAAAAGGAGGTGACATTACCTGCGTTGAATCTATTGTTTATGAAAACATCCAGCTCTCACTAACAGAAAGAGAAGATCAATTTTTTGGTGTCGCGTGTTATAGTAGAGAGAAGAAGATGTAAAGTGATGTATGCCTTTCAGCATAGATCACATAAATAGAAGCGGTATCTTTATATACGGAAAAGGGAGTATTCTATGCCACGTCAAGCCTTACCATCCTCGTACGAGCAAGAGGAAGTTCTGGAGCTGGAGCCGACTTCAGCGAAAAATGACCTGTTAACGATCCGCGAGGTGGCGCAACGGCTACGCGTCGATACAACAACCGTGCGGCGCTGGATCTCATTGGGTCTACTGGAAGCAATCATTCTTCCCCATCGCGGGAAGAGGCAGGCGTACCGGGTGCGCAGGAGCACCCTGGACCATCTCTTGAAGGTGGGACCTTCGCTGCTGAGTGTAGCACAGTCAGAGTAGACTACTGACTGCATAACTACCTATTCAGGTCTCCTCAACACCCCCACAACGCGTCAGGAGGCGGCCTGAACAGGTTCCGCTTATGCGCGCATCGCTAGCATCAGTCGAAGGAGATGTAGCGCGTGGACGCAACAACGGAGGCGCGCTGAAGAAGCGAGCGGAAAAGAGGTGAGATGGCGATAACAACTGAATCAGGATACGCACGGTTCGTAGGGGCCAGACGCGACACGTCTTCGACCGTCCGTGACCGGGCAAAGGCAACATCACATCTACGAACCTTTGCGTGTCCTGATTCAGTTGTTACCGCCTCTAGAGAGAAAGTGAAAGGAAGCTAGAGGTCATACTAAAGAGACGACACAAAAAAAGAAACACAAGAGGGCTTAAACATCAAGCCTCCTCGAGTTCTCGCGTAAATTTAATCGTTGCCTCGCCGCTCAGCACCATGTTGCCATGCTGATTTGAACATTGAGTGTGAAGTGTAATGATACGTTTATCTTCGCGTACGGCAACTACCTTAACCAGAACAGTGATCTCGTCGCCGATGTGAATAGGAGCGAGGAACTTCAATGTCTGCCCCAGATAGATACTACCAGGTCCGGGGAGCACATTGCCCAGGACGGCAGATATCAACGAACCGATGAGGAAACCATGTGCAATACGTTTTCCAAAGAGCGAACGCTCCGCGTATTCTGCATCAAGATGGATAGGATTTCTGTCACCACTTACTTCGGCAAAGAGAGCGATATCATGCTCGGTAATCACACGAGAAAGAGTTGCCTGCTCCCCTATCGCCGGTAATGGCGCTAACTTCTTTGTAGACTGGCTCATACCTTCATCCCCTGACAGTACACCGATACCACGAGAGCGTACGACTTGTAGCTCAATCATTGTGATACATTGCACTCTAACAGAGGCTAGCCTCTGCTTGATGATCCACATGCATTTTGCGACATCGTTGTCGTTATTTTGCATATATGTGCAGTATACATATACATCCACGCTTTGTCAAGGGGTCCACAGCAGTAGTTCTGTGACGGACTGTCTGACGTGATGTTTTTGTGAACTGCACGCGTGCAAGAATGTCACCACGCGCCTACTAAGAGACACGCTGGCGGGCCGATGCACGTAAGCTAGCAACGTTCGAAAAGCCCTGTACACGGATATGCCACCACTTGACATAGATGCAATTTGCATCATATAGTATAGATGGCCTATGTCGTTTCCCATTTTAGTAGTCATAGCATACACCATGCGACAGGTTATCACTTCTTGCTTATACTATGCATGTAACATATATATGCATTTCGTGTCAAGAGCTTTCAGAAAAGTCGGCGTTCGCGAGGTAGGCCCTCAGCGCCTTCGTTGCATACATATCTGGCGATGACTGAGCACAAAAACATGTGTTCTCTACGCCAATGCCTCGATTGTGTGATGAAGTCGTGAGTCCGTCGTCGGCTCTTGTGAAACATCTGTGAGTGCGTACGACTATCTTTTGTATAAAGAGAGGGCAAAAAAGGGACCTGAACATCCCCTATGGCATGGCAGCAAGGAAGCGACAGATGTCGGCTGCCCCCTGATATCAGAACGTGCCGGACCTTTCTGCCAGCCAGGGGATGAATACATGTCCAGCAACGATGACAGTCATGTAATGCGTAGTATCCTGATAAGCGTCACGCACTATGCGTACTACCCCGGTTTTGATCATAGAGGAATTGGGCGCTTTGTTGCGTCAAGCGAGTCTCTATGGGGAGGAAAAAGCATGAATATTGTATTGATCGGAGCACAAGGGTCTGGGAAGGGAACACAGGCGGATATGCTGGCCCAGAAGATGGGAATATTTCATCTTGCCAGCGGTGATCTGTTCCGCGAGGAAATTGGAAAGAAAACCAACCTCGGTCTGAAGGCGAAAGCCTTTATGGATCGTGGCGAGCTGGTTCCCGACGAGGTCACCATCTCCATGGTGCTCAACCGTATTAGCAGCCTGCCCGACACGCAGGGCGTTCTCCTCGATGGTTTCCCACGCACTATTCTCCAGGCACAGGCGCTCGATGCGGGATTGCAAAAGATCGACCGCAAGATCGACCTGGGCATCTATCTCAAGGTGCCACGCGAAGAGTTGCTCGACAGGCTCTCAGGCAGATATATCTGCCGCGCCAATCAGCACGTCTACAATATCACCTCGAAGCCTCCAAAGGTCTCCGGCGTGTGCGACATCGACGGTAGCGAACTCTATCAACGCTCCGACGATACCGGCGAGGCCATCCAGACACGCCTGGATATCTTCTTCAGCGAGACTATTCAACTGCTTGACTTCTATGACAAACAAAACAAGCTGGCCGAGATCAATGGCAATCAGGACATCGACGAGGTACAGGAAGAACTCTTGCAGACCATCCAGCATCATAGGGATGCCATCGCCTGGCAGACATCCGCACAGGTCTCTTCTTTTGTACCCAAAACCTTCTAGTGTGTGGTAAAATAAGCCGGTAACGAACCATCACTTGACAGGGCGTTCATCTAAGTGTAAGATGCATATATATGCTTAGCCTTGATAGAAGGGGTAGGCATATACATGCATTCCTGTGGGAGAGCTATGACAGAAGAGAAAGAAGAGAACAGGGAGAATGAACGACGCAATGCTGTGACCGACGCCTGGTCAAAAAATTGGGTTGTTCCTATTCTTCTCCTGATGCTGCGGCAATGGAGCTCTTATGGCTACGAGTTGATGGAGAAGATGGGAACCTTCGGCTTCACCATGATGAACCCAGGCACATTTTACCGGACATTGCGGCAAATGGAGAAAGACGGCATGGTGAGTTCTAGTTGGGACACCTCTGAAACGGGACCAGCCAGGCGCGTCTATTCGATCACGGCGACTGGGGAGTCGTACCTGAATTATTGGGCTGATTCTCTGAACCAGTATCAGAGGATGATGGATACCTTTTTCCAGCTCTACACAGGGCGATCCACCCAGAAAGAGAAAGAAAAATCCGATGGGCGGAATGAAACAAAGGATTCGTCGTGGTCCGATTCCGCCCAGAGTCAGCAAAAACACACTGGTGAATAAGCTGCCGGTATTTTTCGCTAACGAAAGGCACCAACAATGACAGAAAATAAATTCAATGAGATTGCCGCGAGCATGACCAGCTCTCTCAACGTCATCAATCGCGCGGTGACAAGCAGCATGACGAGCGCCCAGGAGCGCAACGTCCGCTTCACGCAGGGCGTCTTTGAGAACAGCATGGCTGTGCTCAGGAGTCATACCGATGCGGCGCGCGAGCTGGCCGAAGAGGTCGTCGAGAAGCCCAACAGGCAGGCCGAGCTTTTGCAGACGTTTGTCAATACGAATGTTGCTGCCTACGATCGCAATCTGCGCCTTGCCCAGAGCATCTTCAACGACGGCATCGAGGTTTTGAAGAATTCCGCCGTGGACGCGCGCTCGTTGGCGCAGGAGATAGTCGCGGAGACGCAGAGGCAGCAGGAGCAATTGCAGGACCTCACGCAGGCGGCCACCAGGGCCTATGTAGACTTTCTACGCCTGCCACTCGCCTACTACCGCCAGACGCTAAACAAAGCGACATCCATGGCATAGGGGAGAACAGGGTCTCAATACAGAAAGGAGGTTTCCACATATGACAGAGGAAACCAAAAGTAGCAGTTCCCTGGATCAAGCCGAGGAGATCTGGAAACAATGGTATGAGACCTCTTTTAAAGTATGGTCGGATATTCTGGTGGGGGCCAGAGAGGGCTACGCGGACCCCTATGGTCTTTACCGCTCCTGGTTGAAGGCCGTCGAAGATGGGCAGGCAACACAAGGCTCGCTTACGGCGCTGGATGCTGGCGAGACCTGGAAAAAGTGGTTCGAAGCCACGGGCGACATCTGGCGCACATCCCAGGAATTGGGCACCGATCCGCTCGGCATGACAACGCGTTGGATAGAGGTTATGGAAGAGGCCCGCTTGAAACTCCTGAATGGGGTATCGATCGACCCGGTCGCTTCCTTTAAGCAGTGGTACGATTCTTCAAACGAGATCTGGTCAAAGGCATTGGAAGAGATTATTGGGACCGAGAAGTTCGTCGAGGCCACCAATCGCTATATGGAGAGCTATACCACCTTTTATAAAACGTTCCGCCGCCTCAACGAGGATTACTTCAGCCACCTGCAACTCACAACACGCGCCGATCTCGCTCGGGTAGCAGAGATCATTATCGCGCTGGAGAACAAGGTGGATTGGATACAGGACGCCTTCGAGGACTTCCAGGGCAAGCTGCCCCAGATCGCAACGCTCGAGTCTATCCGCGCACTGGCAACTCATCTTGAAAGCCTTGAGGACAAGCTCCAACGGCTCCCAGAAGCGCTTCAGAAGATCGATACCCTGGATGATCTCAGTCAGCGCCTCACGACTATTCAGGGCACGCTGGACGGATTGCCGCCGACGCTGCAAAAGCTCGATGTGCTGCAGAGCCTGGATCAGCGCCTCAGTGGTGCCGAGTGGCAACTAGGCGAGATTCCACCGAAGCTTGACGCGCTCCAGGGACTCGATCAACGCCTGGGTGCAATTGAGAGCAGTTCTGCTGAGATCGCGCCCGCCCTACAAAAGCTCGATGCACTGAAGGGACTTGATAAGCGCCTCCATGGCGTTGAGGGCAAGCTCGACGAGATCCCATCCAGCCTGCAAAGGCTTGACATGCTGCAGGGACTTGAGCAGCGTCTGAGCGCTATTGAGGGCAGTTCTGCTGAGATCGCGCCCGCCCTACAAAAGCTCGATGCCATTCAAGGTCTCGATCAGCGCCTCGGCGGTGTGGAGGGCAAGCTCGACGAGATCCCAACGGTGTTGCAAAAGATCGGCTCTGTGCCGGATCTCAACCAGCGTCTGGAAGCGGTCGAGGGCAGACTGAGCGAGCTGTCAGGCACCCTGCTGAAAAAGAGCGAGAAGAGCGATGCAACAGGGGCCTTAGAGAAGCGCCTGGACGGCGTGGAGAACAAACTGGACCGGCTCCTTTCTCTTCTTGAAGAGATGGACACCCCCCAGCCAGCTCCTCCATCCAAAACCCCGCAGCGCCGGGCACCCAGGGCGAAAGCTGCATCTCAAAAAGCGCCGAAAACGGACACCGAGGGCGCAACCTCCTGACGGAGGTCTCAAAAAAACTGTCTAATGGAGACTGGATATGGCGACGAGTCAGGAAAGCACCGAACTGGCCGACCTTGAAGTTATCTTGAAAAAGTACGAAACGGGCATGAAGATCATCCTGGAGGGTGCGCGCGCCGAGACCGGCCAGACGCCCAAAGAGGTGATCTGGACCCGCAACAAGGCCAGGCTCTATCGCTATGCCCCCTACAAGGAGAAGCGTTATCCAGTCCCCCTGCTTCTGGTGTACGCGCTGATCAACCGTCCCTACGTGCTTGATCTTCTGCCGGGCAATAGCCTCATCGAATACCTGGTGGAGCAGGGCTTCGATGTGTATCTGCTCGATTGGGGCGTGCCCGGCGACGAGGACCAGCACCTGACGTTCGACGACTACGTGCTGGACTACATTCCGCGCGCCGTGAAAAAGGTTCTGCGCACGGCTCACGCGGAGACCTTCTCACTGCTCGGCTACTGCATGGGCGGTACTATGGCTGCCATGTACGCCGCGCTCTCCCCACACGTAGCCCTCAAGAACCTGATCCTGCTGACCTGCCCTATAGACTTCGCGCCCGAACATCTCGGTCTCTACGCCCTCTGGATCGACGAGCGTAACTTCGACCCGGACCGCATCGTCGAGGCGTTTGGCAACGCCCCTGGTGCCCTGATCGACATTGGCACGCGCATGCTCAAGCCGGTCAACAACTACGTGGGCACCTTCGTCACCATGTGGGACCGCATCATGCAGGACAAATCGCTGGACACCTGGCTGGCGATGAATAAATGGGTGAACGATAGCATCCCATTCGCCGGTGACGCCTTCCGCCAGTGGATTCGCGACTTCTACCAGCACAACAAACTGGTCAAGGGCGAGATCACCCTGCGGGGGCAACAGGTAGATCTGTCGAAGATCTCCTGCTCGCTCCTCAACATCGCTGGAAAAAAAGATCACATCTGCACCCTTCCACAGACCGAAGCGATCATGCGACTTGTATCCAGTAAGGACAAAGAGTTCATCGTGCTTGATGCCGGACACGTGGGTCTGGTGACAGGCTCGCAAGCCAGGAAGGAACTCTGGCCCGCGCTGTGTACCTGGTTGGAGCAACGCTCCAACTAAAGCGCGGACCTCATCAACGCTATTACATGACGCGGTATCCCTCCTCAACACAATGCCGTGATAACGTCGTAACGCCTGGCTTGATTATAGTGAACGAGCCAGAAAGCCCCGCGTTTTCAAACCGGAGATGAATGGCTCTTCCTTGTGGTAGCGCGATAGAATGGGGCGGAGGTCGGATTGTTGCAGGCGAGAGACATCGACCGCCCGTCTCACCATTTCAACCACGACCAGCCCTTCAGTATGAGTCATTGCCTGCACGCGTTCCAGCGGCTTTTCTCCTGTTTGACAGACAGCAATACGTATTGTATCATCAGAGCAGAGCCACCAGAAAAGGGCACGTTCGCACGAGACACGAGACGGCAGCGTGAACATTCTCTCCGCGTCGTGGAGAGACACGTATTCAGCACACCTGACGGTCTGTTTGCTTCTCATCGATGATGTCTCTGGGAAGTCGGGCGCGTTTGGCTCCTGGTACCGGGGGCACTCGGAAACCTGCACGGGCATCCGTGGAGAACGCTTCTGGACATGCGGACCTCTACTTTCTGAGGAGTGATCCTCAGTGGGCACGTCTCATGGATGAAGGAAGAACCCCCTGCATTCGATGTGGGGGAGTGTCAGAAGGTTATCTTTCTAGAAGCCAGTCAAGTGAGGGCACATCAACGTAGAACAGCTCTACTATTTACTGCTTATTTGTTACAACAAAGAAAGGATGCGGTCAAATGGTTAAATTGGCAGGCGCAACCGTTGTTATTACCGGTGCAGGACGTGGGATAGGACATGCTATAGCGGAAGAGTTGGGAACTCATGGAGCAAACATCGTTGTCAATTACGCTCACAGTAAGGGACCCGCTGAGGAGTTAGTCACGTACCTCATGAGGAATGGCTCACCACAAGCTATCGCCGTCCAGGCCGATGTAGCAGATCCAGAGCAGGCAGCCCATCTCATTGAAGAGGCGGTCAAAACCTTTGGGCGCATCGATGTTCTCGTCAACAATGCGGGCATCAATATCGACCGCTCGATGAAGAAGCTCACGCCTGATGATTGGAACAAGGTCATTCAGACAGACTTGAATAGCTATTTCTATACAGTCAAAGCAGCCCTGAGCTATTTCCTGGAGCAGAAAGCTGGCAATATTGTGAACATCACCTCCATGAACGGCGAGACGGGGAGCTTTGGCCAGGCGAACTATTCAGCCGCTAAAGCAGGCATTATCGGGTTCACCAAAACAGCGGCCCTGGAACTGGCTCGCTCCAACGTAACGGTCAATGCAGTCGCTCCTGGGTTTACTGAAACAGATATGATGGCGGGCATGCCGGAAAAAGTCCGAGAGGCTGCACTGGCAAGGATACCTCTGGGCCGCTTTGCCACGCCTATGGATATCGCCAAGGGCGTGCACTTCCTGATCGAGAATGGCGACTATATCACGGGACACACTCTCGACATCAATGGCGGCCTGTATATGGGGTAGCGCCCTCCCGGCGCGGCCCTACGATGTCACCGCTTATCTTTCCCGTAGAGGCATTTCAGGAACCGCCCTACGGGAAAGCTATTCCTCTTTCTTCTCATACAAAAAATCTATCACGTTATGCAGCAGTGCCTTCCAGAAGGGAGGACGCTCAGTACGAGCCGCCGGGACCGCTTGTTTTTCTTGCGGGAGGGTGTGCTGCATAAAAAAGCGGTACATGGCCTCGCTCGCGTCCGGTCCTTTCGGGTCCATATATGAGCCGCCGCTCCCACCCGACCACGCGTGCCCCATGCCATTGACCAACCAGTACGCCTGAATCTCCTGTCCACGCGCATCGTTCCAGCTCTGCACGACGTACGAGCGCCCACCCGCTACTTTGTTCGTCACGGTCCTGTCTGGTTGCTGGAAGTCCGCGACGTAGCTTCTGTGGGATGCGAGCCTGTTCGCCTGCATCCACTGCTGGATGATCTGGGCACCGTTGACAGGCGAGACCGTGAAATCATTGGCACCGTGAAAGACGATCGTCGGCATCACACGCGCCCGGCCATCCATAGATGCGTGGGCGAGCGTGCCCAGATGAACGGGGTCGGGGCCGCCGCGCCGCATGGTACGCAAGCTGCTCGCTATATTCGTCGCGCTCCTATACGTTACACCGGAATGAATACCCAGCGCGGCAAAGAGATCTGGATAGGTTGCGCCCAGAATATCGGCCATCGCGCCACCAGCTGAGATGCCCGCGACGTAGATGCGCTGCGCGTCGATGGTGCATTGTGCTGTCTCGCGCAGCATTGCGCGCACAATACCGGCAATGAGCGCCGCCTCCCCACTCTCACGCGCCTGGTTGACAGGCTTAAACCAGTTCCAGCAGCCATATTTGTTGGCCGAACGCACCTGCTGCGGATAGACGACGATAAAATTATAGCGCTCCGCCAGCTGATTCATATGCGTACCGGCGGCAAAATCAATGGCCTTTTGTGTACAGCCATGCAGCATCACCAACAGCGGAACAGCATCACCGGTCCGGTAGCTCCGTGGAACATATACATAATACGGACACTCACCGGTCGGGCCAGTGTAGGTGTACTGTTTCATACAATCAGCCTCAATCTATATATTTCAGTATCCTCAAGCGCATCGAGAAAGGACACAAGCGCCTACCGCTTCCAGCGAGGAAAGTATAGCTGCGAAAACCTACCACGTCAAGTGAAAATGCAGTAGCGCCGCTATGCAAACACCTGCGTAAAATTCAAAGGAGTGCGGGGCCGAGACTTGCACGTGTTGCAAGTCTCGGCCCCGCACTCCTCCAAGAGCCTCAGTACACCCAATCATACATTTGTTCCGAGCTTTGGGTTCTCGATCGGTTTCACACCTGGATTCGCTCACGAATCCAGGTGTGAAACTTTGTACTTCGCGTGCTAAGACAACACTATACGAGCATACAATCGACTAGCGAATAGCTTGCTGGCCCTCGCGTACCATCGTCTGAGCAGCTGTGACACCCTCGCGCGTTACCTTCTGCGCGACATCCACACCATGCCAGGCAAGTGACCAGGTGGAGTCAAACATCTGACGGTAGTAAGAGAACGTGCTGGTGGCAAAGTTGACGTACGCCTCGACGGCCTCGTGGGTCAGGCTGCGGAACGCCTCCTGCTCTTTGTGGGTCTGCTCTACCATCTTCTCCGTTAATGTGCGCATCTCCTGAGTCTGGCTCTTCATTACCTCTAGGCCATTCTCAAAAATGCTCTGTCCATAGCGCAGACCACGATCCTGCGTGGTGACAGCGCTATCTGCAAATGCTTTGTTCGTGTCGTTGAGGGACCGTGTCCAATTCCAGGTTGCTTCGCTTACCAGATTCTCAGTCATTGACCTTCTCCTTGTTTGGTTTGTTTACCGCTGCTTCTTCAAACAACGCTTCTTAATTTCCTTGTGTACCTGTGTGCTTGCGTCTTCCTAAAAAGACATCTTTATACGTTCATCACCGGGTAGCGGCCATCCTCTGCCATACCTCAGCGTCTTTGCATCTATATGCATTCTACACTTATATAAAAGTTCTGTCAAGGCGTTTGCCCTGTGTGACGCCGACTTCACAGTTTTGTGATGCCACTACGGCTCTAGCCCATTTTCTTCTCATTTTTTATACTTGAGCCTATCGGACGTTACATTATGTAGACCCACTCGACACTCTATCAAACATTTTAGCTGATCAATGTATCTCTTACATCCTGAGGGGAAATTACAATGCAGCTACACACTTCTATCAATTCGCTCTCTTCTGCTCAGCCTGCAAGGCTCCCGGCACCTCGCTTTATGGGGCTCTTGATCTTCGGCGTACTCCTGGCTCTGGTCGGCTTCAGCATCCTGATCTCTATCACCTTCCAGAACGCCTTTGTTCCCGCGCCGTTGCTTGTACGTGGCGGCAGTGTCTACACCATCCCGCTGGTGAGCACGGGGGCACCGTGGCGATCCGACTCAGCGGGAACACATGTGCTGATCGTCAAGCATAAGTAGTGTTGACGGCCCTTCTATTCCACGCCCACAAAAGGAGCAGCCAGGAACATTCCTGGCTGCTTGTATATTCTAGCGAACTTTCAGGTATGGCTCAGGCCGATTGGAGTTGTAAGCGCTCGGCGGCCAGTTCGTACTTGTTGACGAACATTCTGTTGCCGCAGTATATATTGCGGCGCGTGAACGGCTCCGGCGTCTCCCTTTCGAGTCGGGCGCGCACATGAGGCTTGTTGACAGCCATTGTGTAGTACCAGGGTTCGGCCAGGCTATAGGCGGGATCGTGTACCCACACGGGACAGACAAGCTCGTATTTCTGGCAGAGGTATTCAACGGTTGCCGCGCAAAAGACGGCCCAGCGGTGCTCCTCTGGCGTGACATACGTCGGTACTTGCAGGGGTTCGCACACCAGTTCCGCGCGCCGGTCCGGGTAGTTGCCAAAGAAGTCATTCATGAAATTTCCCAGCGCGATCCACAGGTCTTCACCTTCAAGGACCTCCCGATAGGAAATGCTGATTGTTTGTAGTACTTCTAAGGTCTTCATCATAGTTCTAAACTCCCATACTTCATTGTAACATAAGAATAAGGGAAAAGAGAACATTTTTTTGCAACTTCTTCTTGACAATCCATATATTGCCTCTGATATTAGAATAATTCCTCGAGCGTTTGATCGAGAAGATAATGCTCCTGCCAGCGCTTATCTGGTATAAAGCGATCGACGATTGTCTGAGCTGCTTCACGCGTCGTCACCTGCAACTCCTCCAGCAGCGCTGCCACGTCGTTCATATCTTTCTGCCGAAACACCATTAATTTCAGCGCCAGGATGTATTCTCTGCTCGGCAGGTAGACGTGTAGCTTCTTGAATGCGCGCCAGAGCTGTGGCTGCGGATCGGGTGCCATGTCCATAATGAAGTACGCCACGTCATCGTTCATCCATTTGCGCTTCAGATGGTGCCTGCTCGCAACTGCACTCACAGCAGCTTTAAAGGCGCTCGTCACCGGCGTCAGCTTCGTCATATCGGGAAAATCGAGCAGGACGACATCCACATCCTCAGTTGCCTTCCTGTTCTTCACCATAAGTAACATGAAAACGCCGCCCACCACCATGACTCTGATGGGCTGCTCGAACCCATGTAGCTCCAGCTCGTCGCCCAGATCCTGGAAATAGCGCTCGATCTCTTGACTCTGCATAGTGGAGCGGTCCTTCTCTTTTATGTTCGCGCCGTTCTTGTAACTTACATATTCCATTATACCGCCCGATAGCAGGGTTACAAACTCGAGCGATGCCGGATAAAAACGACGGGCATATGGTAGAATGGCAGAGAGGCTGGAAAAGCCGACCTCACACTATGGAATAACATCCGCTCTACTTGCACAGGAGGCAACATGACCGACGGTACTTCATCTTTCGACATTCCCGGAGCAAAATCGCGTGAACTACTGGAGCGACGCCAGCAGTTCGTAGCACGTGGCGTTGCCTCCACGATGAATGTCTTCGCGGCCAAAGCCGACGGGGCCATTATCGAAGATGTGGATGGCAATCGCTTTATCGACTTCGCTGGCGGCATCGGAACCATGAACGTGGGGCACTCGCGCCCACAGGTCAAGCAGGCGATTATCGACCAGGTAGAGAACTTCACCCACACCTGCTTCAGCGTCATGATGTACGAGTCGTATATCGCGCTGGCCGAACGCATCTGTAAACTGGCCCCCGGCGACTTTCCCAAAAAAGCACTCTTCCTCAACAGTGGCGCGGAGGCCATCGAGAACGCCGTCAAGATCGCGCGCTACGCCACCGGACGCCCGGCGATCATCACCTTCGACAACGCCTATCACGGTCGCACGCTGATGACCATGACCATGACCGCCAAGGTAAAGCCCTACAAGTATCGTTTCGGCCCCTTCGCGCCGGAGGTCTATCGCGCGCCGTTCCCCTATCCCTATCGCATGAATATGTCGCCGGAGGCCGCGGCGGATTACTGCATTCAGGAGTTGAAGCGCTTGTTCGTCGGCGAGGTCGCGCCAGACCAGGTCGCGGCCATCGTGATCGAGCCGGTGCAGGGGGAGGGCGGCTTTATGATCTCCCCTCCCGGCTTCCTGCGCGAGCTACGCGCCCTCTGCGACGAACACGGCATCCTGCTGGTCGCGGACGAGATCCAGAGCGGCTTCTGTCGCACAGGTAAGATGTTCGCCGTGGAGCACGATGGCGTCGTTCCCGATCTGATAACCATTGCCAAGTCGATGGGCGCAGGCATGCCCATCAGCGGCGTCGTTGGGCGCGCCGATATTATGGACGCGCCGCCTCCCGGCATGCTTGGCGGCACCTATAGCGGCAACCCGGTCGCGTGCGCGGCGGCGCTGGCAGTGCTCGACATCTACGAGGGCGAAGACCTGGCGGCGCGCTCGCGCGAGATCGGCTCGGTCATACTACAGCGCTTCTTGCAATTGCAAGAGCGCTACGCCTGCATCGGCGATGTGCGCGGCCTCGGCGGCATGGTCGCGATGGAACTGGTCAAGGACCGCGCCACCCGCGAACCCGATGTCGCCACGACAAATGGGGTGATGGCCGCCGCGCACAAACACGGCCTGATCCTGATTAAGGCGGGCATGTACGACAATGTGATCCGCGCGCTCGTCCCCCTGGCGATCACCGACGAGCAGTTGCAGGAGGGGTTGCAGATCCTCGATACCGCTTTCGCTGAAGTCGCTCAGGCCGTTCCTTCGGCAGTACAGTAAGATATGCTCTCCAGGTGGGCACAACGCTGCCCATCTGGGAAGATCCTCCCGCATGAAATACGCTCTCCGCGCATAGACCTATCGCCCACTTTCCGAGCGCATAGACAGCGAAATCTTGCGCGCCATCATCTCGATAAACTCTCTGACCGGGCCATCATCCACCTGAGCGCGCACTTCGGGAGCAAGCCACTGGTATTTTTGCAGGTCGTAGTAGTCGTACAGCAGTGCCCTCAACGTCTGATCGTGCTCCATGAGAAACACAGGGTCCAGAATGCTGCGTAGAAGCAGTTCATCTTGCAATGCCACCAGGACAGGGCTGATGGGCTGGAATATGCCCGCTGCAAATTTGCCTTAGAGAGACAGCAGGTGTTCAAGCGAAGAACATTTCACGCCATTTCCTGATTAGCATTTAAAAGATATGAGAGGAACCCTATGAGTACATCCCAGCAAAGAAAGATCGCGCTCGTCACCGGAACCTCGTCCGGTATCGGATTGAGCACAGCAGTACAGCTGGCGCAGCACGGCTTCACTGTTATCGCAACCATGCGTGATATAGAAAAAGCTGGCCCACTGAAGGCTCGCGCGCAGGAGGTCGGCGTCGAGATCGAGCTGCAAAGGCTCGAAGTCCAGGATGATGTATCCGTTGCGAACTGTGTACAGTCCGTGCTTCAGAAGTATGGTCGCATCGATCTGCTGGTGAACAACGCGGGCGCGGGCTTGCTCGGCACGATGGAGCAGACGCCTCTAGCGGAGCTCCGACGCACAATGGAGGTCAATTTCTTCGACGTCTGGCGGCTCACCCAGGCCGTCTTTCCAACAATGCGGGACGCGCACGCGGGTCGCATCGTGACGGTTACAAGCATTGGCGGCCTCATCGGACAGCCATTTAATGATGCGTATTGCGCCGCCAAGTTCGCTGTTGAGGGTTTTATGGAGAGCCTGGCCCCGGTAGCCAGACGCCTGGGCATCGCCATCTCTCTTATCGAACCCGGCCCGGTCAACACAAACTTCGTGGCATCCGTCCTGTCGACGTTGCCGCCATCCACGCCTGAACTACAAGCGATCTACGGCCCGATGATCGAGGCGTATATGGGCGGCTCCCAGGAGCGCTTCGCCGAGATCGGGCAGACGCCAGACCAGGTGGCCCAGGTGATCGTCGCAGCCGCCACAGCTGAGGCACCCGACTTCCGCTACACGACATCTCCCATGATGCAGGGCTTCGCCGCGCAGAAGTACGTCGATACCACCGGGAACGGCCTCGTGACTTACTTTGAGAAGCAACTGGGCAAGGAGTAGTCACTGAAAACAGATAACTGTTAATAACGCTTTTTATAACGCTCTTGTGTTACTATTAACACAGGATGTGTTGTATAGAAGAGCAAGCCACCAGAAAAGCACAGGCCGCATCTCGTCAACTCCAATACAAACAACTGCTGGCTCCTATCTCTATACCCATGAATGAAAGGAAACGTTACGATGAGTTCCGTCGACGCAGCATCTCGTACCACAATTTCTAAGCCGAGCGGCCCTGGTTTGGGTGACCGCGTACTCAAACCGCTGCAAAGCATTGGCCGATCGTTGATGCTCCCTATTGCAGTGCTGCCAGCGGCAGCGCTCCTCCTGCGCTTTGGTCAACCGGACCTGTTGAACATTCCCCTGCTGGCAAACGCGGGCAACGCTATTTTTAACAACCTGCCAATGATCTTCGCCGTGGGTATCGCCTTCGGCCTCGCCTCAGGTGAAGGCGCGGCAGCACTGGCTGGATTAGTTGGATTTTTAGTCTTTGCATACACATTTGCTACGGTCTACGCACCTGCCCAGATGGCCCTACCAACCGCAAATCCGCTCTCTATTGTCAATGGCTCTGTCGATGTGCTGGCAGGCATCATGATGGGGTTGGTGGCGGCGGGACTCTACCGCCGTTTCCACGATATCCGTTTACCAGACTACCTGGGCTTCTTTGGTGGCAAGCGTTTTGTACCTATTGTCACAGCCCTGGCCGCCCTCATACTCGGAGTAATTTTCGGCTTCATCTGGGCACCAGTCCAGAGCGTCATTAACGCAGTAGGGGTTGGTATTGTAGCGCTGGGACCGGTCGGCGTGGGCATCTACGGATTATTGAACCGCCTGCTCATCCCTCTCGGCCTGCATCATGTGCTCAACACCTATATCTGGTTCCAGCTTGGCACCTATAATGGGCCGAGCGGCGTTGTGCATGGTGAAATAACGCGTTACTTCGCGGGCGATCCCACCGCCGGACATTTCCTGGCCGGATTCTTCCCCATTATGATGTTTGGTCTGCCCGCCGCGTGTCTGGCGATGATCCGCCACGCAAACTTCCCCAAAGTAGCTGCTGGCATCCTGCTCTCGGCGGCGTTTGCATCTTTCCTGACTGGCGTCACTGAACCCGTCGAGTTCGCCTTTCTCTTTGTCGCGCCGCTGCTCTTTGTCATTCATGCTATTCTGACAGGGACCGCGCTGGCAGTATGTTACTTACTCAACATCAAGATCGGGTTTGGCTTCTCCGCCGGACTCATCGACTACGTGCTCAACTTTGGGAAGGCGAATACGACCAATCCCTTGCTCATCCTTCCTGTTGGACTCGTCTACGCTGTCCTCTACTACTTCATCTTTAGCTTCTGCATCACACGCTTCAACCTGGGCACTCCAGGCCGTGGCGAAGCCTCAACCGGACTGAGCGCTGATTGGATTCTGCCCGAGAGCCAGCGTGGCCCGAAACCTGAAAAAGCTTCGGCGGCGCAGCAGGCGACGGCGACAGCCACGACAGCTGCTACAGCGACGACAGCCACTATAGACACGGCGAAAGTGGAAGATCGCGATGATGTCCTGGCCAGGCAGATACTCGCGGCGCTTGGCGGCGAGGCGAATGTGCAGAGCGTAGAGGGCTGTATCACACGTTTGCGCCTCGTTCTGAATGACCCTGCTCAAATCGACGAGCCTCACCTCAAAAGCCTGGGCGCAGCGGGCGTGATGAGGCGGGGCCAGATCGCCCAGGTCGTAATGGGGACGCAATCCGACCGTATCGCCAGCCGCATGCAGCGTTTTATCAAAGAGCATAATGCTGCCGATGACAATGCATAGGAAGAAAGTGGGTCAATTATGACAGAGATACAGATTCTTGCACCCCTGGATGGGACGGTCATCGAATTGGAGAAGGTTCCCGACGAAGTGTTCGCGCAAAAGATGGCGGGCGATGGTGTGGCTATCGACCCATCAGGCGCGGTCGCCGTGGCTCCTGTGACCGGCAGCCTGACCAAACTCTTCCCAGGGGGACACGCTTTTGGCATGACGATGGACAATGACGTTGAGCTTATCGTGCATATCGGGCTGGATACCGTTGAACTCAAAGGCCAGGGCTTCGAGAACATCGCCACCGAGGGTCAGATGGTTACAGCAGGAACGCCAATTGTGCGTTATGACCTGGCAACCCTTAAACGTTTGGGTAAGGTAGTACTGAGTCCCGTCGTTTCCTGTGGCAGCGGGACCGTTGTAAGTCGTGCTACTGGAACAGTGCAGGCCGGGCGCGACGTTCTCTTTGTCCTGCAATTGGACTAAAACTTCTGCATTGCAGGCAAGCGGCATTATCAGTAAGGATGGGGCTGGCCCCATCCGCTTCCCCAGAACGCTACTCCTGAGCCTGATCGCGCTTGCCGGATGGAGGCCAGCCCCATCCCTACTAGTATTGCGAAGTGAGATAGTAAATAATGCAGCATACAGCAACACAGCCGTTACAGATACTGGTGGCAGGAAAGCTCTACGCGCCTGAAGAGATAGCGGGACCGGTCGCCGTTGTGCTGGAAGGCACAAAGATCCGCGCCATCTGGCGGGGAATGGATGCCTCTGCTGCCAGACAGCGATTAGCCGAGCAAATGCCCGGTTCGGAGGTGGAAGTCAGCGATCTTGGCCCTCTGAGCCTGGCTCCTGGCTACATTGATATCCATACCCACGGTTTTCATGGGCATGACGTGACCACCGGTTCACAACAGGATATAGAAGCTATGGCCCGCGAGCTGCCGAGCAATGGAGTGACCTCTTTCTTTCCCACCATTGCGACCCTTGGCAAAGCAGAGATGGCGCAACAGGTGCGGCTGGGGGCCGATGCAGCCGATAAGCAGGAACAGTTCTCAGCTGCCGAGATCCTGGGTCTGCGCCTGGAAGGTCCATTTATTAACAGGACAAAGAAAGGCGCGCAATACGAGCCAGGCATTCGGCCACCTGATCCTACTGAAATGGAAGAGCTGGCAACAACCGGACGAGGCTGGATACGCATCGTTGATTACGCGCCGGAAGAAGACACGGATGCCCATTTCCTGGCAATGCTTGTCAAACTCGGCATCCTGCCATGCATTGGTCACACAGCCGCGACCTATGAGCAGACCATCCAGGCTATTGATGGGGGTGCCCGCCATTCGACCCATCTCTTCAACGCCATGCCGGAAATGGGGCACCGGGAACCGGGCGTGCCTGGAGCCTTGCTGACCGATTCTCGCGCAACCGTAGAGGTTATCGCCGACGGCATTCACGTGCATCCCGCCATGCTCAAACTGGTCATCGAGGCGCGTGGAACGCGGGACGTTGCGCTGGTCACTGATGCTGTAGCACCAGCGGGACTGCCCGAGGGAGATTATACTTTCGTAGGGCGCAAAGTGACCGTGCGCGCTGGAGCCGTACGCCTGGACAATGGGGCGCTCGCCGGGAGTGTTCTCACGCTTGACCACGCGGTCAGAAACGCCGTGGCGCTCGTCGGTTTAAGCTGGTCTGAGGCAATTTGTATGGCGACACGCACGCCCGCCAGGATCGCTGGCATAGCCACGCGCAAAGGCAGTATCACGCCTGGGGCCGATGCCGACCTGGTGACATTGGACGAGCAGGGCTTCGTCCAATCTACCTGGACGCAGGGTCTCCTTGCTTACCAGCGTGTGCCCGGTAACGAGAAAAAAGAAAGCTCTCTTTGAAACTGAGAACGAACTTCCAGGCGCGGTAGCGAAATTAGTCATGCAAAAGAGGAGAATCCGTATGCAAGAACAAGCGCGCCCTACGGGGCGTACACATATGTTGGATGAAATTCAGGAGCAGCCTGATGCCCTGCGTCGTGCCCTGAATGGTGCCATTGAGCCTGCTCGTCAGATCGCCCTGGAAATGAAGCAGCGGAATGTGGACGTGGTGCTACTCGCGGCGCGAGGAACATCGGATCACGCGGCACTCTATGCCCAGTACCTCTTCCAATATCTGAACGGCATTCCCGTGGCGCTCGCTACCCCTTCACTTTTTACGCTCTATGGAGCCTCGCTCAGGCTAGGGAAGGCTCTGGTCATCGGTATCTCACAGTCCGGCGAATCTCCTGATATCGTTGAAGTTGTTGCGCGAGCGCGGCAGGCGGGCGCGCTGACGGTGGGGATCACGAATCAGGATGGGTCGCCATTAGCCACAACGGCGCAATATACGCTCCTCTGTCATGCTGGCCCCGAGCGCAGCGTAGCCGCTACCAAAACCTATACCACTACCTGCGCGGCTCTTGCCATGCTGGCCGCTTCTATGCCCGGCGGCGAACTCCTGCGTGAAAGCATTGAGCAGCTTCCAGAGCTTGCCGCCGCCGCGCTTAAAAGCGAGGAGGTAGTCAGGCGCGTGGCCGAACGCTATGTTCACGCGCGCGACTGCGTGGTGTTAGGGCGCGTTTTCCAATATAGCACGGCGCGAGAAATGGCCTTAAAGCTGGAAGAGACGTGCTATGTTGTCTCGACGCCTTTTTCTTCCGCCGATTTCAAACACGGCCCCGCCGCCCTTATCGAGCGCGGCTCGCCAGTCATTCTCTTCGCCCCTCCCGGTCCAACCCTCGCCGATTCGCTCGATCTGCTTCAGTGGCTCCGTGGGCGCAACGCGGATTGCCTGGTAATCGCAGAAGACGAGCGTGTCTTGCAACAGGCTACCACGTCCATTCGCCTCACTCTGCCGCCGATAACACGTGGAAGCACAGGCGAGGTGAAGCAGGACAATCCAACAAAAGAAGGGCAGGCGAGCATTGCTGAGCTGCTTGCGCCAATATCGTATATCATCCCTGGTCAACTCTTCGCGCAGTATCTCGCGCTCTACAAGGAACTCAATCCCGATCAGCCACGAGGTTTGACGAAAATCACCCATACCCGTTGAGCGTACCTCATCAGTAGGGAGGGGCCTTGCGTCCCTCCGGTTCCCCTCACGTTCGCCGGGCCGGAGGGACGCAAGGCCCCTCCCTACTGGCGGGTTAAAACGCTCGCTGCTCGACCATCGCGATAAAGCGCTGCTCCAGCTCGTAGGTGCGCGGGCCGGGCTTGCCGTCGCCGATCACCACATCGTCAATGCGCACAACAGGCGTGATCTCCTTTGACGAAGAGGTGATAAATGCCTCATCGACCTCGGGCAGCTCGCTAAGCAGGATCGGGCGCTCCTCGATGGGGAAGCGTCCCTCCGCCAGATCCAGTACGACCTTGCGCGTGACGCCGAGCAGGACACCGACACCAGGCGTCACCAGCGTATCGCCGCGAAAGACGAAGAAGTTGCTGCGTGTCCCTTCCAAAACATGATCGTGCTCGTTGACGAAAAGCGCGTCGCTCGCGTCGCGCCTTTCAGCCTCCTTGAGGGCGCGTATCGCCGCCACGTAGTTGGATGTCTTGGCCTCTGGCATCGAGCGCTGCAGGTAGCTGGTAATCAGCTTGACGCCTTTTGCAAAGCGCTCCATGTCGCGCTCGCCCAGCGGGGTGATCATGACCGCCAGCACAGGTTTGTCCGCTGGCAACACGCCATCCTCGCTCTCACCACCCGTGACGAGCAGGCGAACAGCTGCATGCCTGTACGGGTTGCGCTCGATCGCCTCGTACACGAGATCGTCGATAAACTTGCGCGCATAGGGTAGGTGCAGCTCGATCAATGCCGCCGAGTGGTACAGCCGCTCCACGTGGTCGTGCAGGTGAAAAGGACGCCGGTCGTAGGTGCGCAGTGCTTCGAAGGCGCTGTACCCACGCAATACGGCGACATCGTTGAGCGAAATCGTCGCCTGGTTGGGATGCAGCCAGCGCCCGTCAACGTACCAGAGAGCATTTGTATCCATCTTTATCTTAGCAACCTTTCAGTTTTCTAGCATACATCCTTTATATAATCCCAATCATCCTTCGTCTCACTTCCCCATTATACACGTAACGAGAGAACTTTCCGCTCCCTGAGCCATTCCGCCACAGCATCAGGAAAACGCATGCAAATTTTACAATCGTGACATGATCGTGACCGAAATTCTCTAACCAGCCAGCCCCTATCTCCGTATATTGATATGTAGACGTAATCATAGAGATGCGCTACGACAGAGCACAACATGTGTATACATTGCCACCGGTCCAGTGGAGGCGACTGGACAGATGGGGTCGATGTTGTTCATCTGCCCCCTGAGTAAGCTAACGTCCTTCGCGCAAGGACAGCGTAATACACTGAAGAGAGTTGCAAAGGAGAAACAGTTATGACACAGACAGATCCCAATACCTCGAATATCGAGCAGAAAACTGGCTATGGCGTCGAAGAGTTACAGGTCATGGGCGAGCAGTTGCTCACCAGGGTTCGCGAGGTTTTTCATGAGGGCAATGTGCGCCGCGTGATCATCAAGCAAGATGGCCGCACCCTGCTGGAGATTCCGCTGACGATCGGCGTTGCCGGCGTCGTCCTGGCACCGGTCTGGGCCGCCATCGGCGTCATAGGTGCCCTGATCGCGCAGTGCTCGATCGAGGTCGTGCGCAACGATTCACCCGCCGAAGCGGTGAAGGATGTCACCGAGAATGTGGCGAATACTTTCACTACTCCCGAGAATCCTACCGGCCTCTAGCCATTAATAGGTAGACGATTCTCAGACCAGGGTCCGCATATATACTTTTGCGGACCCTGGTTTTATTTTGCCTCGCACCATTTCCCTTTTCACCGTACCATAAATAAAATACCTGATATATAATGACTGGGACCCCCTGTACAGGGATATTTTAACATGAAAGGTGGTCCTGCAATGCCAGTACCAACACCTAAACAGCTCGACGGATACGAAATGGCCCCTTCATCTATTATGGCGGCACTTGAGGGGCTGAATGAGACACAGATACGACTGACACCTGCAGAGAACGAATGGAGCATCCACGAGATCGTCATCCACCTGGCAGATAGCGAGGCAATAGGGTACATTCGACTGCGCATGGCTATTGCCGAAGACAACCCACTCCTCCCAGTCTACGAACAGGCATTGTGGGCGAAGCGCCTCAAATACGACGCGCAGGCGCGTGGGCTGGCGCTGGCGCTCTTCGCCAACTTGCGTGCATCCAGCGCAGCACTGCTGCGCGCGCTCACAGCGGAGGAGTGGGAGCGCTTCGCTACCCATCCAGAACGTGGCAGGATGAGCGTCTGCGATCTCTTCAATCTCTATTCTGAGCATGGCGAGACTCACCTGCAACAGATCGAGCGCATCAAACTGACATTCAACGCATAGGCGGGATAGCGGAGGGAACATATGTCGAATACGATGGCGGCACGCGCGGCACGCGCCAACAGGCTGCGTCAGGTCTATACGTTGCTCGCGCTGGGCGTGGTCTTCATCCTGGCAGCGCTCATCCTGCATCCAGACCCTTACAGCTTTCCCGCTGGCGTCCTGCTCTTTGGTGCTGGCATGCTGGTCGCCACGCTGCTCTATCCGCTACGCCTGGGCATCGCAGGTTGCCTGACAACGGCGCTGGGCGTCGCGGTATTTCTTACGTTCAAACACATTATTCCGGGCAACCTGGTGCTGGCCTTCTTTATTCTGGCAATCGGCGTTGGCTTGTTGGGAATCGCGCTATTGGCACGAAATGGCTACGTTGGCAAGGGCGCGCTCTCGCCAGCGCTTATCGTGCTGCTGGTGGGCATCGCTGAGGTCCTGTTGCCCCTGAATCTTACGCCGCCCAATTTCGTGATCTTTATGCTCTCGCTCTGGCTGCCGGGCATCGGCCTGCTCGTCGTTGGCATTGCTTACCTTTTTAGCAATGCCAGATCTTATCCCTCTTGATGCGGACGCGTGAAGCGCTCCAGGGTAAACGGCTGGATGATCTCTGGAGTCCGCCCATCCATAATCAACACGGCGATGCTCCGTCCGCTGATGGCGCTGAGCAGGACGCCGAAGCTATGATGCCCAACGGCCAGCACCACGTTCTCCCAGCCGGGTGCCGTTCCCAGGATGGGAGCGTTGTCCGGCGTGGTGGGACGCAGCCCGGCCCATACGCGCTCTACGGTGCAGTGCTCTAGCTCCGGCATCAACTTCAAGGCCCAATCCAGCAACCAGAACACACCACCAGCCGTAACGCATGCATCGAAGCCGACAGCTTCCTTAGTCGCCCCAACGATTAGCGTGCCATCCTGCTTCGGCGCGAGATAGATGCCTTTACCAATGACTATATGCTTAACCACCGGTACGGGCTGGCGCAGAGAGAGCAACTGACCGCGCTGCGGCTCGACGGGAAGGATGAGATCGAGCCATTGACCACATTGAGCCGCCCACGCACCAGCCGCAATGACGAGTGAGTCACACGGAACGTTCTCTCCTAGTTCGGTCGTGACGCTCACGACTCTGCCACCGGTATGCTGAACGGCTACGGCGGCGCGGTGAGGAGAGAGCGTGGCACCGTAGCTGGTCGCGGCTTCCGCCAACGCATCTACAACACGCTGAGCGCGCACCTGTCCCTCGTTGGGAAGCCAGAGCGCGCCACAGATATCAGCGGCGAGACACGGCTCGCGCAGCCGCGTCTCTTCTTCATTGAACAGCTCAACGGCGAGTCCGGCGGATTGGCAGGAGACGACCCACGGTTGCAGCTTGCGCAGACGCGCCTCGTGCTGAATGGTGCGCAGCGTGCCAATCTGCTCGTATTCGAGGTCAATTCCGGTGGTCTCTGCCAGTTCCGTCGCCAGTTCTGTAAATAGCGCCTGACCAGCAAACAAGAGGCGGTTGTACGCGTCCATCTTCGCGAGCGGCTTCCAGAGTGAGAAAAGTCCCGCCGCCGCTCCCGACGCCTGTGCGCCAATCTCGCCACGCTCCAACACGGTCACTGCAACGCCGCTTTTCGCCAGGTAGTACGCGATTGAGCAGCCAATGATGCCGCCCCCGACGACCACAACATGCCCTGAAGATTTCACCTCTGACCTCCAAACCTATAATTTCCGTACATCCCGCCTATTATACCTCAAATGAACTGCTCAGTTTCTTCTTAATTACTACTTTACACATCGTTAGCATACGCTTAACCTCTTTCTAGTATGCTAATAATTGGGGGGAAAATCTTATTAAATATTAGGAGATATATCAGTTGAAGTTTTTATTGAAGCCAGCGATTGCGCTGGTACTAGGGTTTCTCTTATTGGCAAGCACGGTGTCAGCCACTGCGATTAGCCAGCATGGGACAGAGGCACCGAAGACAGCCACGCCAATTAAGCACCTGGTCGTCATATTTCAAGAAAACGTTTCGTTCGACCACTATTTCGCGACGTACCCCACGGCCCAGAATCCAGCCGGGGAGCCGCGTTTTCAAGCATCATCCAGGACACCTTCGGTGAACGGGCTGAATGCTGCACTGCTGCAACACAACCCCAACACGGACAATCCACGTCGCCTAGATCGTTCGCAGGCGCTTACATGCGACCAGGATCACGGATACACCGACGAGCAGAAAGCCTATGATCATGGCCTCGCGGATAAATTCGTCGAGTCCGTCAGCGGCAGCAGCTGCACTGACAAGAGCCTTGTGATGGACTACTACGATGGCAACACCGTCACCGGGCTGTGGAATTACGCACAGCACTTTGCCCTGAGCGATAATTCCTATGGGACCACATTTGGACCCTCCACGCCAGGGGCACTCAATCTTGTTTCGGGGCAGACGCATGGAGCTACTCCGGCATCTGTAACGGGTTCCGTGGCAAATGGCACAGTGATTAGTGATCCCAATCCCACCAATGATGATTGCTCACCGACCACCGGTACGACGATCTCGATGAGCGGGAAAAATGTCGGCGATCTGTTGAACGCGCAGAGTCTCACCTGGGGCTGGTTCCAGGGCGGCTTTAAGCCTTCCGCGACAACAAATGGCAAAGCCGTCTGCGGCACTGCGCATAAGAATATCGGTGGTACCAGCGTGGTTGACTATAGCCCTCACCACGAGCCATTCCAGTACTACGCATCGACATCCAATCCCCATCACCTGCCGCCAACGTCCATCGCGAATATTGGCAAGACCGACCAGGCGAAACACCAATATGACCTCTCGGACTTCTGGAGTTCGATCAAATCTGGCAATATGCCCGCCGTAAGCTTCCTGAAGGCTGCCGAGTACCAGGATGGCCACGCGGGCTATTCAGATCCGCTGGACGAGCAGACCTTCCTGGTCAACACGCTCAATACATTGCAGAAGACGCCGGAATGGAGGGATACCGCTGTCGTTATCTCGTATGACGACTCGGATGGCTGGTACGATCACGTGCTCGGCCCTATTGTGAACCAATCCAACGATGCAACGTATGACGCGCTCACTGGCGCGGGACAATGCGGGACGGCGAAGACCGGAGCGTACCAGGATCGCTGCGGCTATGGTCCACGCCTGCCACTGATGGTCATCTCACGCTATGCAAAGGAAAACTTCGTCGATCACTCGATCACGGACCAGAGTTCCATCCTGCGTTTCATCGAGGATAACTGGAACCTTGGCCGCATCGGCGATCAGTCGACCGACGCGCTGGCTGGAAGCTTGAGCAATATGTTCGACTTCTCACGCGGCAACACCGGGACACTGTTCCTAAATCCTTCAACTGGGCAACCCAGAAGGTAAATGACCGCTTCTGCAAAAGCCAAAAGAGAGGGCATTCATCCAGCCTCGGCTGATGGATGCCCTCTCTTCATGGCTAAAGCTTCACAATTTGAAGAATTTGTCCATCCATCAGGGGCACGCCCTTGCGCGCGCGTGGGAAGGCTTTGATCTCGCTCACTCTGATAGCCGTTGTCTGCTCTCCGTTCGCGCTGGATGCGGTAAAGAGCAGGTAGTCTTCTTCGACGACGGGCATGGTCAGGAAGATGCGCTCTTTTCCCGCCAGCTCGGTTGTAACCACGCCAGCCGTAGCGCGGCCTTTTTGCGGATACTGTCCAATAGGCACCTTCTTCACCAGGTTGCTATCCGTCACGACCAGCAGGCTTGTGAGGCCCTCCTGTGCGCCATCCAGGGACGCGGCGCTGACCACGGTCGCGCCCTTGCCAAGTGCTATGGCGGCGACGCCCTGGCCGACGCGTCCCTGTGCGCGCAGGACCTCGTCGCTGAAGCGCAGCGTCTGCCCAGCATCGCTCGTCACGAGGTACTCGCCCACGCCACGCGAGAGCAGCCCCGCGACGACGCTATCGCCATCGGCGAGCTTGATATCCTGCAGACCATCGACATCGGCTGTCTTGTACTCGCTCAAGGGCGATTTCTTGACCTTGCCGAGCTGGCTGAAGGTGACAAGGTAGCGGTCCTCATCGTAGGTCTCGACCGGTAGGACCGCGACGATCTCTTCGCCTGTGCCTAATTCCAGCAGCTTGCGCACTGGTTCGCCTTTGGCGGAGCGCGTGCCCGGCGGAATGCGATGCGTGGCTATCTGAAAGACGCGGCCATTGGCGGAGACGCAGAGCAGATAGTCCTGCGAGGTCGTGGCGACGATCTGGCGCAGTTGCTCATCTCCACGTACAGGCGTATAGGCCCCGCTACCATTCTTGCCCTTCGCTTTGAAGGCATCGGCGGGCAGCGCCTTCAGCGTCTTGCCGCGAGTAAAGGCAATGGTCATTGGCTCGCGCTCGTGCAGGCTCTCGACGACGGTGACGGGTGAATGCACCTGCTCCTCGGTGTCGATGACGGTGCGCCGCTCATCACCGAACTGCTTGATCAGTTGCTGCATCTCCTTTTTGAGCAGGGTGAGCAGCGCCTTGCGATCTGAAAGCAGGTTCTCCAGTTCGCTGATGCGCGTCTGCAATTCCTCTTTTTCCTTCGCGTACTTCTCCGCGTCCAGGCGCGTCACCTGTGCCAGCGTCATGGAGGCGATCACATCGGACTGAATGGCGGTCAGCTTGTAGCGCGTTTCGATCTCTTTGCGGGCAGCGGCGCGGTCCTCCGCCTGCTGGAATATTCTGACGATCTTCTCGGCGTTGGCGGAGCCTATAATCAGCCCCTCGACGACGTGCAGGCGCTCGCGGGCCTTGCGCAGATCGAACTCGGCCCTGCGCGTGAGCACATCGATCTGGTGCGCGTTCCAGTAGTTGAGCAGTTCGAGCATGCCCGTCTGCCTGGGCTGGCGAGCGGCCTGCATGGGCAATCCAAAGAGGAAGACCATCTGGAACGAGAGCGCAATCTGCAGATCCGTCTCGGTATAGAGTTGCGAGAGCGCCTGGGCGGCATCGGCGTCTTTGCGTAGGTCAAGGACGATGCGCATTCCCTTCTCGGTGTCGCTCTCGTCGCGCACATCGGGCATCAGTCCTTCGAGCTTGCGCGCATTGATAGCCTTGACGATCGAGGCTTTGACCCTGTCCCTGCCGATGGGCGGAATCTGCGTAACGATCAGCGAGCGGCTGCGAGGCGTCTCTTCGAGGCGCACCTCTGCGCGCACAATGATGCGTCCTTTGCCCGTGGTGAAATAGTCCTTGATGCTATCCGACCCGATAATGCGCCCGCCCTGCGAGAAATCGGGTCCGGGAATATAGGCCATCAGTTGCTCGACGGTCATCTCGGGACGGTCGAGCAGGGCGATGCAGGCGCGCAGCACCTCGCCCAGATTGTGCGGCGGAATGTTCGTCGAGAGGCCCACGGCGATTCCGCTCGAAGGATTGACGATCGGCGGAATGCGACCGGGCAGATAATCTGGCTCGACGACCTTAGGGTCCTGCTTGTACGTAGGGTGCAGCGGAACGGTGTCCTTCTCCATATCGGCCATCAGCGCCTCGGCCAGCGGCGAGAGGCGCATCTCGGTATAGCGATACGCGGCGGGAGCATCGCCATCCTCGCTGCCCATATTCCCCTGTCCCTCAATGAGTGGGTAGCGCATCGTGAAGGGCTGGGTCATGCGCGCGGCTGCTTCGTAGACGGAGGTATCGCCGTGGGGATGATAGTTGCCCAGGATCAGGCCCACGATCTCGGCGCTCTTGACCGTCGGGCGGCTGGAGAGATAGCGCGCCTCGCGCATACCCGCCAGGATACGGCGCTGCACCGGCTTCAATCCGTCGCGCGCATCGGGCAGGGCGCGATCGGTCACAACGGAGAGGCCATAGGTCGCAAACGCCTGCGCCATGATGACAGAAAAATCTTCCCGGACAATGCCGGTCTCTACAAGTTCTTCGGGTGAACGCGCCATCTCTCTTTACACATCCAGTTCTTTTACTTTGCGCGAATGCTCGGCCAGAAACGCGCGGCGTCGCTCCGCATTCTTATCTTCCATTAACTCAGTCACCAGCTTTGCCGCCAGCACGCCGTCCTCCATCGTGACACGCTTTAAGACGCGGCGGGCGGGATCGAAGGTCGTGTCGCGCAGCTCTTTGGGATTCATCTCGCCCAGACCTTTGAAGCGCTTGAACTCCAGCCCCTGCGCGTCGGGACGCGTGCGGACGAATTGCTCGCGCGCATCGTCATCCAGCAGCCAGAGTAGCTTGCCTTTGTACTTCACCGAATAGAGCGGCGGGCAGGCGATATACACATGTCCACGGTCGATCAGGTCGCTGAACTCTTGATGGAAGAGCGTCAGCAGCAGGCACTGAATATGCAGCCCGTCCACGTCGGCATCGGTCGCGATGATTACGCGATTGAACTTGAGGCGGCTGGCATCGAAGACATCGCGTGTCCCTGTGCCCAGCACATTAATGATCGTGCGGATCTCCTCGTTCTCGACGATGCTCTTCAGATCGGCCTTGGCAACGTTCAGCGGCTTGCCCTTCAGCTTGAGCACCGCCTGGAACTCGGAGAAGCGCCCCTGGCCCGCGCTGCCGCCCGCCGAATCGCCCTCCACGATAAAGAGCTCCGCGCGCGAGGCATCGTTCGTGTTGCAGCGCAGAAACTTCTTGGAGAGCGTCGTATCGATCAGCTCGCCATTCTTCTTGTTGCCAGCGCGGGCCAGTTCCTCCACCAGTTGCGCCTCGTTGCGGGCCTTCTGCATCTGCAAAATCTTCTTCAGCCAGTCCTTACCCGCCGCAGTATTGCTCTCGAACCAGTCCTTCAGCCCCTCGTCGACGATCGAACGCACAATGCCCTCTACGGCTGCGTTGTTCAGGCGATCCTTCGTCTGGCCCTGGAACTGCGGATTGGTCAACTTAACGGAGATCACTACGTTCAGACCCTGCTGAATTACCTCCGGCCTGAAGCCATCTTTCTCGCGACTCTTGATCACGCCCAGCTTCACGGCATAGTCGTTGATGACCTTCGTCAGGGCAGCCTTGAAGCCGGTCTCGTGTACGCCGCCATCGCGTGTACGCACGGCATTGGCGTAGCTGTACATCGTGATCTTGTAACCGGTGGTTGGCTGCAGCGCTACCTCGACACGCACATCGTCCTTCTCTTTGGTGATGCCGATAACATGTTTGAAGAGCGGCGTATTGGTGCTCGCGGTCAGTTCGCGCACATAGTCGGACAGACCGTCGCGCGAATAGAAGAGGCGCGTCATCTGCTCGTCACGCTCATCATCCCAGGCGTCCAGGTGGAAGGAGACGCCGCGATTGAGATAGGCCGACGCGTTCAGGCGACTCTCGACGGCCTCCAACGCGTAGTACGCGTCGGGATCGAAGATCGAGCGATCGTATAACCAGCGCAACTGCGTGCCGTGCAGCTTCGGGTCGCAAGGCACAACATGATATGGCAGCGCGGTACCACGACTGAACGCCTGCGTGAACTGCTGACCGTCCTTCCAGATGGTCAGTTCCAGCTTCTCGGAGAGTGCGTTGATGACCGTCGAGCCGACGCCGTGCAGGCCGCCAGCGGTCTTATAAGCTCCCTCGGAAAACTTGCCGCCCGAATGTGGAACCGTCAGAATCACCGTTGCCGCCGGGAGGTAGTCGCCCTGGTAGAGCATGGCATCAAACGGCATGCCACGGCCCTCGTCGCGCACCGTTACCCAGCCCTCGCGATCAATGCGCACCCAGATATCTTTTCCGAAACCTGCCACCGCCTCATCGACAGAGTTATCCAGCGCCTCCCAGATCAAATGCACCAGGCCAGAAGTAGACGTAGAACCGATGTACATTCCCGGACGATGGCGGATCGCAGCAATTCCTTCCAGAACCTGAATATCAGCCGCCGAATAGGCTGCGCCAGTCTGCTTTTTTATCTTCGTTAGCGTCTTCTCCTCCGGCTGCGCGGAGCTCTTTTCCCTCTGAGTATGTTCTTTTGAAAAAAATGATAGTTGCCCCTGCACCATATCAGACTCATCTTGTATGGGCAAAGAGCCTTTGGGGGAACGCGCCATCTTCCGTATACCTCATTTCAGATTGCTTTGCATTGTACTTTTCAGGATACAGCCTTCTTCCGGGAAAGTCAATATAATTCTGGACCAAAAGTTCTAACTTATAAAGACGCTTCTCAGGCGGTCTATTACTCATAACTCTTTTCTTTCTGTAGTGGTAACTACCGGTAAGCAATCTCTATTCCCGTTGAATGTATAGCGTACTGTAACGAAAAACTCATCATTTGCGTATCTTCTCTTACGCCAGTACTTTTCCTTTACCCATATTTCCACTCCATGCCTATATGCTATCTCTACTTTCTCTTTATTCACATCATTTTCACAGACAGGATTGTAATTTTTACCATACTCAATTATAATTATTTTAATTGTCATATACTCTCTCATTGTTTACGTTTATTCTCATTTCAAGAAGGAAGGATTTTAGAGGGTTATGCCTCGCCCGCCTAAACATGTTTCGCCAGGTACACTGGGAGGGCGCATCAGAGCCGCTCGTGAACGCCTTCAGCTTTCTTTAGCAGATGTCGCCGAAGGACACTACAGTACCAGCCTGATCTCACAAATAGAGCGCAACAGGGCCGATCCGTCTCACGAAAGCCTGCGCTTCCTGGCAGAGCGGCTCCAGCTCCCATTTGAAGACCTGGAGACGCTGGCGCAACAGCATCGCGCCGCCGAGAGCGAGCCACGCGACTGTAAAACCTATGAAGAATTACGTGTTGAAGCTACCCAATTGCTGAACGATAAAAAGTTCTATGACGCGCTCACTCTTCTCAATACTATCCCTCTCTCACAGGCACCTGCTCAGCTGCGCTGGCGTCTTGTCGCGTTGCGTGGACATGCCTATTTTGAGCAACGCAAATTCATGAAGGCGCAGCAAGACTTTCTCTACGCGCTCGACGAGGATTTCGACCACGAGCCTCTGCCGATCGATCAACAGCAGGAACTTCTACTCCTGCATCTGCACCTTGCTGAGACGCATCGCGCCTTGCAGCAGAATGAAGAGGCGCTGGACGAGTATGCCATCACCTTGCAGATGATCAACTGCGAGACACCTGCTGGCTATGCTGCCGAGGCGAACTGGGGCATGTCCCTGGTGGTCATGGAGGCCAACAAGAAGTATACTACATCCGATGCTAGCACGAAATGCTGGGACCTGCGTAAAGCCCTTGAGCACGCCGAGAATGCGCGCTTCCTGTATCGTTCGATCGGAGAGCAGCTGCGCGCCGCCGCCGTTACCTGCCAGGTGGCGCATATAGAACAGATGCTGGGCAACGTCGAGCGCGCCCGCACATATCTGGAAGAGGTCCTTTCCACCTGGTCATCCGATGCACAGTCTTCTTCCTTCCTGACAGATAAACATCGCCTGCGCGAGGAGGCGAACGTGATCTCGGCAGCCGCCTGCGCGCTCGCTGGCATCGAACTCGAGGCAAAGAACTTCCCTGCGGCGCGCAGCTATGTCAATCAGGCACTGGAGGCCAGCCACAAGAGCTATAAGCTCAGGCGCGCCGATGCCTATGTGATGCTCGGTCGCATATTGGAGGCAATCAATCCAGACGATTCAGCGGTGGCGGAGTCGTTTCGCTGCGCCACTCAGGAACTGGCCGATACGCACCGTATCGCGGCACGCATCAGCGCGCATGTGCGCCTGGGCCATCACCTGCTCAGAATAGGCAAGATCGCCGAGGGCGAAGAGGAGTTGGAGAAGGCACACTATCTCTCGACTCTGGTATCCAGCGGCCCAACCATCTCTGGGGAAGACTCTACCCTGTTCTAAATGATATACTATACAGAGATTGTTCCTAAAAACTTCTATAGAGATATATGGGTAAGACTATGATGAAACCAGTTACGGGCCAGTATGAGTGCCAGCACCGCTCTGGTATAGGGCTCGATTACTTTACTTCCCGCGTCGATCGGCTCATCATCCAGGCGAATGGACGCTTCGCGCTGATCGCGCAGGAGCATAGCCGTGTGTCGAACGCGGCCCAATCATTTATCAGCGGACAACAGCCATCGACAGCCGCACCCGAGGTACGCCGCGAGGGGAGCTATACTCTACAAAACACTGTTCTCTGGCTCAATTTTGACGATGGAACACAGGAACAGGGCCAGCTCTCCTGGAACGGAGATGGCGTGCAGATCGGCAAAAACTTCTTCACCAAAGTCTCCGACTCGACGCTATTGCCACCCACACACCGCATGAAACAGGACATGGACGATATCGCCAAAGGGCTGAAGATTGCTGGCGCGATTGGCGGCATGGCGATGAAGGCCGCGAAGACGATCAATGAAACGATCCAAGCCACAAAAGAACCAGGCATCGGAGCACAGCCGCAACAGGGTCCACAAAACCCACAGTCCCCCGCGGCCCAACCGGCGCAGCCACCTTACCAGCAGCAACAACACTATCCCCAGCAGCCCGCGCCATACCAGCCGCCTGTTCAGACACCACCAGTTCAGCCGCCCACGCAGCAGGCGGCTCCGGGACAGGTCAGCGCGCTCTTCTGCGACCAGTGCGGTGCGCGCACACGTCCAGGCAAACGCTTCTGCAACAACTGCGGCGCGCGCCTCCTATAGAGTTCACTTAGCTGTAGGCTGCTCTTTCATCAGAAATTCGTAGGCGGCAATGATGCGCTGCATCTGCCGCTGGTCGCCTCCACGATCGGGATGATGGCGCTTGGCGAGCGAGCGATAGCGCCGCTTGATCTGCTGCGGTGTCGCATTGGGTGGCAAGCCTAATACCGCGAGCGCCTGCTGGCGCTGAACAAGAATACGCGCAGGATTGCCGTTGCTGTGCCAGATCGTGCGCGCACTTACACGCAGAATATCCCATAGCAGGCCAACAAACGTTTTGGGTGGTCGTGAACTCATTTTGTTTTCCAGACAGGCTAAGCGCTCTTGTTTCTCTCTACTACTATACGCCATTTGTCGCTTCTACACAACAAGTCACAGAAACAATTTGCAGCGGACAATGGAAGCATTTCAGCTCCTTCTTCTCCACAGACGCACTCCACCGCCCCATACACATGGGGTGAAACTGAAAGACGACCTCAAGCGTGAAACACCTGACAGCTACTACCGTTGCTATAGTTTATTATTTTCTATCCATAGTCAGAAGAGCTATACTCAAAAAAGACATACTCATCTGTAAGGAGGTGGTATTTATGGCCACAGAAGCTCAGGCAAAGAGGACAGACAACAAGCATTCATCTGGCTCCCAGTCGGGCCTTTTGCAGACCGTGGAAAAGGATGCGAAACCTGCACAGTCGTTTCTCAACAAGTTCAATAACGACTGGGTGATGAACTTCTCCGGCATCATCGCCTATAACTTGCTCATGTCGATGTTACCTATTGCAATCGCGCTGCTGGGTATTCTCGGTCTGTTCCTGAATCCGAGCGTGGTAAATAACATCACAGCCCAGATTGCGAAGGTGATACCCAGTTCCAGCGCACAACAATCTTCCGGGACCCAACAGGCCCTGGAGCTGGCACTCAATCAACTGCACAAAGATGCCGGTATTATTGTTGTTATCGCTATTCTCCTGGCACTCTTCGGCGGTTCGCGCCTGTTCGTAACGTTAGAAGGCATCCTGGATCTTCTCTATCGCGTGCGACCGCGCCCGGTAATAAAACAAAATCTGGTCGCGCTCGGAATGCTGGTGCTATTTATCGTGCTCATTCCGATAATGGTCTTCGCTGCAGCTGCACCTTCGTTCGTCCTTTCGGTACTGGGCAACTCGCCGCTGAAGAACATACCCGTTATCGATAGCATCGTCAGTCCCAGAGGTCAAATCGGCGTGACGATAGCCGGTATCGTCAGCGGGCTAATTGTGTCATTTGTTCTGTTCGAGGCCATCTACTTTATTGTACCCAATCAGCGCATCAGCTGGCGCAATAGCTGGCGTGGCGCAGTCGTCGCCTCTATTCTGCTGAATGTGTTCCTGGTGGCCTTCCCGTTCTATGTCGCCCATTTCCTCGGTGGCTACGCGGGTCAGATCGGCTTCGCGGTAATCCTCCTCATTTTCTTCTACTACTTCGCGGTGATCCTCCTGCTCGGGGCTGAGGTCAATGCCTACATCTTCGAGAAGGTGCAGCCACTGCCAAACGACCTGGTGACGTTCGTCAGCACGATGGGCGGCAAGCTCAATCGCGATATTCCCAGCAGCGAGTCCCCCGCGCACACGAATACTGCCCCGACCGATAAGGCTGATAAAACGCATGTCAGGAATGATCTCCAGCAAGAGGTAGACGTTCAGAAGAAGAACCAGCAGGTCCAGCAGCAGATAGCATCCGCTGCGAATACAAAAGGCAATCAGAAGGGCAACCAAACGAAAAAGGTGGAGAAAGAAAAGAAGCAGCAGCAAGGTTCAAGTACCTTGACGACGGCTCTGAGCGTTGTTGCAGGCACAGCCCTTGCCTTCATCTTTCAAGTGCTACGGCTGCGCCAGCGTGACAAGTAGGCGTTCTGTAAGAGATTGAGGGTGTCTGGCGCGGTGGCGGCCTCGGCTGCTACCGTGCCGGACACCCTCAAAATAATTACCGCGAGGAGGGCTTGCATCCGATAGAGCAGGGCAATCGCATCTACATAAGCCCATGCACAGCAATACTAGGATGAAGAGGTGATAAAATAGGTCGAAAAAGCTGGAGAGACCGAGATGGAAGAGAACGACCGACCAGATCTGGAAAGCCTTTTTGCGCAGGTGGAAGACCCTCGCATGGAGCGAACCAAGCTGCATCGCTGACGGAATATCCTCATTCTGGCGATCTGCGGAGTTCTGGGTGGAGCAGAAGGATGGGTGGAACTCTTCGAGTTCGGGAAAGCAAAAGAAGCCTTTTTTCATGCCAGGCGTCTCAAGTCTGGTTGGGACAATCGGTATCTTTCGCGCGTTCTGGATGGGGTTATTTAGATGCGATTGCCCTGTCCGATAGTGCCACTATCTCGCTACAAACGCGGAGATGTGTTATACTATGGAAGACGTGCCCCCTTACAACAGGCCATTTGCAAAGACCAGAAGCACATAGCGCGTCAAGCTTTCTAGAGTAAGTGCGGAAAGACCGACGGGAGGAAGTTACAAAAGATCTTGCCGATCTAAACTACTACTTAGTTACACCCCCATACGGCTCAACCGTGAAAGGATTTATGACCAGAGAATTCGATAAGCAGAGAGGAAATGACTCGCGTCCGTCATTTCATAACAAGCCTGCAAACAGGAATGGAGATGAACAATCTCCACGCCCGGCACGTCCACGCCTGAATCGCGAAACTGTCGATCGGGCCTGGGAGTCGGGAGCACAACATACGCACGCGGACTATCGTTCGCGCAGCAACAATGGGCAGCCACCACGCAATAACTGGCGCAATCAGCAGCCGTCAGGATATTCCTCCTCACAGAATGGTCATGGTGGCAACAGACCCTATAACAATCAGCGGCAGGAACAATATCGGGACAATCCCCGGCGCTTCGAGCGCACTCCCGATGAGAACAGTGGCCCTCGTTCTCGTTCGTTTAACTCAAACAACACAGGTCGGCGAGATTACAATGATCAGCACTCTGCTGAACGACGCGATTACAGAGAGCGATCCACTGGTTCTGACAGACGGCCAGGATACCGCGACAATCGTGATAACCGCGACAACCGCAATAACGGTCAATCACGCGAGTACGGTGGGCAGTTCCGAGGTCGCGACCAGGACAGAGACTATCGCAGACGCGATTTTGGGCGTGATGAGCGCGGCGGACAGAACTTCGGTCGCAGCTCGTTTGAAACGGACAGGAGAGACGGCAGGGGCTATCAGGGCCAGCGCCCAGGACCCGATACCCGCAATCCTCGTGGGCAAAGCCGCCCCTGGGAACAGCGCCAGACGAATGATCGCCCGCAAAACCCCTATCGCCCAGCACGCCCAGCATACAATGAGCGTAATGAGCGTAATGAGCGCTTCGAGGGTGACTACGAGCGCTTCGAGGGACACAACGCTGCACCAGACAAACGCGTTGACGCTCACCGGCCCGAACACCCGACGAGCAGAACCCCTCGCGAAAGACAGCACTTTAACGGCGGCGAACGCGACAACAGGGAGCACACAGAAGAGCGCCATGTTACGCGCCTGCCGAACGGTCGTGTACTCAAGGGACCAAGACCCGTGCAGCGCAAAGAAGCACAGTTCTGGGCCGGAATCTCTGAGAATACCGACGATCTCATCGGCCACATTCCGACGCCTGAAACCTCAGACCTGGAGGATGCGGCAGGAGAAACTGAGGCAGGGGAGCAATCCGCCGGAGAGCAATCTGCTGCGCCGCGCAAGCCTCGCACACGTTCCGCCAGCGCATCCGTACGCACGAAGAAGGCGAATACGGCGGGCGGGGGCAAACGTGGCCCTAAGCCGTCGCAACGCGGCTTTAAGTGGCCTACGCCGGAATAATAGCGCTTGCTTGCTTTTAGTCAGATGAGGAGGCTATTCCTGAACTCTGAAAGCAGCGGCTCCATTTCTGACTACATGGCAGTTGCTTGCGGTTTACAGCAGGTTCTTATGTGTCCAGTTCTAGAACTGGACACATTTCTACTATGCACTCGAACATAACTCGAAAGGCGATAGCATGTCCGATCCTCACTATCCCAGCTATCTAGCTCTTTACGAAAGTGGAGAGTTGGCAGAACGCGCTGCCGCAGCGTGGGAGATATTACGCAGTTGCACTATCTGCCCGCAAAATTGCCGCTGTGATCGCATCGCTGGAAAGACTGGCGTCTGTCACTCAGGCACAGAGGCAATCGTTGCATCCTGGAATGTGCATCGGCGCGAGGAGCCACCGATCAGTGGGACGCGCGGCGCGGGGACTATCTTCTTCGGCTATTGTCAGGCGCGCTGCACCTACTGTCAGAACTTCCCGCTTAGCCAGGGCGGACTGGGACATCGCGTCGGACCCGAACGGTTGGCAGATATGATGCTCTACCTGCAGAAGAAACGCTGCCATAACCTGGACCTTGTGACGCCTACCCACTTTGTGCCGCAGATCCTGGCTGCATTGGTGGTTGCTTGCGGCAAAGGTCTGCGCCTGCCACTGGTCTACAACTGCGCGGGCTATGAGAATCTGGAAACATTGAAGCTACTGGATGGCGTGGTTGATATCTATCTGCCCGACGCGAAATACGCGGACAATAAAAACGCGCTGCGCACCTCGAAAATGCCAAAATATGTTGACTATAATCAAGCGACGCTGCGCGAAATGTACCGCCAGGTCGGTCCTCTACAGCTCGATGAAGAGGGGATTGCGCGCCGGGGCTTGCTCATTCGTCACCTCGTCATGCCAGAAGATGTCTCGGGCACACACGATGTTCTACGCTGGATCGCGGAAGATCTCGGTCCCGATACGCCCATCAGTCTTATGGATCAGTACTTCCCGGCATGGAAGGCCGTCAACGATCCTATACTGAACCGCCGTTTGAGCTGGAAGGAATATCGCACCGCCCTCGATGCCCTCGACGAGTTCAATTTGACAGCGGGATATGTTCAGGAAGACCTGATTGAAGTCGATACGACATCTGATATATGAAGACAAATTTTGTTAATCATATGGCAATATAGCAAGCACCCTATTATGTAATGGACACTGCACGTTATAATTTAAAAGAGTACGCTACAGATTATCAGGAAGAAATGTAGCAATTTATGACAGAGGGCATCTCTTGATCCTGGGCAAGAATCGAAGAGATGCGAAACGGAGAGTTTTTATTATGAATACTACGGCCACGTTGAGCCGCCTCTTCGCGGGTATACAGGACGATCTTGACCGGGTCGATACCACGTTCCAGGAGCGTGCAACATCAGGTCTTGACATCCTTAATTCCGCTTCCATGCACGCAATTGCATCACCCGGCAAACGGCTTAGAACGGCTATCACGTTGCTTTCGGGCAAACTGAATACGTACCGCTTCGACAAACTGCTCCCCCTGAGCGTTGCCTACGAAATGGTCCACCTCGCTACCCTCATCCATGATGATATCGTAGACGAGGCCAAGACCCGACGCGGTAATCCCACGGTCAATGCGCTGTGGGGCGATAAGATAGCTATCCTGCTCGGCGACTACTACTTCGCCAAGACCTCAGGCCTGGTTGCCGATATCGACGATAATCGCATCGATCACCTCTTCGCGGAGACCGTCGCGACGGTCAGCGAAGGGACGATCATGGAGATGATGACGGCTGGAAGGATCGATCTCACCATCGAGACCTACTATGAGAAGATCAGGCATAAGACAGCCTGCCTCATCGCCGCCTGTAGCAAAGGCGGTGCAATCGTCAGCGAAGCCTCCGACGACGAGATCGAGCAGTTGCACGAATACGGCATGAATCTGGGCATTGCGTTCCAGATCATCGACGATATCCTGGACTATACCGAGGATCAATCGACGATCGGCAAGCCAGCGGGAAACGATCTCAGACAGGGCATGGTCACGCTCCCACTGATCTACGCACTACAGGAGCAGCCCAACAACGGTCTGTCGCAGCAAGTGCAGCCGCTGCTTAATGGGGTTCTGCATAAAGAAGAGGATATACAATCCGTCGTGAACAGGGTGGCACAAGGGCACGGCGTTAGCCAGGCATTGGTAGATGCGCACACATACGCGAATAAGGCGCGCGCGGCGTTATATCACTTTCCGTCCTCCAACAATCGCGACGTACTGGACGAACTTATCGATTTTGTGGTATCGCGTAAGAGCTAATATGGCTCTGGAAGCCGTGTGGCGCTCTGCTGATACGATGACAGGATACGTATACTTATGATGACAAAAACATCTTTAGAAGAAAAGTTTAAAGAGACAGGGGGCAAACGTCCCTATGTCCAGCGGCTCTTTGGTCGCATCGCGCGCGTCTACGACCTGATGAATGGTCTGATGAGCTTCGGGCTGGATCGCTACTGGCGCGCCCGCGCCGCACGCTACCTGGCCCTGGGCACGGGCGAGGCGGGCCTCGATCTGGGTGCCGGAACCGCCGATCTCTCCATCGCCGTTATTCGCGCCTCTGGTCCAGGCACGCACATGATCGGCATGGATATCACACCGGAGATGCTGGACCAGGGCCGGATCAAGCTGGCACGCCTGGACTTACAGGACCGTATCGACCTGCGCATAGGCGACGCCGAGCATATCGATCTCCCTGATAACAGTGTCGATGGCTGCTGCTCCGCGTTTACGGTGCGCAACCTCACCGATATCCGGCAGGGCTTCCGCGAGATGCTGCGCGTCGTGCGACCTGGCGGACGCGTGGTCTGTCTGGAGATCAGCCACCCACCCGGCAAAATCTTTGGTGGCTTGTTCTACTTCTACTTCTACAAGCTGGCACCGCTGTTCGGCACCGTTCTTGGAAAAGCGTTTGAGGAGTACAACTACCTGCCCAATTCGCTCACGACCTTTCCAGATGCACCCACGTTGAAGGGAATGATGGAGGAGTCCGGTTGGAGCGATGTGCGCTTCTATCGCCTCACGCGCGGCATCGTGGCGCTGCATGTGGGGACGAAAAAAGGCTAAATTTAACCGTAGTTCGGATGGACGCTGGAAACGCTGGCTGATAGAACTGCTTCCATGCAGATACACTGCCACCTCCAGCGGTCGTATCTACTACAACGAGTGGCATGCCTGCTAGCGTTTGCTATTTCGTCCCAGCGTCAGACCGCCCAGAAAGCCTTCGAGCGCTTTCGCCAGGTCGTACAGTTGCGTCGCCTCTACGGCTGAGACCTCGTGTCCGGCGTGCCCAACCTGGTAGAGCAGCTGTACGGCGGGATGCTTTGCGGGCGCGTTAGACACCTCATTGGCGGTCGAACCGAGCAGCGAAGCGCGCATGGCATCAACGCTGGCATTCACTTGTTCCAGATTCTCAATATCGATGAAGCTAGCCGAGCGAGGGGCATTTTTCCCCTGTTTTCCAGCGGCGCGACTCGCTTCCCACTGGCGTCGGGCCTGTTTACCAGCATAGCAATAACAAAATTCGGGCCGAGTCGAGTCGGAGTTTTGCAGCCCTGTATCATCACAGATTGGACAAATAGGCATGATGACCTCCTCGAAGTTTAGAATATGTATCTCACTTACTATATCATAGATTAAGTGAGCCGCTGCACACCACCCAGATAATCCTTGAGCATATGCTCGCAATCGAAGGCCATATGCCCAAAAACCTCACCGGGTTCGTGCCAACAGGTGCTCCCTTCGCCCGACCCATGTTCTGCGCCATCGATGATCGAGCCTTTATACGCGATAGCGACAGAGCGAAAACGCGGATCACGCTTAAGGGAGGAGTATACGCCAACGATGCCTTGCACGTGCACGTTATAGCCGGTCTCCTCGCGTGCCTCGCGCAGAACACACTGCTCCAGCGTCTCTTTATAGCGCACAATACCGCCCGGAATCGTGTAGCCCAGGCCATCGGAGCGATCGATCAGCAAAACTTTCCCGTCGCGTTCGATAATTATACAGGCGCTCAAGATCGGAGAGATCTGCCCCAGCGTGAGCAGCGCTATCAGGCGAAATATTAAGCCCGCCACCATCCCTTTCATCTTCTCTTTCATCTTACAAAAACGTGGTGTGGATACCCCTGCCCTTTCAGGCATGGGGAGGAAGCGCCACGACTCCTTTCTGGTAACGATAGCCATCGCAGTGATGCAGAAGCGTACAGAAGCGATGGCTTATCCCCTGTACCGTTTTTGTAGGGGTCGTGATGTTGAAGAACCCTGTTGCACGAACGGCAACTTTGCCTACAGAGGTTCCCCTCTTGGCACCACTGCTCACCACTGCTCGCACAATATCGCCCGTTTGAAATCCCTTGACCTGTTTGACTCGCCTGGGACCAGTGCGTGGGAAGCCGTACCTATCCATCCTGCACATCTGGCGGTTTCCCCGTCCAGTTGCTTGTATGAGCAAGGGAACTACCCCCTGGGTCTCAAGTTCACTGGGAGTGCTCTTGCCCACGCAGGCCGCGTCAAGCCAGTGCGTTTTCGGCAGAAGACGTGTAGTGCGCTGGTATTTGGTGAGTCCACCGCTGCCACATTCAACGGGGAGTCTCACGGCACGCAACGACTCATAGAGCCGCCAGCGTGTGCTATTCACTGCTGCTGCATCCTCCAGTGGCTTCTTGGCCTGGGTAAGAATGCGGCTGAGCGTCTCCGGTTTTTTCCTCAGAAACACGGCAAGATCCTGGGTCCCTTTGGCACGATTGCACACCTCACAGGCCAGCGTCAGATTACTTACCCGGTTGGAGCCACCCCTGGCGCGTGCAACGATGTGTTCAACCTGCAAAGGAACGTGCTCTTTTGCACAATAGGCACACCGACGCCCCCACTTCTCGAGCAGGTACTCGCGCAGTTCGTATCCTGCCAGGGTTCCTTGCTGATACTGGCATCCCCTGATATCTGGTTGCTGCATAGCTTGCAGATCGAAGCGGACCAACTCCATACTGATCGCTTCAATAGGGCACAGACGCATCAAACGCTTGACCCAGGTGAGCACATTGCAGACACGGCTCTCTAGCGATGGAGCCAACCACCCTTTCGGCCTGATGCGATTGTTGAACCTGGGCTTGCGGTATCGAGTAAGGCGTGCTCGGCGTCCTCTTCTGATTGCTCGACGGTGAAGAAGCGCATGGGCAATGGCTTGCCCACGATGGGTCAGCTCAGCTCCAAACACAACCTTGCCCGTCGCATCGTTCACCACGGCGATCCCTGTGGTACGGCTCCCAGGATCAAGCTTGAGACGCAACGGCTGAACCACGGGTCGCTCAAGTGCTCGTTTGAGCACAATTGTAAAGGGATAGTGTTTGAGAACTGCTGCCTTTCCCGCCTTGAGCAAGAACCGTGCTTCCCCAGGATGGACTGGATTCAATGGCTTCTTGTTGGTATCTACGACAAACACACATGACATCGACATTGCTCCTAAAAGCCTCCGCTTGCGCGGGTAATGTTTGCCTCGACAATGTTATCGAGCGGTTTCGCGTGCAACACACTGGCGTAACCCTTGTAGACCTATTTAATGCTGCACCGTAGCGGTTGAGACTGGCAACGCATCCCAACGTACCTATTCTTCCTTTCCGAGCGCCTGACTGCGTAGCAGTAGAAGCGTCGCTTCGTTGGCACTCGGAAGAAGGATTTCGCTCGTAACGGAGCCCATTGTTGGGCTGAGTCTGGTCAGGTGAGCTGGTAAACCGTTTTCTGCTTACAAGCCCCTGCTCTTTCAGACATGGGGTTCCTGACCGTCTACCTGCTTTCCTTGATCCGCATCTTCCACCTTCTGTTCAGAGAGAAGGACTGGTCGCCTGGGCGTTCCCTACGCCACCTTTGCCACTCTCCACCACAAGCAACGCACCGATAGAATCTAAGCGGGTACGCGTTGTACGTTGCACAATTCTACTCCCTATTCCATCTTCGCTTGACCTTTCAGGGCTTCGCGTTTATACTTTCCCCTGAAGGGGCAGCCAGAGCCAATGTTCTTTAACGGCCCGCTTGAGGGTAATGAAACAGTGGAAAATTCTTCTCTTGCCGCTTCTATTGTACCAGTTTTTAAAAATATCACAACAGGTAGGCGCTTCCAGTGTGGCTTTTTCCTCCCTTTCGTTTTGTGAGCGCGGGAAGAAGCGCCAATGTCTATAGGACAGCGCGTATGAATCTTATATAAATCGGTAAGGATGGGATGATGTGAGAAACGACGACGAACAACAACCGCCATACTTCCCTCAGGGACCCCAGCAGGCCGATTCTTATTATCCCGACCTGACAATGGATATGGGCAGTTCTCTCGGCTATAGCCAGAGTATACAGCATCACTCTATCAGTATGCCTCAGCCGACGGAATCGCTGCCGCGCCTGCGCCGCGAGCGTCTCCAGCAGTTGCGCGAGGAGCGCATGCGTCGCCAGCAAAGGGGAGCAGATATTCCAGCACTCAGCGCACGCAAGCAACAACACGACCCGTCGGGGTCAGCGGGTAATGTAGCAGTACAATTGAGTCCGGCTCCACAAACTGTGCTACCATCTGCCGCCGAACCAGCGCAAGGTACTGCCGAGCTTCAGCGCGTGAAGGTTGCGCGTGCCTCTTCTCTCATCAGTGGCGCGTTTTTGCTCAGTAGCATTCTGGGGCTCGTGCAGACCTTTCTCTTTACCTATATTTTTGGCAGAAGTATGTCGGGAGAGGCGTATTTGCAGGCGTATCTCATCCCTAACCTGATCTTTACCGTGATTGCGGGTGGCGCGCTCAGCTCCGCGTTTATTCCGGTCTTTACCTCGTACGCACTCAAGGACAGGGATGAGAAAGAGGCGTGGCATATTGCCAGTAGCGCCTTGAATCTCTCTGTAGCCTGTATGATCGCGCTATCGCTCGTTGCTATCTTCCTGACACCAGTCCTTGTGCCGCTCTATAGTCGACCCGATGAGGTCGGTCTTATTGAGACCCTGACGCGTATTATGCTCTTACAAGCAGTAGTGCTTGGTTCGGGCGTCATTGTTGGCGCAGTACTCAATACGAAGCAAGATTTCACGCGTACAGCATTGGGGGTCGTATTATACAATGTTGGCCTGATTCTTGGCTTGATGCCTGGTCTATTCATGACCTTCCACGCACGTTCAAGCACACTGCCCGACTCGGCTGTCTACTTTGCAACTATAGGCGTCGTCCTGGGAGCTATCTTGCAGGTCAGCGTGCAGATTCCTGGTCTGGCTAAAGTCAATATGCGCTATAGCTTTGTGTTTGACTGGAAACATACTGGAGTGCGCCAGATTGCGCGGCAGATGGTGCCGCGCGGTATTAATGCCGTCATGCTCTCATTCAGTACGGCGGTAGATCGCTCTCTGCTCTCACTGCTGGGCGCGGGCCTGATAAACCCATACATCCAGTCATTCTCTATTCTCCTTCTGCCTGTCTCGCTCTTTGGTTCGTCGGTCTCTACCGCCGCATTCCCTTCACTGGCTGATTATGCCGCGAAGCAACGCTACGAGCGCGTGCGCAGCATTATCATGGAGACGCTGCGCGGTATTCTTTTCCTGACCATTCCTTCGGGAATCGGGCTGGTGGTCCTGTCTTTCCCCATCACTCAGGCGCTGCTTGAACATGGAAATTTTGATATCGTAGCCGCCCGGCTCGCTTCAACGGTACTCCTCTTCTTTGCACTGGGTTTACCCGGACTGGCTGCCGTAGAGATTCTGACACGCTCCTTTTACGCCTTACAGGATAGTAAAACGCCGGTAACGATCAGTGTGGCCCAGTTTATTTTGAAGATCGCGCTAAGCATTATTCTCATCAACCTGGCCGTGTTTGGCGTGCAGTGGGGCATGGGTGCGTTGGCCTTCTCGACTTCTATTGCAGGCACAATCGAGGCGCTGGTGCTCTTTTTCCTGCTCTCGCAGCGTATTGGTGGATTTGATCTGCATCCTCTGCTGCACTTCTTCAAGCAAGCATTGCTGGCCTCGGGCGCGATGGCAGGAATTGTGTTGGTGATGCGGTTTATGCTTGACCACATGATCGATACCACCAGCATGCCGAAGCTCTTTATACACGGCATTCTCATGGCGATGATAAAGTTGTTGATCGAACTGGTTGCTGGCGCGGCAGCGTTCCTGGTAGTTGCTCGCCTGCTGAAGATGGAAGAGATGAATTCAGGGCTGGTGAGACGTGTTATCCAACTGTTGAGGCTTCCCTGGTTATGAGGATCTCAACCTTTCTCACAGCAACTCTTCCACTAGCTACTGCAATATAATGGATGAAACATAACTGGTAAAGAGAACTTCCTATGCAGTATGATGTACCTATCAGTGAGCACAACAGGAAATGCGAGAGGATACATGACGGAACAAACACCTTACGTTCAGCTTGAGAGCGGCGCGCTTCTGCCCGCCTTTACGTTACCGGGAGCCGATGGGATGCCGCATGGGCCGTGGGATTACAAGCAGCACGATCACCTATTGCTCCTCTTTGCACGCAGCAGCGCGACCAGCGACGGACGCGGACTCTTGCGTGCATTCGCGCCGCGCTATCGGGAATTTCGCGAGGAGCAATGCGCGATTCTCGCCATCACCGCCAATACGGTTATTGCCAACCTGCAAGCGCAGGACGAGCTGCGCTTACCGTTCCCACTCCTCGCCGATCCGACAGGAAGCGTCATTCAGTGCTACACGAGGTGGGATGCGACAACACGCCTGTTAACGCCCAGCATTGTGCTGGCCGATCGCTACAACGCCGTCTATCAGCAGTGGACAGCAAACAACGAGGCGCGTCTGCCACGCATCGAGGAGTTGCTAGAAGATCTGCAATATCTGAACAAGCTATGTACCCCTTAGCATAATCATTTGGCCTTTTCTAATTTCATTCAAAGGATTATCATGCACGACCGACAAGACCGCACACCATCCTGGCATATCGAAACGCTACTCGTTCATGGCGGGCCGCGCAGTCGCCCCGACAACCTTGCTGGCACGCCGACTATACGGCCTATTCACGCCAGCACGACCTATCTTTATCCCAGCGTCGAGGATCTGGACCAATCGTTCGAGGGCACCACTCCTACAGGCGAACCAGCATTTGTCTACGCGCGCCAGGGCAACCCCAATGCGAACGAACTTGAAGAAGCTCTGACATTGGCGGAGGGCGGCGTTGGCGCAGTCACATTCGGCTCAGGGATGGCGGCCATTCACGCGGCACTTGTCGCTGCGGGACTCGCTCCGGGGGCGAAGGTTGTAGCATCGCAGGATCTCTACGGCCCGACGGTTAGCCTGCTACAAAAGGTCTTCTCGCCGATGGGGGTCGAGATAGTGCTAAACGACCTGTGTTGTATCGATGTCGCGGAGTTCATTCGCAACGAGCAGCCCGATGTCGTCTACGTGGAGACGCTCTCCAATCCGCTCGTTAAGATGATCGATCTCGCTGCCGTCAGCGCCGCCGCGCGCGAGGTGGGCGCTGTTACCATCGTGGATAGCACATTCACAACGCCTTACCTGCTCAAGCCGATCGAGCATGGCATCGATATCGTCGTGCACAGCGCCACAAAGTATATCAGCGGGCACGGAGACAGCACGGGAGGCGTCGCCATCAGCGCGAAAAATGCCTTGCTCGACCAGTTGCGCAGCTACGGCATCCTCCTGGGCGCAATGCTCAGTCCCTTCGAGTCGCACCTGCTGCTGCGCGGATTGAGAACGCTCTCGCTGCGCATGGAGCGCCATTGCAGTAATGCTTTACAGGTCGCGCACTTCCTGCAGGAGCATCCGCAGGTTCATAGGGTGTATTATCCTGGCCTCGCCACTCATCCCCAGCACGATCTCGCCAACAGGCTGCTGGGCAATAGTCGCTATGGAGGGCTGCTCGCGTTCGAATTGAAGGAGCAGACGCGCGCGGCGGCGTTCCGTTTTATGAATACTCTGCAACTGTGCCTGCCCGCCACAACGCTGGGCGATGTGTTCTCCCAGGTAAGCTATCCAGCGATCTCCTCGCACCGCACGCTGACCGCCGCACAACGGCACGCGATGGGCATCACAGAGGGCTGCATCCGGCTCTCCGTGGGCATTGAACACATTGACGATATCTTGCAGGACCTGGACGCGGCACTGCGAAGCTAAGCAACCTATGAGTTTTCCCAGTGACTTTTTAGAGATCTATGAGTCATCCCAAACTTTTGAGGCCGTTGGCGAACGCCTCTCCGAGCAGTCTCTGGCTCGGAGAGGCGTTCGCCAACAGTATTGAAGGATACAAGGCCGTCATGCGGGCAAAGCATGATGAGCTTGCTTGTTCACATCCCCGCACTCACTTGATCCCGATGCGGACTCGGTAACTCACATACCAGGGGATAGGTTCGGACCCGATCGTTTGGAACGCAGCGCTGCTGAGGCGATCAAAACCGATCTCTTGTTCGGTGAACTGGAACTGGTGGCTGAACGCATTGCTCCGCATCGCCTCAAGAAACCGTGCAGCGTCTCCTTGCTCGATATGATGAAGCAACACCTCACGGGTGAAGCGGAAGTGAGCGCTCTCGCGCATGCGGTCCAGATGCTGCTCCTTCGACCAGAGATTGAGGGTGCGAGCCAGCCCGCGCTCCCGGACAAGCTCCACTAAGCGCGAACCTACCTCCTGGGCGAGCCGATCAAGCTCCCAATGGAGTGTTGGTGGCCAATCATAGTCATACGCCGCAAAGAGTCCTCCGGGTCGGAGAATCCGAGCGATCTCGGCCAGGGTCGCAGTCGGTTCCATCCAGTGGAACGATTGGGCAGCAGTGACGATATCAGCGCACCCATCAGGGAGGCCCGTCTGATGAGCAACCCCCTCTCGATACTCGATAGGTGCCGCGTAGGGATGGTCCTCGACTTTGCGTATGGCCTCTTTCCGCATGTCGGCATTGGGTTCGATCCCAATCACCCGCTCGGCCCGCTCACCCCAGATCGCGGTTGACAGTCCGGTCCCGCTGCCCACATCTACCACCAGGGCGGGGTGCGGCAGGTAAATCAACTGCGTCAGCAGATCGAGCAAAGCCGGTGGCGGCGTCGGGCGCGCCCGATCGTAGCTGGTAGCTTTGCCAGTCCAAATTTCACTGGGATCACGCATGCTGTTTTCTCCTTTTTTAAGCAGGTGAAGAGCTAGCCGAGAAGCTCGAAAACCTGTGACGTGACAGCAAAAAGATCAGCGACCCTTTTCCTTACCGAAGAAGCCACCACGCTTGCGAGCAGGCGGCGGCACAAAGCGCTCAGGCTGAGAAGCGAGCGTGCGACCATTGATAATCATTTCATGGGCCCACAGCAGGTCTTCGCGCAGCACCTCGGCCCGCTCCACCTCTAGAGCGTGCATAGCGCCCGCGATACAGACTTCGCGAAAATGGCTGCCCGGCTGCTTCAGTAGCAGATCCACCACATCGGCATGCTCCTCTTCGCGATAGGCAATACCCAGGAAGTGCTTCAGGAAGCGCTTCGCCAGCTCTTTATCCTCGACCAGACCGATCTCGATCAGCACATCCACACGGCCCGGACGATCACGAATGCGCGGATCGATGCTCTCGGGATCATTGCTGGTCGCCAGCAGCAGCGTCCCCGCCGGATTGTCGGGTGTCGCGACGCCATCCAGCGCGTTAAGGATCAGTTGCAGCTCGTGCGCGTCTGAGACGAACATCTCGAAATCTTCGACCAGAACCATAGCCGGGAGCTTGCTCTCAGCGGCGTTTTGCAACGCGTAGGAGAGCTGCTGCCAGGGACTGGAGCCACGACCGCGCGGCGGTGCACAAACGTAGAAAACGACGCCGCCCTGTTTCGCGTGCCGCGCTCCCTCGGCCTTGAGCAGCGTTGTTTTTCCAGTGCCCGGCGGACCAATCAAGAGCACCTTGCGCAGGCGTGGCACGTGCAATGAGGCATAACGGCGCAGCATCTGGGCTGAGAAGATACGGCGTTGCGCAGCGACCTGCGCCAGCGTCTCTTCAGGCAGCAGCACATCCTCCATAGTGGTGCGCTTGATCACCTCTACCAGGTCGTCATCGCCGCCGATGATCTCTATGTGACCACGACGCTCGCGGCGCGCAATGCTATTGCGGATCTCATCCAGCAGATCCAGGAACGCCAGCCATTCATCCTGGCGTCCAGGTGGTACCGCCGCCATCACCATCGGTCCACTATCGTTATCGTTATCGTCATAAAAGTAGACCGCCAGGGCGGACCAGCCTGCGGTAAAGGTGTAGCTGAGCCAACCATAAGGAGTTCCCGCTACCACGTTACGGCTACCAGCCTCGGCGTGGCGCTGCATATCTGGCATCAGAAGAGACATTCCTGAAGGCACCGATGCAATACCTTGCGCATTGCGTGGTGCCTCCTGCCGTCGCCAGTTGGCAAGCTGCCCAGGAGGAGTACGCTTCTGGCGCTTGCCACGCGCAATGAGCTGGTCGAGCAAGGCGGGATGATGTTCCGTATACATACGACCATGCGACGGAGAGTCGAAAATCAATGGCTCGCCATCGAACTCCAGCTCATGCCAGAGCTCTCTTAAAGCATAAGACACAACCTCGTTGCGCATTACACGCACATGGCGTATCACCTGATGAGGCGTGAGATCACCGTCAATGGGTATAAGCAACTCGCGATCTAGAGCACGGAGCTTTTCAAGACCGTCCATATCCCTCCTCTTTGCGCATAACTCTACATTCGACCTTCCTGCTGCCGCACGAACACTGCCTTCACAATAACATGCTATTTGCTTTTTGTCAACATGAATTTATAATAATTTCAAATGTTTCGCATGTTCTTGTGAAAAAGAGAACTCTTCTCCCACTTATTCTTCAAGAGCATACAAAAACGGCACATAATAGCGTGTGCTACCTTCTCTATATGTAACGGTAGTTGGCGGCAATAATCAAAAGTATAGGACAATAGTAATGAGGAAGCGGCCTATGCTATGAGAAAAGAGGTAGAGGGATTGGTCTGAGTCCCTCTACGAAGCGCTATTTTGTGTGTCTGATGTACTTTCCGGGGACCTTGTCTTCCGCCTCACCACCCTCTGCTGAAGACATAACATGCAGCATACCAGCTTTAAGATCGACGAACAGGTCGTCGATAACGGAGCGCACACCGGGGAAGGCGCGCGCGATCTCCGTGGCGGCGGCACGCTGCTCGGCAGTATGCACAGCGCCACTCAGGCGTACCTCACCCAGGCGCGGATACACGCCAATCGCCTGCTCAGCGGTGCGCGGATTCCGCGAGAGGGCCATCGCCAGGTCGCTTGCCAGTCTATCATCACTGACCAGGTGATTCTTGATCTCCAGCAAGCCGGATACGCCCAGCACCTGATCATAGACAATGTCGCTGCGCAGGGAACTGGAGCTATTGCCATCAAGGTAAAGCACGCCATCCAGCACGCGCACCGTCATCCCCTTGAAATCGACATGCAGGGGTGTGAGATCAAAGAGGATATTCTCGACCTCCTGCTGCAACTCCGCGTCCGAACGATAGGGAGGCAACGTCTGGAAGATCGCTTCAGGAATAGTGACGACGATACGGCCCGGCTCCAGCTTCGTCACGTACTGCTGCTGGACCAGGGTGCTCTGTCCTGGCCGAAGATTGTGCGCCACGCAATAGGCAAGCTCGCCGCTCGTGGGGTAAACGGCGGTAAGGTGCAACTGCCCCTTCGCGCTAGCGTCAGCCTTTTGCACGGTGCTCTTTGCATCATACAGGACGCCGCCCGGTTCTGACTTAGCGGCAGCGCTCAGTTGGTCGCGGGTAATGTTCAGGGTAATGCCAGCCCCGTTTGCGTCAACGACCGTTTCGTATGGCAGGTAGACCGTTTTGCTAAAAAGTCGGCCCGGCTTTGCGCCGATGTGGCTTATGCGGCGGGTGGTAGGATCAAAGCCGATGTGAGTAAGCACACCATCTTCGCCATCGGAGCAAAATATCTTCCCGCCAAATTGAAACTTTTGCATTTCAGAGACTAATGTTGATTTTTCCATTTATTTTCCAGCCTCGTCATGTGAATAAATATAGAGGTGCCTGCGCCACGGCGCAACGTTCTCTCAGTAAGAGTTTAACACGTTCTGCGTAGCTGTGACAAGCCGTCTCGCCTTGCCACTCAGGGTTATTCAAAAGCGTTTGGGAACAGGAGTGCGTTCATTCAATCAGCCCCTACAGATAATATGTTGTACCAACACTGTTTGCGATAAAAGCGTCTGGCATTGCACGAGCAATCTGGTGGGTAGCCGACCATCCGGTACAATGACCTGGGACCAGGTATTGCGGCTTCATCTGCTGTAGCGCTGCAATAGTTGCGGGAATGATTGGGTCGAATAAAGCCCCCGTCAGGTGAAAGCCGCCGATCACAGCATAGATATCTTGTATGCCAGTAAGTACCTGTGCGTTACGGATAATGTTAATGATACCGGAATGTCCACAGCCTGTGACAATCACGAGTCCTTTATTACGCACATGCAAAATGGCGCATTGATCGTCGTGGATAAGTGGATCTGGCCTCCACTCATGGTCATGTTTTGCATAATGGACGGGAAAGCCTTTCTCGAAGTTTGTTGTACGTGCAACTTCACCAGAAATCAGCACCATGTCCTCCACAAGCATAGAAGGTCCCACCTCTTCAATCACTTGAATATGTTCGCGTAACAGGTCAGATTTGCGAGGAGGTGGAAGATAGGATTCGTCACCATTCGGAAGGATGAGTTTGCGCTCAAGATAGGCATCGGGATGGAGAATAAGTGGCATATTGCGACTTCCCAGACGTTGTATAAAGCCAGGCAAGCCCATTGCATGGTCGGCATGTCCGTGACTGAGGACGATTGCTTGTATGTCTGCCGCATCTACTTCTAGTGCATCTATGTTGTATAAGATATTTCTGGGATTAAGTCCTGTATCGAACAAGATGGTGCCACGCTTCTCACCGCTTCGCGTATTGATAAGCACGGAAAACCCATGTTCAGCAATGGGAAGTTGGCGCTCGAAGGGATGAGATCCTAGTTTGACACGTTGAGCAACGCTTGTACTGGTCATAAGCATGTCAAAGCTATTATCCATGATAGTAGTGATCTTTACTTCGTCTACTTCTAGAGGTGGGATAGTTACTTGTGCCATCTTGTCCTCCCAATTGTATCTTCAATCAAGAAGTAGGTTATGCTCCACTTCCATTTATCATACCATATGCAGCTCTGAGGGGGCCTCAACAGAGACATACCTTTTGGAGTTATAATAATAATACTATTTTTCATTGCATAGACTGGCTCAGTACGCAGGCGAGATACCAGAGGCGGAGAAATCATGCTCAACGCAGAAAAACACACATACGAGGAGGCGTGCACATACGCTCAAGAGGCGTTCCAGGCGTGTCTGACGGGCGAGCGCGTTCATGCTCAGGAACTGCTGCTCCTCACGCGCAACGTCTTGAAGCACCTTAGCGGCGATTTGTCGATTGTGGGGCACTATCAAGAAGAGAATGATGCGCCTTTCGCGACGCGAACGTTCGTGGAGGCGCGGGCGTGGGGCTGGCTGGAGTTCGCGGCAGGCGTTTTTCAGATGGTCAAGGAGCGCCCCGGCTCAGGGCTGGTCAACTTCAAGCGGGCGTGGCGCATCTGGCGACCCTGGGTTACGGAGGGCGAGGATGAAGGGCAGAGGACGGAGGCGAGGCGCGAACGCATACGCGTAAGCCTGTGGCTGGGCGAGGCCTGGGCGCACATTATGAGCGATCGCGCGCGCCAGATGACGGCGGCGGTCTTTCGCGCCGCACTCGCCGATCTGGCGCGCTTTCAGAGCGAAGACCTGCTGGCAGAAACTATGCGCCAACAGGAGCAGTTGCCAGCGGCACCATTGGGATCATTGGCCTATGGCAAGCAAAATTCTCCCTACATCCGCGCATTTTTAGGCCAGTAAAGCTCGTGCTAGAGTGCTAAACGGGCAGCGTGCGCGAGCTTGAGTTCGACGCCGGTCCAAAGATCGTATCGGCGGCTTCGGGTGCGTAGCGGTCGACGATCGCCTCGGTGATCGCATTGGCGCGGCAGATCTCGCCGAACATGCTGGCGCTGCGCCGGGGGATGCGTTGCTGCGTCTGGGGATCGAGCTCGATCAGACCGAAGCGCACGTACCAGCCATTATTCCACTCGAAATTGTCGACGAGCGTCCAGTGAAAATAGCCGCGCAGCGGTATCCCCTCACGCAGAGCGCGATGCGCCATCGCCAGGTGTTCCAGAATCGCGCGTGGACGGCGATTATCGCTGCTATCACTCAC
>Ga0209839_10000010_pt1 | contig 67256 bp, 62 predicted proteins | sample OrgsoiDNA2013050_FD_185800 | JGI IMG/M metagenome (GOLD analysis project Ga0209839, IMG submission 185800) | Permafrost soil microbial communities from the Arctic, to analyse light accelerated degradation of dissolved organic matter (DOM) -... | ecosystem: Environmental > Terrestrial > Soil >... | reverse complement strand
ATTGGAGCTACTTATGGAGACGAAAAACGTGCTCAGCCAGGAGTATTGGCCCGCGCTGGCATATAATGATTGGAACGAGACTTGCGAGACGCTGCATATGTGGACACAGGTTGTAGGCAAGGTTCGACTCGTCCTCAGCCCCTACATCAACCATTGGTGGCAGGTTCCACTTTATGTCAATGCGCGTGGGCTTACGACCTCGCCTATTCCATATAAACAGCGCACCTTCGAAGTACAGTTCGATTTTATCGACCACAACCTGCACATCCTCACTAGCGAGGGCCGTAACAAGACCCTGCCACTAATGCCACAGTCGGTCGCGGAGTTCTACGATGGCTTCATGACCGCGCTGAGTACGCTGGGAATACAGGTCACTATCGATACGCTGCCAGCGGAGGTAGCAAATCCGATTCGCTGCGACGTGGACGACGTCCATCAGGCATACGATGCCGAGTACGCCAACCGCTTCTGGCGCGTCCTGGTGCAGACGGAGCTGATTATGCAGCGCTTCCGCTCCAACTTTATCGGCAAGAACAGTCCAATTCACTTCTTCTGGGGCAGCTTCGACCTGGCGCTCACGCGCTTCTCGGGACGGCGCGCACCCGAACGTCCCGGTGCCGATCATATGACGCGCGAAGCCTATTCGCACGAGGTGAGCAGCTGCGGCTTCTGGCCCGGCAATTCAGCCGCGCCCGAGCCAGTTTTTTACGTCTACCAGGTACCCGAACCGGAGGGCTTTAAAGAGGCCAGTGTGCGTCCTGACAAGGCGTTTTATAGCCAGGAAGTGGGCGAATTCATGCTGCGCTACGAGGACGTGCGCACCTCGGCAACGCCGGAACAGGATCTGCTGGCCTTCTTCCAGAGCACCTACAATGTGGGTGCAACCCTCGGTCACTGGGACCGCGAGAATCTGGAGAGGAAGACCAGCTCGTAAGCTTCAAAGGCCGCTGCAAGCTTGCTCGATGCATTGAGTGTCCATTTAAATATCGAGACCAGACAGGCCGTGCATACCGAGCAAGAAGGAGAGCTCGCCTCCGTGATGCAGATCGTGCTCAATAACGTGCCAGATAACCCACTGGCGCGTCAGGCTGTATTCCTCGCCGCGACGGGTGCCGTGAAAGACATACTCTAGATCGGCGCTCGTCCAGCGCTGCAGGGTCTCCTGTATTGCGCGCCCCGTCGTCTCAAGGCCGCTTACCAGCTCAGCCACGCCGCGTACAGGCGCACCTGCGCGGTCCCAGCCATTGCACGCCGCGACTTCCGCGCCGCCCTCGCCCATCAATTCAGACCACCAGCGGGCGCGGGCACCGATGATGTGTGCTACCAGTTCACGGATGGTGCGCAATTGCGGCGCGGCACGGAGCTCTAGCTGCTCGTCGGAGAGCGGGGTGAGCGCCGCAAGCAAGAGCTGCTGGTAGGTATCCCAGCCTTTATAGAGATCGGCAAGCGAGGTTGGATGTTCGGTCATGACAAATTCTCCTCTTCAAAAAACTTCTTTTTCCATGCTCATTGGGCCTTAATTCTTGAGTAGGGATGGGCCTTGCGTCCATCTGGCCCAGGAGCTATATTGTGGCAAGCGGATGGACGCAAGGCCCATCCCTACTGAGTTATTGTAGCAGAGAATGCGGTTAGAATTGATCCTCATTTCAGGCAATCACAATAAGCAACAGTGAAACACTTTTATACAACCCTGAATACTGTCTTCCGTATATTTTACAGAGGCGAAAGTTTTTAAATGGTAGTTTTTAGATGTTCAGCGGCATCAAGTTTCTAAAATGAAATCTTTATTGTAAAAAGTGTTTTCGAAAAAGAGATAAGTACGAGCGTACAATATATTGCTCGCGATCATAGAAAGAGAGCTACAACATGTGGAATGGATATCCACAATATAGACGAAGTGGGATAAGATTCTTCCCGCACATCATACCTATACTGTTTCCCTTGATCTTTCCGTTTGGCATCGGGCTGGCCTTTATGCTGTTCCATGCTCTGTTGCCCATCCTCGGATTTCTGATCTTCGCCGGGGTCGTCTTCTTTATCATCCGCACGGTCATGCTGGGAAGCCCGCAGTCCGCGTGGAATTCGATGAGGAATACGGGTACTCAGTGGCAGCAGAGATTTACGCCACAACAGCAGCCACCGTACTCCCAGCCAGCTACGCCGCCTGAGACGCCATACTACCAGCCGACTCCGCAGGCCGAGCAGCCGCAGTATGGACAGGGCTATCAGCCATCAACGCCGACCGGGACACCATACTACCAGCCGACTACGCCGACTCAGCAGCCGTACTACCAGCCGACTCCGCAGGCCGGACAACAGGTACCGTATTATCAGCCGAAGGCGAATAAGCCTGAAGAGATGCCTCCAATGGAGTAGCAGTAAGTAAGGAAACAAGAAACGCCCGTCATCTTCTGGAGATGGCGGGCGTTTTACAAAAACTTCTATTTAGTTTCGATGGCGCGTGCGATGATCTCGGAGATATCCTCGATTTTGAGCTTCTCCTCGGCCTCCACGCCCTTGACGCCGTCCTCGAACATCGTGATGCAGAAGGGGCAGGCGGCTGCCAGCACCTCGGCCTTCGTCTCCAGCGCCTCGTTGACGCGGTTCTGGTTGACGCGCGAGCCGATCTTCTCCTCCATCCAGGCGCGACCACCGCCGCCGCCGCAGCAAAAAGCTTTGTTGCGATGACGATGCATCTCGGTGACGCCGTTGCTATTGAGCACGGTGAGCACGCGGCGCGGCTCATCGTACACGTCGTTGTAGCGACCGATGTAGCAGGGATCGTGATAGGTAAGCTTGCGCTCATCAAAACCCTCGGGCAGCTTCAGTCGATCTTCCTGCATCAGGCGGTCGATGAAGACGGTGTGATGCACGACCTCGTAGTTGCCGCCGAGTTGCGGATACTCGTTCTTGATAGTGTTGAAACAATGCGGACAGGCGGTGATGATTGTACGTGTCTTCGTCGCCACCATGCTATGGCCGTTCTGGGCGGAGTGGCCGTTGCTCTGCGCGGCAGTATTGAAGCCGTAGCCGTTCAGTGTCTCGATATTCTGTTGCGCCTGCATCTGCCACAGGTACTCATTGCCGATACGCCGCGCGGGATCGCCCGTACAGGTCTCCTCGGGTCCCAGGATGGCGAAATCGACCTTCGCCGCCAGCAGAATCTTCGCCACCGAGGTCGCCACTGACTTGTTGCGCTCATCGAATGAACCCATGCAGCCAACCCAGTAGAGTACTTCGGCTTCAGGCTTCTCGCCCAGCAGCGGAATATTCAGATCAGCGGCCCATTCCGCGCGCTTGTCGTTGCTGATCTCCCAGGGATTGCCGTTGCGCTCAATGTTATTGAAAAGCGACGTTACCTCCGCCGGGAAATCGCTCTCCTCCATGACCAGCGAGCGGCGCATATCAACGATCTTCGGCACGTGCTCGATCGAGACCGGGCAGATCTCCATACAGGCCATACAGGTTGTGCAGGACCAGAGCGCGTCCTTTGTAATGATGCCGCCGACCATCGGTTCGTGGTGGGCATCCTTTTCATCCTTCGTCTCGTCCGCCTTCACGCCCGCAACGCCGAGCCTGTTATAAATGGAGTTCTCGCCCAGGATCTGAGCGCTATTGACGAAAAGCGCCTCTTTGACGCCGAGGATGATTTCTTTGGGAAAGAGCGGCTTGCCGGTATTGCTTGCCGGACAGACGGTGTTGCAGCGTCCGCACTCGGTGCAGGCGTAGCCATCGAGCAGCTGCTTCCAGGTGAACTGCTCGACCTTCGAGACGCCATAGTCGTCGCGCTCCTCGATGTTCTCCAGCAGAGGCAGCTCGCCTTTTGGTTTGTAGCTGCGGAAGAAGACATTGAAGGGCGTCGCCATCAGGTGCAGGTGCTTGGAGCGAGGTAAATAGATCAGGAAGAACAGGACAGTGCTAATGTGCAACCACCAGAAGACGCGGTAAGCGATCAGGCTATTATCCACACCTGCCGGGCGGAACAAGGGACTGAGTGCCATACCGATTGGCGACCACGCCTGGCCGTTGCTGGCAATGTATTCGAAGCCCTCGACAAGCGCCAGCGTGAGAACGACGAGCATAATCAAGCCCAGGATGATAAAGCCGTCCCAGGGACCATGCAGGAAGCTGCTGAGTTGGCGGGGGCGCACGATGCCGCGCCGGATGGCAAAGACGATCAGCGCGAAGAAGACCAGGACCACAAACGCATCCAGAATGCTGGCGAAGACGCGATTATCGCCGATGAGAGGAAAGGTCCCATTGAACGCGCCCAGGATAAGATTGAGAAGGCCGAATTGGATAACAATAAAGCCCCAGAAAGTGAAAAAGTGCGCGATGCCAGGGATGGGATCGCGTAGAACGCCGCGCTGCCCTAGCACGGTCAGGAAAAACTCGCCGAAGCGATCGTCGATACGATCGGTGCGATCCTCGCGCCGCGCCTTCGCGAGCAGCGTAACAAGTCGACCGACGCGTAGTCCGAAGAGGATCAGCGCCGCCAGAAAGATGATGACAAAGAGCGTGGTATCTAACCAGCCCACCGTTGGACGAATGACAGGGGGGGCCATAGGATGAACCTCCGTCTAGTACTCCCCAGGGCGGGGACAAGCCCCGCCCCTACTACGCTTTTTTCTGTTTCACAGCCTCAGTGAGTTTAGGAAGGATGGTGAGCACATCACCGACGACTCCATAATCAGCAATGGAGAAGATGGGGGCGTGCTCGTCTTTGTTGATGGCGACGATGTACTTGGAACCCTTCATACCCGAGATGTGCTGGATGGCACCACTGATACCGGCGGCGATATACAGCGTCGGCTTGACCGTCTTGCCGGTCTGACCAATCTGGTAGCTGTAAGGCAACCAGCCAGCGTCGACGATAGCGCGCGTGGCACCAGGAGCGCCGTTCAGAGCCTTCGCGAGATCCTCGACAAGGTGATAGTTCTCCGCCTTGCTCAGGCCGCGTCCGCCGCTGACGATCACGGCTGCCTCTTCCAGGGCCGGTCCCTCGCTGGCGATCTCGACGGTCTCAAGAACCTTGATGCTCTGTGATGCCGCGCTGATCAAGACGTTCAACTGCTCCACTTCGGCCTGGCGTCCCTCGTAGCGCTCCACGCCAAACGCCTTGGGCCGGGTCAGTACGATGCCCGTCCCGCCCTGTGGGTGCGTCGCCGTCACCACGGTCTCGCCGCCCCAGGGCACCGTCACGACGAGCTGATCGCCCTCGAAGGCCAGATCGGTCGCATCGGTGATCAGGCCCAGATTATTGCGTACATTCAGGCGCGCCGCGATATCGCGCTGGTCGTAGGTCGTCGCGAGCATGAGCAGGTCCGGCTGGCGTTCCTTTAGCAAGGCGCTGAGCGTTTCGACGGCGGGCAGGGTGAGATAGGTATCATAGGTGGCGTCGGCGTGGACATAGACCTTCTCCGCGCCATACTCGCCAAGCGTCGGGGCAACCGTCGCGGCGGCGGCACCAAGCACGATCGCTTCGGCGCGGCCCAACGTTGCCGCTTTGCCCAGAATCTCTAATGACGAACGGGCCGCTGTCTCGCCTTCCAGCTCAACCAGTACCCAGATAGTTTTTGACATAATTACCCTCCATGACTTATGGGAGTTTGCCATTTTTTGCGATAAATCCACACCGTTGCGTTAATCACATATTGGTCCGCGTATTGTTTTGGATGCGCGGGCGGGCTTATAAATGGACAGGCTTATAAATCGCGCCCCTATCACATGCATGGTGGACGGGTTATCCGTTGCGGGCGGGCTTATAAATCGCGCCCCTACATGTTGGTAGCACTCCTACATATGTGATGTAATTGTACAGCACGGTGTGATTTTTGCAAAATTTGACGTTCGCCCCGAGAAACAACTACAGCAGCTGGTAGCGCTGCAGGAATTCCACGATATGCTCGGCGGCGCTCCCATCGTCCTTGATCACCTGGCCCGCCGCGCGTGCCTCGGCTGAACCAATCGTCAGGACGCGCTCGCGCGCACCGGCTTCGCCGACCTGCGAGGCATCGATGCCCAGGTCGGCCAGCTTCAACTGGCTGAAGGGCTTCCTCTTGGCACCCATGATGCCCTTCATGGTAGGATAGATCGCTTCGAATGAGCCGCTGGCGATCGTCACCAGGACCGGCAGAGAGGCTTCAACGGTCCTGTAGCCCGTGGGCGTCACGCGTTTGATGACGGCTTTGGAACCCTCAATATTGATCTCACGCGCAAAGGTCAACTGCGGCAGACCCAGGAACTCCGCGATGCCGCCGGGGACCATGCCCGTGTAACCGTCGGTGCTCTCGGTCGAGCAGAAAATAAGGTCCGCGCCTTCTTTCTTCAGGACAGCCGACAGTACGCGGGCAGTGCCGAGCGCGTCAGAACCGGCCAGCGCGGGATCGGTGACAAGAATAGCGCGATCGGCTCCCATCGCCAGGGCGCGGCGCATGCCTTCCTGAGCCGTCGCGGGTCCCATACTTACCGCGACTACCTCACTATTGCCGAGCGTATCGCGCAGCTTGATGGCTGCTGAGATTGTACTTTCGTCGCCGGGATCGAGCACCAGCGTTACGCCGCTGCGCACCAGGCGCTTCGTCTCGGGATCGAGTTTGTTAACCGTGGTGTTTGGGTCTGGTACCTGTTTTATGCAGACAAAAATTTTCATATTACGCCTCTTTTTGGAATAGGACGTAGAAGTAGGGAAACTACGTCGTTTCTCTGTAGTTATCCTATTGTACCTACGTAGAAAAGAGAGTGTCAATGTAACTGGCTAACGAATGCCAGATTACCCTCTCAGTAGGGATGGGCCTTGCGTCCATCCGGCCCAGGAGTCGCGTGGTGGGCCGGATGGACGCAAGGCCCATCCCTACTGTTGCTATGGCGTTAGCATATAAGATAATATAGGGGGAACAAATAGTACGAGGAGTGGATATGCAGACGCGACAACCGGGCACTACTAATGAGTTGCACGAGAGCGTGGCATTTTTGCAGGCAAATCCTTAGTTAAGGGGCGGGTTACGATGGAGAAAGAAGAGGCCACACAGGCCGATCTCAACGCTTACGAGCAGTCGCTGGCACTGCTGCACCGCTGCCTGACACCGGCGGGCTTTGTCGCCTCGCCGGTGGATGTCGACAACTACGCGCGCGTCTGGACGCGGGATGGCGTTATCATAGGACTGGCGGCACTGGCGAGCGGCGACAAGAATCTGATCAAGGGCTTCGACACCACACTGAACAATATCGCCGCGTACCAGGGCAAACACGGCGAGATTCCCAGCAACATCACGACCGATGGGCAGCAGGTCAGCTATGGACGCCTCACAGGCCGCGTCGATGCCACACTATGGTACGTCATCGGCGTCTGCGCGCTTGTTGATTATACAAAGCGGTCCTCGCAGAAGGTGCGCTTCTGGCTCAGTGTGGAGCGCGCCCTTAACCTGGCTGAATGCTGGGAATACAACAATCGGGGCTTTATCTACACGCCCATCTCGGGCAACTGGGCCGACGAGTATGTGCAACAAGGCTATGTGTTGGCGGATCTGCTGCTGTACGAGATCGCCCTGCGCAGCGCGGGACAGGTGTTTAACAATAAGGAATGGCAACAAGAGGCGGCGTCGCTGCGGCAGAAGCTGGAGGTCAACTACTGGCCGCGCGCGACGCTCCTGGACGATCCACTGGTCTATCACCCCTCGGCCTATCGCGACCAGGTGCAGCGCGGCGAGAAACCGCACTGGCTGCCAGCTTTTTCGCCCAGCGGCTACGTCTCCTACTTCGATGGTCTGGCCCATGCCCTGGCGCTACTGACCAACCTGGGCAACGGCGAGCAACGGCAACAGGCTGAGCAGTACGTGCAGAGTCTGGAGCCGCAGATAGGGAGTGTGCTCCTGCCCGCCTTCTGGCCCGTCATCCGTCCCGGCGATCCACAATGGACTGCCCTGGAGACGAACCATCTCTACGAGCAGGTCAAGAACCAGCCATACCTGTATCACAATGGCGGTCTCTGGCCGATGATTACGGGCCTGTATGTCGCGGGACTGGTGAAGCAGGGGCATAGTGAGCGCGCGCAAGACTTGTTAAGCGCGCTCAACGCCGCGAACGAGCAGGGGAGAGAGGGCCGTCAGTGGGAGTTCGCCGAATATCATCATGGGCAAACACACGAGCCGCTGGGAACGCATTTCCAGGCGTGGAGCGCGGCGGCGGCTGTGCTGGCCCATCAGGCGCTCTGGCATGATAATGTGCCGTGGCCGCTCTTCACAGGATCATAAAAGAGGACTAGCGCCGTTGTTGTCGCCTCTGCACAATGGCGGCGAACACCATCACGAAACCGGCGATACATAAGGGCAGACCGATAGATTGTCCCACGCTTCCCCAGAGCAACGCGCCGCCGATCTCCAGCACGATGCCGGCTACGAAGAGCAGCATAATTGCCATGTTCGAACGCTCGAATTCGGCACGTATCTCCTGGCGACCAAAGACGGGGGCAGGCACACTTTCTTCTTGCGCGGACGCGTTCTCTAGCTCGGGTCCCGACGCGGGGTCCTGAGCGTAGGTCTCGATGGCGGAGCGCAGTTCGGCGTATAACTGCTCGATCTTCTGGCGTGGGGCACGGATGTAGACCTTACGCTGCTCCGCGCTCACCATCAATTCGCGAAAGATCGGCTCGAAGCTCCTCTCGCGCAGCGAGACGTTGCGGATCAGCGCCAGTGGGAGCGCGTCCAAAAAGAGGCGCTCGCGTGGGAAGCTCACGCGATAGTAACCGAGCAGGCGCTGATCGGTGATGATCACATCGCAGGGAGTACTGCGCTTCTCGCGACCGTTATCCCAGATCGCGGGAAGCAGCAGCAGCGGCTGCTCGGCTGGTTGTAGATAAGCGCTAAGACCCTTGACCTGCGTAAGAATATGTTCGGCTGTCTTCTCTGCCACTGGGCGGCCTTTCGTTTTCAATCGTCCTATCTTGTCGCAAAAGATTATAGCACACTCCATTTTCGTATGCACGGCAGGACTTGTTACAAAGTCGTTGGAAGGAAAAGGATAAAATAGAGCGAAAGCCCGAAAAAATCAGGTGTACACAGTAGAAAACGCTGCTTTACACAGGTTAAGCACTCCCTATCCACGCCGCCTGAGAAGCCACCTAACAACTTCCCTACGGTATCCACCTGACGTGCAATCCTCACAGAGACATGCTGCCGCAATGTTGTGCTTGATACTTAACCGCGCCACCTCCTAGAATAGGATTGTGCGAGAGAATTCTAAACATTATGTCAATTTCTATCACGAAGCGTATGAGCAGTAACGCGTGGAGATAAAAGAGGAACATTTCTATGTCTAATTTACTCGCGGCCCGTGCCCAGATGGGCACGTCACTTGCATTCCATATCATCTTTTCGGCGCTGGGAGTTGGTTTGCCCCTACTCCTCTGTATCGCTGAAGGGCTGGCGCTCAAGACGAAGAATCCGGTCTGGATGCAGCTCACGCGGCGCTGGACAAGGGCGGCGGCAGTGCTGTTCGCCATCGGTGCCGTCTCGGGAACCATCCTCTCGTTTGAGCTGGGGCTGCTCTGGCCGACCTACACGAAATTTGCCGGCGCGGTGGTAGGGCTACCGTTCATGCTGGAAGGTTTTGCCTTCTTTATCGAAGCAATCTTCCTCGGGCTGTATCTCTACGGCTGGGACCGGCTCTCGCCGCGTGCCCACTGGCTCTGCTCGTTCCCGATCTGGATCAGCGGGCTGGCCTCGGCGTGGTTCATCGTCACCGCGAACTCGTGGATGAACACGCCAACCGGGTTTATTATCAAGAACGGCCAGGTGACGGGCATCAATCCCTTGCAGGCCATGCTCAATCCCAGCACGCCGTATGAGACCGTGCATATGATGCTCGCCTGCTATGTGGCTACGGGCTTCGGCGTCGCGGCGGTCTACGCCTTCGGCATGCTCAGAGGCAAGCGCGACGAGTATCATCGCAAGGGGCTGATGCTGGCGATGGCGATGGGTCTGATCGCTATTCCGTTGCAGATCGTCAGCGGCGACTTCAACGCGCGCTTCCTGTACAATGCGCAACCAACCAAGTTCGCTGCGATGGAGGGGATCTTCAAGACGCAGCAGGGCGCGCCGATCAGCATCGGTGGATTGGCAGATCCCAAGACCGGCCAGATCTACTACGCCCTGGAGATTCCGAAGGGTCTGAGCCTGCTGGCGACCTACAATCCCAACTCGACGGTCAGGGGTCTGGAGCAGCTCGCGACGCCAGCCGACTGGCCGAACGTAGAGCTGGTGCATTTCTCGTTCGACGCTATGGTTGGCACCGGCTTCTTCGCACTGTTTATCGCAGGCGTCTTCTGGTTCCTCTACTGGCGCAAGAAGCGCAACGTACCCGAGAATCGCTTGCTATTGCTTGGCATACTGCTGGCGGGACCGCTATCCTTCCTGGCCATCGAATTTGGCTGGATGGTAACGGAGATCGGGCGGCAGCCGTGGGTCATCTATGGCTACCTGCGCACAAAAGATGCCGTAACGACAGCGCCCTGGCTGAACTACAGCTTCCTGGTCTTCTCCCTCATCTACGTCCTGCTGGCTGTGACCCTCGTGTGGCTACTCTGGTGCCTGGCGCGCTCACCATTGCCAAAGGTGAATACGCCTGGCGAGGTTGAACAACAACCAGAAACGGTAGGAGTGTAATTATGATAAGCGCTGCATTGATCGCACTGGTAGTCCTCTGGTGGGGACTGATTACCTACGCCGTACTGGGAGGAGCCGACTTTGGCGCGGGCGTCTGGGACCTGCTGGCGTTCGGGAAATTGGGCCAACGCCAGCACAAATTAATCAATCGCGCGCTCGGGCCGGTGTGGGAAGCCAACCACACCTGGCTCATCTTCTTGATTGTGGGTCTCTTCAACATCTTCCCAGCGGCGTTCGCTGCCTTCTCGACAGCGCTCTTCGTGCCGCTGAGTATTGTGCTTGTCGGCATCGTGCTGCGCGGGGCCGCCTTCGTCTTCCGCTACTACTCCGTCAGCGCGCAGGGGCCGTTTGCTTTCTGGTGGGGGCGCGTCTTCAGCTTCACCAGCATAATCGCGCCCTTCTTCCTGGGTGCCAGCGCGGCGGCGGTCGCCAGTGGACACCTGCTGGCGACGAACGGAACGGCACGCGCCGACCTGTTCGCTTCCTGGACCTCGCCGTTCGCCCTCGCGGTCGGTGCTATGGCAGTCGCACTCTGCGCCACCACCGCCGCCGTTTACCTGACCGTCGAGGCAAAGTCCGATCAGGATGAGGAACTAACAGAGAGCTACCGCCGACGCGCGCTGAGTGCGGGTGCAGTCACCTCCGTCTTTGGCGCGCTCGCGCTCTACTTCTCGACAGTATACGCGCCCATCATCTGGCAGGGTATGCTCGCGCATGCTATCCCCGTAGTTATCGCGACGATGCTCGTCGGGCTGGGGACCGCCACGGCGCTGTTCGTCCGGCGCTATCGTCTCGCGCGCATCCTGATTATCGCCGAGGCGGCATTCCTGCTTGGCTCGTGGGGGCTTTCGCAGTACCCCTATATCATCCCTCCACACTACACCATCGACAATTCCGCCAATCAGACAAGCGTGATTGTCACCTTGCTCATTGGCATCGGCATCGGACTGCTGATCCTTATCCCGTCGCTGTACTACCTCTTCTCAGTCTTCAAGCTGCCCTATCCTGCGCCTGGGATACGGCCAGAAGTGGAGAAAGAGATCAAACGGAAGGCGGAGGCGGCCAAGTAACCTCCTGCCTGGCTTCTCCTGTAAAGGTGGGATTGATGGTTCCACCCTTTTCCTTTTGCGCAAAGTTACCCAATCCTCCCGCGCTTGCTGGCTTGCAATCAAACTTTCGACTGAGACAACGGAGGCGCTCAGCATGATAGTATTACAGTAGAGGCATAAATAGGAAAATAACACGAGCCTGGAGCACTAAGGAGCACATTATATGGTCGCGCACGTCAAGGCAGAAGCAAGCAAAACGATTCCCTATATCCAGGAATATCCGCTCATCGGGAGCGTACCGGCGTTTATGAAAGATCGCCTGCATCTCTTTGTTCGCCTGGCAGAGAGGGGCGACGTGTGCGGCATGCACTTTGGGCCGTACACCCTCGTCTTATTCAACCGATCCGAACATATCCACCGTATCTTCGTAGAGCTTGCCAACGATACCGACAAGGGGCGCATCATGCACAAAGCCTTCAAGCCCGTCATGAGCGATGGTGTCGGTGTCTTCATCAGCGAAGGCGAGCTGCATCATCATCAGCGCAAACTGATGGCCCCATCCTTTCAACCACGCCAGATCACCAGTTACGCCGATATCATGGTGGACTACAGCGAAAAGCTCCAGCAGGGTTGGAGCGACGGGGCAACCATTGACATAAATCAAGAGATGACCAGGGTCACAATGAGCATTATTGGCAAGGTGCTCTTCGACGCCGATGTCTTTACCGAGACAGACGAGTTGGGCGAGGCATTCACCGTTATTCTAGGCTATACGACACATCAGCTCGCCTCGCTCTTCTCGCCGCCACGCAGCTGGCCGACTCCGGCCAATCGGCGCATGCTCAACGCCACGCAGTTGTTGCGCGAGCGCGTTCGTCACCTGATCGCTGAACGGCGCGCGAGCAACATTAAGCGCAACGACTTCCTCTCGATCCTGCTCAACGCCAGGGACGAGCAAGGGAACAGCATGAGCGACGATCAACTCATGGAGGAATGCCTGACGCTCTTCGCCGCCGGTCACGAGACGACCGCTACCGCGCTTGCCTGGACGTGGTATCTCCTTTGCCAGCATCGCGATGTTTATGAGAAAGTGCAACAGGAAGTTGATAGCGTCCTGCAGGGGCGCGCACCGGGCTACGCCGATCTCGTCAGGCTGCCCTACTGTTTGCAGGTCTTCAAGGAGGCGATGCGTCTCTATCCGCCTGCTTACGCTTTTAGCCGCGAGGCGCTGCACGATGTCGAGATTGACGGCTACCTGCTCCCCAAAGGGTATGTCGCTATGATTTCGCCCTACACGATGCATCGCAGGCCCGACTACTTTCCCGAGCCGGAGCAATTCGATCCTGAGCGCTTTACTCCAGAGCGAGAGAAACAACTTCCCCGCTACGCCTACATCCCCTTTGGCGCGGGGCCGCGCATCTGCATCGGAAACCATTTCGCCATGATGGAGGGACACCTGCTCCTCGCCACACTCGCCCTGCGCGCAACCTTTACACTGGTGCCTGGGCAGAACATTGAGCCAGATCCGATTCATCACCTGACACTGCGTCCCGATGGGCGTATTGATGTCGTGGTCAAAAGGAGGTAAAAAAGCAAGTGCGGAGCCTATTACACCTTTGTGCTAGAATGTATCACAGCAAGAAATCCGACCAGATAAGAAGAAAATAAAACGGATACAAGGTGTATTGATGGCTTTATTGCTTGGGATTGAGATCGCGATTACATTTGTTTTGTTCCTGGCGAATGGTCTCTTCGCGGCCTCTGAAATCTCCATAGTCTCGGCGCGGCGCAGTCGCTTGCAGCAGCAGATCGACATGGGAAACAAAGGCGCGCAACAGGCGCTTGAGCTGGCCCAGAATCCCGATCGTTTCCTGGCAACCGTGCAGGTGGGCATCACACTCATCAACACATTGGCGGCGGCCTTCGACGGCGCGGCCTTCAGCGATCCGCTCGCCAGAGAATTCGAACAGGTGCCGCTGCTCAAGCCATACGCGCAGACGCTCGCACTCGTCTGCGTCGTGATCCTGGTAACGTACTTCTCGCTGGTCATTGGCGAACTGGTGCCCAAGCGACTGGGTTTGCAATCGGCGGAGCGCTTCGCCATACGCTTCGCTCCCCTTATGACAGGTCTATCGGTTGTTTTGCGGCCAGCCATTACATTCCTGAGCGCCTCGTCCAATGTCATTTTGCACCTGATCGGACAGGGGAAAGCTACCAAATCGACCGTCACTGAAGAAGATATCGTCTACCTGGCACGCGAAGGAACGGCGGGCGGAACCGTCGAGACGGGCGAAGAGGAATTTATCAATCGCGTCTTCCGCTTTACCGATCGTACAGTCGAGGCGGTGATGAAGCCACGCACAGAGATCACGGCGATCGAGATAGGCACTCCGCTGCAGGAGGTGCTTCAGACGTTTCTGGACTCCGGTTACACGCGTCTGCCGCTCTATGAAGGCTCGCTCGACAATATCATCGGCGTGCTATACGCCAAGGATCTGCTGCGCACGCGGACCGGTGCTGAAGACATAGATCTCAAGGCTTTAGCGCGACCGCCGTTTTTCGTCACGCAGTATCAGCATGTTGACGACCTGCTGACAACGTTTCGGCACCGGGGCGTGCATATGGCGATCGTGATCGACGAGTACAGCCAGGTGGTTGGACTGCTCACGTTGGAGGATGTGTTAGAGGAGCTTGTGGGCGAGATTCAGGACGAGTATGACCAACCGGAACACACTACCTTTGTGCAACGCGAGGATGGGAGCTGGCTGGTCGATGCGATGGTGCCGCAGGAAGAGGTGCGCGAGAAGCTCGGTATGCCGGAACAGGGGTCAGATGGCGGCTATAGGACGCTGGCGGGGATGGTGCTGTCCTATATGGGGCGCATTCCAAAGGTGGGAGAGCGCGTGACCATCGGCAATTTCGTCTTCGAGATCATCGATATGGACGGCAGGCGCATTGATAAGGTGTTGATCCGGCCCAAAGATACGGCGGGCAATGTAACTACTCAGCTGCGTTAGAGCCTGCTTCCTCCTTTGGAACATAGCTTACTCCGAAGGTTCCATCATCATTATTCACTACAAGAAAAAGCTGAGTGAAACCCTCAGCATATGCAGGAGGGACGAGCCTCTTCTTCGTCGCGAAAATGGCGACATCGGGGACCCGCTCCTTGCCAATGCGCTGCCGATTGCGGGCGAGGCAGCGGCTCACCTGCGGTTCAAAATAGTATCCGACAATGGTTGCAGCATAGGCGCGACCGAGCTGAATCAGTTCCGCGCGATTGGCAGGGGTGGGATTGGTGTTATCGACGACAACGGAATGGTCGGCCTGCAGTGCCTCCTCGACGAGCTGGAGCTGTCTGCGGGCAGGCTGCCTGTTATTGGGCATGAGGTCTTTGCTCACCAGATCGTGCGTGGCGGCGAAGTGAGCGCGAAAGAACGTACTCTTGCCCGCACCCTGCAGGCCAATCAAAATGATCAGTTCCATAGTTAAAAGAAGGGATCTGGTGGAGTTGGCGGGCAGCGACCCAGGCCGCTGCCCGCCAACTTCACCAGACCTTTTGTGAAAGATCTTATGAACCCATGAGCAGGGCGCGGGCGATTACCAGACGTTGAATCTGATTGGTGCCCTCGTAGATCTGCGTGATCTTGGCATCGCGCATCATACGCTCGGCAGGATATTCTTTCATGTACCCGTAGCCGCCCAGCACCTGGATAGCGTCGTTCGTCACCGCCATCGCGGCATCGGAGGCGAACGTCTTTGCCATCGCAGAGTACTGGCTGAAGTGCTGATCGCCGCGATCAATCATCTCGGCGACGTTGTAGACCAGCAGGCGCGCCGCCTCAACCTTGATCGCCATATCGGCCAGCATAAACTGAATGCCCTGGTTCTCCGCGATCGGTTTATCGAACTGGATGCGCTGCTTCGAGTAGGAGACGGCCAGTTCGAGCGCGCCCTGGGCGATACCAACCGCCTGGGCACCGATACCAGGGCGGGTGCGATCCAGCGTCATCATGGCAATTTTGAAGCCATCGCCCTCTTTGCCGATCAGGTTTTCAGCGGGAACCTCGCAATCTGTGAAGAGCAGCTCGGCTGTCTGCGAACCCTTGATGCCCATCTTCTCCTCGATACGTCCAACGGCGAAGCCAGGATAGTCCTTCTCGACGATAAAGACACTGATGCCGCGCGTTCCCTTCGATAGGTCCGTCATCGCGAAGATGGTGTTCACCTGCGCCAGGCCGCCGTTGGTAATGAAGCGCTTCGAGCCGTTGAGGATGTATTTATCACCCTTGCGCACAGCGACCGTGCGCATCGCCGCCGCATCCGAACCTGAGCCAGCCTCGGTCAGGCCGAAGGCCGCCGTCCATTCGCCGCTCGCCAGACGTGGAAAGTATTTGCGCTTCTGCTCTTCGTTGCCAGCCAGAATAATCGGCGTTGCGCCCAGGTGTTGCACGGCCAGGATGAGGCCGGTCGTCGCGCAGCAGCGCGAGAGTTCCTCGATCGCGCGCACCAGCGCCTGTTCGCTCGCGCCGATGCCGCCGTATTCGACGGGGAAAGGCATCGCCAGAATATCCTGTTGAGCCAGCAGTTCCTTCATATCCCAGGGAAATTCTCCCGTGTGATCAATCTCAGCGGCGCGTGGTGCGACGCGCTCCTGTGCAAGTTCACGAATCGCCTCAATGAGTGCCTGTTCATCGTCGGTGATATGAGACACAGCCATTTTGTTCGCTCCTTCTATTCCATGTTGCCACGACAAACATAGTTCATCTATATTTCTATATAGGAAGTATATCATATTGAGTTGTGGTGCCTTGTCAGGCGCACCCTGACCTCGCGGCGCTTGTAGCGCCTGACAAGGGGGGTGCTGATATGAAGCTGGCTCCTCTAGCCCCAACTACCGACCAGTTTGTGCCATAGTTGTGATACAAACGAAATCTCCAGATTAAATAGAGTGAGGCTCAAGTAATGATAGACTATACGCTTTCGGTCTTAACATTGAGGAAAGCTGTGCTGATATGGGAATATCGGAGATAGACTCAATGTTTTCTATATCAGAACGTTCCATAGAGTCTCTCTGCGTTTCAGGGTGCCTGTATATGGAGAGAACTACGCATGCATCCCACTAGCCAAAGGGGACGCTACGTGATATAATACCCTAAGAAATAAGGAAACATTTTGCGAAAAGTGGGCATCCCGTCCACTTTTCTGCTTGCCAGAGACTTTTTTTTCTTTGCACTCGAACAAATTGAAGTAGTTTCGACTGGATACCAGCGGGAGGATATGGCTATGAGAAGCGAATTTCAGACAGCTATTCAACAGCTAATTGCCGAAAAAGGACTACCCCGCGACGTGGTAATGGAAACCGTAGCCAATGCCCTGCTTGCGGCCTATCGGAAGAGCTTTGGAGGCGGCGACAACGTACGCATCGAAGTCGATAAGAACGGCGAAGTACATGTGTGGGCCGCGAAACGCGTGGTAGCCCAGGTCAAAGAAGCAAACGAAGAGGTTTCTCTGGCAGAGGCACAGCTTCTCATCCCAAACGCTGCACTAGGGCAGTCCATCGATGTCGATTCATCGTCTATCTTCGCGCACATTCCAACGCAGACGGCCAAACAGGTCATTCTCCAGCGCATTCGCGAGGCAGAGCACGAGCACCTGTACGACCAGATCAAAAACTGGATCGGCGAGATTCGCCTTGGCACTCTTACGCGCAAAGATCCTACCCGTGGCTGGCTGCTCGATTTTGATCTCGACAAGGCCGACAAAGTGGAGGGACTCATGCCCCTGAGCGAAGAGGTGCCAGGCGAACGTAACCGGGCCGGTCAGAAGCAGAGAGTCTACGTCTACGATGTGCGGCGCGTGCAGGGACGGATGCTACAAATTCTCGTCTCACGTACACATCGCGATCTGGTGCGACGCCTCTTCGAGTCCGAGGTGCCCGAGATCTACGAAGGCACCATTGAAATCAAGGCGATTGCACGCGAACCGGGGAGCCGTTCGAAGGTGGCCGTCGTCGCGCGCCAGGAGGGTCTTGATCCTATCGGATCGTGCGTCGGGGTACGCGGATCACGCATCAATAATATTGTACGCGAGCTGAACGATGAAAAAATTGACATCATCCAGTGGAGTCCCGATCAGGCTACCTTCGTCGCGAACGCGCTCAGTCCGGTGAAGCCGCTCAAGGTGGAACTGCGCGAGGCCGATCATACGGCGATCGTGACGGTAAACGAGAAGCAGTTGTCTCTGGCCATTGGAAAAGATGGGCAGAACGCCCGCCTGGCAGCAAAGCTGACAAGCTGGCGCGTCGATGTCACAAAACCCGCCGAAGGCGAACAGTTCGAAGAGCGGACGGATGAGGCGCAGGAGCCGGTCATGACCTATGGGCGGCGCGAGCGCACAGAGCGTACACAGGGCGGACGACACGACCGCCACGACAATAACTCGCGCCGCTCCGGACGCGGCGGTGGCGGTGGCGGCAGACATAATCATTCATCGTATGGATACGAGAGAGAGTAGGAGGCGCGTGCATGGCGAAGATAGCTAGCAAGCAACCGAAACGGCAGAAGCATGTCCCCCTGCGCACCTGTATCTCCTGCCGGGAGACGAAGCCGAAGCGCGAGCTGCTCCGCGTCGTGCACACGCCGGACGGACATGTCTCGATCGACGCAACAGGCAAGAAGTCCGGGCGTGGAGCCTATCTCTGTGCCAAACGCGCCTGTTGGGAGAACGCGATAAAGCGCCACCGCCTTGAGCAGGAGTTCGAGGTGCCCATTTCCGACGAAGACCGCGCAGAGCTGGATGCCTATATCGCTACCCTACCAAAGGATGAGGCTCCAGCGGTAACAGGAAAAGCTCAACCAGCGCGTAGCAAAAAAGTTGCAGGGAATCAAGCCTCGACAGAAGTGTGAAAACTGCGTGACAGCAGCTTACACAGGAACAGGTTTGTCTTGCAAGTCTCAGTAGAGTGCGCTATACTGAGAGAAAGATTGTAGATTGTCCCTCTCCTTATAAGGAGGGAGAGGAACTATTCAATACTGGCATCCGACCTTCGGGTTGGATGAGGATTGAAACAATGCGTCATTTTATCTCTACTCTTGATAGAGACACAGCCCCTCGTCTAAAGGGCAGTTATAGCAAGCGAATGTTTGCGGAGCGATCAGCTATGATTAGATAAAAAAAACCATAGCCACTACGCCAGAGAGCGCAGACTGAAACATGCCTGGCACTGCACCAACGAGGGTCTGTCCCCTTTTCCATAAAAACGAGAGGGCGACAGACCTTTTTTATGGCTGTGAAGAGGAATTTCCGTCGCCATACGTGGCGCATCATTCGATAGAAGGGAGTCTTCTTCATGAGAGACACATCTGAATTCCCAGATGCCAACGAGCAGGCAAAAACACCGGCAACCAGAACAAGAAGCAATGCCCGCTCAAAAACAGAAAGCGCTCCAGCAGGCAGCCAGGAACAGGATACGAGACCAGCGCCCAGGCGGCGTACAGGACCAGCAACCAACGGCGGAACTGCCCATACGCCAGTGAGCGGCGATGCAGTGAATTCCGCAGCGCCCGCAGCGCCCGCACAGCCAGCCCCGCGCCAGAGCAGCGCGCCGACGCTCCCCCAACGCAATGGCAACGTGGGAACGCAGGGACCACGTCCCGCTGGCCAGGGCCAACGTTCTCCGCAGGCACCGCAGCGCAGCGGTGGGCAACCATATTCACCACAGCGCTCCGGCCAGGGGCCGCGTCCCGGTGGCGGAGTGCCGACACAGGGGGGACGGCCTGTCAGCGGCGGAGTGCCGACACAGGGAGGACGCCCCGTCAGCGGCGGAGTGCCGACACAGGGGGGACGGCCTGTACAGATGCCACGTCCTGCCGGGCCAGGCGGGCAGAGAAGCGGTCCGCGTCCCGGCGGTCCAACGACTGGCGGGCAGGGCTATCAGGGGACGGGACAACGCTCAACTCCACGACCAGGGCAGGGCACAGGCCGTCCCGGTGGTCAAGGGCGCGGCAATGGGCGTCCGGGAGGACGCGGCGGCGCGTCGACGCAAAGGACACAGGAACGGCGAACACCAGTCGTCAAAGAGAAGCCAACCGGCCCAATTACTATTCCACCGCAGATTATGGTGAAGGACATGGCCGAACTGTTGAGTATCACGCCCAACGAGGCTATACGTGGGCTGATTAAACACGGCATCTTCGCCAATATCAACCAGATCGTCGATTATGACAAAGTCGCAAAGGTCGCCGAGGATCTCGGCTTCGAGCCGACGCAGGGCGCGATCTCCGTCACACCCGCCATACAGGGTGAGCGGCAGCTCTCCGCCAACGAAGTGATGATAGCCACCCGTGACGAGGACGAGACCGTCGTTATTCCGCCGGTCGTCACCATTATGGGACACGTCGACCACGGCAAGACCTCGCTGCTGGATACGATCCGCGAAACGAAGGTCGCGGCGGGCGAGGCGGGCGGCATTACGCAGCATATTGGTGCCTATCAGGTTGAGGTCAACGGCAAGAAGATCACCTTCCTGGACACACCCGGTCACGAAGCGTTTACCGCCATGCGGGCACGCGGTGCCCAGGTGACGCATATCGTTATCATCGTGATTGCAGCCGACGACGGCGTTATGCCACAGACGCGTGAAGCAATCTCACACGCGCAGGCGGCGAAGGTCCCGATCATTATCGCGCTCAATAAGATCGATAAGGCGAACGCCAACCCCGATCACGTCAAGCAGCAACTTGCCGAAATGGGACTCCTGATCGAAGAGTACGGCGGCGACATCGTCTGCGTCCCCGTCTCCGCGCGTCAGAGCATCGGTATCGACGACCTGCTGGACTATATCCTGCTGGTGGCCGAGGTTCAGGACATCAGGGCCAACCCCAATCGACTGGCGACCGGAGTAATCGTCGAGGCATCGCTAGAGAAAAACAGCGGCTCGACGGCGACGGTCCTGGTGCAGCAGGGGACGCTCAAGATGGGCGACAATATCGTGGTTGGTGCCATCTCGGGCAAGGTCAGGGCGATGTTCAACGATCGCGGAAAACGTATCCAGAAAGCGCCGCCAAGCACGCCGGTCAGCATCATCGGACTACCCGAGGTGCCACAGGCAGGCGATCGCCTGGAGGCTGTAGCCGACGAGCGTACAGCGAAACAGCGCGCTTTACAAGAATCGGATAAGCGGAGAGACGAGAGCATGCCGCTGGGCCAGGTCAGCCTTGATACGCTCTACATGCAGATGCAAGAGGGGAAGGTCAAGGAGCTGAACATCGTGCTCAAGAGCGACGTACAGGGTTCCTCCGAGGCGATCAAGAACGCGCTCACCAAGGTCGGCGAGGACAACTTGAAGGTTCGCCTGATCCACGAGGGCATTGGCAATATCAGCGAGACCGACGTGCATCTGGCGGCGGCTTCGGGGGCTATTGTCATCGGCTTCAACGTCAAGGCCGATGGGGCGTCTCAGCGCGAGGCGCAAAAAGAGGGCGTCGATATTCGCTACTACAACGTCATCTACAAGCTGACCGATGATATTCAGGCCGCACTGGTCGGTATGCTGGAGCCAACCTTCCGCGAGGTTGTCGAAGGACACGCCGAGGTGGTGCAGATCTTTAAAGCGGGCAAAAATGTCGTCATCGCTGGCTGTCGTATTACCGATGGCAAGATTACGCGCTCCTCACAGGCACGCATCCTGCGTAAAGGGGAAAAGGTCCACGAGGGCAAGATCGGGTCGCTGCGGCGCGGGAAAGACGACGTGCGCGAGGTCAACACTGGTTACGAGTGCGGTATCATCCTGGAGGACTTTACCGAATTCGAAGCAGGTGATATCATCGAGGCGTTCGCACAGGAAAAAGTGAAGCCTGGAGCATAAGCGCAGTTTCGCCGTAGTATCTCTCCTTAACAGGGCGACCACAAGGGCCGCTCTGCCAACGGAGATGCTACGGCGAAATTATTCTGGAGGGATAGAAATGCCGCATCAACATAGACAGGAAAAACTGGGCGAGCTTATCGCTGCGGAACTGAGCGAGCTGCTGCGCAACCGCGTCAAAGATCCACGCGTCGGTTTCGCCAGCATCACCCGCGTCGAGGTGAGTGGCGATCTACGGCACGCGAAGGTATTTGTAAGCGTGATGGGGACGCCGGAGGAGCAGGCCGCGACCATGAAGGGGCTGCGCAATGCGACCGGCTATCTCCGTCACGAGCTGGCGGAGCGCATCGTGCTGCGCTATATGCCGGAGATCAACTTCAGGCTTGATACATCGATAGAAGAGGGGGCACGCATCCTCGAACTCATCCGCCAGGTGGAGGAGGAGGACGAGCGCGCCGCTACACAAACCACAGAGGTCGAATGAACATAGTATCTCCTAATCCTACACTGGCCGAGCAGATAGAGCCAGCACTGCTCGCGCGGGCGATGGCGCTGATTCAGTCCGCGCAACGTATCGCCCTGCTCGCCCACGAGCATCCTGACGGCGATTGTCTTGGGTCCGCGCTGGGCTTCGCGCATATATTGCGACAGATGGGCAAGACCTGCCTTGTCGCGTGCGCGGACCCCGCGCCCAGGTCGTTCTCATTTCTACCAGGCATCGACGCGCTCTCCAACACGCTGGGGGACGAGGACTTCGATCTGGTGATCGCCCTTGATGCAGGCGAACTCGTCCGCTATGGCGCACTCTATACACAGCATCGCGCCTATCTTGACTCAGCGACGATCCTGAATATAGATCACCATCTCAGCAGCGGAGGGTGCGGACAGGTCAACATCATCGATCCCGTCAGCGCCGCCACCGGCGAACTGCTCGTCCTCTTTCAGTCGCAGGCGCAGCTCCCGCTCAATAAAGACGCGGCCACCTGCCTGCTGACGGGAATTATTACGGATACGGCATCATTTCAATACTCCTCCACCACGGCGCGCACGTTGCAAGCGGGCGCGGCCCTGGTGCAAGCGGGTGCGGTACCCGAGCAGATCGTTGGCCCCATCTTTCGCGTCCAACCCCTGGCACAGGTACGCCTGCGCTCAAAGGTGGTCGAGCGCGCCAGAACCTCCGCGAATGGCCTGCTCATCTGGTCCTATGGCGATGAGGCGATGTTGACCGAGACGGGGGCGACGCCAGACATGGATAATAACTTCTCTGGTATGCTACGCGATATCGAGGGCGTGAAGATCGCAGCCTTTTTCAAAAACTATAGTGAGCCTGAGATAACGCGCCTGAGCATACGCAGCGCCGAACCGTACAACGCGGCGACGATCTGCCAACGCTACGGCGGCGGAGGGCACGCGCGCGCAGCCGGGGCAACGCTCAATATGCCTATGGAGAAAGCAATGGCAACAGTTGTCGCAGACCTGGAGCAGGTAATTAAGCACGCGGAGAGCTAGCGGGGAGGCAGGGCAACATGGATGGGATACTGAACATTCATAAAGACACCGGCATGACCTCGCACGATGTGGTAGCGAAAATACGCAAATTGCTGAAGCAGAAGCGCGTCGGACACGCGGGGACACTTGATCCAGCAGCTAGCGGCGTGCTCCCCATCTGCATCGGGCAGGGAACCCGTGTCGCGGAGTACCTGAGCGAGAGCGGCAAGGCATACCGGGCAGAGATAGGCTTCGGCGTCGTGACCGATACGTACGACGCCGAGGGGACGATTCTGCGCACGACGGATGCCAGCGAACTCACGCTGGCGCGCATCGAGGAGGTGCTCCCGCAGTTTCTCGGTGCCCAGATGCAGATGCCGCCGCTCTATTCCGCAATCAAGCTTCAGGGTCAGCCAGCGTACAAACGTATGCGAGCAGGCGAAGAAATCACGCTCGCGGCACGTCCGGTCGAGATCTACCGCCTACAGATCGCCACGTGGGAAACGCCTGTGCTCACGCTCGACATCGAGTGCAGCAAGGGAACATATATCCGTTCGCTGGCCTACGACCTGGGCGAACGGGTGGGCTATGGAGCGCATCTCACTGGATTGGTACGCACGCGCAGCGGTCCCTTTATGTTGGCGGAGAGCATTTCGCTCGCGCAACTGGCGCTGGCAGTCGAGCAGGGAACAGTTGCGGAATGTGTCTTCCCGGCTGACTTCGCCTTGCAGCAGTATCCCGCACTCTACCTCGACGCGGAGACCGTTGAGCGCGTGCTGCACGGCAACGCCTTTCACTACGAGGAGCAGCCAAGCATGCAACCAGGGAGCGAACTTGCCCGTATCTACGATAGTAGCGGCCATTTCCTGGCAATTGCCACCTGGAACAGCGAGCAGCAAATGTGGCAGCCGAAAAAAGTGCTGGCATAGCGCTCGATCGGGAGGTGGTAATAGTTCACTTTGGCACTATGGCTATAGTTATTGCTAGCATTAAGAGGCTGTGGTACTATAGCGAGAGGGTAACGATAGAGTACAGCTCTGTCAAAGATCATTGGAACCCCACCGGGGTAGGGACCGGATTTTATCCCGTCCGGCGATTCATCGCCGTGTACCTCTCTGGATGGGCGCGTGGCCTGTCATCATCCTGGTACACGGCGATGAATCGCCGGACGCCGTAAACGGGGTCCCTACCCGATGGTGGGCCTCCATGGATGATTGACGGAAGAGTACGCGTCATGAAACGCGATGCATTGAAGAGTATTGAGCAAAGAGCCAGGAGCACTTCAGACAGAAGATGGAATACACAACAACGTTAGAAGCGAACGAACCGATCGCCATTACCATAGGCAATTTCGATGGTATCCATAAAGGGCACCAGCGCCTGATGCACCAGCTGGGCGAGACGGCGCGGGCGGTGCAGAGCAAGCCCGTCATGGTCACGTTTTCGCCGCACACGTTAATGGTTGTGAGGCCCGAGATCTACGTGCGCTACTTAACGACGCTGGAAGAGAAACTGGCTCTGGCGCGTGACTATGGCAAGGTGCAGGGGAACATCGTCATTCACTTCACGCCCACCGTCGCCGCCATGAGCGCCACGGATTTCATGGATACACTCTGCACGCACTTTACAGTCAAAGCACTGGTCGTAGGGGAAAACTTCAGCCTGGGCCATAATCGCAAGGGCGATATCACATTTCTGGAGCGCTACGGTCAGGAGCACCAGATTCTTGTGCGCGCCATCTCGCTGGAGGAAGCCGAGGATGTACGCATCAGCAGCACGCGCATCCGCACGCTGGTAAGCGAGGGGTATATTGAGGAAGCAAACGAATTGTTGGGACACACCTTGCTGCTGAACGGTGTGGTCGTCGAAGGGGATAAGCGTGGGCGCTTGCTGGGTTTCCCAACCGCCAATCTTCGTCCCGATCCACATAAATTATTACCGGCGGATGGCGTCTACGCGGTACGCGTACGGATACCAAAGGATAGCAGTAATAGGGGAGCAAGTGACGCAGCTAGCAATTCTAACGTCTATACTGGTGTAGCCAATATTGGAGTACGTCCTACGTTTAATGGAACAGAGCGACTGGTAGAAGTGCATATGTTTGATATTGATCTCGATCTTTATGCTAAAAATATCACTGTAGAGTTTATTGCTCGTCTGCGCAGCGAACTGCGCTTCTCAGGCATTGAGGCATTGAAAACGCAGATCGCCTCCGATGCGCAACGGGCACGCCAGATTTTAACTAACTATAGGAGGGTGAGCAATTGACAGCTCGCCAGAACCCACTTACAAAATTCGAAGCATTGATGCAACGCCTGGTCGAGGGACCCTTCGCCCGACTCTTCCCTTCGCGGTTAGAGCCGGTGGAGATCGCCCGCAAGCTGGAGCGCTCAATGGAAAACAATACGATGTTACAGGGCGAGGGCCGACGGCTCGCGCCGAATGTCTATGATATCTACTTGAGTATCAAAGATCATCAACAGCTAGCACCCAGCCAGGCTACGCTTATGCGCGATTGGCAGAATCACCTGGTGGAGTTTGCTCGCGCTCGCCGCTTTACCTTGCGCACAATGCCTATCATACGACTGCACTCCGATAGCTCACTACGGACAGGGCTGATGCGCATTGAGACAGAGTTAGCGGACCGCCAGGCGGGTGGCCCGGACGGCGGCATGGCGACCCAGGCATTGAGCGCCGAACAATTAGCACAGTTGCGGGCGCAGTTACAGCCTGGGCAGCAGCTGCCGGGCATCGACAATAGTCCCGTCCCACAGGCAAGCGGCTATCCCAATGCCGCAGCGGCGAACAACGTGGGTTCGATGCCGACCGTGGCCAGCCCCGGCAGTGCCGTCAGCAATCCACGTATGCCCACTGCGCTTCCTATGCCGCAGGCCTGGCTCACTATTCGCCTGCCACAGGCGGGGCAGCAGGTCTATCGCATCGAAAAGCCGATCGTCAATATTGGCCGCCAGCTCAGCAATGATATCATCGTCGAGGATAAGCGCGTCTCACGCTATCACGCCCAGATAAAGTATCAACCGGATGGACAATTTGCCATCTTCGATCTCGGCAGCACGAATGGCATCACCATTAATAATACTCCGCATATGCGCCAACACGTGCTGCGCAATGGTGATCGCTTTACCATTGGGAGCTACGATTTCAATTTTGAGAGAAGGTGAGATCTCCGTAGTATGCCGTTACAGATAGATTCGTTCTTATTAATATTGAGAATATTACTGGTTGTGCTTCTGTACCTTTTCCTGATGCAGGTGGTGATTGCGATTACACGCGACTTGCGCAAGACGGCGGCGAACAATGCCGATGGCGCGACCAGAGCACCACGCGTGCTCGGTCATCTGGTTGTGGTGGATAGCGGTCCAAGCAGTATCCTGCCCGGCACGAGCTTCGATCTTGAGTCGCAGACCAATATCGGGCGCGGTCCCACCAACGTTATTCAGATTCCCGACAGCTTTATATCCGCCGAGCACACACGCCTCTGGTTTCGCAATGGCACCTGGTACGTTCAGGATGCGGGCAGCGTGAACGGAACGTATGTTAACAATCAGCCCGCGCGCGAAGCTCTGCCTGCAAAACCGGGCGACATTATCCGTGTCGGCTATATACAGTTCAAACTTACCCAGTAAGATGCAGGCTTGCCTCCATCCAGGAAACGGATGGAGCACTGGAACGCCTTCGAGAGGCGCGCAAGCAAGGTTTCCTACAAGAGATAGTGAGAGGTTTTGATAGATGGCAAGTCAAGCACCCGGCACCAGATCGCGCTACCGGTTGCGCGAGCTGACGTTATTATTACTCCCCTTTCTTATTATGCTCATAGCGATGACGCAGTTGCTGCTAAGTGGCCCGAGCGTAGATCGAACGGCACAGCTTACGCCAAAGGTCCTGCCCGCGCTGCAGGATATCACACCTGTATTCGGCGTGATCGGAGCCCTGCTTGTTGCCAACATCATCATGAGCATCTTCTTCCGCAAAGCCGATCAGTTCCTGTTGCCGCTGGTCGGTATGCTCAGTGGCATTGGTGTGTTGATGGCTACGCGCCTCGGCCCGAATATAGCCGCGTATCGGCCCAACGCGGAGAGCGCGGCAACGTATGGACCCAAGCAGTTGTTATGGGTGGTATTGGGCCTGATACTCTGTCTTGCCACCGTTTTCATATTGCGCAATACCAACTGGCTCGAACGCTACAAATATACGTGGATCGCTGTAGGCTTCCTCGTGCTCTTACCTAGCATGATTGAAGGTATTAGAACGCTGCGTAGTGGCACGCCGACGCACGATACGCTGGGTGTTGGCCCGTTCCAATTGCAGCCGTCAGAGCTGTTGAAAATCACTATCGTTATCTTCTTCGCCGCCTATCTCAGCGAGAATCGCGATATCTTCACACAGGGCTATATGCGGCTGGGACGCTTACGGCTCCCACCATTGCGCCAGCTGGGGCCGCTGATTATGATGCTGGGATTCTCGCTGGTCATCTTCCTGGTTGTGCGCGAACTGGGTCTCGCTCTGCTTATCTACGGCCTGTTCCTCTCGATGATGTACCTGGGGAGCGGCAAGATGTCGTATGTGCTCGTTAGCCTGGGACTCTTCGCCGTGCTTGCCTTGATTAGCTATACCTTGTTCGGCTATGTACGGGCACGCTTTGCCGTTGTCGGCTTCGATGTGGTGAACTGGCAGAAGTGGACAGCGGCACAAACCTACTTCGCGCAAAATCAGGGCGCGCAGGTTGTGCAGGGAATAATTGCGCTCTCCAGCGGTGGCATTCTGGGTTCAGGACTCGGCCTGGGCCATCCAGTACTGGTGCAGGTCGTAGAGTCGGACATGATTTTCACGGGTCTGGGCGAGGAGCTTGGTCTGGCGGGGCTGTTCGCTATCCTCGGCCTCTACCTGCTCATCGTCTACCGGGGCTATCGCATCGCCATTGAGGCCACCAATCCATTTAATCAACTGCTGGCTGCGGGATTGACCTCCATCTTCGCTATTCAGACGTTGATCATCTGCGCCGGAAATATGAAGTTCTTTCCTCTGACGGGTATTCCGCTCCCGTTCCTGAGTTACGGTGGTAGCTCCATTTTCGCCAACTATATTATCATTGGAATACTACTGCGCATCTCGTACAACAACGCTGTGGAGCGCGACGGGACAACCTGAGACTCGCGCACGGTCAGCGTACGGTTGTATTGCTGCTTGTCTCTTAGAAGTGTAGGTGTTATACTGCACAAGAAGTAAGTATTCAGATACCCTTCCAATCAATAGGGAGGTTTATGGGCCAGTATCAACAATGGTTATATCACCGCGAAGTTGAACAACAGCTGCAAGCGCGACTAGAGCAGATCCTGCATGAGATGCAAAATTTGCAGGAGCAAGTAGCGCAGTTGGAGGATGGCGTTGCTTGCGCCGCTAACCCCATCCTGCAAGCGATTGCGCTGCAACAAAGCTTTGGCGCTTTATTTGCGTCCAAACAAGCAGCTGAGAGCCAGGTTACGCCTTCTACTCCACATCCCGAAGTAACCCTCGTGCCAGAGGACATGGCGGCCTTCATCGACATGCACGCGCCGACCACTCCACGGCTGCACGCCCCCAGGCTCGTGCCCCAAAGCGAGGAAAAAGCAGCGCCAGAACAGGAAGTGCAAGCAGATGATCGTATGGACTACTCGATTCAGCGCTGGCGCGAACGCTGGGGCAGGCAGGCGGCAACCGTTCCGCAATCAGCAACTGATCAGCAGGAGCTACGAGAGGATACAGTAGAATGAGCGAACGTAGCGGTATAGAGAGCATCCAGCAGCCACCCACTCTTCCCGAGCACGTGAGCGCTATTTTTGCCCGGCTCGACGTATCAGACGTTGAGCAATTTTACAAAAGTTACCATCGCTGGTCGCTACAGCAACGCATTGAGATACTTCGAATAGAGGCTGAAGCCTTACAACAGGCCATTGTCGAGAACGACAGGCTCCAGCAACAGGTACGTCCATCAGCTATCGCGCTCGCCAGCCTGGCGCAGTTCCAGGCCAGCGGCGTCAACAACACCGATCTCCTCGATAGAATGCTTGAGCGCGGCGAAGACTGGCTTGACCATACTATACAACTGCTCAAGCATTGCGAAGAGCTGGACGTGATCGGCGGCAACTACACCCAGTGGTGCGAGAACGCGCTTGAAGGTGCCTACGAATGGATCGAGTCAATGAACGACAGCGCAAACGAGACTTCGCCGGGAGATGCCCAACCGAAAGCGGATATAGCAACCGAGGAGCAGCTCTTACAGAAGTTGATGAGCGAGGATGAGCAGGCCGAGAAGCTGCCAGTCGCCGACCGCCAGAGCGAGGAGCCGGTAGCGGTTGCTGAAAGCGCGCCCGTTGCTATCCTGGAAGATGAGTCGGCAGACACCACAGCCAGTGAGGACGATAATTCACCAACGATGAAGAGGCCAGCCCTGACAGCCACACAGAGAACCGACGCCACGCCGCAAGCACAGTCCTCCGTGCCCCAGGTACGACGAAAAAGCTCCCGGCATCTCCTGGGTAGATTTCTCGCGAGTTTCTGGCACGGCTGAAACTGAGCATTTCAATTCCTGGGTGGATTATACATGCCGGGCATCTGGAGTATGGACGCGCCCGGTGGGAAAGACATCGTATTTGGTCTGTTCGCCTGCTCTTGCTCCTTCACCTGCTGCTCCAACTGGGCGACGCGCTTGCGCAGCGAGCCTATCTCGCGCTTATCGCTGCGTGCCGAGAGAAACGCCACCAGGTAGAGCAGGAGTGCTCCCAACAAAAAAAAGAGCAGCAGCAGTAAGCCTAATGGGAGTGCAGGTGCCTGCCACGTAAATAACACGAGATGGACCATTGTGAAGAGATTCCCGAGCGTGATAATCGTCAGTATCCCTCCTACGAGCACAAATACAAACAGTATCAGGTAGAACATCGGCGGCTCCTCAAAAAGAATAGAGAGTCAGACTCGCGTTTTTATGAGACAAACGTATGGTAGAGCGTCTCTATTATGCGAATTTAATGCTCACAGTATAGTCAGTCCGCTGCGTAAATGCAAAAAAATAACCCATCTATCCTTACAGGGCTATGCAGACGCTGCCTATCGCTTTAAATTCATTGACGACGTGCCTAAACAGGCATATACTTGAGTGGAGCATGATGGAGGTTGGAGAACCGTGTTATTCGAAGAGTATGCCAAAGAAAATCCTGTCCATAGTCCGGTACGCAGCCAGTATCTACAGATCAAGCAGCAGAATCCCGACGCCATCCTATTCTTTCGCATGGGCGATTTCTACGAGATGTTTGACGACGACGCGGAGATCGTGGCGCGCGAACTAGAGATCGCGCTCACCCGACGCGACTTCGGGCGCGGCGAGAAATCACCGATGGCGGGCATTCCACATCATGCCGCCGATGGCTATGTTGCACGTCTGGTCAGCAAGGGCTATCGCGTCGCTATCTGCGAACAGATGAGCGATCCCGCGCTCTCGAAGGGACTGGTGGAGCGCGGCGTCATTCGCGTCGTCACGCCAGGGACGGTCATCGATCCTACCATGCTGGCGGCCAAACGCAATAATTTTCTCGCCGCCGTCGTATTGGGGCGCGGCGCGTTGGGCATAGCCTATATCGATATCACCACCGGCGAGTTCGCGGTGACACAGATCAGCACGCCCGAACCGGAGCTGGCCCTGCAACAGGAGATCGCGCGCGTCGGTCCAGCCGAGGTGCTCGTCGAGGCGCACTATAGCCGCCTGAACAGCCGCAAAAAGCGCTGGCTGGCCGCCGTGATGAGCGAGAAACAGGTTACGAAACTGGGCAGCAACGGCAACGCCAACGCCGATATCCCTGAGATCGACGAGGACAACGAAGAGGACGACTTTGCGCCGCTCGCCCGCCTGCTGAACGGTCTCGCGGGACACGTCACCCCCTATGACACGCGCTACTTCTCCGAGGACGACGCGCGCCACCGCCTGCTCACCCAGTTCAATGTGGCATCGCTGGAAGGCTTCGGCTGCGCGCAACTTCCCCTGGCGATCCGCGCCGCAGGAGCCGTCCTGGCCTATGTGCAGGAGACGCAGAAGGGCCTGCTGCAACAACTCGGCGCGTTAGAGACCTACTACGTCGACGGCTATATGACGCTCGATCCCTACACCCGGCGCAATCTCGAACTCTTCGAGACCGGGCGCAGTGGAAGCAGCAAGGGGTCGCTCCTGTGGGTGCTCGATAAGACGCGCAGCCCGATGGGCGGTCGTCTGCTACGGCGCTGGCTGAGCCAGCCGCTCCTCGACATCACACTTCTCCAGCAGCGTCAGCAAACAATCAGCGAGCTACTCAACGCTTCCTTGCTGCAGGCACGCCTCGCCGAGGGGCTGAAGAAGGCCGGAGATGTCGAACGGCTGATTCATCGCGTGCGGCAGCGCATTGCCTCGCCACGCGACCTTGTCGCACTCGCCAACGGCCTGCGGGCAGCCGCCGAGATCCGCTCCTGCCTGGACGAGGACGCAACGGAAAATTTAAGCGGGCTGGCGCGTATTATGCACAGGCTTGCCGATAACGAAGACATCATCACCCTGATAGAGCGCGCTATCGTTGCAGAGCCACCTCTCAGCCTCTCCGAGGGCGGCATCATCCGTCCCGGCTTCAGCGCCGAACTGGACCAAGTGAAAGATATCTCGCAGAACGGGCGCAAATGGTTGGCGGAGATGGAGCAACGCGAGCGCAGGCGCACTGGTATCACAACGCTCAAGGTTGGCTACAATAGGGCCACCGGCTATTATATCGAGGTCTCAAATGGACAGATCAGCCGTGTTCCCCAGGACTACATGCGGCGTCAGACTTTATCGAACTGCGAACGCTACATTACCTCCGACCTGAAAGAATACGAGAGCACGATTCTCAACGCCCAGGAGCGCATCAACAAACTGGAGAGCGAGTTCTTCGCGCAGTTGCGCGCCGACATTGCCGTGCACGCCTCCGAGCGTATCGTCGATACCGCGCACGCCCTGGCCGAGATCGATGTCTATCTCAGTCTGGCCGAGGTCGCCGCGCGCTACAACTACTGTCGACCGCAGCTCAACAACGGTGACAGCATTCACATCGTCGCCGGACGCCATCCCGTCGTCGAGCAGGCGCAGACCGACACACCGTTCATTCCCAACGACGCCAACCTCTCGAACAGTGAGGCGCAGATTCTCATTATCACAGGTCCCAATATGGCCGGTAAATCAACATATCTGCGTCAGGTTGCCTTGATTACCCTGATGGCGCAGATCGGCAGCTATGTGCCAGCGGAGGCCGCCAGCATTGGTCTCGTCGACCGTATCTTCACGCGCATCGGGGCACAGGACGATCTGGCGACCGGGCAGAGTACATTTATGGTTGAGATGGTCGAGACGGCGAATATCCTGCATCACGCCACACCGCGCAGCCTGATTATTCTCGACGAGATCGGGCGCGGCACCAGCACCTACGATGGACTGGCGATCGCGCGCGCTGTTGTCGAATACCTGCATAACAACAAACGCTGTGGTGCGCGCACGCTTTTCGCCACCCATTATCACGAACTCGTCGAGGTCGCGCAGTTGCTACCGCGCATCCGCTGCCTGAACGTCGCGGTCACAGAGGAAAACGGCAATATCGTCTTCCTGCGCAAGATCGTACCGGGTGGCGCTGACCGCAGCTACGGCGTTCACGTCGCTCAGCTCGCGGGTATACCGCGCCCGGTCATTCACCGCGCCGAGGAGATATTGGAGGAACTGGAACGCAAGGGAGACGCCAAAACACGACGCAAGGCTATGCGCGATATGACGATGCCCGCCGCGTGGCAAATGACCCTGCTCGCCGCTGAAGCGAATCCTTTGATCGAAGAATTAAAAAACCTTGCGATCGACGAACTCACGCCGATCGAAGCGATCAGCAAGCTCTACGAGTTGCAACAAAAAGCGAAGCGGGAACCGTAAACGGCGCAATAAAAGCGCGCCCTTTGGTGTTGTAACAAGTAGGGAACGTTCGTGTACACTGTACGCTATCACGGCTATACGCAAATTGACGATCTGGCGAGTAACATAGTCCAGCGCGGAAACGTGATAGATGTAGAAGCGGACTTTTATTTATTGCTACGAAGCAAAAGTGACACAGAATTGCGTCAAGGCAGCGTTTCTGATCGTGTAACAGGTAGACAAGAGCGGAAAGCGACCGAAGGTTGACATCCTCCCCATGCCTGGAAGGGCAGGGGATTCCCACCCTCACGAGTGGGGTTTAAGGAACGCTGCTTTCATCCCCAGGTCTGAAGGACGCGGGGGTTTCAGCGGCGGTTAATGATAAAATGTAAACCTCCGTAAAAAAAGGTACAATGTAGAGAAGACAACATGGGTGCTCGTTTGCACCCGGCTTAAAGGAGAAATAGCTCATGACCAATTCACTACTGCAATTACAGCAACAGGGGCAGAGCGTCTGGTACGACAATATTGATCGTTCACAGCTTGCCTCTGGCGAGTTTAAGCGTTTGCTGGACGAGAACGGCATTCTCGGCGTCACGGCGAACCCGACTATCTTTGAAAAGTCGATCAGCCACGGGCACGCCTACGACGAGCAGATCTCGCAGCTCATCAGCGAAGGCAAGAGTACCAATGAGATCTACGAGGCCGTGATTATCCAGGACATTCGCACCGTCGCGGACCTGCTGCGCCCGATCTACGATCGCAGCGACGGCAAGGACGGCTACGTCAGCCTCGAAGTTTCGCCCGAACTGGCGCACGACACAGAGGGCACCGTCAAAGAGGCTGCTCGCTTCTGGAACATGGTCGAGCGTCCCAACCTGATGATTAAGATTCCGGCCACGCCAGAAGGTATTCCCGCCGTCTACGAGACGCTGCGCAACGGCATCAACGTCAACATTACTTTAATCTTTTCGCTCGATAGCTATCGCGCGGTCACCGATGCCTTCCTGCGCGCCTTAGAGGAGCGCAACAGTGAGGGCAACGATGTCAGCAAGATGGGTTCGGTCGCCAGCTTCTTTGTCAGCCGCGTCGACACGCTCGTCGATAAGTTGCTTGAAGATAAGATCAAGGCGAGCAGCGATCCAGCCGAACAGCAGCATTTGAAATCACTGGAGGGCAAGGCCGCCATCGCCAATGCGCGCCTCGTCTATCAGGAGTTCAAACGCATCTTCAACACACCACGCTTTGAGTCGCTCAAGCATGTCGGCGTGAATGTGCAGCGCCCGCTGTGGGCAAGCACCAGCACCAAGAATCCGGCCTACCGCGACGTGCTCTACGCGGAAGAGCTGATCGGTCCAGACACGGTCGACACTATGCCACTGGAGACGATTGAGAACTTCAGCGACCATGGGCAGGTACGCAATACGGTCGAGGACGATATCGCGGGCGCGCACCAAATCTTTGATGAGTTGGAGAAGGTCGGCATTCATTACGACCAGGTAACACAACAACTGCTGGATGAGGGCGTACAGAAGTTCGCGGACTCCTTCCACCAGTTGTTCGCGGGCATCGATGGCAAGAAGAACGCTATCAAAGAGGGTCAGACGACGCACTAACGGCGCAGCGCACAACATGGGGTTGCCGCTCAGCCTGTTTATGACAAGCTGGCCTCTCACAAGGATTGGAGTGGTGCGTTTTTGCGAACTCACAAAAACACACCACTCCAATCTTTAATGTAGACGAATTTAAATATGGCTGCATGTTGGTCCCGTTGGGGTTGCTCATTTTTGTCAAAGTAGTGCCCCATAGTATAAAATAGAGAATGTACTACAGGCATCCGCTGAGAGATTTAAAATCCTCGCAGCAAGGGACGACAACTGGCCGATTGACAGTATAGTAGGAGATGACACATGCCTCAACGAAGCGTAGCTGAGGCGTCTAACCCCTTTCGCGAGGGGATACGCATTAAACAGAGTCTAGAGCCGTGTGTTATGGTTATCTTCGGCGCGACCGGAGACCTGACGCACAGAAAATTGCTACCCGCGCTCTACAACCTCGCGCTGGAGCATCCGCTACCGGCGGGCTTCTCGGTTGTTGGCTTTGCCAGACGGCCCTACAGCGATGAAGATTTTCGCCAACAAGCGCTCAATTCCATTAACGAGTACTCGCGGCAGAAGCCTGTCAATCCTCAGATATGGGAGAGTTTTGCCGCCGGCATTCACTACCTGCAATCCAACTTTCACGACCTTGCAGGCTATGAAAAACTCGGCACGCTCCTCAATCAGATCGACCAGGAGCGGGGTACCGCTGGAAACCGTATCTTTTACCTCTCGACGCCGCCCAGCCAGTATCCAGAAATTATCCAGAATCTGGGCGCGGCAGGGCTGAACAGGAATCGCAAGGGCTGGACGCGCATCATTATCGAGAAGCCGTTTGGACACGACTACAACTCAGCGAAAGAACTCAACCGTCAGGTGGGGAAGGTCTTCCGCGAGGAACAGATCTATCGCATCGATCACTATCTGGGCAAAGAGACCGTGCAAAACATCCTGGTCTTTCGCCTGGCGAACGGCATTTTCGAGCCGGTATGGAACCGGCGTTATGTCGACCATGTGCAGATCACCGTGGCCGAGAATCTCGGTCTGGAGGGGCGCAGCGGCTACTACGAGGAGGCCGGGGCCATTCGCGACATGATCCAGAACCATATGCTCCAGTTGCTCACGCTGGTAGCAATGGAACCGCCCATCGCCTTCGATGCCAACGCGGTACGCGACGAGAAGGTCAAAGTGCTCCACGCGCTGCAGCCACTGGTCGGACGTGAAGCCGCCACCAACTCTATCCGCGCCCAGTACGGTCCCGGCTGGGTCGGCGGCCACCAGGTGCCGGGCTACCTGGAGGAACAGGGCGTCTCGCCGGAATCAACCACTGAAACGTATGTAGCGCTAAAACTGTTTGTTGACAACTGGCGCTGGGCAGGAGTACCATTCTACTTACGCACGGGAAAGCACCTGCCCAAGCGCACAACAGAGATCGCGATCCAGTTTAAGCAGGCACCGTTGATGCTCTTCAAACGCAGCGAGGCACATGGGCAGGTTGAGCCAAATGTACTCACACTGCGCATCCAACCGGACGAGGGCATCTCGCTCAAGTTTGGCGCGAAGGTTCCTGGCACCGATATGCAGATTCGCGCCGTGAATATGGACTTCTTCTACGGCTCCTCTTTTGTCCGAGAGCAGCCCGAAGCCTACGAGCGTTTACTGCTCGATTGTATGCTCGGCGACTCTACGCTCTTTACACGTCGTGACGAGGTAGAGGCGCAGTGGACGCTCATACAGGGCATTCTGGACGAGTGGAAGACCGAACCAAGATCTAACATCCTGACCTACGAATCCGGTACATGGGGACCACAGGCGGCAGATGAATTTATCTGGCGCGATGGTCACAGGTGGCGTCGCCCCTGATTACTGCTACTACCTTGTTATTATCGACAAGATAGCACAATGACGTTTTATGTGGACAATGACGTTCAATACAATGAAGGGGTTCGGGAATTGGCAAAGGTTAACATCGACTCCTCGGGGCCACGTCTCCCCTGGGCAGGCAAGAAGGTACACATAGAGAACGTCGAGGAAGAACTCTCCTTCCTCTGGCGCATGACGGCTGATAACGTCCGTACCAGTCGCAATATCAACGTGCGCACCAGCGTGCTCAACCTCGTGATCTGCGCGGCGAATATCGAGATCGCGCAGCAGGCCAGTAAGTTCATGCGCGAGGTAATGAGCACCCATATAGCGCGCTTTACTCTGCTCATCCTCGAAGAGCACGGCGACAATCCTCCAGGCGTTTTCACATGGGTAACGCTACGTTCGTTTCCTATTATTTCGGATATTATGCGCCATAACTTCGAGCAGGTAACACTGCTGGCCAGCGGCGGTGCCGTTCGTTCGGTGGCACACATCGTGCAGCCACTGCTCAAGCCTGACCTGCCTATCTACCTCTGGTGGTTAAATGATCCTCCGTATGGCAGTAGCGTATTTGCTCAGCTCGCGCGCTTAAGTAGCAGGGTAATTGTAGACTCAAATACATTTATACAACCCGAAGACGGTCTTAACTTTCTCTCTTCATTTATGCAGCAGGCACCCGACAGCGCTATCAGCGACCTCAATTGGGGCAGGGTTACTCCCTGGCGAGAACTGGTCGCGCAATTCTTCGACGTGGCGGAATACAGGCCCTATCTCTCTGGCGTCCATCGCATCGAGATCGAGCACGCCGTTACGGCGGATAACGCAAGCACGGCAGAGGGCGATGTCTCGCCCGATCCTATCCAGGCGCTGCTGCTGGCGGGCTGGTTGAAGACGATCCTCAATTGGAAGCTGGCACATGACAGCGCAGAGCATGTGTACGATCCCGCGACCGGCACATTTTCGTGGCACATCGTGCGTCCAACAGGGGCATTGACATTGCATTCGATCGGCATCAGCAGCGGGAAGACAGGCAAACTCAGTGTCCACGAAGACGGCGTTATCTCTATTCGTCCGCGCGTCCAGAGCGATATGCGTCCCGGAACGATCTGCCTTGTGCGCCTGATTAGCGACCTTGACAAGAAGTATGCCATCTTCAGCCTGAATCGCGGAGACGACGCCGAGCACGTCTTTACCTCGGTCGAGCTGTCGGAGGGGACGCGCTCACAGCGCACGGTGCAGGTCGCCACGGCGAACGATGCTGTGCAGTTGCTGCACGATGAGTTGGAGATCATAGGGCGCGATCACCTCTTCGAAGATTCCCTACAAGAAGTTACAGAACTACTTGCGCAAAAATAAGCAGGGGGAGATAAGGATGACAGTCGCAATCTATTCAGACGCGGATATGCTAGGCCACGAGGCGGCGCGCTACGTTGTGCGCGTCGCTAACGAGTCTATCGTCACACATGGTCGCTTTACCCTGGCGCTCGCCGGGGGTTCTACGCCCAAAAAGCTGTACGCGCTCCTGGCAAGCGAACCCTATCGCGACCAGATCAACTGGGCGCTGGTCGAGGTCTTCTGGTCGGACGAACGCTGCGTTCCTGCTGATAGCGAGGACAGCAACTACCACCTGGCCGAAGAGGTTCTTCTGAGCAAGGTGCCCATTCCAGCCAGCCAGATACACCGCATGCCCGCCGATGCCACCGATCGGGATGCTGCCGCGCTCGTCTACACTGAGGAGATACAGCGCGTCTTCGGCACAAACGGCATCCCCAGCTTCGACCTGCTACAGCTCGGCATGGGACCAGAGGGACACACGGCCTCACTCTTCCCGCATCAGGCATCGTTGAAGGAGCTACGCAGGTTGATCATGCCCGTTGATGTGCCCAAGCCGCCGCCGCCGCGCCTGACCTTCACGCCGCCGCTACTCAACGCCGCCGTCCACGTCCTTTTCCTTGTCACCGGTCAGGACAAGGCCGATGCGGTAGCGGCTATTCTGGAGGGCGAGAACAAGCCCGACGAGTACCCGGCCCAGATCATCCAGCCACCCGAAGGCGAGGTTACATGGATGCTCGATAGCGCCGCCGCCAGCAAGTTGCATAAGCATTACACATAATGTCAGTAGGGATGGGGCTGGCCCCCATCCGGCCCAGGAGCCGCGTGGTGGGGAACCGGATGGGGGCCAGCCCTATCCCTACTGGAAGAATTTATGAACCTCAGATCCATCCTCACCCACGAAGTATTTTTTTGACATAAAGGAAGGTTTTCCAGTATGGTTGAACTTGTGCCCTCGATACTCTCTGCTGACTTCACGCGCCTGGGCGAGCAGGTGCGCGAGGTGGAGGCGGCAGGCGCGCAGCGCATCCAGATTGACGTTATGGATGGTCATTTCGTGCCGAACATCACCATGGGTCCAATGGTCGTGGAAGCGGTACGACGCTGCACCAGCGCGACGCTAGAGGTCCATCTTATGATCACCAATCCGCAGCAATACATCGAGACCTTTGCAAAAGCCGGTGCGGACCTCATTATCGTCCACTACGAGGTCTGTCCGCACCTGCACAGCGTGATGCAGCAGATCCGCAAGGCAGGCAAACAGGTCGGAGTGGCACTCAACCCCTCCACACCCGTCTTCATGCTTGAAGACATGCTCTCGCTAATCGATGTGCTCCTGGTTATGACAATTAACCCCGGATTTGGAGGGCAGGAACTGATTCCAGAGACGCTGCCTAAGATCGCCAGGGCGCGCCAGACCATCAACGAGCGCGGCCTGCATTGCGACATAGAGGTCGACGGAGGGGTGCACAAAGCAACTGTGCCACTCGTCGTTAAAGCGGGCGCGAATCTGCTGGTGGCGGGCTCTGCCATCTATAACGAGAAGGAGAGCGTGGCCCATGCGATGGAGAGATTGCGCGCGGCGTTTCCGTGACATCACCCCATGCCTCGAAGGGCAGGGGCTTCTCATCCTCACGAATGAGCGTTCCTGTTTCGTTGGAGAGCGCATGTACGCGATGAAGCCATACACGTCTTACCTCGCCTCCACAGGCATACCTTTCCGCAAGCCCTGCGGTAGTTTCTCAATCGGCAATTCATCAGTCTCTTGGTTTTTGAGACTGGCAAAAGAAAGAGAGGTACACTGGTTCACTACGCTAGTGTTTTTACGCAAGGAAACGATTTACCTTGCAACCCGTAAGCACTATTCTGTTATCAATGTACTGTAAAGACAGTATAGCAGAAAAGAGAGGATAGGCCAAAAGATGGTACTTTTGGAATATATCCCATCCTATCGCGCCACCAAAAGGAACGCCCTTGTATCCCCATGCCTGCAAGGGCAGGGGTTTTACGGGCGGCTCAGATAAAACTCCTGGATCGACCAGCTGCTGAACCAGATGCAGATCGAGATCCACGCCGACGATTTCTGCCCGGTCATGTTCCTGCTCACAGTCTGGGGCGAGAAGCCACGCCGAAGACACATCATATCTAGTAGGAGCTTGCCTTGCGAGCCGTCGCAAGACAGGTTCCTAATTTTAGCAAATGTAAGGGAAACACAAGATACTATGGATGAACTCCTGCAGGCACTACAGCAAACGCTCGCGCAAGACATCCCGATCACACAGCATATGGGCATTCTAGCCGAGAATTATGACGATACAGGACTTGTCTTGAAGGCACCGTTGGCAGGAAATACCAATCCCAAAGGGACCGCCTTCGCGGGCAGCATCAACGCCCTGTTAACGCTGTCCGGCTGGGGACTGATCTGGCTTCTTTTAAAAGAGCTGAACATACCTGGGGAGATCGTGATCCAGAACAGTAGCATTGGCTATGTACGACCAGTGACCGGAGATTTCGCCGCCACCTGTCACAGGCCAGAGCAGGCCGATATCGATAGGATAGAGCAGGCATTGAAAAAGAAGGGCAAAGCGCGTATTGAATTGAGCGCCGAAATATATCAAGATGAGAGGATAGCGGCAGATTTTAAGGGGCGTTATGTCATTCACCTGAGTCAGAACCCTCTTTCTTCCCTGCCACCATTGTCATACATGCAACAACCCATTTTTTGAGAGAAAGGCGGTATTGCGTTATGCACGACGACATCACCGACATCCCTGGCATACGCGTGGGGCACGACACCAACCTGGAGGCCGCGACGGGCTGCACCGTTATCATGTGCGATACGCCCGCCATGGGAGGCGTCGACGTGCGTGGAGGAGCGCCCGCCACGCGCGAGACCGACCTGCTGCACCCGACGCAGATGATGGAAGAGGTGCACGCGGTCCTGCTCACGGGCGGGAGCGCCTTTGGGCTTGAGGCGGCGAGCGGAGTCATGGCGTACCTCGAAGAGCGCGGCATCGGCTTCAACGTGGGGGTCGCGCGCATCCCGATCGTGCCGGGCGCGGCCATCTTCGACCTCGCCCTCGCCTCAGCGAAGATCCGACCCGACTTCTCAGCAGGCTACCGTGCCAGCGAGAACGCCACCGGCGGACCGATCGAGCAAGGGAACGTTGGCGGAGGAACGGGCGCGCTGGTGGGCAAGACAATGGGACCCGCCTACATGATGAAAGGAGGGCTGGGATCAGCGAGCATGCAGCTTGCAGACGGAACGCTTGTCGGCGCTATCGTCGTCGTCAACGCGCTCGGCGACATCATAGATCCACAGACGCAGGAGATCGTCGCGGGCACGCGCAATCCCAGCGGCGACGGCTTCCTCGCCAGCAGTCCCTTCAGCAATACCACCATCGCCGTCGTCGCCACGGACGCCACCCTGAGCAAAAGCGGAGTCAACAAGGTAGCGCAGATGGCGCACGACGGTATGGCGCAGGCGATTCGTCCTGCGCACACCATGTTCGACGGCGACACCATCTTTGCCCTGGCATTGGGGCCGAGAAGCTCTATCAGGCCCGACCAGGCAACGGCGGCGTTACGTGTCAGCAGTATAGGCGCGGCGGCGGCAACGACCCTCGCGCGGGCCATAGTCAAAGCCGCGCGCGCGGCGCACAATCTCCACGGAGTGCCTGCGGCACAGCGCCAGAAGGATTAAACGTATTTTATTGAATTGATACAAGAGAAAAGTGGGTGGCCGAACGCTCCAATTCTGTTATGGTTGCAGCATTACAAATAACACGACGCCGCCTCCAACAAGCATCAACACGAGGCAGGCGAGGATTACCAGGGCGAACAGGTAGCTGCGCGACAGCTCATCGGTCGGGGTATCGACGGTACGACGATCGGGCCGGGCCGGGAGTTCGCGCTTCGCGGTCAACGTTTTCAGGCCGCCGGTTGCCAGATCCCAGGAATGGGTAGCAAAATCAAGCGCATGCTCGTGAGCAGACTTATTCGCATCTCCTGTAGGAGGATGTAAAGGAAGAGGAGCCGTGGGGGCAGTGGGCAAGGTAGAGTACGGGGAGTGAGGGTTATTCGAGTTGGGTATCGAGTGAGATGGTAGGGCCGCCTGTGGTCGGCGTGACGGGAGATTTGAATAGCGCTCGTTTGGTGTTGGCGATGTCACTGATTTTCTCCACCAGGGAAACTTGCAGACCAGCCGCATCATCAAAAAGCGGGGTACAACGACGCACTACAGGAAATATTGCTCTACAGGAAATATGTTCTACATTGCCAATATACGCAACCAATCGTTCGGCCCGGTTCGGAAGGGACCGGGATACGAAGCAGTTCTCGTCTTCATTGTAGCCGAAGTTGGCCAACGCGCAAGAGTTTCATGACTAATGGGCCACATTTCTTGCAGTAGCGAGAACGATCTTTACCGGGCGTATGCGAGAAGGAAGTGGCCTACGAGGGCGATGCATGCAATGTCTCCAGGAGAGCGTTGAGAATACGTCCTGTCGCACCCCAGATGCGGTGTGGGCCATAGTCATAGAAGTGGACAAGGCGGGCCATGCCGTTGCGCATCCACTGCTCGGTATGCAGAATGGCGGGATCGGCCAGTCCGCGCAGTGGAACAAGAATCAGCTCTTTTACTTCGCTCGTTTGCAAGTGCAATTCCCCCAGCCCTCGCGGCAAAAACGCCACGACCGGCGTGATCAAAAAGTTACTTACCACAGTAAACACTGGTGTCAGCACACCCAGCACCTCAACACGGGTAGGTTCCAGGCCAATCTCTTCCTGGGCCTCGCGCAAAGCAGTCATCACCGTCGAAGTATCCGTTGGATCGACGCTACCGCCTGGAAAAGCAATCTCGCCACTGTGAGAGCGCAATGTCGTGGCCCGGCGGATAAAAGCGATAGCAAGTTCGCCATCCTGCTCAAAGAGCGGCAGCAGAACAGCGGCCCTGCGCGCATTGGGCAGGTAGCCCTCAAGGGAGTCCACCAGTTCCCCCGCACGCGCCGTAGGAGCCAACCTTTCGTGCAGGGTGTGCAGGCTAGTCGGTATATCAGGTATCTCCATAGCAGCATTGTAGCACACGTGAAGGGCTTGGCGATATGTGCTATACTGTCTTAGATAGAAAACATCGGGGAGATTTGCGAAAAGGTTGTATATTGTCTTGCATTCCTGGACGGCTTTTGGTATAATAAAAGCATCGAGTGGGGGTATGCTTTGTTCAGGCGCTCATGTGTTTTGTAACTATGGCATCCTGCCTGCGAGTATCGCTTCGTATCACCGTTCTGTAGAGCAAGACATCGGGTCAATTACATTATCTGTAAGATAATTACGTTACAGAAGGCCGAAACGATTACCGCCTAAGCACCTCCTCCGAGAAGCCCAGTCCGATGGTACGCTCCCCATGGTTCTGAAACGTGAAGTCCTTCTCGCTCTCATTCTGACTGCAGCCAGACGGTTACAAGAAGCAATGACGGGACGGCGACACTCATCCCACAAGGATGCAGGCAGCGGAATGTACAGTAGGACCAGGCAAAAACCGTGGATCGAAGGGGGTTTTTACCCATGCAAGCACAACAGCACGGCGACCTTTCGACAATGCCAGCGGAAAATCTAAACAGCGGGCGGGTACAGACGATGATCGAAGGAATTGACCCACAAGGGCAAAACAACAGTAACCCTGAGGAAGTGGAAGACTTCAATCAGAACGAGATGGAAGCGTTGCTGGCTGCGTCGACCACTCCCATCAATATCAAACGAGGCGATGTGGTCGAGGGCGTGATCGTGCGCATCGACCAGGACGAGATCCTGGTCGATATTGGCCTCAAATCTGAGGGCGTCCTCTCAACCAAAGAGCTGCCAGCCAACGGCTATGGGTCCTTTAGCGAATTGCATCTCAATGACAAGGTTCTGGTCTACGTCATTCAGCCAGAGTCCTCCGAAGGGCATGCAGTTCTCTCACTCAAACGGGCCAATACCGAGCGGCAATGGCGCATCGCCGAGGAGCAGTACAAAAACGGCGAACTGCTCAAAGCCAGGGTCATTGATTATAATAAAGGTGGCCTGATTGTCGACGTGGCCGGCATTCGCGGCTTCGTGCCGATCTCGCAGATCCTCAATCTCAAGCGCGAAGAAGTGGCTTCGGGCGGGGAGAGCCAGGAGACGGCAGCCAAACTTCAGAGTATGAAGGATAAAGAGCTGCAACTCAAAATCATCGAGATCAATCGCGCACGCAACCGCTTAATCCTCTCGGAGCGCCTGGCCGTCCAGGAATGGCGACAGCGCCGCCGCGAGGAGCTGCTCGACGAGCTGAAACCCGGCGAGGTCCGCAAGGGTGTGGTCAGCAACCTGGCGAATTTTGGTGCGTTCGTGGATCTGGGAGGAGCAGACGGACTGGTGCATATCAGTCAGCTCGCCTGGAGCCGCGTGAACCATCCCAGCGAGGTTCTGCACGTCGGCCAGGAAGTGGAAGTTCAGGTGTTGAGCGTCGATAAGGACAAGAAGAAGATCGCGCTCTCCATCAAGCGCGCCGAGGTCGATCCCTGGACGACCGTCGAGCAGCGCTACACGCCGGGACAGATTGTGACCGGGGTGGTGACCAAGATCGCTCCCTTTGGCGCGTTCGCACGCATCGAGGATGGCATCGAGGGACTCATCCACCTCTCCGAGCTGACGCCGGGGGTGGACCCCAAGTCCATTCTGCACGAGGGCGCGCAGTTGCAACTGCGTATTCTGCGCATCGACGCGGAACGCCGCCGCCTGGGCCTGAGCCTGAGACAGGCTGAAGAGCTTGATCAGCCTCAAAGCACAACGGAGGAAACGCATCCTGCTGAGTCCGGCACGAACGCCATTGCGAGCGAACCGGCACCACTGCCATCACTGGAAGCCACGACTCCTTCATTGGAAGCTACGGCAACCCAGCAAGAGCACGGCAGACGACGCGAGCGCGGCGACCGGCCCGAGCGCGACAGGGACAACCCTCTTCTGGGTGGACTCTCTGGCGACGAGGGCGAGACGACGGCTATGGCAGAAGCGTTCCGCGCCGCTGCCCGGCAGCGTTCGAAAGACGAAACAGAACCTTCCGAGTAAGAGGTTTCCTCGTACTCCACAGGGAATGTTCTGAGAGAGCTCTACAATTGAGATAGCCTTCCTGCTGCTTAATGCGAACGCAGCAGGAAGGCTATTTATTGCGTGTGTAATCTGCATTGTCTCTCTGGTCGTAATAGTAATACGTAGTAAATAGTACCCAGTCAGTGCATCGAAAAGCCTCTTACGTATAAGAGGGTTTCTTACGTGGAAACAAAATACGCCTTGTTTCTCTCTAACTGAAGTGATATACTTTTCCTACAAGCATCTTTCAGGAAATTCTGACCGTATAAGGGAAGAGTTTCTCACACAGAAGAGGGGAGCCAGGAGACCCGATTGGAAGCATCGTAAATTGATGTTCACCGCCTGCTAAGCACACCGTACCTGAACAGATGATCATGTGACCTCTTCGCTGCAGATACGCTACGTAAAAGCAGTGATGAGGTCGATTGTTTCTCAGAGAGTAATAAAGCGTATATTGACAGACGGGAGGCATACTTGTTATCCTTGACGCTGCATAAAGAGTGTTGTATGATGAAAGCCATAGTTTACCTGAGCGACACAGAGGGCTCGGTTCCATCCTCTGCCAATGAAAGGGGGGTGACAAACAGGTGAACGATAGAGATAGGTTTGATAAGTTCACAGAGCGGGCCAGGAAAGTCTTGAGTCTCGCCCAGGAAGAAGCACAACGCTTCCAACACAATTATATTGGGACAGAACACCTCCTGCTGGGTCTCGTTCGCGAAGGCGAAGGTGTAGCTGCAAAAGTATTGGCTAATCTCGGTGTCGAACTTAACAAAGTTCGCAGCGCCGTTGAATTTATTATTGGCCGCGGGGATCGCATCGTTCTCGGTGAGATCGGTCTGACGCCACGTGCCAAAAAGGTGATAGAGCTAGCAGTAGATGAAGCTCGACGCCTGAATCATCACTATATAGGTACAGAACATCTCCTGTTGGGGTTAGTCCGCGAGGGCGAAGGCATTGCGGCAGGCGTTCTGGAGAGCCTGGGTGTCAACCTTGAAAAGGTGCGCACGCAGACGATCCAGGTGCTCAGCCAGTCCGGCTCATCACATGAGCGCGATGCCAAACACTCGAAGACTCCCACCATCGATCAGATGGGTATCGACCTGACAGCCGCTGCTCGGGCGGGAACACTCGACCCTGTCATCGGTCGTCACCAGGAGATTGAGCGCGTTATTCAGATCCTCTCCCGCCGTAATAAGAACAACCCTGCTCTGATCGGTGAGCCGGGTGTCGGTAAGACCGCTATCGTGGAGGGCCTGGCGCAGCGCCTGATTTCAGGCGAGGTGCCGGAGACATTGGCGGGCAAGCGTCTCTTGACCCTCGATGTCGGCTCCCTGGTAGCAGGTACGAAGTACCGCGGTGAGTTCGAGGAGCGCCTGAAGAAGATTATCGAGGAGATTCGCAACAGCCGCGACTGCATCATCTTCATCGACGAGGTGCATACGCTCGTCGGTGCTGGTGCTGCCGAAGGCGCGGTCGACGCGGCGAATATCCTGAAGCCTGCACTCGCCCGTGGCGAACTGCAGTGCATCGGTGCCACAACGCTTGATGAGTACCGCAAGTACATCGAGCGCGATGCCGCCCTTCAGCGCCGCTTCCAGGAAGTAATCGTACGCGAACCAACGGTCGAGGAGACCATTGAGATTCTCAAGGGTATCCGCGAACGCTACGAGCAGCACCATCGCCTGATTATCACCGATGAGGCGCTCAAGGCCGCAACCGATATGGCAAGCCGCTATATCACCGATCGCTTCATGCCTGATAAGGCGATCGACCTGATCGATGAGGCAGCCAGCCGCGTGCGCATGCAGAACTCGCTTGCCCCCCTGAACCTGAAAGAGGCGATGAAGGGGCTGGAATCAGTGCTGCGTGAGAAGGAAGCTGCCATCCAGCAACAGGAGTACGAGCTGGCCGCCGAGCTACGCGACCGCGAGGTCAAGTTGCGCGACCGCATCGCAAAACTGGAGTCTGGCTGGCATCGCGAGCGTGGGACCGATAAGCCGACCGTTGGAGAGGAAGAGATCGCTCAAATCGTCTCCATGTGGACAGGCATCCCGGTGATGCGTATCGCTCAGGAGGAGTCGCAGCGCTTACTCCAGATGGAGGAGGCTTTGCACTCACGCGTGATCGGGCAGAACGAGGCGATCGAAAAGATCTCCCGCGCCGTCCGCCGCGCACGTGCTGGCCTGAAAGATCCGAAACGCCCGATTGGTTCGTTCATCTTTATGGGCCCCACGGGCGTCGGTAAGACGGAGCTCGCCAAGGCGCTCGCCGAGTTTATGTTCGGCAGCGAAGAGGCCCTTATCAAGATCGATATGTCAGAGTTCATGGAGCGCCACGCGGCAGCCCGCCTGGTTGGTGCCCCTCCCGGATATGTCGGCTACGAAGAGGGCGGTCAGTTGACCGAGGCGGTTCGCCGCAAGTCCTATAGCGTGATCCTGCTCGACGAGATCGAGAAGGCCCACCCGGATGTCTTCAACATGCTGCTCCAGATCCTGGAGGATGGCAAGCTGACAGACGCCAAGGGACGCACGGTCGACTTCCGCAATACGATTGTTATCATGACCTCGAACGTGGGTGCAGCCCTGCTGAACAAGGAGGCATCGATCGGCTTTAAGCAGTCGAAGGACAAAGCGAAGGCCGACCAGTCCGAGTACGAGGCCATGAAGGGGAAGGTTCTCGGCGAATTGAAGAATACCTTCAAGCCGGAGTTCCTGAACCGTATCGACGAGGTCATTGTCTTCCATTCCCTACGTATGGAAGAAATGTACTCGATCGTTGATCTGTTGCTCAACCGCGTGCGCGTGCAGTTGACCGAGCAGCAGGTTGAACTGGTCGTACCACAGGCGTCCAAGGACTACCTGATCGAGAAGGGCTTCGATCCTCAGTATGGTGCCCGCCCATTGCGCCGCACTATTCAGAGAATGGTCGAAGATCCTCTGGCTGAGGGCTTGCTTCAGGGCAAGTTCCATCCCGACGACCTGATCGAGGCGATCGTTATCGATGATAATCTTGTACTACAGGTTCGTAATCGTATCGAACAATTGCCACCTCCCGCGACACCGGAAGCAGCGCTCTCTGCTGGCGGTGAAAGCGGCAGCGAAGCATAAAGGCAAAAGGGGGCGTGAGCACTCACGTCCCCTCTTGTTTGTTCATTATCTCTATCCTCCTGGTATGCACGCCGCGTGCCGGGTTCTCTACATCTCTCCCTTATTAGATTGCAGATACTCTAAATGGCAAAACTACGCACAAAATATATCTGTCAACAATGTGGCGGTGAACAAAGCAAGTGGATGGGAAAATGTCCCGACTGTGGCACCTGGAATACCCTCGAAGAGGTCGTTGATGTTCCGCAGAGTTCCGCTCGTCGCCAGAGCCTGAATGATAACGGTGCTCTTGCCCAGGGGACGCGCATACCGGTGGCCTTGCCTCAGATCAAGCCGCTGGCACAGGCACGCATCTCCGTGGGATATGCTGAGATGGATCGCGTCCTGGGCGGTGGCCTGGTAGCGGGTTCGCTGACACTGATCGGCGGGGAGCCAGGTATCGGCAAATCGACGCTGCTGCTGCAGGTCTCGGGTGCTATCGCGCAACAGGTCGGGCCTGTTTTATATGTGTCGGGCGAGGAGTCGATCGAGCAGGTCAAGATGCGCGCCGAACGCCTGGATATCGGCGGTGAACGTCTCTACCTGCTGGCCGCAATTGAGCTAGATGTGATTACTGAGGCGGTTCAGCGACTCAAACCCGCGCTGGTGATTGTCGATTCAATTCAGACCGTGCTCGCCAGCCACCTGACGGCAGCTCCGGGGAGTATCAGCCAGGTGCGGGAATGTACGCTCCAACTGATGCAGCTGGCGAAAAATACGCATATACCGGTCTTTATCATTGGGCATGTGACCAAGGAGGGAACCGTGGCGGGACCCAAGGCGCTGGAGCATATCGCCGACGCGGTCCTGTATCTGGAGGGCGAGCGCTACCATTCCTATCGCCTCCTGCGCGGCGTGAAGAACCGCTTTGGCGCGACGCACGAGGTGGGAGTCTTCGAGATGCACGGCGAGGGCCTGCTGGAGGTACCCAATCCATCAGCAGTCTTCCTGGCGGATCGCGCGGCGGGTGCGACCGGTTCAGCCGTGGTGGTCAGTATGGAGGGGACGCGTCCTCTGCTAGTCGAGGTACAGGCGCTGGTGACGCCCAGCAACTTTGGGAACGCACGCTGCACCACCAATGGCATAGAGCATAATCGTCTCTTGATGCTACTGGCGGTCCTGACGAAGCGCGTGGGACTGGCGGTGAACACCCACGATGTCTATGCAAACGTGATAGGAGGGTTTACCCTGGAGGAACCGGCCATTGATCTGGGCGTGGCCGCGGCGATTGCGTCGAGCTACCGCGAGAAAATTATTCCGCCCGACATGGCCCTGATCGGCGAGGTCGGACTCTCCGGCGAACTACGCGCGGTCAGTCGGTTGGCATTGCGGGTAAGGGAGGCGTCTAAGCTCGGTTTTAAACGTTGTATTGTTCCAGCAGCAGGAAGTGGAGCGAAGGTACGAGCAGAACTGGCAGAAACAGGACTACCAGCTGATTTTAAAGTACTTACCGCCAGTTCACTTGCGGTTTCGTTGGAGATTGCCTTACACTAATAGCAGGAGGTGATAGGTTCAGTTTGTGAGATAACGTTTCAGCACATATCCTCTAAACTGTTCCACAAAGAGCAAATATGGGGGATAAAAAGCACAGCTATTGATTCCTGAGAGGGAAAGATGTATACTACACATTCGATATGATGTTTTTACAGCTCGACAGGCGCGTTCTAAGGTTCAGCAGGCCAGGCGACATATTACACGGAATTATCATTTATTGTTATCATCACCGTCCTCGCCAGCTAACCGCCCGCACACGTCGCCCTCCGAGTACTCTAGGCCCTGAAAAGGTGCGCTGCGTTGGAGGATGCAGGGATGTCAATAAAAACCATTTCCCGCATTGTTGGTAGCATTATTGCTATCGCGGTAGTCGTAAGCATTTTGTTGTTTGATCGCGCTGTCATCGACGATCACAAGATCTCTTTACAGTGGGGTATAGCGATCGGCCTAGGCATTGTGATCCTGGCGTTCTTGATCACACCCTACATTACGGTCATTCCGTCGCGCTGGATAAGTGACAAGATCAGCGGCGCTGCCGCGAGCGACCTGGTTGCCGCTGCAATCGGTCTGACCATCGGACTTATCATTTCGGCCCTTCTTGCTATTCCGTTGGCAAATCTGCCCTCGACCTGGGGACACCTGCTGCCATTTGTGTGCGCGGTGTTCTTCGGCTATCTGGGCGTGACGATCGCCGTTTTACGCAAGAACGATATCGCGCATCTCTTCCAGGGCGCTATAGTGGCGCGGCGCACCCGCGAGCGCGAGCGCGACGAGGAGCGAGAACGCGAGCGCAAAGAACAGGATGCGAAGGAAAAAGAGAAAGAGGCCGCCGCGACACCCGAAGTGCTGCAGATTCTGCTCGATACCAGCACCATCATCGATGGGCGTATCGCTGATATCAGCCAGACGGGCTTCATCTTTGGTACCCTGGTCGTGCCGCGCTTCGTGCTCAACGAACTGCAGCGCATCGCAGACTCCGCCGATACGATGCGCCGCAATCGCGGTCGGCGCGGGCTGGAGATTCTCAACCGCCTGCAGAAGGATGCCACGGTCCCGATAGAGATCATCGATGCCGATATCGAGGGCATCGCCGATGTCGATGGCAAGCTCGTGAAGATGGCGAGGAATCTGCACTGCTCCATCATTACAAACGATTTCAATCTCAATCGCGTGGCAGAGTTGCAGGGCGTCAAGGTGCTCAATATCAACGAGCTGGCAAACGCCATTAAACCCGTTCTATTGCCAGGCGAGGATCTGCACATCAAGATCATGCAGGACGGCAAGGAACTCGGTCAGGGCGTCGGCTACCTGGACGATGGGACGATGATCGTGGTTGAAAATGGACGCCAGTTTATGAATATGACCATTGAAGTGACGGTGACGCGCGTGCTGCAGACGGTGGCCGGACGCATGATCTTTGCCCATCCCAGGCAGCAGAACAGCAATTCTACGCCCACGCCGCAGTCGTCCGCTAAACAACGTCAGATTTAAGGGCATTCGCTACCATCCCTGGGCACCCCTGGCGGTGCCCGTTCTTTCTATGGAGAAGAGAGGTTGCCTGTCTGCAACCCATCGGAAGATTGTATGCAAAACAAAGCCGCTGTTGTGATTGTCGCAGCAGGCTCCAGCAGGCGCATGCAGGGCCGCGATAAGCTCTGGACACCCCTGGCAGGACGTATCACGCTCGCACGCACGCTCGATGCCTTTCAACGTTCGCCTACTATAGAGTCTATTGTCCTGGTCACGAGCGCCGAACGCCTTGCAGATGCCAGGACGCTCTGTCAACAAGAGGATTGGCCTAAGGTCATGGCGGTGGTTGCTGGCGGTGGACGCCGCCAGGACTCTGTACGCGCCGGTCTCGCGGCACTGGCGGATGTACAACCCACCTGGGTTATGATTCACGATGGAGCACGTCCCTTTGTCACGGAAGAGATACTGGCGACGGGCCTACAGACCGCTCAGGAGCATCAGGCGGCGGTCGCGGCAGTTCCAGTGAAGGATACGATCAAGCAGGTCCAGAACGGACGCATCTCTGCCACGCTGGACCGTACACAGTTGTGGATGATACAGACGCCGCAGGTCTTCTCGTTCCCACTCATCCAGCAAGCCCACGCCAGTCCGTTCGCCCAGGAGGATGTCACCGACGACGCGACGTTGCTGGAGCGCATGGGACATCACGTGGCGATCTTCCCCGGCTCCTACACCAATATCAAGATCACGACCCAGGAAGATCTGCTCTTCGCTGAACTGGTAGCGCAAGGAAACACAAACCTATGACGACACGTGTTGGCTTCGGCTATGATGTACACGCCTTCACCGAGAAGCGTCCGCTCATCCTGGGTGGCGTCACCATCCCTTTCGAATATGGCCTCGCCGGTCATTCTGATGCCGATACGGTTATTCACGCCGTGGTCGATGCTTTGCTTGGAGCTGCCGCGCTCGGCGATATCGGCACGCACTTTCCATCTAGCGATCCACGCTGGAAGGATCAGCCCAGCGCCGTTTTCCTCGCCTACACGCTCAACCTGCTGCACCAGCATAATTTTGCTATAGGAAATATCGACGCAACGATCGTGGCGGAACGTCCCAGACTGGCTCCCTATATACAGGAGATGCGCGCCCACCTGGCCGAACACTTGCGCCTGGACAAAGATCAGGTGAGCGTAAAGGCGACGACGACGGATGGCCTGGGCTTCACGGGTCGGCGCGAGGGCATCGCCTGCTACGCGGTTGCTCTGATTGAGCGAGCTTGAGGTTAGCCCATGGATTAGTGTTGCTCAAAGCCAGCGTATACTTCATCAGTCTTCGCAGCCATGATAAAATCGTTGCGATGCAGGCCACCAATGCTATGCGTCCACCACGCAACGCCGACGCGGCCCCACTCGGTCAGGAGAGCGGGATGATGACCCTCTTCTTCGGCGATTGCGCCCACCTTATTGGTGAAGTCCAGCGCCATCGCAAAATCCTTAAATTTGAAGACGCGTTCCAGACGCTTGAGGTTGTCGCGCTCGATGATAACCCACTCGGGCACCTGGGGACGAAACTCTTTCAGCTCCTCATCAGTAACCTGGGGTGAACCGGGCGCGCAGGCTTCGCATTTCTGCTGTTTCAACTCTGCCATATGTTACCTACCTTACAAAAAATTTGAGAGGATAATTGGTCTTCATAATCGCTTTAATGCACCTGGATAAAGCGCTAGAGGTACATTTGCTGTATATAAGCATACATTCAGCTTGAAAGAGAAGATGTTATGCATCCGCCTTCGTCGCGGTGGGTTTCTCAACGGCCTCAGTGGGCCATGGCTCTTTCTTGCCAGTAGCTTTCTGCTCGGGCGTCATCAGCATCCTGACGGCCTGCTGAGCATTGAGGGGAACCTGGGGAATGTTCTCGGTCACTTTCGCTATCTCCTCCATGGGCAGCTCGGCCATAATCATATCCTTCGCGCTCTTTGCCTGCGCAACGCCCTTGCCAGCATTGCGGGCAAGCGATTGGAACGTCTTCGGGCCAAGTATAGCCAGGCCAATCACAACGACGATGATAAGATCAAACATATGAAAACCCATAGTTGACTCCTTCAGGAGAGTGTAGCGCGTCACCATTTTTGCTGCTGTGCGTACCTGTATGATATTGTATCATATGCATTCTCCAGACAAAAAACCAGTTCCGCTAAATTCTCCCCAAAAATAAAAAGAGAGCCGTTTATTGGAGATAGAGAGTATGCAAGAAGCTGCGAAGTGGCAGGATGGCTCGATGCCTTTATGGCACTGCTATTTAAGCTCCATCGAGCCATCCTGGTCGCCAGCAGTAGGAGGTATTGCGGCCCGGTACTTCCCCCACACACCCCTTATCCGGGTCCCGCCGATCGCGCTTCCCCCCAGGACAGCGATCGGCCTCTCTTTTTTTGGGAAAGGGTACCAATTCGGGCTATAATTCGTTTATTCTCATAGATGATTAGCAGAGACATGGTAAGATGAAAACAAAAGTTTTGTAGTACCTATAAGGGAGAGCGGATATCGTCCATGCAGCAATTAGCATCTAGACCAAGACCAGACGTACAGGCAAACAAAGCAGGAGCGCCACGCTCCCAGCTTGTCCTCATCGTTGCGCTCTTGCTCTTTTCGGTAGCCGGTCTTAGCAGCGGTTTTTTCATCGGTGCCATGGGGCGTCCCAAGCCCCAGAAGCCGTCGGCGAATACCCAGACAGGGATCGTAGCGCAATCTTCGCCAGCCGGTCAGACGGCGACGGCGACGACGCACACGCCGACCACAACTATTATTCCCCTTGGCTACCCGGTGACGACGGTTCCTTTCAACCAGATAGCCGATGGCACAACAACATACACCGTCACCGCTTACCCGGTCGACCAATCGATAGATAAAGGGCATGGCAAGCAAGTACATGCTCCGAACATCACATGCAAGCTCTTTCTCACAAAAGAGAAAAACATCACCAACGCCCTCCTGGGAGCAAAAAACAACCAGCTGAAAAACGTCGCTCTGCTTTCTCAGCCGCTACCCAAGGAGGAAAGCAATGTCCTTCAATTCCAGGGGACACAACAGACAAAATTCTGCGCGGCTCAGGGAAATACGACCTGGAATTATCAAATCGCGCCCACACTGCCCGCAGGGGTGTACTACCTGGTCGTTCTGACCGATTGGGATGGCCAGCGCTTCAACTGGTACCAATCGGAGATCAACGTGACTAAGCCGTAGTCGCCATTGCGCGCACAATGCCACGCACCAGTTCAGCGAACAGGGGACGGGCGGCGTCAGCTGTAGCCAGCACGCCAGTATGGTTGACCTCTTCCGTCTCATTGCCTGTAGCAGGATTGGTAATTAAGCTCAATCCCAGGACGCGCATAGCCATATGGCGCGCCGCCACAACCTCCGGCACCGTAGACATGCCCACAGCGTCGGTGCCGATCGTGCGTAGAAATCTCAGCTCGGCGGCGGTCTCAAAGCTGGGACCGGCCACCATCGTATAGATCCCCTCGTGCAGCGTGATGCCCTGGACCTCCCGCGCCACACGCTGAGTGAGCGCACGAAGATCAGCATCGTATGCCCGCGCCAACGGTGGGAAGCGATCGCCGAAGCGCTCATCGTTGGGACCAAGCAAGGGATTGACTCCAGCCAGGCCCGGCAAAGAGATATGGTCGCGAATAAGCATAAAATCACCTGGACGATAGGCAGGATTGACGCCGCCAGCGGCGTTCGTCACGATAAGCGACCGCGCCCCCAACATGAACATCACGCGGATGGGGAGCGTGAGCACCTGCGGCGAGTAGCCTTCATAGAAGTGAAATCGCCCCTGCATAGCCACAACAGGCATTCCCGCTAACGTGCCTACCAGCAGGCGACCGGCATGTCCCGCGACGGTTGAGCGCGCGAAGTGAGGAATCTCCTCATAGGGAATCACCACGGCCTCCTCCACCTGCGCGGCCAGATCGCCCAGGCCGGACCCAAGCACGAGGGCCAGCGCGGGCGTGCGAACATGGCGCGCGAGAATAGCGTTGGTCGCCTCCACAACCTGATCATAAAAAAGCATAGTGCAATCTCTCTTTCAGTATCCTCATTTCAGTATCCTCAAGTGGATCGAGAACAGCCAGAAGTACCACAGTACCTCTCTTCAGAGATTATTGCACATCGCGGACAGCTCCGTCCGCGCTCCTTCTATTGGCTCCATTTCCTGGTGAAGCTACCGCAGAACAAGCAATCATCAGGAAATGGAACCTCAGCCAGATTTATTTATCGGGCTGTTGCGCACAGACGAGCTGGCTATAGACCTGCGTCGTAGAAATATGGGCATGGCCCAATAACTCCTGCACCGAGCGCAGTTCCATACCCTCGTTCAGCATCAAAATAGCGAACGAGTGACGCAACATATGCGGAGTGATAGCGGTAATGCCGACTTCACGCGCGTAGCCCTTGATAATGAGCCAGAAGCCCTGGCGCGTCAGGTGTTCGCCATGATGGTTTAGAAAGAGAGCCTGCTCGCTTTCCCGACGCACGAGGCGTGGGCGCGACTCCTCCAGATAGCGCTGAATAGCCTCCACCGCGACCACGCGGAGCGGGAGTAAGCGTTCGCGCTTCATCTGCCCATTGCGCCCTGGGCAGAGCACGGTCGCGTGGACGGCATCGAAATCCGCCAGAGTGAGAGAAACGAGTTCGGAGGCGCGCATACCTGTCGCATAGAGCATATGCAACATCGCGAGGTCGCGGATGCCACCGGGTGTATCAGTGCGCACCAGGTTGAACAGGCTATTGACCTGCTCAACGCTCAGCACGCGCGGTGGATCTTTTTGAACTCGAGGCGTTTCCAACTTCTCCATCGGGTTTCCAGAAAGCTCCTTGTGGGTAGCGAGCATGTAACGAAAGAAGGATTTAAGAGCGGCGACCTTGCGGGCGATCGTCGTGGGCCGGTAAGCCAGGCCATCACGCATTTCCCGCAGATAGGCAGCGATATCCTCGTGGCTAACAACCTGCCAGCCCTTCACGCCCTGAGACGCGAGATAGCTACACAATTGGTAGAGATCGTTCTGATAGGCCGTAATCGTATTACGGTTGCTACCACCTGCATACTTCCTGGCAGCGAGAACGGCAATATACTCATCGACAGCTTCTTGCAACATAACACCCTTCCAACAACTAACCGATATACTTCATCAAACAACAACCAACTCTGCGGTAACTTCATACATTATAATCTATACCAGGAAATGAAACAAGTGCATAGGAATAATGCGCTATTGTATACAAGAAACAACAGTAGAGTACGCTCGTGAGGCAGCGTGGAATACCAGTAGGGATGTGGCCTTGCGCCCATCCGGCCCTCCCAGGAGAATGTTCTCTGAGGACCGGATGGGCGCAAGGCCACATCCCTACTAAAATTGGGGCATGCGCGCCGTATCGTTCCTAAAAGTGCTATAATGGGCTAACAGTTGCGCCGTGATACCAGGCATGCAGCGAGAGAATGCGCCTCAGCACGGGTCGCAGTGCAAGCACAGAAACAAGGGTGGAAGATCCCCATAAGCATAAGGAGACAGAGTTAGGAATGGCAAAACTGCAAGATATGTTTACGCAGGCCCGCCGCGCGCAGAGCGGCGGCGGCATTGGCTTCCTCGGCAAAAATCGGGCCGAGTCTAAAGCGCATGCCGCCTCTATCGTCGTCGAATTTCCCAGCATTGTGGCGGGCGGTGTAGAGGCCGCGCTCAAAGCAGGTGCCGATGGCCTGCTCTTTGACTGGAACGGCCAGGACGAGGCGCTGCTTGCTACGGTAAAGCAAGAGATCGAAGCTGCCAAAGCGAGCAATGAAGGGGTGATTGTAGGACTACGCGTTACGGACAGTCTGGATACATTGGAGCGTGAGCACCTCAGCACGCTCAAAGAGATGGGCATTCAGTACATCATCCTGCCCTTCAATGCACCGGTTCGCCTGCTAGCACAGGAAAAAGAGTTGGAGAAGGTCATCACGGTCCCGATGCGCAGCGGCGACTTTTATCCCATTTTCATTCGCAATCTCGCGGCGTTCGACGGCATCTCCGCCGTTCTGCTTGACTTTGGTGTAAGCGAGCAGTTGGGCAGCCTCACGATCGAAGAGGCATTAAACTACCAGGCGGTACGGGAAGCCGTACGTTTCCCCGCTTTCTTCAATGTAACGGAGAGCTTGAGCGAGGACGATTTCTATACGCTGCGTACGCTGGGTATCCAGGCCGTCGTATTGACGGCGAGCAGTTCAGGGGACACCACGCAGATCAAGACGCTGCGCGCGCTCCTGGAGAAAGTTTACCAGGAAGAGAAGGAAAAAGAGACCTCTGGCCCACGCAGGGGCTAGAACCCCACAGTAGGGAGGGGCCTTGCGTCCCTCCGGCTCGGGAGCTACACTCTGGGGAGCCGGAGGGACGCAAGGCCCCTCCCTACTGTGGAGAGCCATGATGTGGGGTGGGCAACCGTCTCAATTATTGCGCGCCTCATCGTCGTTGCCGGGTAGCTGTGGAACCGGGATACGGGAAAGGGTTGATTGCCAGTAGAGTTGACGCCGTGGAATGCGGCGCAAGAGTCGGCGCGTCGTCTGCCAGACGCTCTCAGGATCGACATTGTTGCGCCAGTAATAGTAACAGGCAAGGTCGTCAGGATCGGCGCGCAGCATGCTGTTGAACGCCGTTTCAAGCAGAGATTCGCTCTCTTTGTCGAGGCTAAAGTTCTGTAGCCAGAGCTGGCTGCGTTTCTCGTAGCGCCGGGCCGCCTCGACGACGGTCTGCCCCCACGACTCTACCTTCGCCATGTCTTCGTTCAGCAATTGCCAGAAGAGATGACAGCCGAGCGTATCCAGATGCTGCAATTGCGCTATCTCATCGACCAGTCCCAGATCCTGTGGCAGGAGAACGATCGCCGTCTTCGCATTGGCGTCCGCGCGCTTCACACAAGCGAACAGCTCACCCAGGAAGTCAAGCATCGAGCGGCGGCGGAAATGCTGAAGATCGGTGATATCCGGACAGAGCGCGCGGCACACGGAGCAGAAGCAGGTGATATCCGGCCCATGCGGCTCATCAAGCAGAATACCGTTGATCGGGTAGGTGGCTAGATAGTACTCTATCTCCTTGAAGAGCCAGGAGCGAAATCCCTCGTGGTTATAGCAGGAAAAGCCGTGAACGCGCCCGTGACGGTCCTTTACGCGCGACTCAGGGTGGCGAAACGTGTACCAGCTTGGCATAAATGAGGGACCGGCAAAAAGGTTGCCATAACGTCCAAGGCTGAGATAGACCTTCAAGCCCGCGTCCCGCGCCTGTTGCAGACCTCGCTCGAGGTCGCGCGACCAGCGTTGCTCCTCCTGCTCATGTATTGCGTAGACGATATTGTTAGCACCCATGGCGCGGATCTGCTCGAAATCGCGCTTGACGGTCTCGGGATGAAGGAGTGGGTGAAAATACGCGACGGTTATATCCATTGCACCTACCAGACAAATGAAGTAGACAATAAAAAAGGGATCAACGGCGAAACATTCTGCTTACACCGCACAGTATAGCACAGGGAGCCTCTTTCCTTCTAAAAAACTCGGTCCCAGGTTACTTTCTTGCTAAAGAATGTTGTAAATCATCAGTAGGGAGGGGCCTTGCGTCCCTCCGGTGGCCCCCTCGACGGATAGTGGGCCGGAGGGACGCAAGGCCCCTCCCTACTAATAATGGTGTAGATTAACAGAAAAAGGCACGATTACACGACTTTTGGCATAAAAAAACACTCCGAGCTTGACAAGCTTTTCATTTCTATGCACAATGCACGCATGAGTCAAAAAGCACAGCCTATCCATACATCTGGCGCGACGCTCTTTGTGCGCTCGTATGCCAAGATCAATCTGACACTCGATGTGCTGGGGCGCAGGGCCGATGGCTATCACGAGCTGGCAACCGTCATGCAGACGATTGACCTCTACGATACGCTCTGCCTCACTGTCATAGATGAAGCGCGTGTACGCGTAACCAGCACACGGCCCGACCTCGACGGCGACGACAATCTGGCTGTGCGGGCGGGGCAGGCGCTGCGCCAGCGACTCGAACTTCCGCAGGGAGTTGGCATTGAACTCGATAAACGCATTCCTGTGGCCGCTGGCCTGGGCGGAGGAAGCAGCAACGCCGCCGCTGTACTGTTGGCATTACAGCAGTGGTGGCAACTTCCGTTGACTCCACCGGATCTGCATGCTATCGCAGCAACGCTTGGTTCAGACGTACCTTTTTTTCTAACGGGAGGACTGGCACTCTGCGAGGGACGCGGCGAACGTGTAACACCGCTCGCTCCTCACTGGCCGCGAGCCATGCGCTGGTTGCTCCTGCTCAAGCCCACCATTGGCGTCTCAACGGCGGCGGTCTTTCGTTCCCTGCCCGCCAGCGACTACACCGATGGAACCCATAGCCGGGCGGTCGGCGCTGCGCTACAGGCAGAGAGGGAACTCCAACCAGAAGACCTTCACAACGGACTGGAACGCGGCGTGCTGGAACGCTATCCAGAAGTCGCCCAGGCACGAGAAGATTTTCTGAAAGCTGGTGCCTCCTTTGTGCGCCTATCCGGTAGTGGACCAACGCTTTTCGCGCCCTTTTCCGCGCTGGCCAACGCGATACGAGTGCGACAACACCTGCATGCTCGGGGATACGAAACTTATCTCACGCGTGCAATCTCCCCCCATGCCGAGAACATACTTTTTTTCTAACAGGATGTAGGAGGTAAAACCAATGGCAAGTGATCTGTACTACTGCGTCAAATGCAAGAAGAAGACCGAGCTGAAGGACGCTCAGCGCATCACGATGAAGAACGGTAAACCTGCTCTCAAAGGCCACTGCACCGTCTGTGGCACGACGGTAAATGCTATTCTTGGTGCTGAAAAGAAGTAAACACAAGTCTTCTTGTAACTCTTCAGCACCCCGCTTCTGACTTCTCGTGGCTCCGCGCGCTGCGCGGCTCGCAAGAATTTTAAGAGTGTTTGGCGCAGTGGCGGCGAGTCGCCACCGCGCCAAACACTCTTAACCGCTTAGGACATGATTGTCTCGACTTCCCACGCTCCCTTTGCTATAATGGAAGCGGCCCGTGACATCTCCCCATGCCTGTAAAGGCTGGGGTTTTACGAGGCGTCTTGATAAACATTTAGAGAGCAGGGAAGGGACGTTTCTATGAATATCTGGGACTCGGTGCAGCGTGGCCTGGAGAAAGCAACCCAGGAGGCTACACGCATTGCGCGGACGCAACGTCTACGTTCTACCATTGACAGCCTTACGCGCCAGATGCATACGCAGGAGGAGGATCTCCTTGCACGGACAATGGAGGTGTTCGCTGCCGGACAACTTATTCAGGGCGAACTTCTCCCCATCTGTCAGGAACTGACGCGGCTGCAGCAGCAGTTAGAACAGAATCGGCAGGAACTGGCCCAGCTTCAGAGCCAGGGAATCCAGCCAACAACAACGGGAACAGGCCAGGCGTCAATACCATCTCCCAATTCTTATACATCCGGCACCGACCTGCCACCGACCACTTACGCGCCGCCACCACCCGACTACAAGCCCTATGATGCCACCATGCCAGCACTCCTGCCACCACCACCGCCCGGAGTAGAACCCTTGACGATAAGTTCGTTTCATACCATCCGCGAGCCTGCCCCCGACAATGAGAAGCAGCGATGCAAACAGTGTGATACTGAACTGGTTCCCGGCAACGCGTATTGCCATAATTGTGGCGCGGAGGTGCAGAGCGGCGACGCATCCTATCAGCCAACGATACGGGGCAGTGTCGAGTCCGAGCAAGAAACGGTGCGTGCTACTTCCGATGAGGAGACGCCGTATGCTTCGGTGACGGAGCAGCCGACCATATACCATGATCCCTCTTCCACGCCAGTACAGGGGCAAGACGAAGCAGACTCTCTCTCAAAGCAAACAAACCAGCAGGATGGAGGAGACTAAACTGCGCCAATCTATTATTACAGGTCTATGCCTTTTGCTGCGTCTGCCATTCGCGCTGCTCGACCTTCTACGGCGTCCATTTGTGCGCCGGACCCGGCCACGCTCTATCGTCATTATCAAGCCCTGCTGCCTCGGTGATTTGATTATGACGACGCCGCTGCTAGAGGTGCTGCGCCGCAATTATCCAGAGGCCAATATTACCTATGTCGCGGGCACGTGGTCTAAGGTGATCGTGGAGCATCAACCGCTGGTTGATACCGTGATCGATAGTGGCACAGTCGGTATTCCTGGTCGCTATCGGCTGAAAGAGTATTTTGCTCTCGCACGCCTCCTGCGCCGCCAACACTTCGATCTCGCCTTCGTGCTGGATCGATCGCCAGTGATGACGCTGCTACCCTGGTTGGCGGGCGTTCCTCGTCGCGTGGGACCCGATAGCCTGGGGCGTGGCTTCTCGCTTACAAATAGAGTCCCGCTCTCCACATCGCCCGAGCACTTGCAACATCAGGCGGAGATCTATCTCGAGCTTGCACGCGCGTTTGGCCTCGCCGTCGACGCTCCACTCATGCACTTCGTTACGACGCCTGAAGAACGCCGGGCGGTTGCGCCAGACGATCGCGTGTGCGTCGCCGTCTTTCCCGGCGGTGGCAGCAATCCCGGTATGGAGTTGACTTCTAAACGCTGGCCTCTCGATCGCTATCGGGAGATCGTGCGCAGGCTGGTACACGAGCGCGACGCCCACGTGCTGCTGATCGGTGGCGCAGACGACCAGGCGCTCACATCCGCGCTTCTCGACGGGCTTGAGGTGCCGGATAGTATGGTGACTGATCTAGCGGGCAAAACAAGCTTCGGTGAACTGGCCGCGTACATCGAGGCATGCGCGCTATTTATTGGCAACGATAGCAGTCCGATGCATTTAGCGGCGGCGGTGGGAATACCGGTCATCGCCATTTTTGGACCCACCAGTCCGCAAGAGTATGGTCCCTATCCGCCGGACGACGCCGCGCATATCGCGCTCTGGCACAATCCCAAAGGTCGCCCCTGCTTCTTCCTGGGCAAGATGCAGGCGTGTGCGGATTGCACATGCATGCAGGCGGTGACGGTCGATGAAGTGTGGGCTGCGGTAGAGCGTCTCATCCCTACGGCCAGCAATCGCGAGGTTACATCATGAACGCAAGACAGGGATTGCGCACACTCATTCTCACGCTTGTCCGTGTCCTCGGGACCCCTGCAACCTACCGTGTACGCAGCCACAAAAAAGAAGCTGCCAGCAAGCCGCGTATTCTCGTCATCCGGCCCGATCATCTCGGCGACCTGGTACTGACAACTCCAATCCTGGCGGCCCTACGCGAACACGTTCCGGACGCCCACATCACTATGATGATCGGTCCCTGGTCGAGCGAGGTCGTTGCGCGACATCCCGCGCTCGATCAACTGATAGCCTGTCCGTTTCCGGGTTTTCAGCGCGCCCCTCAGAAGCCTCTAACGCCCTATATTCTGCTGTTCCAGACGGCGCAACAGCTCAAACGGGCGAACTACGACCTTGCCATCAATCTGCGACCCGACTTCTGGTGGGGGGCCGCTCTGATCTACCTGGCAGGCATTCCACGGCGCGTTGGCTACGCAATTCAGCCGGGCGAGCCGTTTCTGACGCACGCGCTGCCCTTTACACAGCCCGAGCACGCAACCGTCTCCAATCTGCGCCTGACGAGCGCGGGCCTACAGGCGCTGGCCTATCCTGCTCTCGCCGAGCCATACGAACCTGAGCGCTATCCGCTGCACTTCGCACCGACCGAAAACGAGCGCGCATGGGTAGAAGAACGCCTGGCAGAGGCCGGTATTCCGGCAGAGCTACCGGTGATTGCGCTTCATCCCGGCACGGGCGCGGCTGTCAAATTGTGGCGCAACACAGCGTGGGCGCGGTGCCTGAATACGCTCGATCAGGTAGCGCCGACCCAGGCGCGTATAGTACTGACTGGAAGCCAGCAGGAGCGTCCCATGCTAGAAGAGATCGCGCGCGAGATGGAAACACCACCGCTCCTGCTCACCGCTATGACGGTCGGGCAACTGGCCGCAGTACTGGGGCGTGCACGGCTGGTCCTTGGGGTCGATAGCGGCCCTCTACACCTTGCCGTAGCCCAGGGTACGCCCACGCTACAATTGTTTGGTCCGACCGACGAGCGTATCTTCGGTCCGTGGGGCGCGCCGGAGAAGCATAGCATCATTCGAGCCACGCAAAAATGTCCCGGCTGCTCAACGCTTCCATGTGGCCGCCTCGACTTCGCTCCCGATGAGCTAAGCGCGCATCCCTGTGTACGCCTCATCCCGGAACAGCGCGTCGAGGAAGCGATTGCCGCCACACTTAGCCAAGCACTTTTGCCTCATAGTAAGTGATTGCATCAGACGGACCGGCCTGACCGCCAGCGGACGGACCATGATGGCGGGTGAACAGATCGTTGTTCAGGTACTCATCAAGCGCCTCTTTCGACTCCCAGCGCGATACCGCTGAAAGAGTATTGTCCTCCGCCGTCCAGAGTTCCAGGCCAAGGAAGCCCTTGAAGCGCTTCATGCCTGGCATGGCCTTCTCAAAACCATCTATGGCCGCCTGCCGATGGGCGGCGGGAACCTGAATTTTATTGACAGCTATAAACATGTGTTTTTCCTCCAGTGTTCTTTACTTCGCACACCTCAATCCATTCGATGAGGTCACGTGCTCTTAATTATAGAACCTTTTCTGCCACTGGAGGAAGGTGCATCCCGCTATTATTGGCTCTCCTCCTTTATGCGTTCCGGGCGGCGCACAAAGTAATAGATCAGCGCGCCTATGAAGGGGACCAGCAGGATAAAGAGCGCCCAGGCGACTTTATCGTTGCCCTGCGCTGATTCTTTCGTAAGGCAGTCAACCAGGACCCAAAGCCAGAAGATCGTGGCGAGGACGGCTATCCCCTGTCCCCCTTTCAGGAGCAAAGGCAATAATTTCCATATGGGTATGACAAACATGAGCGTCTCCTTCTACATTAAAAGCTTCTATACGGTAGAATACAAAACAGAGCCTTGCGGTTGCAGAAACTGGACATGGCTTGCAACTTTTCTAAAGGATCTCTATAATGCAGGCGGAAGGCTGTTATGCCTGCTATATAAGGATAAAAAATTGTCAAAAATATTACCCACCCTTGATGAGTATGGCTATCCACGGCGTCCCGATGCGCGCCGACGGCTCCGCAATAGAACGGTGCGGAGCAGCAAGCGTGCGCTGGGCGCGGGTATCTATCTGCTGCTAAGCGTGCCTGGCGTCTTTCTCAGGCTCAGCAGCATAGGAAAGCACAGGACACCTTTGCACCCACCGAGCTTCCAGCCACAGCGCATCCTGGTCATTCGTCTGGATCTGATCGGTGATCTTGTGCTTTCATTGACACTTGTACATGCACTGAAACGTACTTATCCCGCCGCGGAGATCGACCTGCTGGCGATTCCCGCAAGCGCGCCCATCGCGACCAGCGAGCCAGATCTTAGCGAGGTTATTGCTTATAACCCGAATATCTGGCGACGGCCCCAGGCGCTGCTCAAGCCGAAGAATTGGCGCGAACTGCGGGCATTGCGCAGTCGCCTGCGTGCCCGGCAGTATGATCTCGCGGTGAGCGTGTCCGGTCCGTGGGCTGCGGTCCTGGCGGTCCTCAGTGGAGCGCCCAGGCGCGTCGGTTTCGCGCGCGAGAGCTACCCAGGCTTGATCACCGATAACGTGCCGGGTCGCCATTGGAGTCCGGGCGATCGTCTGCACGAGGTCGATTACTGCTTAGAACTGGCGCAGGCCGCGGGTGCCACGATCCGCCCGGACGATCGTATTCCACTGCTCGCGGTCGCTCCCACGGCGCGCCAAGAGGTTGAGCAGTTGCTCCGCCAGCACGGTATACAGTCCGGTCAGAGGGTGATCGCTTGCCACGTCAGCTCGAATAACGGGCAGTCCAAACGTTGGCCCGTTCCGTACTGGGCGCGGTTGATCGATCGTTTACTCGAAGAGGAAGATACCCGCGTTGTATTGACAGGCGCGCCCGGCGATCTCCCCTTGATCGAGCTGATCCTGCGACGAGCAAAAAAACAACCGCTCAACCTCGCCGGGAAGACGAGCCTGCCGCAGCTCGCGGCCTTGCTGCAGCGCGCCGATCTCCTCGTGACGGGCGACAGCGGACCCATGCATATCGCAGCCGCCGTCGGCACTCCGGTACTCGCCATTCACGGACCCACCGATCCGGCGCATAGCGGTCCCGTCAGTCCTGAAGCCACCGTACTGCGTAGCGATATCTGGTGCAGCCCATGCTACAATGCAACAAGCTCAGCTGACTGCCGCTTCTTTACGACGCAATGCATGAAGGACATCACACCAGAGCGCGTCCTGACAACTATTTCCGCAAAGCTACGCGACAGGGACGATGCCAGACAGGAGGCGACCGAGTGAACGCTATTGTGCCAGGACTCGCGGCACCCGAATTGACGGGAGCGATAGAGGCCAACCTCGCCGAGGAGGTAGAGATCTTTAGTCGCGCACTACCTGGCGGCGAAATCTATCATGACGCCGAGCTGGTACGTTTTAGCACGCGGCGTTCCTTCTTCAATGGCGTTCACCATGCCCGTTTTGCCAATGATGAGAAGGCATATGTTGACGCAAAAATTGTTGAAACGCTCGCATACTTCAGGACGCGCAACCTGCCGTGTATGTGGGTGATCGGTCCGTCAGTACGGCCCCCCGATCTGGCTACGAACCTGCTTGAGCACGGTTTGACATTCTTGAATGAGGCACCGGCGCTAGTTCTCGATCTAAACGCGGCGGACGAAGATGCGCCCGCGCTGGAGGGATTCGCGATCCAGGAGGCTAGCAACGCCGAGGAGCTGCGACCGCTACTAGAGCTTGAAGCGCAATGCTTCGATGTTTCCGAAGAGATCGCGCACTATTACTATAATACCTACGTCGCGACCGGCTTCGGGAGCGGGCAGGCGTGGCACCACTACATCGGGATGCTACACGGACGGCCCGTCGCTATGGCGGCGCTACTCCTGCATGCAGGCGTGGCGGGTATCTACGGCGTAGGGACGATTCCAGAAGCCAGACGACGGGGCATAGGGACAGCGCTGGTATGCCACGCCCTGCACGAGGCACGCACGGCAGGGTACCGCGTAGCTCTCTTGACGCCAACCGATATGAGTCTGCGCATCTATCAGCGGCTCGGCTTCCAGCAGCACTGCGCGTTTCAATTCTATCTCTGGAGGCCGGAGCAGCCAGGGCCATCCGCGTGAGCCAGGTATTACAAAATATTTTCGCCAAAACAGCGACGATGGAGATGAACAGGTAGAACAATGCAGACAGATCTTTCTGATTATCGTAAACATATCACCTTGCCGGAGCAGGCCCATATCCTGGTCGTCAAGCTCGCGGGCATCGGCGATCTCTTGCTCGCCACACCGGCGCTGCGCGCGCTGCGCGAGAGCTATCCCCAGGCGCGCATCGACCTGCTGGTGACGCCGGATTCTGCCGGGTTGCTCAACGGCTGGGAGGTCATCGACAATATCATCGTCCTGGACAAGTATCTCTTCGACTCGCCACAGCAGATGGTCCTGCATCCCGCGATACTGCTGCGCCTGACCACGCTCTGGAACACACTGCGCGCTGGTCACTACGACGCGGTGCTCCTCCTTCACCACCTGACACTCCCCTTTGGTCGGCTCAAACATCAGGCACTCATGCGCGCAACGGGCGCGAAGTGGCGCGTGGGACTGGACAATGGGCATGGCTGGTTTCTCAACATCCGCGTCGCCGATCAGGGCTTCGGCGCTCTACACGAGGCGGAGTATAACCTGGCACTCGCAAAGGCGGTTGGAGCGACTATACGAACCAAGAAATTAGAGGTTCCCCTAAGCGCGGAGGAGCGCGCCCAGGCCCGGCAGCTGGTCTATGGAGAGAACGCGCCGGAGCATTCTTCAAGACCGCTGCTCGCCTTTCATCCCGGCAGCGGAGGCTATAGTACCGCGCGTCGCTGGGCACCGGAACGCTTCGCCCAGCTCGCCGATAGCCTCTTTCGCGACGTGGGCGGACAGCTGCTCCTGCTGGGCGGACCCGAAGAGGCAGAGCTGCACCAACAGATTATCGCTGGCATGCGCTCAGAGATGCCTGTGCGCAGCCTGGCCGGGCGGGGCAACATCAAAGTAGCAACGGCGGTACTAGAGCTGGTGGATCTCTTCGTGGGCAACGACGCGGGACTGATGCACCTGGCGGTCGCGGTTGGA
>Ga0209839_10000009_pt1 | contig 73958 bp, 65 predicted proteins | sample OrgsoiDNA2013050_FD_185800 | JGI IMG/M metagenome (GOLD analysis project Ga0209839, IMG submission 185800) | Permafrost soil microbial communities from the Arctic, to analyse light accelerated degradation of dissolved organic matter (DOM) -... | ecosystem: Environmental > Terrestrial > Soil >... | reverse complement strand
CCGCCGGGCCTGATACGCCGGCTGCCGCACCGTCTGCGGGCACTGGCCGCTTCGGCTAGACTGCGCAGGCATTCCCCCTGTCGTCACAAGGAGTTGTCACCGTGCCCGAGGTAAACATCGCGGCCGAGCCGCGGACGGAATTCGGCAAGGGCCCGGCCAGGCGCGAGCGGCGCGCCGGTAAGGTCCCGGCCGTGCTCTACGGCCACGGCGGCGATCCCCGGCACCTCAGCCTGCCCGGTCATGATGTCCTGCTGGCCCTGCGCACGGCCAACGTGCTGATCCGGCTGGACGGCCTGCCGGGCGGCAGCGAGCTGGCGCTTCCCAAGGCCGTGCAGCGTGATCCCATCCGGGGCACCGTCGAGCACGTCGACCTCATTCTGGTCCGCAGCGGCGAGAAGGTGACCGTCGAGATCCCCATCAACCTCGTCGGCGAGCTGGCCCCGGATGGCATGCTCGAGCAGCAGCTCGTGCAGATCTCGCTGGAGGCCGAGGCCACGCACATCCCGCCGGGCATTGACGTCAGCATCGAGGGCATGCGGGTCGGCGACGCTGTGCACGCCAGCGATCTTGAGCTGCCCCAGGGCGTCAGCCTGGCCGTGGAGCCAGACATTCTGATCCTGCACGTGACCGCGGCGCCGACGGCCGAGCAGATGGAAGCCGATCTGGGCCTGCCGGAGGGCGAGGAGACTGGCGCCGTGGAGGCGGAGGCGCCCGCCGCGGTACCGGATGCGGTACCTGCCGACGCCGCCGGCCAGGCTGGCTGATCGCCTGCCCGTACCGGAGCGCCGGCTGGCCGGCGCTCCGGGCGGCCTGAGGTGAGCTTTGCATGGCCGATGAGCGATGGCTGATCGTGGGCGTGGGCAATCCGGGCCCGCAGTACGCGGCCAACCGACACAACGCCGGGTTCATGGTGGCCGACGAGCTCGCCGCGAGGATCGGGACCAGCTTTAAGCGTGATCGCTCGCGGGCACAGGTGGCGACAGGAACACTGGCGGGCACGCCGGTTACCCTGGGCAAGCCACTCAGCTTCATGAACCTCTCGGGCGGTCCAGTGGCGGCGCTGCGCGGCTTCTACAAGATCCCGGCCGATCGCATCCTCGTCGTCCACGACGAGCTCGACCTGCCCTTCGCGACCGTCAGGCTGAAGTCAGGTGGCGGAGACAACGGTCACAACGGGTTGCGTTCGATAACTGCGGCGCTCGGCACGCGGGACTATCACCGCGCCCGGGTAGGGATCGGCCGGCCGCCGGGCAGGATGGACGCCGCAGATTTCGTTCTGCGCGATTTCTCCGCCGTCGAGAGAGCACAGCTGCCCGAGCTGATGGACCGAGCCGCCGACATGGTCGAGGCCCTGCTAGCGCGCGGCGTCGGTGCCGCCCAGAACGAGTACCACTAGCCCGGGCCCACCGCACTGACCTGGCCTGTTAAGAAATACCAGCTAAGCCGGAAATACATGTCAACCACCCGATTTGGCTGCGCGTCTTGTCTACGTTGGTCTGGGGGTGGTTGGGGAGTTGGGGAAGGGAGCGCGATGGCCGGGCACTCAGCGGTCGGCGAGAGCTGGCCAGCAGATCGGGTCATCGCGCGCCTGTCGGCTCAGAGTTCCGCATCCTGGACAAACGGGTATCTGCGCCAGGCGGTGGTCGCCGACTCTATCTGCGGTCTCGCGGCGGGCCTGCTGGCGTTTCAGATCCGCTTTGACAACGCGCCCTTCGGTGCCGGGCACTACCTGCTGCTCAGCCTGGCGCTGCCGGTGCTGTGGGTGATCGCGGTCGGGCTGGCGGGGGGATACGACTCCCGGTTTATCGGTGTCGGCACGGACGAGTTCCGTCGGGTGCTCAACGCCGGGGTCTGCCTGACCGCGGCCGTCGCGATCGTTTCCTACGCGACCAAGACCGAGCTGGCTCGCGGCTACGTGGTCGTCGCGCTACCCTCGCTGACCGCGCTTGACCTGGTAGGCCGGTTCACGCTGCGAAAGCGGCTGCATAAGCTTCGCCAGCTCGGCAGCTGCATGCGCAAGGTGGTGGTCGTCGGGCACGCGGACGTCGTGGCCGGCCTGGCGGCGATGCTGCGCCGGGACACCTATCACGGCCTGTGGGTAGTGGCCGCCTGCGTGGCCGGGCCCGCGGCTCGCGACGAGATCGAGGCGATCCCGGTCATCACGGGGCTGGACAACGTGGCCGACGTGGTGCGGCGCTACGAGGCCGATACCGTCGCCGTGCTGTCGTGCCCTGAGATGAGCGGAGTCCTGCTGCGGGATCTCGCCTGGGAGCTGGAGAAGACCGGCACCGACCTTTGCGTGGCGCCGGCGCTGCTGGACGTCGCCGGGCCGCGCACCACGATCAGGCCGGTCGCCGGACTGCCGTTGCTGCACATGGACCATCCCGAGTTCAGTGGCCTCCGCCGGATTCTCAAGGCCGGATTCGACCGTGCCGTGGCGGGCACCGCGCTGCTGGCCTGTTCTCCGCTGTTCCTCGTCATCATGGCGAGCATCAGGCTCTCCGACGGCGGTCCCGCGCTGTTCCGGCAGACAAGGGTCGGCCGGGACGGCCGGGCCTTCACGGTGTTCAAGTTCCGCACCATGGTGCCGGACGCCGAGGATCGCAAGAGTCATCTGGTCGCCCTCAACGAGAGCGACGGCGTGCTGTTCAAGATGCGCCGTGACCCGCGAGTCACGGCGGTGGGCGGCTGGCTGCGCCGCTGGTCGCTCGATGAGCTACCGCAACTGCTCAACGTCTTGATCGGTGACATGTCGCTGGTCGGGCCGCGGCCGGCGCTGCCGCAGGAGGCGGCGCTTTACGGTGATCATGTCCGTCGCCGGCTGGCGGTGAAGCCCGGAATCACCGGCCTGTGGCAGATCAATGGCCGCAGCGACCTGGCCTGGGACGAGTCGGTCCGGCTCGACCTGCGCTACGTGGAGAACTGGTCCTTCATGCTGGACCTGCAGATCCTGTGGAAGACCGGCTCCGCGGTCGTGCGGGGCTCGGGCGCGTACTAGCCCCCGGCAGGTCTACTGCCGGCTGCTCTCGTCCCGTAGCCAGGTTGAATAATCGCGACGGGCCAGAGTTCGCCGGGCCCGTAGGCGTGCGACCACTGCTATGAGAACGAACGCCGTCACCCGGGGCGCCATGCCGTGGCCACCGCGGGCTATGGCGAGAAGGTCTGCCGGGCGAGTTCGTGCCGCCTCGTTTTTCTCGGTTCCGTTTTTTCCTGCGCCGTTATTTTCTATCTGCGCCACCGAAACCACGGCGCGGACGCGGCGCCGTAGCAGGTCGCCGAAAGTTCGCGGTGGGTGGATAAGGACGCGCGCGTTCGGAACGATGTACCTCTCCTCCGGCGTGAACGCCAGCGAGGCGGCGAGGTCGTCGGCGAGAACCGGGGGCAGGTCGGCCATGCGGGCATGGCCGAGGGCACTGACGCCGATAACGCCACGTCCGAATAGTCCCTCCCGGACTTCCGGGAGTTGCGTCCATACGTCGTAATACCAGCGGACCAGCCACGGCCGGCCCGTCAGCGCTAGTTCACGCCGCGGAGCCACCGCCAGTACTCCGGGGCGTTGCAGTGCCTCGCCCAGTGCCCGGAGGTCGCTGCTGTGCAACTCGACGTCGGCATCCAGGTAAATGCGCGGGAAATCGCTCGCGACCTGGTCCCCCGCGGTCAGGGCGGCGTGCTTGGAGGGAACGGGAATCGACAGCACGCGGACCGCGGGCCCGAACTTAGCGGCAACCTCGGCGGTCTCATCGGTGCAGCCGTTGGCCACGACAATCACATCGAATTCGCCGGGATTGGCGTCGGACGTCATCTGCCTGAGCAGGCGTCCGATCACTCCTGCCTCGTTGTGTGCCGGAATGACGATGCTTGTCACAACAGCTAAGTATGCACGGCCTCCGGCCAGTGGCGCAGCCATACCGGGTGCGGGCCTGGTCGCCGGGCTGGCGGCGAGCCCGGGCCGCTAGCTACCAGAGCGTCCTTCCGGGTAGCTCAAAATTACCTGAAAGATAGCTGTATGTACAGATATACCGGCGATGTGACAGTTGACGTGGATATTAGCTATAATTGCCCTGCGGGGCCGCCAGTGGCACGGACGTCGAGGATTGACCGATGACGCCCGGACGAACGGGGGGGTGCGCGCATAGTGGAGTTTGGATGGAGCGAAGATCAACAACTGCTGGGCCAATCGGCCGTTGAATTCGCACGTCGGGAACTGAATGCCGACTTGCTGGAACTAGACCGGACGTCACAATTTTCCCATAAAGCGTGGACCCGCTGTGCGGAATTTGGTGTGCAGGGAATGCCGATCCCCGAGCGGTTCGGCGGGCAGGGAGCGGATCTGGTCACCACGGCGCTGGTGCTGGAGTCCCTGGGTTATGGTGGCCAGGACAATGGCTTGCTGTTCTCCATCAATGCTCATCTGTGGTCTTGTGCCGTGCCCATCTGGAAGTTCGGCGACGACAGGCAGCGAGATCGCTATCTGCCGTCGCTATGCGACGGTTCGCTGATCGGAGTCCAGGCGGTAACAGAGGCGGGCTCGGGCTCGGATGGGTTCGCGGTATCCACCATGGCCGTGCCCGACGGGGACCACTATGTCCTCAACGGCTCGAAGATATTTATCACCAACGCTCCTATCGCTGGCGTTCTGATCGTGCTTGCACGCACCGGGAACGAGCGCAACATCGGCGAGCTGGGCGCTTTTATCGTCGAACGGGACACGCCAGGGCTGATCGTCAGTAAGCCCTTTGAAAAGCTCGGCCTGCGTACCTCGCCGATGGGGGAGGTGACCTTAGCCGACTGCCGCGTCCCGGCGTCCGGGCTGCTGGGCGGTCCCGGAGCTGGAATGACGGTATTCAACACCACCATCGAATGGGAACGAAGCTTTATCCTGGCCACCGCGCTGGGTACGATGCGGCGCCAGCTGGACGAGGCCGTCAGCCATGCCAGCACCCACCAGCGGTTCGGCAAGTCGATCGGCAAGAACCAGTCCGTCGCCAACCGGATCGTCGACATGCGGGTACGCCTGGACGCGGGCAGGCTCCTGCTTTACCACCTGGCGTGGCTCAAGGACCAGGGCAAGCGCACCGGCCTCGAGTCAGCGATCGTGAAGCTCTTCCTCAGCGAGTCGTTCGTCGAGTCCAGCATGGCCGCCTTCGAAACCTACGGGGCACAGGCGTATATGGCCGGGAACGCGCAGGAGCGGGATCTGCGCGACTCGCTGGCGAGCCGCATCTACTCGGGAACGTCGGACATTCAGCGCATGATCGTCGCGCGCACGCTGGGCCTGTGATCGCGTGAGCGAACTGTTGCACTACCTACTGCAGGATGCGGCCGACCGCTATCCCGATGCTGTGGCCGTCGTCGACGGTGACCGGGAGCTGACCTACGAGCAGCTGGAGGCCGCGGCGAACCGGCTCGCGCACCAGCTTGCCGCGCTGCGGGTGCGGCCGGGCGACCGGATCGGCCTGTGCGTGGAGAAGTCGGCCGAGTCTCTCATCTGCCTGTACGGCGTGCTCAAGGTGGGGGCAGCCTACGTCCCGCTAGCGGCGGAGTGGCCAGCCGGGCGGCTCGCCCATATCGTCCGCCACGCGGGAATTCGCGTCCTGCTGAGCGGCACCGAACGAGCCCGGCACTGGCCCGCGCTGACCGGACCCGATTCACCGGTCGAGTACCTGGTGTGCGTGAACGGTGCCGCGGACGCCCCGGCCGGCGCCACCCTGCTGGGTGCCGCCGACATCGCCCGTCAGCCGAGTGATCGTCCATCGGTGCCGGTCAGCCCCGATGACCTGGCCTATGTCCTCTATACGTCGGGCTCCACCGGAGTGCCCAAGGGCGTAATGCTGACTCATCGCAATGCCCTGTCGTTCGTTGACTGGGCGGCCGCCCAGTTCGCGCTGACCCGCGAGGACCGGCTATCCAATCACGCGCCGCTGCACTTCGACCTGGCCGTCTTCGATGTGTTCGCCGCGGCGCGCGTCGCGGCGGCGGTCGTGCTGATCCCGAGGAGCGTTGCCGCCTTTCCCGCCGAGATGGCGGCATTCGCGGCGGACAAGAACATCTCTGTCTGGTACTCGGTACCTTCGGCGCTGAACATGCTGGCTACCCGGGGCGGTCTGGTACAAGGCGGCCTAGAACAGCGCGCACTGCCGGGGCTGCGGCTCGTGCTGTTCGCCGGCGAGGTATTCCCGACCGGCCAGCTGCGCCGCGCCATGGCGATGTTCCCGAACGCTGTCTTCTACAACCTGTACGGACCCACAGAGACCAACGTCTGCACATTTTACCGGGTGACCGAGCCGCCGCCCGAGGACCGCGCGTCCATCCCGATCGGCCTCCCGATCGATGGTGTCGAATTGTCCTGCCTGACCGACGATGGTCACGAGGCCGCGCCAGGTGAGCGCGGCGAGCTGTGGGTGCGCGGCCCTACCGTCATGCGCGGCTACCTCGACGATCCCGAGCACACCGCCAAGGTGCTGGGTGCCCCGGATCCGGCGCGGCCGGACCTGATCGCCTACTGCACCGGCGACCTGGCGGCCCGGGACGCGACCGGGATCTGGCACTTCGCCGGACGGCGCGACTCGCAAATAAAGAGCCGCGGCTACCGGATCGAGCTTGGCGAGATCGAGGCGGCTCTGAACGGACATCCGTCGGTCGTCGAGTGCGCCGCGATCCCGGTACCCGACCCGATGTTCGGAAATCTGATCATGGCCTACGCCGTGGCGGCCGGTGACGAGCTGGGCGCTACTGATCTCACGGCGTACTCGCGTATGACCTTGCCCAGGTACATGGTGCCGTCGTCGTTCGGCTTCCTGGCCGCGCTGCCGCGGACCTCCACGGGGAAGATCGACTACCAGGCGCTGAAGCTACTTCAGGAGGAGAACGACCGTGACAAACGTCACAGAGCACCTTAAGGACACAGCGCACCTTAAAGGCACGGGGCACCTTTGGGTCACACAGCGCGTGCGGCGCTTCATCATCGACGAGCTCGGCTGGGAGGGCACCGCCGAGGAGTTGACCGATGATCTCCTCCTGATTCAGGAGGGTGCCCTGGATTCCATCGGAATCGTCAGTTTGACCAGCTTCCTGGAGTCCTACTATGGCATCCTCATGGAGGACAGTGAGATAGTTCCCGCTAATCTCGGCAGCCTCGCCAGCATCGAACGGTATGTGCAGGCGAAGAACGTGAGAGGCCGAGATGATGCTAGCGGGTCAACCGGGAGAAATGGACGCTGATTCGTGCGACTGCTCTTTGCCGCCAAAGAATCCTACCTTCCTGAGGTCATCGGCGGTGGCGGCCTGGACATGCACCATACGACGCTCGCGCTCCAGTCTCAGGGGCACGATGTGGCGGTCATCGTGGCCCGCACGAGAGAACACCGCAACTTGACTTACCGGGTCGCGCAGAAGCTGGCGGGCAAGCGCATTCTCGCCTCTCACGACACCCGCAACGGGTACGTGACCACCAGGGTGTTCTACTGGCAGATTTCCCGCCTGCTCGATCAGTACCTGGACGCGAGCCGCCCGGATGTCGTCATCGTCGTCGGAACCGAAGCTCAGCAGCTCGCCCAGGTGGCCGTCGACCACAGCATTCCGGTCATTGTGCGACTGGTGACCGCCGAGTGCGCGATCAGGCTGTCGGCGGCGGCCGATGCTGACGAGGGCGTCGCGAGGCTGCTCGCCAATCCGCTGGTCAAGGTAGTGGGCAACTCTCATTTCGTAGCTGACGAGGCCGCGGAACTCCTGGGCGTCGCCTCGGAGGTGGACTATCCGCTTATCCAGCTGGAAGATTCCATTTCCCCCAGCCGGACGGCCAGGTTCATTACGTTTGTCAACCCCCGCCAGATCAAGGGGCTGGATATCGCGCTGGAGGTAGCGAGGCTGCTGCCAGAACGCCGGTTCGTGTTCGCCGAATCGTATGTTCTGAGTCGCGCAGAACGAAAGGATCTCGATCTGCAGCTGAGATCACTACCCAACGTGACATTCAGGCGGCCTGCCGAGAACCTGGGAAGCCTCTACGGTGAGACGGCCCTGCTGATGGTGCCCTCACGGCTTCAGGAGGCGTTTGGCCGGGTCATCATCGAGGCGTGCGCCAATGGCATACCCGTAGTTGCCCGGCAGATAGGCGGAATTCCCGAGGCGATGGGAACTTCCGGAGTCCTGCTGGCCCAATCAGATTCTGCGGAACGCTGGGCCGAAGCGATTGAGCAGATCATGTCCGACCCCGTGCGTTATTCGGACCTCAGCGATCGAGCACTTGCCAATGCGCAGCGAGGAGAATTCCAGGCCTCGGCGATTGCGGCTCAGTTTCTCGAGCTGGCGAGAAAACACGCGGACATGAAATCGATGAGAGTATTACCGGAGTAAGAATAGCTGCCGAACCTCGGTCTCGAAAGGAATCCATGGGCGAGCGTGTTGTCATTGTCGGTACCGGCGAAAGCGCGGCTGTCGCATTCGAATATTTTAGCTATGACTCACCGCATCAGGTCGTCGCCTTTACCGCCGATGAGCACTATCTCACGTCAGATGATTGCTGCGGCCTTCCTGCGGTGCCGTTCGAGCAGCTCGCCGACCGCTATCCTCCCGGCGAGTATCAGGCGTTCGTGGCAGTCTCCGCAGTAGAGCTTAATCGCGTCAGGCAGCGTTTGTACGAGGCGGTTAAGAAGGCCGGCTTCACCTGTGCTTCCTACGTGAGCAGCCACGCAGTCGTGCTTGGCAGCGTGGAAATTGGCGAGAACGCGTTCGTTCAAGAGAACGTGGCCTTGCAGCATGATGTTCTCGTGGGAGATAACGTATTCTTCGGCAGCGGAACCTGCATTTGCCATAGCTCCGTAATCGGGGACGGCGTCTATACCGGCCCGGGCGCCACCGTCTGCGGGTTCGCTCGGGTGGGTCGTAACTCGTTTATCGGCGCCGGCAGTTGCATTGCTGACTGTATCGACGTCGCCGAGGACTGCCTGGTCGGAGCGGGCGCTGTCATTCTGAAGGACACCGTGCCCGGCAAGGTCTACCTGGGGAATCCGGCACGACCCGTTGGCCAGGACAGCCTCGAGTCTGCCCGCAATCGCGATCGGGAGTGGCGCGACAGGCGTAAGTGATCCCCGCTCCCGCTCCCGCTCCTTAGGTCAGCTGTTGTAGACCTGGATCTCGGCGAGGCCGACGTTCTGGGTGGTGGAGCTGCCGGAGGTGATGTTGAGCTTGAAGGTGGTGACGGTCTTGGCGGTGAAGGTGAGCGTGTAGGCGGTGCCGGTGTTGGGGAGGCTGCCGACCGTGACGGAGGTTCCGTCGCTGAACTGGATGTTCCCGCCGGTGATCTGGTCGTCGGTGTTGGGGCGGTCGTAGAGCACGATCGTGTCGATGGTCTGCGCGGTGGGCCAGGTGAGCTGGCGACCGCCCGGGCGCGGCTCCGCTAGCTGAAAATGATCACACCATGCGCTTGTACATACGCTTCAGGCCCGGGAACTGGTTTCCGACGGCCTGGCGGAACTGGCTGAACCGGAATGCGCTGCGCAGGCGCAGGCGCTGCGGCAATCCGACAAAGCTGAAATCCGGGTAGCCCCGATTGAAGGGCTGGTCAAACCACTCGTCGTCGGCCCTGGGCAGGGCGAGCATGGTCAGCGCCGCCGCGCGATTGTCGCAGATGCGGTCCAGTCGCCAGTTGGGCTCCAGTCGCATGTGGCGGAACACCTGCGTGACCACGGGGACTGGTATGTCGTCCATCAGCAGCTTCCCGCCGACCTTGAGCGAGCGGGTGACGTAGTACCAGTCGAGCACCGGGAACGGGAAGGAGTGCGCACCGTCGATGAGGGCCACGTCCAGCGTCCGCTCGCGGCTGAGCAGGGCGGGCAGGACATCATCGGACAGGCCGACGGCAAAGCTGAGCCGGCTGTCATCGACCCCGATCTGCCGGCAGTAGGCCCGTACCCGCTCGTGCTCGGACGGATCGGGGCTGATGGCCGTATGGCTGGCGCCGCAGGCCGCGAACACGACCGTCGAGACGCCTACTCCGACCTCAAGGGTCGTGTCGCCGTCGCGCACCGCGTCGCGGACCGCTTCGAGGGTTCCGGGAAGCGCATCCCAGCGGGCTTCCCCGCCCAGATGGAAGTGCGGCTTGTCGGCTAGCAGGCGCTGGACGATGTCCAGCCCGCCGGAGTCCAGGCCGTCCGCGCGCGTCACGTTCAGCCCGTCCGTGCTCGTCATATGAGGATTCCCGTTGGTCGTCACTAGCAAGATGGATCTGACCCGCTACAGAACGTTATATTGCCTCTTGCGTCCTTGCATGTGTGACGCGTAGATCACTGCGCAGGTTGGCCGCATTCCGGGAAATTCTCCACCCCCGCGGTGACGTAAATTCTCCACCCCTGCGGTGACGTAGCTGCTGCGTCCCGTGGGACGGGCCGGGTTGCCCACATAGACCTGGCCGGGCTCGGTGTCCTTCACGACCACCGCGCCGGCGCCGATGATGCAGTCTTCGGCGACCTTGATCCAGTCCGCGATGGAGCAGTTGGTGCCGAGGAACGAGCCGTGTCCGATCGTGCAGTTGCCGCTCACCGCGACGTGCGGGCCGAGCGAGCAGTCGTCCTCGATCACCGAACTGTGCCCGACGCATACTCCCGCGCCGATGGAGACCCTGCTGCCGACGCGGACCCTGAACTCCACGGCGGAGTTCTCCTGCACGAGGGTGTTCTCGCCGATCTCGGCGCTCGGCAAGATGAACGCGTGGCTGCTCACGTAGGAAAGACAGTCGAAGCCCATGTCCTTGACCGCCCCGTGCACTCGGCGCCTTACCCGGTTGAGCTGTGTCTTGGACACGGCGACGAACGCGCGGAAGTCAGCGGGCGGGTAAGCCTTCGCGAGCTCTTCGAGCGGCACGACGGGAAGGCCGCAGTAGGCGTCGCTCGTCATGAACGGCGCTTCGGTGCTAAACGCGACGACCTCATGCGGAGTGTCGTAGGCGAAGTACTCCAGCATCGTCGCGCCCCACTCTCCGGTGCCGACGATGACGACGCGCTCGCCTTTCGATATCTGCTGCAGGGGGTGCCGGGCCCCGCGCCGCGATTCCTGCTCCGTGCTGGACACCATGAGCCTCCTGCAATCGTGCTGGCCGGATCCTTCGTGGCGGCTCAGCGCGCCGCCGGTGCGGCGGCCAGACCCGCCAGCCGCACGGTCTCCTCGACCTGAACGGCCTTTGCGACCAGCAGGGCCTGCCAGGCGGCCGCCCGGCGAGCCGGTGCCGTCGTCATGCACTCGTCCGACCACGAGGTCACCGGCCGAATGCCGTGCAGCGCGCTTGCTGTCCACAGTTCAAGCCCGTCCAGGTCTTCGGGCAGGCAGGTTTCGAGCCGAATGCCGGTCCCGACTTCCGCAGCTATGTCCAGGAGAAGCCGCCGGGTGACGCTCGGCAGGATCGGAAGGCTGAGCGGCGGCGCGCACAGGACGTCGCCGCGCCACCACAGGACGGCGCTGAGCGCCCCTTCCAGGACGTGTCCGGCGCCGGACACGAGAAGGACCTCGTCGGCGCCCAGGGCGGCCACGCTGCGCCGCATGCCGGCCAGCATCGCAAGATCGGGCCCCTTGACGAGCGGCGCCCGGCGCCGGTCCGGGCCGTCGGCCCGCCGCAGCACAACTCCGGCACCGGGCTGGGGCGCCGGGCGCAGCCTGAGCCGGAAGCCCGATCCGACCGCGAATTCGACTCGCGGGAACCACCTTCCGGCCTGCGGCAATGCCAGGCAGGCGGTGTCCAGGAACTGCGCGGTCACGGCCGCGTCGACGCCGTGCCGCAACCGGCACGACGCGACGAACCTCTCGGCGTGATAACGCAGTCCACGCACCGCCCCGTCGGCCACGAGCCACGAGTCGGCCACGTCGATCGGGTGACTGACGGGAGGCGTCGGCAGTAGCCGGCGCTCGCCTTCGGACCAGGCCAGCACGGGCTCAGGCAGCACGGGGCCAGGAAGCACGGGGTAAGGCAACGGTCTCTCCTGACATCGTGGCCACGTCCGGGCGGACAACCTGCCAGGCCCGCATCGACGCCGTCGCCTTGAGCACCATCTCGTCGAATTCGGCCTGGGGATCGGAGTCGAGCACGATGGCGCCGCCAGCGCCGACGGTCAGCTCGTCGCGCCACCGCACCGCCGTCCGGATCACGATGCTCAGGTCGGCCGTGCCGGCGAACCCGAAGTAGCCGAGCGCCCCGGAGTAGATGCCGCGCGCCTCGCTTTCCAGGGAGTCGATGATCTCCATCGTCCGCAGCTTGGGCGCCCCCGTCATCGAGCCGCCGGGGAAGCAGGCCCGGACGCCCTCCAGGCCGGTGACGTCCCTGCGCAGCTTGCCGCGGATCGTGGACACGAGCTGATGGACGGTGGCATAGGACTCGGTGGCCATGAGCTTCGACACGACGACACTGCCTATCTCACACACTCGACCCAGGTCGTTGCGGAGCAGATCCACGATCATCAGGTTCTCGGCGCGGGTCTTATGGTCCGACAGCAGGTAAAGCCGCATCTTCTCGTCAAGCTCAGGGTCGGCGCTGCGCGGGGTGGTGCCCTTGATCGGCTTGGCTTCGACGACCCGGTCGGCGTCGATGCGCATAAATCTCTCCGGTGACGAGCTGAAGACCGTGAGCTCGCCGATCCGCAGCAGCGCGGAGTACGGCGCCGGGTTGAGCCGCCGCAGCCTCCGGTAGAACGCCAGATCGTCGTCGGGCGCCGGCATGCGCAGGTTGTTCGTCAGGCAGATCTCGTAGCTTTCCCCGAGACGGAGCTGACGCTGGCATTCGGCGATATCGGCCAGGTACTGCTCGCGGGGCCGGACCAGCCATTGCTCCGCGGCGACGTTCTCGGGAGTCGCGGGATCAGCCGCCTGCGGGGCGGGCTGCGGCAGCCGACGCAGCTGCGAGGCCGTCTGGTCGATCCAGGACCGCGCCCCGGCCGCGGCGGCCGGCTCGGCCACGGCCACCACGTAGGTCTGCTGCTGGAGATGGTCGATCGCGATGAAGCGGTCGGCGCGCAGCCACACGGCGTCCGGCGCCTGCGACCGGTGCACGTTGGCGGAGCCGCAGATCGCCTTCAGCTCGTACCCGAAGTACCCGACGTAGCCGCCGGTCAGGTCGAACGGGAGAAGGCCCGCGTCGACTATGTCGGTTCCGACCCTGCGGTCGAGCGCCTCGAAGATGGTCCCCGGCTCCGAGTAAGGCGTGCGCCCGGCGGGCTCCACGGTCACGGAGTTGTCCCCGACCCGGTAGGTGAGCACCTCGCCGGCCGGGCCGCTCGCGTCGCCGAGGAAGGAGAACCGGGACAAGCCCGGTTCCACGCGGGCGCTGTCCAGCCAGAAGGCCCGGGTGCTCTCGCCGTAGAACTCGGCGAAGGCGGCTTCGGCGTCGATCACCCCGTCCAGGCGCGCGGAGTATGCCTGGGCGCGGGCCGGCCGGAGGGCCGGCGGGGCGGGCTCGGAGTCGGTTCGCTGGCCCGGCCCGGCATCCCGGGCCGCGAGGTAGTCAGCGGTGTGCTCAGCGGGGGCCGCGACCCGGTGGTCGGCGGCGAGCGCCAGGTCGCGGAAGTTCGCCAGGAGGCGGGCGCCGTGCTCGGTGCAGATCGACTCGGGGTGGAACTGAACCCCCCATCGCGGCAGGTGGCGGTGGCGAATCCCCATGATCACGCCGTCTTCCGACCAGGCGACTGCCTCCAGCTCGGGTGGCAGCGGCTCGCTCACGCACAGGGAGTGGTAGCGGACCCCGGTGAATTCCTGGGGCAGGCCGGCGAATATGCCGTCACCGGTGTGGCGGACCTGGGTGAGGTGGCCGTGCCGCGGCTGCGGCGCGCCGTGCACGTCGGCGCCATAGACCAGGCCGATCCCCTGATGTCCCAGGCACACCCCGAGAACAGGCAGGTCATCGCGCGATAGCGGCAGCCGGGACTGGCCGAAGTCCCGTCGCGAGGCGGGATGCCCGGGTCCGGGGGAGATGACGGCCCCGTCGAACTCGCTCAGGTCGAGTGAGTCCCACGCCGGGTCGTCGTTGCGCACCACGACCGGAGCGGTGCCGTACACCTCAGCTATTAGCTGATATAGGTTGTACGTGTAGGAATCGTAATTATCGATCAATAGCGTACGCATGGCCCCGCCCAGGTGATTCGGCCCAGATCACCAACTGCCCTCACGCGCCTCGGCTAAGAGGCCGCCCATCCCGCGACGGGCGGCGCTGCGCTGCGCTGGCGATGATCTCTAGGTTGACGCGCAGCCCGGCCTGAGGGATGACATGATGATCACACTTTGCGCTAGTGTGCCAGAACCTGCGGTGCCGTTGGTGCTTTTGTGATCCATGGGCGGAGCGCAGCCCGTCGCGGCCGTATGACGGCTCAGGTGGCGGGCAGGGTCTGAGCGGGGTGGGCGCGGGGCGCTGAGCGGGGTGGGCGCGGTGGGCATTTTTCGCGTTCTCCTTGACTGGTACGAACAGCTGATGATAGTGCTTTTTGCTGCTTTACTTCCTTGGGGGCCATCCGTGATACTCACGCCATCCGCGCACGTCGACACGTTCTGCCGCGACAACCTGCCGCCCGACGGGCAGTGGCCGGAGCTGCGGTTTGACCTGCCGGAACTGCAGTATCCGGACCGGCGCAACTGCGCCGCGGTGCTGCTGGATGACGTCGTCGAGGCTTACGGGCCCGATCGGCCCTGCCTGCTCACCCCGGACGATAGCTGGACCTACGGTGACCTGCTCGCCCGCGCCAACCAGGTAGCCCGCGTCCTGACCGAGGACTTCGGCCTGGTCGCCGGGCAGCGCGTGCTGCTGCGCGGGCCCAACAACCCGTGGCTCGCGGCGTGCTGGTTCGGCGCGCTCAAGGCGGGGTGCGTGGTCCTGACGACGATGCCGCTGCTGCGCGGCGCCGAGCTCACGCCCCTGGCGGAGCTGACGCGCCCGGCGCTGCTGCTCAGCGACCACCGGTTCGCCGCCGAACTGGCCGACGCCGTCCCCGGCGCCCGGCTCGTCACCTACGGCGGCCCGGACGACGGCGACCTGATCAGGCGATGCGCGGCCAAGCCCGAGACCTTTGCCGACGTCGACACCGCAGCCGATGACGTCGCGCTGCTGGCGATGACGTCGGGAACGACCGGCACGCCCAAGGTGACCATGCACTTTCACCGCGACGTCCTGGCGGTCGCGGACACCTTCGGGAAGTACCTGCTCAAGGCGGAGCCGTCCGATGTCTTCGCCGGGACGCCGCCGCTCGGCTTCGCCTACGGCGTCTGCGGGCTCCTGGCCCTGCCGATGCGCATCGGGGCGTCCGTCCTGCTGCTGGAACGGCCGGCGCCAGCCGACCTCGCCGAGGCGCTGGCCCAATCCGGGGTGACCGTGCTTTTCACGACCCCGACCGCGTACCGAGCGATTCTGAGGTCGGGCAGCGCCAGCCGCCTGACCGGGCTACGGCGGGCCGTCTCGGCGGGCGAGCACCTGCCGAAGGTGGTCTGGGAAGAGTTCTTCGCGCAGACCGGCGTCCGCATCATCGACGCCATCGGCAGCACCGAGATGCTCAACTTCTTCGTGGGCGCCGCCGACGACGATATCCGGCCCGGCTCCACGGGCAAGGCCCTCCCCGGCTACCTCGCCAGGGTGATCAGGCCCGATGGGAGCCCGGCTCCCGACGGCATGCCCGGAAACCTCGCTACCGTCGGACCGATCGGGTGCCGGTATCTCGCCGACCCGCGGCAGGCGACCTACGTGCGGAACGGCTGGAACGTCACGGGTGACACCTATATCCGCGATGCGGACGGCTACTTCTGGTACCAGGGCCGCAGCGACGACATCATCGTTTCCTCCGGTTACAACATTGCCCCGACCGAGATTGAGCGCGCGCTCGAACGGCACCCGGACGTCGTCGAGTGCGCCGTGGTGGGCAAGCCCGACCCGGACCGGGGGATGATCGTGCATGCCGCCGTGGTGCTGCGGGATGACGTTTCCGGTGACGACACCGAGGCCGCCGAGCTGCAAGCGTTCATGAAGGAGCGCATCGCGCCGTACAAGTACCCGCGGTCAATCGAGTTCGTCCCCGCGCTGCCGAGGACGGCGAGCGGCAAGGTGAAGCGGTTCCAGCTGCGGGATGCCCTGCTGGGAGATGCCGTAGCGCTCTAGCGGCGCGGTCAAGTCGCCGGGCGTGTGCCTAAGCCCGGGCATCACCGGGGACACCGGCCTGGCCAGCGACATCAGCACCTCGAACGCCGAGGCTCCGGTCTGGACCATCTCGGGCGGTAGCGCCGCGGCCGCGGCGTGCCCGAGGCCGTACTCGATATCGCGGCGCGAGCCCTTCGCCGAGTGCTTGGCCTGCCGGCCGGCAGAAAGCCCGACCATGCGTGCCGCGGACAGGTAGAGGCCGAGAATGGCCGTCCCGCGCTGTTTGGTGCCCTGTCCGCGGTTGAGCAGGGCGATGAACTGCGGGGCGGTAGCGAGCAGGTAGATCAGGCCGCCCGCCGCAGCGCCCGTGATCAGCTGGGCGAGGGGACTGGCGAACTGCGATGCCGCACCCACGGCGGCGAAAGCTGCCGCCGCCGCCACCAGCAGCGCGGGCAAGATGGCCCGCGCGAGGGCCCAGAGCCGGACGTCGGCGGTCCTTTTCAGCGCGACCAGATAGCACGGCAGCACGAGCGGGCCCAGGACCACGATATGCGCGACAGCCGCGCCGACCACGCCATCGACATGCACGCCCACGGCCATCGCGGGGACCAGGCCGACGAGCCACACCAGCTGGACGACGAACAGAAGTCTCGACCGGCCCAGGCCCGCGAGGATATTCGAGAACAGGACGCACATGATGGAAATCGCCCCGTAGAGCGCCAGGATCACCAGGACGCTGGACGAGGCCGCCCACTTCGCGCCGTACAGTGTCACGACCAGCGGGCCGGCCAGCGCCATCGTGAGGGCGCTGATGGGCATGACCACTAGCGCGATGGCCCGCACGGCGTCGGTGATCGCAGGTCCCAGCGCCTGCGGGTCGTGCTTGACCCGCGAGAAGGCGGGCATCGAGACGTTGTTGATCATGGCGCCGAGAAGCGCCCCCGGCCAGGAGGCCACATTGAAGGCCAGGACGTAGATGCCGAGCGCGACGGCCCCGAGGAGATGGCCGATGAGCGCGTAGTCGGTGTTCAGGAGGATAAAGCTGATGACGTTCGCGCTGCCCAGCGGCACGCCAAACTTCCACAGCATGGAAAAGGCGCTGCGCACCAAGCCGGGCCGGTAATTCCGGCGTACCGAAAAGAACAGGACGAGACCCGAGACGAGCTGGCCGACGACCCGCGACCACGCAAAGGCCATTGCTCCGCTGCCCGACCGGGCGAGCAGGATGAGTACGGCGGTGGAGAATACGAAACTGATGGCCTCGGCAAGAAATAGCTTCTCCTGCCGGAAAGACCTGACGAGCTGAGCGCTGGGCACGGCAAAAAGGCCCACGATGATCAGGACAAGGGCCATAACCCTAATCGGGCCGGCGGCATCGGCCGATCCGAGCGCCGACGCGATGGGCCGGGCAAACGCGTACATGGCCGCGGCCTGTAGGGCGCTGGTGACCCACGACACGGTGACCATCGTGGGAGCCAGTCGCTCTATATCGAGGTCGGCGCGGATCAGGCAGGAGGAAACGCCCAGCTCACCGACGCTAGATACGATGGCGTACGCCGTCATGGCGACGGTGAACACCCCGAAGTCCCGGGGATTGAGGATGTGCGCGACAACGGCCGTTATAAGGAGACTCGCCACTTTCAGCAGCGCCGTGTTGGCGAGACTCCAGAAGGCTCCCCGGCGCACTTTCGCAGCCAGCGAGGAGGAACCTGACTGAGGCATGTCCTCCGGATCGGAGACCATATTCCGTCGCGCTGCGGCAGAGTCAGTCATCGGATGCTATTCGCTCCGGACCGGGGCCGCCGCCGGTGAAACGTAAGGCTGCAGTTGTGAGCTCGCGTCGATAATGCTCGACCGAGCGCGGCAACCGCGAATCATGACTCGCCCCCTTTCACCATGGCAAATGTCCTTGACAGCGCTCCTGCATCCTATAAAATAGGATAACGTTGACATATCGACTTTATCATACCCGTAAAATTAGGCGTACTCTGGTGGTTAGCCTCCGGGGACAGCTAGGCGGGTCCGGGCGCGCGGGCAAGCGGGTAGCTGCGGGCGGCGCTCGCCGCGGCGCGAAGGAGCTCGGCATGCTGGCGGAGGCAGTCCCGCGCGCTGAAACGTGCCGCGGATTCGGCCGCCAGCGCGCCGCGATCGCGCAGGTAACGATCGCGGTCGGCGACCAGGCACGCCATCGCCGTCACCAGTTCGTCCTGGTTGGGCTGCGCGCGGAAGCGAGCGGCGGCCACCGACTCCCAGTCGACGCTCAGCGGGTCCCCCAGCGGGTTGGCCACCAGGTAGCCGCGCCGGGAATCGTCGCCTATCTGCTCTCTCGCCCCGCCGACGTCGCTGAGGACCACCGGCACGCCCGCGTGCAGCGCTTCCATGGACGCCAGGGACCAGCCCTCGAAGAACGAGTCGAGAACGAAGCCGTCCGCCGCGGCGAGCAACTGCGCCGGCGTCGCCAGGTGATCACGCAGGTGCACGCGGTCCCGGCACGGCATGCTGTCGCGCAGGCTCAGCACGCGGCGGTAGTAGCGGAGGTCGTCTGGGCGCCCGGCGACCACCAGATGTACCTCCGGGCGGCGACGCGCCAGTTCCCCGAACGCGGTCAGCAGGCCGTAGGTATTTTTCTGCAGGCTGTACCGCGCGAGACAGACGAACAGGTATTCGTCGGTGAGGCCAAGCTGGCCGCGGACGGCCGCGCGGTCGCCGCCCGGTCGCCGCTCGTCGTCGACGCCGTTGGGAATCGTGACGATACGGTCGGGCGGGAATTCGCGATTGTCGGCGAGATACTGCTGGCGTACCAGCTCACTGACCGCCACCACCGCGGCCAGGCTCGTCCCGTGGGCCGCCTGAGCGTGCCACTGCCAGTCCCCCCCGAACAGCCGGTACATGCCGTGCAGGTTGTCGACGTAGGGCACGCCGAGACGCTCGGCGATGGCGAAGACCCAGCTGGGTGCGCCGTGCGCGCTGATAACGTCCGGGTGCCATTGCTCCACCCAGTCCGCGGCGCCGCTCTCGTCCGCCTCGAGGATCGGGATACCGCTATCGCGGAGCATGCGCGCCAGGCGCCCGCTGAGCTCACCGGCGGGGGGCGGGATGGAGGTGGCGTGCAGCACGGCGGTCTGCAGCCGGCGGGCGGGCAGCCGCCGGGCCAGGAAGGCCACCATCTCCTCCAGGCCGCCGACGTCCAGGCGGCTGGTCACGACCAGGCACCGCAGCACCGGCAGGTCGGGAAGCCCCGGCAGGTCCGCAGGCCCAGCAGTTTCGACCACGGGGCCCTCGACCACGGGGCCCTCGACCGCCCCGGCGTCGGCGGGACGCGGCGTACCAGGCTCGGAGGTCGCCTCGATGAGCGGCCGTGACCAGTCCTGGAGCGGCGGCGGTGGCCGGCGATCCGACCACGAGATGACGCCGCGCAGCCGTTGGTGAACCGGCGCGGGCAGCGCCTGTGACAGTCGCCGAGCCGCATCGGTGCCGCGAGTGGCCACCTGGCGCGCGGTCAGCAACGGGGGCCCTCGCGTGCCAACACCCGGTCTGACAACGGATCCCCCCGCACTCTCATGGTTTCCAGGCCCCGGCGCCCGCTTCGTACGAGAATACGGATGCCTGACCGCCTCGTATGCTATTCGCCAGGAGCGGGCCCGCACGGGCTGGGCGCGCTGCTCGAGGCGGCGGGGGCGTCCGGAACGGTAACGAAGCGATAACCCTGCCGCCGAGATGGCCTCTTGCGAGCGGACTGAGGCGTCGTACATGGAGACCCGACTGAGAGCGGAGTAAATGATGCTGAGTACCCTCCTGGGCCGCGCGGTATGGCCGAGGAAATCAAATGCGGTTGTTACCAGCCCGCGTAGCCTGGGTGACAGGTGCCCGACGGTGTCAGTGGTAATACCGTGCTATAACTACGGCCACTACCTTCCGCAGTGCATCCAGAGCGTTCTCGACCAGCAGGGTGTCAGCCTTAACATTGTTGTTATCGACGACGCATCTTCCGACGGCAGCACCGAGATCGTGCGCAATCTTCCTGAGCTGGATCCCCGGATCCGTGTCATCTGCCATGCGACAAATCAGGGTCACATCGCCACGATCGGCGAGGCGATGACGGTCGGCGACGGCGACTATACCGTCCTGCTGTCGGCCGATGATCTCCTGACCCCGGGATGCCTGGCGCGGTCGGCGGCGCTGATGGAGGAGCATCCATCGGTCGGCCTGACGTACGGATTTCCCATCGTCTTTAGCGACGCCGAACTTCCTCCGGCGCGCACCGTGGCGACTCGCTGGATCATCTGGCCTGGGCATAACTGGATATCTAGTCTGTGCCGGACCGGCCGAAATGTGCTGAGGTCTCCCGAGGCCATGATCAGGACGAGCGTCCTGCGCCAGATTGGCCAGGGCCGTCCGGAACTCCCCCATAGCGCCGACTTTGAATTCTGGATGCGCGCCGCCGCGATTTCCGATATCGGTTACGTTGGCGGCGCGGATCAGGCTTATTATCGCGCCCATGAAAATAACATGCACTATTCCTACGGGCTGCTCGACGACGTCACAGCGCGGCTCGGCGCCTTCGATGCGCTCTTCGCGGAGCGGGCTCACCTGCTGCCAGCGGCAAGTGAGATGCGCCGCGTGGCGCACCGCACCCTGGCGCTCGATGCGCTGGGCCATGGCATCGGCGCCTACGCGCGCGGTGCCGCGGACAGCGAGCCAATTGAGGAATTTGCGGCCTTCGCCGTGGATGCCTGGCCAGATGTCAAGAACTCCGGTGAATGGCGAACTCTTTGCAGGCTGCGCGACGGGAAGGCCGGCAAGTCCGGACGGGACCTATCACTTACTGCCCGCGCTAAGGTCCGAGACTTGAGGTATTCCGTCTTGTGGTGGCGGCAGAGATGGACCGGCGTCTAGCCAATCTACGCAAGATCGAGCTCATAGTGGTCATACGTAGTCCCGCCGGCTCCGAAGGAGACCTTGAACTGGTACAGATCCTGGCTGAGGATCCGTCCCTCGTCGACGGTCGAGGTACCGAAGTCGAAAAATCGGCTGCCTCGTTTGAGAGCAAGATCAATAGCTCGGTCATAAATGGGATCTACGGCGAACGTGGCCCGGCCCTCCTCGGAGGTTGCCGTGTACTGGCTGTGCAGGACGGGGCCCGCCGAGAATAGTACGGTTCCGCCGACTACAGTTTCGCCGACCTTTGCGGCGACCAGCATGATGTCGTCCGGGAACCGGTCGTTGAGCAGGTTGATCTCTTCGAACGAGTGGACGGGGGCAGCTCCGTGCCGGCGGGCGAGGTTCTCCTCGAGGACCCGCCAGAAGCCTGCTATCTCGGTCCAGGTGATGTCGACGGAGACGCCCGCCGCCTCGGCCTTCCGTCGCCGCTGCGGCCGGCTGTGCGCGATCTTTCCCCGGTGTGACATGTCGATCGCCGCCGACAGGTCGGAGCGATAGAGGCGGGCTCCGAGCCGGAACAGGGCGTAGAGGTCATCTGCGGCAGGCCCGGTGTGGTACATCGCCGGCACCACCTTGTACCGGAGCCGGCGGTAGCCGACGCCACGGTAGTGAGCGGCGGCCTGTTCCAGCGCGTCGATCATCAGGGCTCCGCGCACCGAGCCGTCGTGGACGAGCCCGCCGTAGGTCAGCCCGGGGTGGCTGATGACCAGTTCCGGGTCAGACCGGTCCTGGGCTGCGGGGAAAACGCCGACCATCTTGCCGCGGCGATCCTCGATGACCAGGGAACGATCGTGAAACCGGTCGCGGTGGTAGGAGATGAAGCGGCGCGTGTGCAGCATGGTCCCGTTGCACGAGCGCGCGACGACGCCGTCCCAAGCCGCCTCGTCGCCGTCGGCGAAGGGACGCGCGAGGAGGGTGCGGAGGGTGCTGGCAGCCTGCTCGGTCATGCTCTCTCTCCCGTGGTAGCGGACCTAGATAGTAGCCACAACTCATGCCACGACAGTCCCAATGACCACAGGAGGTGTGAGGAGGTGTTCAACCTCACTTACCGGGACGTAGGCTCACACTGGCGGGCCCGGGCGCCGGGTATCGGAGATTGTGTGCCGAGTCTGCACTCCTGGGTGCTCTGCTGCGCGTCTAGGTAGATAGCAGGAGGTACCAGGGCGCAGCTTGCAACTGGGACCAGAGGTACATTACGCGCAGGGGGGCTTACGCAATGTCACGTATCGGGCTGGCGGTCGTCGGGGCCGGTTACTGGGGACCGAACCTAGTTCGTACCGCCATGTCAACTCCGTCGCTCGGCCTTAAATGGCTGTGCGACCTGGACCTGGCGCGTGCGCAAGGTGTCACCGGCCCCTACGCCAACGTGCAGGCCACGTCCTCCTACGACCAGGTGCTGGCCGATCCGGATGTGGCCGCGGTCGCGATCGCCACGCCCGCGGCCACGCACTCAGACCTCGTCCGCGCGGCCCTGGAGGCCGGCAAGCACGTCCTGGTGGAGAAGCCGCTGACCGACTCCGTCGCCGAGGCCGTGAAGCTGGCCGAGATCGCGGAGGATTCCGGGCTCGTGCTCATGTGCGACCACACCTACTGCTATACGCCGGCGGTACAGCGGATCAGGGAGCTCATCAGGGGCGGGGAGATCGGCGAGGTTCAGTTCGTGGACTCGGTTCGCATCAACCTCGGCCTGGTCCAGCCGGACGTCGACGTGCTGTGGGACCTCGCTCCGCACGATCTGTCGATCCTCGATTTCGTCCTCCCCGATCATGTCGTCCCCGTGGCCGTGGCCGCGCACGCCGCCGACCCTATTGGCGCCGGCCGGGCCTGCCTCGCTTACATGTCCGTCTGGATGTCCAACGGGGCGCTGGCCCACATTCACGTCAACTGGCTCAGCCCCACCAAGATCCGCACCACGGTGATCGGCGGCACGCGCCGGACGATCGTCTGGGATGACATAAATGCCAGCGCGCGGCTCTCGATCCATGACCGGGGGGTTGACCGCCAGCCCGGCGACTCCCTGGCCGCGGACAAGCGAGTCGAGGCGCTCGTCTCCTACCGGGTCGGCGACGTCCTGGTTCCCGCGCTGCCCGAAAGGGAACCCCTCAAGGCGGTCATGGCCGAGTTTGCCAGCGCGATCACCGAGGACCGCCTGCCGCTCACCGATGCCTGGTCCGGGCTGCGAGTGCTCGCGCTGCTGGAAGCCGCGTCCCGCAGCGTGGAGGAGGACGGCGCGCGGATCGCGATCGCGCCGGAGGTTATCGGGCGGACGCCGGCTAGCAGGATGGCGGGGGCGAGGAGAAACTGAGCGCCTCCGCAGCGGGCTCGCCCGCGGATCGCCTGCTGATCTGGATGTCGGGCGTGCCGTGGGATGGCGTCCGCGGTACTGACTGGCAGATGGCCCGGGCCATGTCGCGTCACGCTCGCGTTCTGTGGGTGGATCCGCCCACCTCGCCCGCGACATCGGCAGCTCGGCGGCACGCGGCCGGTCGGCCGCTCCGGCCGACCCTGTCCGCCGTGGACGACCAGCTGGACCGGCTGACGCCGACCGTGCTGCCGGGATTCACCCGGCCAGGGGTGCGCGCGACGACGTCGGCCCTCATGCGAAGCCAGATCAGGTGGGCGCTGCGCCGCGTCGACCGCCGGCCGTTCGCCGCCGTGGCGACCTACCTGGATGACCTGCTCGGCTGCTGGGGCCGGGATGTGGTCGACGTGCTGTACGGCACCGACGACTACGTCGCCGGAGCCGAGCTGATGGGCATGTCGGCTCGTCGCCTGTCCGGGCAGGAGCAGCGTGCGCTGGCCCGGGCGGACGTGGTGGCCGCCGTCTCGCCGCACCTGGCCCAGCGGTGGTCGGGCCTGGGCGCTAGCCCTCTGGTGATCCCCAACGGCTGCCTGCCCAGCAGCTCAGGACGTCCCGCGGACCCCGCGGCCCCGGCCGGGCTGCCGGAATTGCCCCGGCCCGTGGTGGGGCTGATCGGGCAGTTGTCCGAGCGGATCGACCTGTCGGTTCTCGAGTCCGTCGCCGTCGCCGGACTCTCGCTGCTCATCGTCGGCCCGCTGGATCCGCGGTGGGCGCGGCAGCGGTTCACCGATCTGATCGGCCGCCCCAACGTGCACTATGCGGGTCCGGTGCCGGCGGACGCGGTGCCCGCATATCTGGCGGCTATCGACGTCGGCATCACGCCGTACCGGGACACCGCATTCAACCGAGCCTCGTTTCCCCTGAAAACGCTGGAGTACCTGGGGGCCGGCCGCCCGGTCGTCAGCGCCGACCTGCCGGCCGCCAGGTGGCTGCGGGCGGATCTTGACCAGGGGGACCAGGCCGCCGACGCTGATCAGGTTCTGGTGCTCGTCCCGGCCGCCGGTGACTATGTCGGCGCCGTTCGCCGCATGATCGCGAGCGACCGCGGTCCCGACCGGTGCATGGCCTTTGCCGCCCGGCATACCTGGGACCGCAGGGCCGACGCGCTCGCCCTCGCGATTGGCCTGGATGAGCCGCTGGATGAGCCGCGCGGCGTTTCCGGCGTGGCCGCTATCGCTTGATGGCGATCAGCGATTTGGCGGTGCCGAGCATGCGCTCGAAGGCAATTTCCGACTGGGGAAAGTAAAACGCCATCTCGGTGCGGCTGAGCAACTCGACGCTCATGGCCGCGCGCAGGCCCTCGTCCCGGTTCGGAGACTGCGTGTGAACGAGCGGCCAATGCCGCGACACCTCGGCGCGAACGGTTAGCGGCAGGAACTGAAAGCCGGGAAACAGCCAGTGCGGCTCGATGGGGAAGTACCGGTAGGGCGTCTGAACCCAGTGCCGGTCAGCCAGCTTATGCACCGCATCGGCGAAGCGCTGCCGCTGCGCGTGCCCGCCCACATGCTCAATTACCGAATTGGAGAACACCACGTCGTAACTGCCACCAGCGATAGCGGCGGGCAGGTTGCATGCGTCTGCTTGATCGGCGCGGATCCAGTCCGGCATTTCCTCGGGCTCGGACTCCAGGTTGACGACGTGGACAGAGGCTGGCCGCACGGGCGCTCGCAGCCACGCCTCGACGGTGCCCCCGAGATCAATGACGGACATTGATCCGATATCTGGAAAAGTAGTGCTGAATCGCTCCCAGCGGTCGGATCGCCTGCGTTCCCCTACCGACCCCGGCGCATCGACAAAACGGTCTCGCAGGTCATGTAGCCGCCCCATGTCCGTCCCCTACCTAGCTGCACCAGCTTGCACGATTGCCCCATGGTATGGCAGCTGATGACGACTAGCGCGGTTACTCAGCTTTTGTCTCCGGTGACCCGGTTATCCTGCCGGCCCAGGCGATGGCCGGAGGACGGCGAAGGCGGCGCAGCGGGATCGGGTACCGGTCGAGGAACCCGGCGATGGACAGGACGGCCACGATCGCCAGGAGGAGCAGCCCGGCATAGCTGCGCTTCGTGGAGCCCTTCTGCGAGATCGGACCGGTCTGCCCGAGAATGCGCAGGCCGATGTAGTTGAAGGGCGGCACTCGGGCCTGGGCCTGCCGGATCGTGAGCTCACGCTCAAGCACGCGAGTGACGGCCGTGAACGTCCGGGCCGCCGCGGCCGGGTCCGTGGACGACGTGCTCACGATCACGTCGGGATCGGAGAAATCCGGATACTCGAGGTTGTAGCTGTTCTGCAGCCCGACGTTATAGGCCGCCGTGCCACCGGCCGCGCTCACCTCGCGCTTGCTCTGCGAATTCATCATCTGAATCGCGATAACCCCGGCGGCCTCGACCAGGGAACCGCCGAATGAGGCGTACGGGTTGGGAAATGCGGAAGACGAGGGCGACGTGAACACGAACGTCGCGCTGTCCTGGTAGGGCTGCGTGCTGCTCTTCAGGTAGTAACCGACTCCCGCGGTGACAATGACCACGGCCAGTACCGCAATAAGATGGCGCCGGACCAACGCGACGATTTCCTGCGGGCTCACGGTGCTGCGCTGCCTCCGTCCAGCGGCGACCAGGCCTGCCCAGCCGGTCGGTCATCACGAATACCCCTAAGTCACAGCACGATAGCAGCTTCGGCGCATCAGGGGCATACATCGCGTCATGGCCGCTAGAGTAGGTAGCGGGCGTGCCGCAGATATTTAGCGAGCTGTGATTTGCCTGTTACCGGGGCCGGGTCGGCGCTGGGGGGTGTCGCACGCGTCATGAAGCAGACCTCGAGACAGCGGAGTAGCCAGCATGGACATGATCGAACTGTTTCGCACGCTGCGCAAGCGCTGGCTGCTGACCGCGCTGCTGCTGCTGCTCGCACTGACCGGAACAGCTTTCCTGGCGCTGCGCCCCGGGCCGTACCAGGCCGAATCGCAGGTGACGCTGCTGCCGTCGCGGCAGGCGTCGCGGCCCGCCGGCTACAACCCGTATCTCGCCCTGGACGCCTCGCTGACGCTGACGGCTGACCTGCTCAGGCGTGAGGTGACGGACCCGCGAACCGCTCAGGTCCTCGCCGGCCAGGGTTACCCGGACTCCTACCAGATCGTTGACGACCCGTCTACCGCGGGACCGGTCCTGGATATCACGGTCCTCGGCAGCAACAAGGCCGTCGTCGAGCACACACTGCAGGGCGTCACCGCCGAGATCCCCGTCAAGCTGGCCGAGATGCAGGCGTCCGTTAAGCAGGTCAACCAGATCGGGAGCCTGGCCGTCTCGGTCGACCCCACGGCGAAGCTCCTGACCACCAAGAAACTCCGGCTGCCAGTTGTCGTGTTCGCCCTCGGGCTGGTGTTTACGGCGGCCATTCCGCAGACGGTGGAAGCATCCGCGATCTCCCGGCGCTCGCGCAAGGCGGCCGGCGTCGCCGCCGGCGACCCGTTGCCGGCCAGCGGCGACGAGGACGACGACACCTACCCCGGGATCGTCAGGGAGCGCTCGGCAGAGCATCTCCGGGGCTCTGAGCGGGGTGCGGAGCGTTCCCGGGGAAAGGCCGAGCGCGCTCCCGGCAAGACGGAAGCCAAGGCCAAGGACTTCGACTACCTGTACGAGTGAGCTAGCAGGCATGCCCGAGGACCGGCGGCCGGGTTCCGCCGCGGCCCGAAGCCATGCCCGGGGCGACCGTAAGTGCCGTGGCGGCGCCCGGGGCCGGCCGTCTGACGTTGCGCAGGAGCCTCGCCGCCGCGCCGTGCCGAAGGGGCGTCACCCGGCCGGCGCCCCCAGCCCGCCGACCGGGGGCGCCGCCGGCCGCCGGTGGTCGCTGCTGCCTACAGGCCCGGGATGGGCAGCGACTCACGCGTGAGTCGCCACAGCGCTCCGATGCAGCCCAGGATGAGGAACGTCATGCCCGAGATGATCGGGAAGGAGAACGTGTCGAGCGACACGTAAGCGACCGCGACCGCGGCGATCGACGCGGCGAGCGTCTGTGCCAGGTCCCGGGTCTGCGGATCGGCGATGGACCGGCGGGCGCTGCGCACCGTCAGCCAGCCGGTCACGAATAGGGCCATCAGCGTGACGAGACCGACGACTCCGGTGGAAATGAGCGAGTTGAGATACTGATCGTCGGTAAAGAAGTAGGTCTGCGGGAAGAACGCGTTGAAGCCGAGGCCGAGCCACGGATTCTGCCCGATGAAAGGTGCTCCGAGGGTGAAGGCGCTGGTCCGCGACAGGGTACTGGAGTCGGTCCCGATCTGCAGGAACAGGCTGCTGATGGTGCCGAGCAGCGACGGAACCGCCGCGGCGGCGACGGCTCCGAAGAGCCCGCACACGTAGGCGACCCAGCGGTCCTTCCTGGGCCACGTGGGCAGCATGACCAGGCAGACCGCGGCCAGTGCGGTAAAGGCGGTCCGAGACAGCGTCAGGGGGATCGCCGCCCCGATGACCACCACCTGCATCCAGCGCCGGAACCGGCGTCCGGGCGGTGCGAACCGCGCGCGGTGGATGGCGATCGGCAGGGCCACGACCAGCACGGCCGCCAGCTCGATCGGGTCAAGAGCGGTCGACGACGGCCGGTTGAGCGAATCACGGGAGGCCAGGGCGCTGTAAGGCACCTGCTGGGTCAGCCCGGGGATGATGACGTAGTTCGCGACGTTGAGGCCGGTAAAGAACTGGGCGATGGCGATCGTTGCCATCACCGTGGCGCCCGTGACAATCCGCCGGAGCAGGACCGTCAGGCGCTCGATGCTGTTGATCCCGTCAGAGGCCAGGAAAACGACGCCCAGCCATCCGGCCACCAGGATCAAGCCCACGTCGACGCCGTCCTGCTGCAGAGTAGACAGTGAATGGCGGTTGACCGAGATGTAGGAGGCCACGATGCCGCAGCCGAACAGGACACCAGCGATCCGGATGGGCTGATGCCCCCGCGATAGCGTCAGCGACGGGGTCAGCCGGGTCACCAGGTACCAGAAGAAGAGCACCGCGGCGAGCATTGTCGCCGGGGATCCCGCCGAGCCGAGTGTATTGAGGACCAGCGGCGACGGAATCAGCATCAGCAGGAAGACGTACCACGTCAGCAGCGTGACCGCGTCTGTCCCCTGGTGCTGACGCTCGATTGGCGGAACGAGATCCATTTCCTGGATCGTCAAGGGCGTCATAGGTAGGCCGTCTCTTTATTTACGTTATTCACGGGCCAGCCAGGGCGGGACCTGAGGTCCCGAAGCTGACGGCGGCAGCACCCACGTGCCGTCGGCTTCGGCCTGGAATTGGGCCTGCGCGAAAAACTCCGCCGCGGGCCCGTTCCGGTTCGTGGGGACAAACAAGCCCCGGACGGCGCCGGGGCCCGCGGCGTCCAGCACGGCCCGAAGGACGGCGAACTCCACCCCGAATCCCATTGCTCGGCAGCTCATAATTACCGAATCGAACACGCGCTCGGTCTTGTCGAAGATCGCGACCGCCACGACGCCCAGGTCGCCGAAACGGTCTCGCAGCGAGGCGACGTAGACGAGCCAGTCGGAGGAATCCAGCAGTTCCCGGACCTGCGCCGCGGTGCGCCTGCGGGTCGTCGTATTGAACTGGTTGGTCCGCTCGATCAGCTCCAGGACCCGGGCCAGATCCGAGCTGGCAGCCGGCCCGATGCCGCAGCGCAGGCCGAGCGTCTTCATCATGGCCCCGTAGTCGTGCGACCCCGACATCGCGGCCCGGCGCTCGGCAGCTTCCCGGTACATCACCGTGCGTCGGCGCGCCTCCTGCGTCTGCCGCGTCGAGGGGAAGGCCAGCCATCGGCGTAGCGTGCGCCAGGCCTGCTGGTTAGCCGGATCGAGCGCCCTGACGCCCGGCTCCATCTCGGTGACTAGGGCGCGCTCGACGGGATTGTCGTCGAGCATGACGAAGGCATCCGCGGCGAGATCGAGCTGCTTGATCACCGCCGACACGTTGTCAGCCTTAGGCAGCCAGTTGATCTTCTTGAGCACGAAATCGTCCTCAGACAGAACCAGCTGGTCCCACCGGATGGACGATTCATCGTTCTTGCTTAGCGCTACCAGCAGGACTCCGGCGTTCTTCAGCTCCAGAAGGAGGCGCTGGCCATCGGTGTTGTGAACCACGTCACCTTCTGCCATGACGCCGTTCCAGAGGGTGTTATCGAAGTCAACCAGCAGCGCCTTGGCCTTGCCGACCAGGTCGTAGTCGGATAGCAGTTCGTCGTAGTACCGGGCGAGCGCCGGGCCCAGCGCGGTCGTATGGGAGTACCCCGGCGGGACGTCATCCTCGGCGAAGGCGAATGCCGCCGCGGCGCGGGTCCCCCCCAGCTCGCCGGCCAGCGCCGCCTCGTCGAGCAGCACCACGTTCTCGACCGACGCCGCCAGTTCCTGCAGGCCCCGGGCCAGGCCCTGCAGCAGGCGGCGCTGGGCCCGGGAATGCACGGGAGCGAACGGAAGCCAGTGGCGTAGCCGGTCTAGCGGGAGGCCGCAGGGCACGTGCACGGCGACGGTAGCGTCGCAGACAGTCCTGATATCCGCGATCGTCTCGCGGACCAGCTCCACGAGGCCCTCGGCGATCCCCGCGGTCCGGGCACCGACGAAGGGAAGCGCCGCCTTACGCCAGGCGTAGGTGTAGGGCGGCACTCCTTCAAAGGTAAAGAGGGACAGGCCGATCACGTCGGGGCGGTGTCGCTGGACTTCGTTCACGATCGCCGTGTTCACGGCGGCGACGGGCTGCCTGGTGCTGAAGAATACGTGCCGGACATCCACGGGGCGACCGCTCTCCGCGCGGCGCTGAGCGAGGAAGGCCCGGGTCTCGACGAAGACGCAGTCGCCGATGAACAGCACCCTGTTCGCGGCGTCGGGCGGGTTCAGGAGCGGCTCGTGGAAGTCCCAGAATTGCTGCTCCACGCCGTCGGCGGTGAGTGCATCGGGAAGCTCATCGGCCAGGGCGGCCGCTATCGCGGGGAACTCGATGGCCATCTGCTGACGCAGCGCCGCGCGTAGCTGCGCGGGCGGCAGGTCCCTGTCGACGTAACGCAGGCGTTCGTCGAAATAAAGCGCCGCATGATCGGTCGATCCCCTGAGCGCGCCGACCAGGGCCCGGGCCAGCGGATGAAGATAGCGTGCCCTGGCCATGGCCGGGGGACCGGCGACCGGCGAGCCACAGCTTGGCCCGCCGGCGCCGAGTCCTTCCCACGTATCGATCAGCCGGTCCAGTTCCGCCGACAGAACATCCCCGAGCCGGTGACGATCGACTGAAATAGACGTCGTAGCAGGCATGATTCAACTATAGCCGGACATGCTACGACCTGGTCATACTCCCCGAATCATCAGGCGCCGGGGTAGTCCTGGTGATGCCCGATAATCTGACTTGAGCTACCGGGGAGACTGTCATTGGGCCACCAGTACAGGCCGTTATTTCCGGCTGCCATCCAGGTGGTGCCCGACTGGACTTCGATCTTGTTGTTTGCCCAGACTCCGCCCAGGCCAGGCGTGTTATACATCGCGCCGCCATAGAGCGGTCCCCAGGCCGGCTTGAAGTCCGTGCCCCAGACATTGCCCGTGAAGACCATGTTGGTGCTCCGGGTATCGGAGCCGCTGTTGACCATGTAGCCGTAGCCGGAGAAGTAGTTATTCGTAATCGTCACGTGGTTGTACGGGGAACTGCCCTGCAGGGCCAGCGCGTTCGTGTTGCCGTCGCCCACGATGCTGTTGTGATTGAACATCATGTAGCTGACGCCGCCGTAGTTCTCGAGGATGCCGTCGGTGTGGTCGACGCCGCCCGGGGCCCGGGGGTTATGGATCCACGAGTTGGTGACGACGAGCGGCGCGGGCTGGCTGGAGTTGCCGAATTCAATCGCCTGAGCGAATCCCCAGAAGTCGGCATTCTCGACCGTCAGGGCGCCGGCGGAGCGCTGGTCGATCCCGTACTGGTAACCCTGGCCATTCGCCAGCGGCGAGGCGTAAGGGCTCGTTGGGCCGGCTCCGGCAGCTGCGGTACTCGGCTCGAAAGTGGAGTAGGAAAAGACGATATTGCTGCCGTAGTCGGCGACGTTGGCGTCGGCGACGGCGTTAGAGGCGAACCGGCAGCCGATGAACGTGACGTTCGTGGGATGGGAGTTGGCGCTACCGATGGCCAGGCCGCCCGGGAAGTTGCAGTACCGGTAGGTCGTATTGCTCTTGATGTTCCCGCTGCAGTTCGTCAGCTGTCCCGGATATCCCGGGGCGTTCTCGTATCCGGTGTTGGACGCGTTCGGGAAGCCGCTCGGAGCGCTCACGGGGCTGGCCGAGGCCGACGGGCTGGCCGACGACGGTGTGGGTGCGGGGGAGGCCACGGCGGCCGACGTCGTGACGACAGCGGCCGTGCTCTGCGCGCTGAGCTGGCCGGACGCGGCGCTCGCGCTGATCTGGTAGGAGTAGGTGGCCTTGGGCCGGACCTTCTTGTCGGCAAAGCTCGGGGTCGTGCTGGTCCCGATCTGCGTCCCGTTGCGGTAGACGGCGTAACTGGCGGCGGCCGCGCCCCAGGTCCCGGGCTGCCAGGTGAGCTGGACCGCCGTCGGGCTGACGGCAGCGGCGCGAAGGCCCATCGGAACCGCCGGCTGCCGGTGGTGGTGCTGCCACCGGTGGTGGTCGGGCGTTGACGAGGCCGCGGTGATCGCGCGCGTCGCTAGGTTATGCCGGAGTAGAATACTGCCAAATAGGGCGAAAGCGAAGACGATGACGACCAGCATCGAAATCGACAGGACACGCAAGCGATGAGATTCCGCATGCCGACCCCGCCTCCCGGATGACTCGTCTCGGAGGCGACCCTTAATGAATGGGCGGCTTGTCCGCTTTCTCTGCTTCATAGCGTTATCATCCCGTTATGATTGGCCACGGGCAGCATGCTAGCGGACAATCTTGCGTTAAGCAGGCACTTCGCCGGGGTCTGGAAGCTGACAGTGACTCCTATACTGCCAACCGTGGTCATTTTCTGCGCTATTGACGCAATCATGGCCGCATGTCTTTTTCCCGATCATCGAGGTCGGTGGGGCGTCGGTGCCCGTCGGGACCACCGCCGGTGACCAGCACGTGAGCGATGCGCCGGCCAGCGTGTCCGTCCCACAGGGCCGGCGCGCGCGGCGGCGGCGGATCATCGAGCACGCTGAGCGCGGCCTTCACGATGCGCTCCGGATCGCGCCCGACGAGCTGATTAGTTCCCTCGGTGATGGTGATAGGACGCTCGGTGTTGTCTCTCAGGGTCAGGCACGGGACGCCGAGGATCGTGGTTTCCTCCTGCACCCCGCCGGAATCGGTGAGCACGATGCGCGCTGACGCCTGCAGCGCCACGAAATCCAGATATCCGACCGGCGGGATCACGTGTACCTGGTCGGACAGTCCGGCGTTGCGGAGCTGCTGCTGGGTCCGCGGGTGCGCCGGCAGCACGAGCGGGCAGTTGCGCGCCACGGTGTTGAGCGCGGACAGCAGCCCCTTGAGCACCGAGGGCTCGTCCACGTTCGCCGGCCGGTGCATCGTCACCAGGCCGTACTGCCGAGGCTCGAGCCGGAGCTCGGGCAGTATGTCGCGGGCACGCGCCCGCTCGAGGTTGGCGAGCAGGGTGTCCACCATGACGTTGCCCGCCAGGTGGATCTGGTCAGCTCGGTATCCCTCCGCCCGCAGGTTGGCGACGGCGTCCGGGGACGGCGCGAACAGGTAATCGCTCACCCGGTCGGTGACCACGCGATTCATTTCCTCGGGCATCGTCCAGTCCCGGCTGCGCAGGCCGGCTTCGACGTGCGCGAGCAGGGCCCCGGCCTTCGCCGTCACCAGCGCGCAGGCCATGGTCGAGTTCACGTCGCCGACGACGACGACCACATCGGGCGCCAGCTCGTCGGTCAGCGGCTCGAAGGCCGTCATCACCCTGGCCGTCTGCGCCGCGTGGCTGCCCGAGCCCGCGCCGAGGAAGTAGTCCGGCTCGCGGATGCCCAGGTCGGTGAAGAACACGTCGTTCATGGCCGCGTCGTAGTGCTGGCCGGTGTGCACGAGGAATACCTCGGCGTCCTGCGCCTCCAGCGCGTCCATCACCGGCTTGACCTTCATGTAGTTCGGCCGGGCCCCGGCGACGCAGATGATACGCATGCTCATAGTGCCTCGACGTTAGCCCCGGACGCGCGGTGACGGCAGTCAAAGAAGAAACGAGAGTGCCGGGCGATGTCATCGAGGTCGAAGCCATCGTGGTCGGTGAGCAGGACGACGGCGTCGGCGCTGGTCACCTCCTCGCGCGTCAGATCGACGCGGGTCACTGATCCGTCGATGGCGGTGGCCTCCACGACGTGCGGGTCGGCGGCCCGCACCTGTGCGCCCATGGCGGCCAGGAGCTGGGCCACGCGAACGGCGGGCGACTCCCGCGCATCGCCGGTGTTTTTCTTGTAGGCCAGGCCGAGCAGCAGTATGCGCGTGCCCTTGATCGGAGCACCGCGCGAGTTGAACGCCATCATCAGCCGGTGCACGACGTAGTCGGGCATGTGACTGTTGATGTCGTCGGCCAGTTCGACGAAGCGGAAGCTCTTGCCCAGGGCGCGCTCGACCCGCCAGGACAGGTAGGACGGGTCGATGGGCAGGCAGTGGCCGCCGACCCCTGGGCCGGGGCTGAACTGCATGAATCCGAACGGCTTGGTGGCGGCGGCCCTGATCGCTTCCCACACGTCGATGCCCAGGTCGTGGGCGAACATCGCGAGCTCGTTGACGAGCGCGATGTTGACGTGCCGGAAGGTGTTCTCCACCAGCTTCGCCAGCTCCGCCTCGCGCGGGGACGAGACGACGACGGTCTGCTCCACGATGGTGTCGTAGAACGCCCGGACGGCCTTGAGCGAGCCGTCGTCAATTCCGGAAACGATCTTGGGTGTCTTGGTCAGCGTCCACGTGCTGTTGCCCGGATCGATGCGCTCCGGGCTGTAGCCGAGGTAGAAGTCCGTCCCGGCGACGAGCCCTGACCCCTCCTCCAGCAGGGGAAGCACCTGCTCCTGGGTCGTGCCCGGGTAAGAGGTCGACTCGACGACCACCGTGGCCCCCGGACGCAGCTGCCCGGCCAGGGCCCGGGCCGCAGCCTCGATATAACTAAGATCGGGGAGGCCGTCACGCAGCGGAGTCGGCGTCGCGATGATGGCGACGTCGAACCCGGCGCAGTCGCGGACGTCGGCCGAGGGCCGGAAGTTGCCCGTCTCCAGCGCGCGCTGCAGTTGGGCGGCCGGCACGTCCTCCACGTAGGACTCGCCTGCCGCCAGCAGTTCCACCCGCCGCAAGTCGATGTCGTAGCCGACGACCTGATGGCCGACTTCACTGGCCCGCATGGCCAGCGGCAGGCCAACATAGCCCATGCCCAGGATGACGACGCTGGTCACAGGGCATCCCCGCTCGCGTGCCGCTCCGGCGCCGCGCGGCCCGGCGCGCGAGTCCGCAGCATCTCCCGCGCGAGCAGCGCCAGGAAAGACACATTGGTCGTGAGGTACCTGCGGCCCAGCCTGAGCGGCTCCTGCTTGGCCCGGTACAGCCATTCCAGGCCGTACTTCTGGTACCAGGCGGGCGCCCGGCGGGTTAGCCCCGCCATGATGTCAAAGGAGCCGCCGACGCCATGCACGACGCTCGCCCCGGTCGCCTCTCCCCACCGGTTCAGGAACAGCTCCTTCTTGGGCGAGGACATGCCCACGAACAGCAGGTGCGCGCCCGACCGGCGGATCTCCGCCGCTATCTGCGCCTCTTCCTCGGGGCGGAAGTAGCCATCACGCGCTCCGGCGACGGCAAGGTCGGGGAACCGGCGGGCGACTTCGTCCAGCATCTGGGCGAGCACGTCGGCCCGCGCGCCGAGAAAGTACACGCGGCTCCGGCGCCGCTGCGCCTCGGCCAGCAGCGCCTCAAATAGGTCAATGCCCGCCACGCGCTCGGGCAGCGGCGCGCGAAGCAGCCGGCTCGCCCAGACGACCGACTGACCATCGGCCATGATCATGTGACAGTCATTAACGGCCTGCCGAAGCTGAACGTCGTGCCGCATGGCCATGACCTTGGCGGCGTTGACCACCCCGATGGACAGGTAGCCGCCGTTCTCAATCGCGTCTGTGCACTGGCCGACCGCCTGCGTCATGGTAAATGCGTCGATAGGGACGCCGAGCACCATCTGCCGTGCTCGGTCACGAGTAGCTATATCCACCTGTACTCCATCTCGACATCGCAATATTTCTCATTCAGAATTTCCGCCTGCGAAGAAAATCTGCCCCCCCGGGGAAATAGGTCAGGACAGCCAGGTCATCAGCAGCCATCCCAGCTCGTAGGGCCGGCATTCGTAATCGACGACGCCAGCCGGAAAGACTTTGTCGAGCATCGGCAGCCGCCAGCCGGGATGGATTCGGGTGGAGGCCGCGCGCAGTCCGCGGACCGCCTTGCGGTGGTCGGGGCGGGCTACTTTCCGCCACGTAGTCGCGGGCTCGTCCAGGATCAGCGCCTCCGTGGTCTCCGGCGGCCTGGCCAGCCAGTGCAGGCCGCGGGAGATGGACTCCAGGTGGGCGTCCCCGCCCGCGTCGGCGAGATCGAGCAGCGCCATCGGGGCCATCGCGTGCTGATGCACGCTGTAGACGGGGTAGCCCTCGACGACTCCGCCGGTCCGCGAGTCGTAGTGCCACCACCATTGGCCGGCCTCGCCCTGCGCCGCGCAGATCGTCGCGGCCACGCAGTTCGCAGCCGCCAGCGCCTCGGGATCGTCGGCGCTGTGATGCAGCCGGGCCAGTGCCTGCAGCGGGTAGACCTGATCGGCGAACGATCCGACGTGGCCGCGGTACCACGGCTGACCGTCCCCGATGACGTGCGGGTACGCGGCGCCCCGGGCGGCCAGCAGCCGACTCCGGGCGCGCTCCAGATGCTGCTCGACGTCGGCGGACTTGCGGGCCGCGACGAGCGCCGAGACCACCCACGCCGCGTCTACCACGGGCGCCGGACGCTGCGGATCGTCGAGCTGGCCGAGCCGGGCCAGTGCCCGCGGCAGCACATCGTGGCCGGCCTGGGCGGCTGCCCAGGTCAGCATGGCCAGGTCGCCCAGGCCGGACACCTCGTCCAGGTGGGCGGTCAGCCTGCCCACCAGGTTGCTGCAGGGCTCGCCGAGGACGCTGAGCTGCCCTGGCTCGGGCAGGCGCAGCAGGCCCAGCGCGGCAATCGCGGCGTAGCGCGTGCTGGTCCCGGCCGGGACCAGCAGCCAGGTGCCATCGCTCTGGCGCCGGCCGTCCAGCCGGAACGCGAACTGCCCGGCGGAGATCGACTTAGGCAGGTTGCGGACGGCGATACCCAGCAGGCGCCTGATCAGCTCCGCGCTGGCCGGATCGGCGGCCGCGATCTGGTCCAGGCGGGCCGACCGGGGCTGCGATCCGCCCGCGGCGCGCGCTGGCGCCGGCGCTCCATCGAAGCGGTCGCCCCCAGGGGCGTGGTCGGTCGGAACGCTCATCGAGCCCACCCCCGGTTGACGTCGGTCCTGCGCTGCGTGCCCGGCTGCCCCGACGATCTGGGCAAAACGCCGCGTACTCATACGACGCGGGGCCGGCGAGGGCCGATGACGCGCCCATCCCCTCCGTTATCAAGTTGTTATATATGGTTACATGTTATGAAGTGCGACACCTGGCGGGCGATCCCGGCCCGCGTGCCCGTAAGCTCTTGGCGCGGTCAGCGGTGGGGCTGGCCCGAGATGCGACGCGCCACCCCGTGTGACCCGGCATCAGATACATACACCGAAATCAGTAGTGAAGGTGGGGGAAATTGGTGATTCAGTACATGATCGCGGCATCGGGGTCCGGACCTGTGGCGGATGCGAGATGAGCACGATTCCGCTGGTTGACCTGGCCGCTCAGCATGCCGCCGTGGCCGACGAGATCGCCGAGGGCTGGCAGCGCGTGCTGGGCGCGACCGCGTTCATCGACGGCCCGCAGGTGCGGCAGTTCGAGCAGGAGTACGCGGCCTTCACCGGGGCGGCGCACTGCGTGGGGACGGCCAATGGCACCGAGGCGATCGAGATCGCGCTGCGCGGCCTCGGTGTCGGTCAGGGCGACGAGTGCATCCTGCCGGCCAACACCTTCATCGCCACGGCCGAGGCCGTGGGCCGGGCCGGCGCGACGCCCGTCCTGGTGGACTGCGCCGATGACGACACCTATCTGATCGATGTCGATGCCGTCGAGGCCGCCATCACGCCGCGTACCCGGGCGATCATTCCGGTGCACCTGTACGGCCAGGCCGCGCCGGTGGAACGGCTGACGGAACTGGCCGGCCCGGCGGCCCAGTGGGTGGTGGAGGACGCCGCTCAGGCTCAGGGCGCCCGCCGCAACGGGGCCGGTGCCGGAACGCTGGGCCACGCGGCGGCGACCAGCTTCTACCCCGGCAAGAACCTCGGCGCCTACGGCGACGCTGGCGCGATCCTCACTGGTTCCGACGACCTGGCCGCCCGGATGCGGATGATCGGCAATCACGGCTCCCAGCGGAAATACGAGCACGAGGTCTTCGGCGTCAACAGCCGGCTGGATACCCTGCAGGCGGTGGTGCTCTCGGCGAAACTGCGCCGGCTGGCGGGCTGGAACGCGGCGCGGCGGGCCGCCGCGGCGCGTTACGACGAGTTCCTCAGCGGCATCGAGCAGGTCGCCCGGCCTCGCGTGCTGGATGGCAACGAGCACATCTGGCATCTGTATGTCGTGCGCGTTCCGGACCGCGACCGACTGCTCAAGGAGTTGCACGCGGCCGGGATAGGGGCCGGGATTCACTACCCAGTGCCCATCCACCGCACGTCGGCGTTCGCGAGCCTTGGATACGCCGACGGGGATTTTCCCGTCGCCGAGCGGACGGCGGGCGAGCTCCTGAGCCTGCCGCTGTTCCCGGAGATCACCGCCGACCAGCAGGAGCGTGTCGTGTCGGTGCTCCAGAATGCCTTGCCGTAGGCTTAGCGCATGCATTCAATGGGGATCGAAGGTGCCTACACTTTTGCGCCGCGCGTTTACCCTGATAATCGCGGGACTTTCCACGAGTGGTTTCAGGCTGCCGATTTTTGCCAGGACCTTGGTTATCGCTTTGAGCTGGCCCAGGCTAACTGCTCGGTATCGCACCGTGGCGTGATCCGCGGCATACATTTCACGCAGGTCCCGCCCGGACAGGCGAAGTACGTGGCGTGCGCCAGCGGCGCGGTGCTCGACGTCGTGGTCGACCTCAGGGTCGGGTCGGCCACCTACCTGCGCTGGGAGGCCGTGCAGCTCGATGACGAGACCCGCCGTGCCGTCTTCCTGTCCGAGGGTCTCGGGCACGCCTTCATGGCGCTGAGCCCGCTGGCTACCGTGATGTACCTGTGCTCAACTCCGTACGCCGCCGGGCTTGAGCACGGCGTGGATCCGCTCGACCCGGAGATCGGGATTGCCTGGCCTACGGACGCGGCGTTCATCTTGTCGCAGAAGGATGCGGCCGCGCCCACCGCGCAGGAGGCCCGGCGCGGCGGTCTGCTGCCTACCTACACTGAGTGCATGGACTTCGCGGCCGGACTGCGTGCGCCGCTCGCGGACAGGCGCTGAACACCATGCCGGTCTTGCCCTCGGCCTCGGGATGGAATCTGTGACGGTACGTGATGACGATCTGCTGTCGGCCAGCCTCGCTACCGAGGCCGGGCGGCGGCTGCTCACCCTGCGAGCCCGGGGCGGTGAGCCGGCCGCCTTGCGGGACGCCGGCGACCGGCTGGCCCACGAGTTCCTGGTCGCCGAGCTGGCCAGGCTGCGCCCGGATGACGCGGTGCTGTCCGAGGAGGGCCAGGATGATCCCGCCCGCCTGTCGGCCGACCGGGTCTGGATCGTCGATCCGCTGGATGGCACGAGGGAGTTCGGCGAGCCGGGCCGCGTCGACTGGGCGGTGCATGTCGCGCTCTGGGAGCGAAGCGGCGGGGAACGAAACGGCGGGGAGCGAAGCGGCGGGGAACGCGGCGAGCTGACCGCCGGGGCCGTCGCCTTGCCCGCCCAGGACCGGGTGCTCAGCACGGCGGAGCGGATCAAGCCGCCGCCCGCCCCGCAGGATCCGCTGCGCCTGCTGGTGAGCAGGTCGCGGCCGCCGGAGTTCGTCGCGCGGCTCGCCGACGTCCTCGGCGCGCGGCTCGTCCCGCTCGGCTCGGCGGGCGCCAAGGCCGCCGCGGTCATCTGCGGGGAGGCCGACGCCTACGTGCACAGCGGCGGCCAGTATGAATGGGATTCCGCCGCGCCCGTGGCCGTCGCGAGGTCAGCCGGGCTGCACGCGTCCCGGATCGACGGCTCGAAGCTGACCTATAACCAGGCTTCCCCCTCGCTTCCGGATATCCTGATCTGCCCGGCCGCAATCGCGGCGTTGCTGCTCGAGACCATCGGCAGCGTGCTGCCCGGCTAGCCCCATCACCCTAGCCACGTCCACCGACCCGGAGCTCTCCTCATGGCACCGCCCCGCACCGACTACCTGCTCTCCCAGCTCGGCGTCCTCGAGGCCGAGTCGATTCACGTCATGCGGGAGGTGGCCGCGGAGTTCGAGCGGCCGGTGCTGCTGTTCTCCGGCGGCAAGGACTCCATCGTGATGCTCGCCCTCGCCGAACGCGCCTTCTGGCCTGCCCATATCCCGTTTCCGGTGATGCATGTGGACACTGGCCATAACTTCGCCGAGGTGCTGGAGTTCAGGGACCGGAGAGCGGCGGAGGCAGGGGCCCGGCTGATCGTCGCGTCGGTGCAGGACTCGATCGATGCCGGCCGGGTGGTGGAGGAGACCGGCCGCTTTGCCAGCCGCAACCGGCTGCAGACCACCACGCTGCTCGACGCGCTCGCCGAGCACCGGTTCGATGCCGTATTCGGCGGCGCCCGGCGCGACGAGGAGAAGGCCCGGTCCAAGGAGCGAATGTTCTCCTTCCGAGACGAGTTCGGTCAGTGGGACCCCAAGAACCAGCGGCCCGAGTTGTGGAACGTCTACAACACGAGGATCCACCGTGGTGAGCACATCCGGGTGTTTCCCCTGTCCAACTGGACCGAGCTGGATATCTGGTACTACATCGAGCGGGAGCAGCTGGAGATTCCCTCCATCTACTTCGCGCACCGGCGCGAGGTCTTCGAGCGGGACGGGATCCTGCTGGCCGACAACCAGTTCGTCAGCCGGGCGGACGACGAGCCACTGTTCGCCACGCAGGTGCGGTACCGGACGGTCGGCGACATGACCTGCACGGGAGCGGTCCAGTCCACCGCCGCGACGGTGGCCGAGGTGATCGGCGAGATCGCCGCTACCCGGATCACCGAGCGCGGGCAGACCCGGGCGGATGACCGGGCCAGCGAGGCCGCTATGGAGGACCGCAAGAAAGAGGGCTACTTCTGATGACGGGCAGGCAGGCGGGCTCGGGTGACCTGGCCAGCGCGGGTACCCCGGACCGGCACATGGACATTCTCCGGCTGGCGACTGCGGGCTCGGTGGACGACGGCAAGAGCACGCTGATCGGGCGGCTGCTGTTCGACTCGAAGGCGATCTTCGAGGACCAGCTCGCCGCGGTGGAGCAGACCAGCCGCGACCGCGGCGAGGAGTACACCAACCTGGCCCTGCTCACCGATGGCCTGCGCGCCGAGCGCGAGCAGGGCATCACCATCGACGTGGCCTATCGCTACTTCGCCACGCCGCGGCGCAAGTTCATCATCGCCGACACGCCCGGTCACATTCAGTACACCCGCAACATGGTCACCGGGGCCTCGACCGCAGACCTGGCGATCGTGCTCGTCGACGCGCGAAACGGCCTGACCGAGCAGAGCCGGCGGCACGCCTTCCTGGCCACGCTGCTGCGTGTTCCGCATCTGGTGCTCGCGGTGAACAAGATGGACCTGGTCGACTACAGCGCCGCCGTGTTCGAGCGCATCGTCGAGGAGTTCACTGCGTTCGCGGCGAAACTCGAGATCGGCGACCTTACGTTCATTCCGATCTCGGCCCTGCACGGAGACAACGTGGTGCAGCGCTCGGCCAACATGGCGTGGTACGACGGGCCGTCGCTGCTGCACCACCTGGAGCATCTGCACATCGCGTCGGACCGGAACCTGATCGACGTCAGGTTCCCCGTGCAGTACGTGATCCGGCCGCATCTGGCCACCGACCCCCAGTTGCATGACTACCGCGGCTACGCCGGCCAGGTGGCCGGCGGCGTCCTCAAGCCGGGTGACGAGGTCATGCACCTGCCATCGGGGCTGACGACGACGATCCGCCGGATCGACACGGCGCGCGGGCCGGTCCCCGAGGCGTTCCCGCCGATGTCCGTCACGCTGTTGCTGGATGACGACCTGGACGTGTCCCGGGGCGATATGTTCTGCCGGCCGCACAACCAGCCGGTGGTGACGCAGGACATCGAGGCGATGGTGTGCTGGATGAGCGAGGTCAAACCGCTTACCCCGCAGGGCCGGCTGATCGTGAAGCACTCGACCAGGACGGTCAAGGCCATCGTCCGCGACCTGCAGTACCGGCTCGACGTCAACACCCTGCATCGCGACGAGTCTGCGCCTGCGCTGAGCCTGAACGAGATCGGCCGGGTGACGATGCGGCTCACCCAGCCGGTGTTCTGCGACCCGTATAGCCGCAACCGGACGACCGGCGGCCTGATCCTGATTGACGAGGCGACCAACGCGACCGCGGGCGCCGCAATGATCACGGACAACTAAGAGTTCCGTGGCCCGGCGGACCGCCATTAGCTCGCGCGTTAAGTCTACTTAGTCATTAGGAATACTCTGAAATGCGTGTGGCCTCCGCGGTAGCGGGCTGAGATCACGCCCTGAGCTGGATCCATTACTTTGCGCAATCAGATATTACTATAAGTAGTTATCTCCTATTTGCCAGATGTTAATGGAACTTAACTGGCATAATCCTGCTCGCGACGACTGTTCAGGTATGACTTGCTCTGGGTTGGTGGGCTTCTATGGCGCGGTACCAGCGACGTTATCGACTGAGGAGCGGGGGGACGGCAGTCACCGCGATGCTCGCCTTCGGCCTGCTGGGTCCGATGGCGGTGGGTTCGGTGGCGCCCGCCATGGCCGCTACCGCGGCGGCCGGGCCGGTGTCCGCCGCGCCGCAGACCCAGACGCCGCACCTGATCACGACGGGCGCCTTGGCGCAGGTGCGGCAGCTCGTGCAGTGCGGCAGCACCATGTACGCGGTCGGCAGCTTCACGCAGCTGAAGCGCAACACCACGACCTACACCCGCGACAACGTCATCAGCTTCAGCGCGACCTCGCCATTCAAGGTGACCTCGTGGGCCCCGGCCGTGAACGGCGTCGTTAACTCGATCGCGTTCAGCGGCACGAGCTGCGCCGACGCCTACCTCGGCGGGAAGTTTTCCAAGATCGGCGCCACGACCGTCAAGAACATCGCCAAGGTCTCCACGACCACCGGCCAGGTGGTGACGGCATTTGGCCACAGCGCCTCCGGTCAGGTCGAGACGCTGCTGAGCTACAAGAGCCACATCATCGCGGGCGGCTACTACACCACGATCAACGGCAGCAGCGCCGACCCGTACATGACCAGCCTGAACCCGACGACCGGCAAGGATGACGGCTTCGTCAAGCTGAAGATCTCCGGCAACTACAACTTCCCCGGGGTGGAGAGCAATGGCACCCGGGTCTACAACCAGGCGCTCAGCCATAGCGGCACCCTGGACCTGGTCACGGGTGATTTCACTTCGGTCGGCGGCGCCGCCCGGCAGCAGATTTTCATGCTGAACCTGGCGGCCAAGACGGCTGCGGTGACCGGCTGGACCTCGCCGCTGTTCGATGGCGAGTGCGTGGCCAGCGAGCCGTTCTACGTTCAGGCGGCAGCGTGGTCGCCCGACGGCTCGACCGTCTACATCGGCGACACCGGATATCACCCGAACGGCTCACCGATCGGGCAGACACCGCGGACCGGGCTGTGTGACGCCGCCGCGGCCTTCCCCGCCACTCAGACGTCGGTGACGGCCATGTGGATTAACTACACCGGCTGCGACTCGCTGTACGCTGCGGCCGCCGATGCCAGTACCGCCTATTTCGGCGGTCACGAGCGCTGGTCGGAGAACTCGAACGACTGCGACCAGCAGGGACCGGGCGCCGTACCGGCCCCCGGCATGGAGGGCCTGTCACCCAGCGACGGCAGCCTGCTGCTGAACTCCGCGGGAACCGCCGGGCTGTACTCCCGGGCGCGCGGGCTTGGTGCCGACGACATGCTCGTCACCAGCGCCGGCCTGTGGATCGCCAGCGACAACTCCGACGGCAGCCAGGCGTGCGGCGGTGTCAGCGGACTGTCCGGGATCTGCTTCCTGCCGTATTCAAGCCATTAAGCCAGGAACCCTTGGAAAGCAATGAACTGCGCCGGGTGATCTACCTCGGCGGCCTCGGGCGGAGCGGCAGCACGCTGCTAGAGCGGCTGATCGGTGAGCTGCCGGGGGTGTGCTCGGCCGGCGAGGTGGTGCACATGTGGCAGCGGGGCATCGTCGAGGGTGAGCGCTGCGGCTGCGGACAGCCCTTCGGTGAGTGCGAGTTCTGGTGCGCCGTCGGCCAGGACGCGTTCGGCGGCTGGGGTGCGGTGGACGTCGGCCGCATCGCCGAACTGCGGCGCGCCGTCGACCGGACCCGCTACATCCCGGTACTGGCGGCATCCGCCCTGCGTCCAGCCAGCCGCGCCCGGCTGGACGAGTACGTCGGCAACTACGCGGCAGTCTACGAGTCCATCGCCCGGGTCAGCGGCTGCGGGACGATCGTGGATTCCAGCAAGCACGCCTCGCTGGCGTTCTGCCTCCGCCGCCAGCCCGGCCTGGACCTGCGCGTCATCCATGTCGTGCGCGACAGCCGCGCGGTCGCCTACTCCTGGACCAGGCAGGTCAGCCGCCCGGACTCGACCAAGGTGACCTACATGACCACCTACTCGCCGGCCGCGGCCGCCAGTCACTGGAACGTGCAGAACGGCTCGCTGCAACTGCTGGCCCGGACGGGCACGCCCACCCTGCGCGTCCGTTACGAGGACCTGGTGACGAGGCCCGAGGCGACCCTGGCGCAGATAGCGACGTTCGCCGGCCTGCCGGCGGCCGGCGGGGATCTGCGTTTCCTGCGGACCGACGGCGGCGGCCCGTGCGCGGACCTGCGCGCGGCGCACACCGCGTCCGGGAATCCGATGCGATTCCTCACCGGCCGGGTCGCGATCCGGGGCGACGAGCGCTGGCGCTCGGCCATGCCCCCCGCGCAGCGCCGCACCGTCACCGCGCTGACCCTGCCGCTCCTGGCTCAATATGGATATGCGCGGCATGCTGCATGACTGACTGGCCATCCGTCGGCGTCGTGCTGCCCACCCGGGATAGGCCCACCGAGCTCAAGGCCGCGCTCGACAGCGTGCTCGCCCAGGAATACCCGGGCCGCCTCGAGGCCGTCGTGGTGCATGACCGCAGCGAGCCCGATCAGATGCTCGCCGACGGCGACAAGGTCCGCGTCCTGCGCAACACCCGGACTCCGGGGCTGGCCGGCGCGCGCAACACGGGCATCCTGGCGCTGCGCACCGACCTGGTGGCCTTCTGCGACGACGATGACGACTGGCTGCCCGGCAAGCTGACCGCTCAGGTCGGCGCGCTGCAGGCGCGCCCCGGCGCCGAGTTCGCCAGCTGCGGAATCGTCGTGGACAGCGGTGGCCGGCTGTCCACCCGGATCGCCGGGAGCGACGAGGTCAGGTACGAGGACCTGCTCAGGTCGCGCATGGTGATGGTGCACTCCTCCACGTTCGTGATCCGGCGCGAGCCGCTGCTGGACGGCATCGGGCTGCTGGACGAGGGTATCCCCGGCAGCCAGAACGAGGACTGGGACCTGGCGCTGCGGGCTTCGCGACGGGCTCCCATCGCGACGGTGGACCGGCCGCTGGTGCGAGTGCGCTGGGACACCACGTCGTATTTCGCGCAGCAGTGGGAGACCAAGGCGCTGTCGCTGCGCTGGATGCTGGACCGCCATCCCGACATTGCTGCCTGCCGTCGCGGTGCCGCCCGGGTTTACGGTCAGCTCGCGTTCGCCTACGCGTGCCTGGGCCAGCGCGCCGAGGCGGGGCGCTGGGCGGTGCGGGCCCTGCGCGGCAACTGGCACGAGCGCCGGGTGCCGTTCGCGATGGCGGTCGCCAGCGGACTGGTCTCGGGCGACGCGGTGCTGCGCCGCCTGCACGCACGCGGGCACGGGATCTGACCATGGCGGCGATGCAGGACTCGACGGTGGGCCACGGGCTAGCGGCGCTCGCGGGACTGGAGCTAGACGGACTGACCGAGCGGCAGGTCGTGGACAGAGTGCTCGACGCCCTGCGCGGGGGCCACGGCGGCTGGATCGCGACGCTGAACATCGATATCTGCCGGGCGGTGCGCCGGGACAGCGAACTGGCCGCGTTGCTGGGCGCCGCCTCGCTGACCGTGCCCGACGGGATGCCGCTGATCTGGGCGGCGCGGATGCGCGGCGATCCGCTGCCCGAGCGCGTGACCGGCGCATCGCTCATCTTCTCGCTCAGCGAGGCGGCCGCCGCCAGCGGCCGGTCGGTCTACCTGCTCGGCGGCGCGCCGGGCGTTCCCGAGCGGGCCGCCGAGCGGCTGGCTGACCGCTATCCGGGCCTGGTCGTGGCCGGTACGGATGCCCCGCCCGTGGGCTTCGACGCCGCGCCCGAGGGAGTCCGGGCGGCCAGGGACAAGGTCGTGGCGGCCGGACCCGCCATCGTGTTCGTCGGGCTCGGCTTCCCTAAGCAAGAGCGCCTGATCGCGGCGCTGGCCCCGGCGCTGCCGCATACGTGGTTCGTGGCCTGCGGCGCCGCGATCCCGTTCGCGGCCGGTGCGGTGCCTCGGGCCCCGGAGTGGATGCAGCAGGCCGGCCTGGAGTGGCTATTCCGGCTGCGCAGCGAACCACGTCGGCTAGCGCGGCGGTATCTGGTGGACGACCTGCCGTTTGCCGCGACCCTGCTCGCCGCGAGCGCGGCCGACTGGCTGACCCGGCGCGGTTAGCTGCCCCGTCAAGCACGGCGCGGTTAGCTGCCCCCGTCAAGCACGGCGCGGTTAGCTAGCGGCGCCAGCTCGGCACCTGGCCCAGCCAGGCGCTCAGGCGCTCGTCGTAGGGCAGGAAGTGCTGGTCCAGGGCCGCCGCGATACTGTGCGGCAGCGCCGACCGCGGGCGGGCGTTATGGCGCTCGAAGGCCGGGTAGTCGCCATAGGGCAGGCGCAGGAAGTCCAGCACGCTGTCGTAGACGGGCTCCGGCTTGGCGAAGAAGTCACCGCTGTCGACCACCAGGATTCGGTCCCGGCCCACCAGTGCCGCCAGCCGCTCCAGCTGCTCGATGTACTGGCCGCGGGCGCGGTAGGCGTGATGCTGGTGGCTGCGGCTCAGGTAGCCAGGGTCGGCGGCGATCCGCTCGGCCTCGCCCTGCAGCCGGCCAGCCTCAAGGTCCAGCGCTACCTCGAATGGCTCGTCCTCGAAGCCCCGGGCCCGCTCGTGCGCGAAAGCCGAGTAGGCCCGCTCCACGGGATCGCGCAGCAGCACCAGCAGCTTCACGTCCGGCAGGTCGGCGGCGATCCGGTCGGCCGCCAGAGGATGGAACATGTAGTAGGGGCTCGACTCGAAGGTCTGCGGCGTGACCCCGGCGGAGCGAGCCACCAGAGCCGCCCGGGTCGTCAGCGGGAAGTGCGCGCGATACCAGCCAATGGGGTGGCTGTAGTTCATGTCGAAGTAGTGCACGCCCTTGTGCAGGACCGATTTCAGCACCGCCGGATGCTGGCTGAGCGTCCGGTACATCGAGGTGGTGCCGCATCGCTGCGCGCCGACGATCAGGAATCCGGGTAGCATCCGGGCTCTGCTGGTGAGCCGGCCCGCCGTCACCGACACCGCGTGCGCCGCTCGTTTCGCAGGCGGGGACACGGAAACGGGCTTCACCACGGGATCTCGCCTTCTGCGGCCACGGCCGCGTTCCTCATTCGCTCAGGGCTGTGCTTGTCGTTCGCTCAGGGCTGTGCTTATGGCCGGAATCAGCCACTGGCCGGGTGCACCGAGCCGGGCGCCGGCCTCGGCCTGCCGGTCGGTCAGGTAGCGGGTCGACAGCTCGCATAGGTAGAGCAGCGCGGTGAGCCGGGCCGCGGCGGGCCCGACCCCGAGCGGGCCGAGCAGTTCGGGTGCTCGCCGGATGCAGTCCGCTGCCGCCCCGGCCGGCCCGTGCTGCCGTGACCCGTGCTGCCGTGACCCGTGCTGCCCGGCCACCACCGCGGCCTGCAGCCAGTAGTGCAGCGCGTCGAACCCCACCGGCACGCCGGTAGCGAATCGTTCCCAGTCCCAGAGCAGCAGGCCATCGCGGGTGCACGCCATGTTCCACGGGGTCCAGTCGCCGTGCCACGCCCCGAAGGTCAGCACGACGTTCGCGCTCCGGCCTTCCAGCTCGGTCAGCTCCGCTAGCAGCGCTTGCCGGTCCGCGCTGCCGGGCGCGCGGGCGAGCCGCTGGGAAAGCTGCCGCCAGTAGCCGCTGTCAGCCAGCGGCGCGCTGATACAGCCGTCCACGCGCGCGACCTCGTTCATCGCGGCCGCGAGCTGCCCGGCGGCCAGGACGCGGCGGGGCCGCCAGACCGGCAGCGCGCTCAGCACCAGCACGTCCAGGCCCGCCCAGCAGCCCAGGTGGCGGACCGCCGGAACGGTGACGGTGGTCAGGCCGGCCACCCGGAGGCGGTCCAGGGCCGCCGCCTCGGCCCGCACGAGCTGCCTGGTCAGCGCCGCGGCGCCCACCTTGGCGAAGGCCACGGTAGCGCCGTCGGGGGTCAGCAGCTGGAGGACCGGCTTGCGGTTGGCGCGCGCCGCACCCAAGTGCATGCTCAGCCGTACGTCGCGGCCGAGCTGGGCGCGCAGGTGGGCCTCGATGGTGGGCGCGCCGGCCGGGACCCGGATCCGGAGCCGGTCGCGCAGCAGTATCTTGCCCGCGCCGCTGGCCAGCGCCAGGGACAGCGCGCGAGTGGTGAGCCTGGCCCGCCGCGACCCCGGCTCGCCGTACCGGCGGACCGCCGCGGCGCCGGCCCGCCGGCCGGCCGGGATCAGCAGCCGCGGATCCCGCAGGCTCGGCACGACGATGAGCTCGCTGCCGGCGACCGGGGGAGCAGTTCGGTCGGCGGAGCCTGGGGTCGCACTCGCGGGGGCTGGCCACAGCAGGGCGCAGACCTCGTCCAGGAACGCCACCCGGTCGTCCCTGCTCATGGGTCGGCCCGGACGGACGGGTGGAAGAAGGGCTCGGCGAGCAGCCGTCCGAATACCGACAGCGCGCGGGGGTGGCTGGCCAGCCAGTACTGGAACGGGTGCCCGTTGCTGTCGGTCCCGTTGCCGTCGAAATATGCCATCGCCCGGATCTGGCGGTCGGATTCCGCGAGCCGGCCGGCGGCGGCCATCCACGACGACCAGCCGTCGGCGTGGCCATTCGCGGCGAACTCGCCGATGATGACAGGCTTGCCGGTGCGGGTCGCCCAGGACAGGAACGGCGTGGCCGCCGCGCCGAGCGACTGCCCAGTCGAGTTGGCGTAGACGTCGGCGCAGACCCAGTCCACCTCGTTGTTGCCCGGATAGAACGCCTGCGCCCGGCCCACCTGGAAGCCGTACCCGGTGGGGCACCATACCCAGCTGACGTTGGTTGCCCCGACTGCGGAGAAGATCGACCTGACGTGATCCCAGGCCGCGATGTAATTGGCGGGGCCGTGGATGGTCCACTGCAGGTTGGGCCGGTCCATCTCGTGACGGAATTCCATCAGGATGGGGCGCCTGAGCCGTTTAACCGCCTGCGCGCGAGCCCGGATCATCGCATCGTCGCGGCCCGCGATGATCGCCTGGGTGTCCGGCGAGCCGCCCCAGGTGAGCAGCAGTACCTTGCCGCTGTCGGCGAAGTAGCTATCAGCGGCGGTCGGGAATGCCTTACCCCACTGGTCGTAGGTGTGCACCAGGTCGATCGGCCGGCCCACGCGGCGCTCGAAGGCCGACACCGCGGTGATCAGGCCCCGCTGGGTATAGCTGGCCGGCTGCACGTACGCGCCCAGATACGCGCCGCGTGCTGGAACCAGGGTCAGGTTGGAGCCCTGCAGTTGCCGGGCCGAGCCCAGTGATCCGGTGGAGAGCGAGCCGGTGGAGAGCGAGCCCGTGGGGAGCGAGCCCGTGGAAGCGGCGGCCCCGGCCGGGCGGCCATGGTGCCGGTGCACGAGGACGTGGCCGGCCAGGGCTAGTGCCGCTATCCCCAGGACGCCGGCGGTGACCGCCATCGCCAGCCGAAGGCCCCGCCCCGTCATGCTCGCCCGCTAGCCCGGTGCTGGCCGGGGGGCCGGGGGGCCGGGACGCCCGGCAGCGCGGCCAGCCGCAGCGGGCCGCGCAGCCGCCACAGGCCTGCCGCCATGACCACGCAGCCGACGGCGACCGCGAGCGCGGACACGATGGCCTGGCCGCCGGCCAGCCAGCGCAGTCCGAGCGGGATAGCGCCGAAGCTGACGGTCGTCAGCAGGCAGGCGGCGAGCGTGCCCCGGCCGAACGGGTGCACCCTGACGACCTTGGCGACCTGGGCAAGCGGCACGAGGTTGGTGATCGCGATGGCCGCCGCCCAGCCGATCGCGGCGCCGGCAATTCCGTATCTCGGGATCAGGGCGAGATCCACGGCGACGTTGGCCGCGACGGCGAGCAGCCCGTTGCCCAGGCTCCAGCTCGTACGGCCGGTGGTCGTCAGCACCATGTCGACCTGGCCGCACCCGGTCGCCATCAGCATGGTCAGGCCCAGGATCACCATGACAGTCGACCCGGCCTGGTAGGAGTGCCCGAAAATTGCCAGCACGGCGGGCCCGTAGACCACGGCGAGCAGGTAGAGGGGCCAGGTCAGGATGACCAGCCACGCGGTCGTCACCTGGTAGACCGAGTTGGCTCCGCGACGGTCGCCGATCGCGAACAGGTGCGTGAACTGTGGCTGGGCGGCCATGCTGATCGCCGCGTTGCCAAGCTGCCCGACGACCAGGAACCTGGTGGCGGCGGTGTAGACGGCCGCGTCGACCGGGCCGCGGATGATCCCGACCAGGACAATGTCGAGGCGCTGAATGATCATCTGGGCGATCGTGGCCAGCGCGCGCGGTGCGTTGAAACGCCAGAATCCGGTCATGCCCGGTGCGGGCCGGCCGGGCCCGGCCGGGTCCCGCAGCTGGGAGCGTTCGGTGTCCGCAGCCGCGGCCAGCCGGTGGGAGCGCCGCCGGACCCGGTGAAACCAGATCCACGCGACCACGCTGGCCGGGACGTACGGCAGCGCCCACAGGGGTGCGAGCAGCGCGGCGCTGCCGGTCAGCGCGGCGAAGCCCACGCCCGCCAGCTGCAGGCCCGACCGGCCGATCCGGTCGACGACTACGGTCGGGCGCATGTCGCGATAGCCGCGGCTGGCCCCGAGATAGGTATCGAGCAGCGCGGCGAACGGCAGCATGACCGCCAGCGCGCGCAGGGCGGCGGCGACGGCCACCGGGCCGGCCCCATGGTTCAGGTGCCCGTGGCTCAGGTGGCCGCCGAGCAGGAGCCGCGCCAGCGGCCCGGCGAAGACCAGCATCGCCACGGCGCCCGTGACCGACACCGCGGCGACCGGAATGACCGCCGACCGCAGCAGTGCCGGGATCCGGCCGCGGGACCGCTGCGAGCGCATCCGGGCGATGAAGTAGATGAGGCCGTTGTAGGCGCCCAGGTTGGAAATGGCCTCGATGATCAGGAACAGCGACGTCGCGGCGAAGAACGCGCCGGCCACCGGCGGGCTGAACTTCCGGGTGACCGCAATGGTGACGCCGAGTGTGGCGGCCGCCGAGATGGCCGCGCCGGCCAGGTTGAGCGTGCTGCCCCGAGCGACCTCACGGAGCCCGGTCCGGTCGGTCTGGTCGGCTCGGTCGGTCTGGTCGGCCGGCCCCGAGCCCCGGCCCTGCGGGTCGGGCTCGCTGGTGCCGCTGCGCCCGGCCAGGGTCGCCGTCATGCCGACCTCCCGGCGGTGATCACCCGCCGGGAGGCGGTGCCGACAGGGCTCGGGCGGCCGATACTCCGGCGGTCGGAATCGGGACTGTCCGGGCTGGCCGTGCCCGGATCGACGGCGTCCCGCTCGCCCCGGAGGTAGGTGTCGTTGCGCCACAGGACGGCGTAGGCCAGGACGGTGAAGCCAAGCGGTGCGCCGACTGCGTCGTAGGTGAACATGTAGAGGAATCCGAGCAGCACGACGACCGAGCCGGCGATGCCGTAGGCCGTGTCGTCTCGCCGGTAGCGCCAGACCCCGTAGGCGAAGAAGGCAAGATAAAAGACAGCTCCGGGGATCCCGCTGCAGACCAGCAGCAGCCACAGCTGGCCGGTGCTGCCGACCGACTGCTGGCCGCAGTCCGGGCACTTCTTGGTGGGCCCGATCGCGATAGAACTGGCGCTGCCCTGCTCCTGCCGGGTGTCGCCGTAGCCGATGATCGGCGAGGCCGCGACGTCCCGGAGCGTCAGCGCGGCGAGGCTCGAGCGCAGGTTGTCGCTCTTCCCGTTCGCCAGCCGTCCGCTGACGATCCCCTGCAGCGGAGTAGCGAGCACCAGGATGCCGATCAGGGCGAGCGCGGCGCAGATCCCGCCTAGCATGGCGAATCTGCCCTTGGCGGCGAGCCGGAAGGCCAGGTAGCCGGCCGACAGGCCCGCCCCGATCCAGGCGGTGCGGTTGAGCGAGTACAGCAGCGGCAGGATGCAGATCGCGACGGTCGACGCGGCGATGATCCGCTGCCGCTTCCCGCCGGTTGACCACCATCCGACCAGCAGCCACGGCGTCATGATGGTGAGGCAGTCACCCCAGGTGTTGGTGTAGTCGAAGGGTGCCTTCGGCCGGCCCTTGGCCGTTCCGAGCACGTTCTGAACCTGCGAGAGGCCGGGATGCATCGATGCCTGGATGAAGCTGTTGTTCTGCGCCGACTGCGGCAGCAGGTCGAGGACGGGCGAGTTCAGCTGCAGATGCGGCATCGCCATGCCCGCCAGGCCACCGATGGTGGTGTAGACCGCGATCAGGCCGAGCATCCAGGCCAGCCGCCGCCGCGGCAGTTCGCCCTCGGTGAGGTTGCCGACGTACAAGAGCAGCACGGTCACGCCGACATAGGTCAGCGTGCGGTCACCGTAGGACAGCACCCGGTGCGACACCGGGCTCGCTATCGTTCCCGGTGCGGACAGGGCCAGCACCACCGCCCCCGTCGCCGCGGTGATCAGGAATAGCAGCCAGATGCCGAATCCGGCCGGCACCCGGATCCGGCGGGTGCCGTGCACGACCCAGGCGATCATCCGGCAGGCCATCGGGATCGCCACCACGATCCACATGAAGTCGGCGATGCCGAGCGCCCACCAGACCGGGTAGGCGACGAGCAGCGCGGTTACGGGCCAGGCTGGATTCCTCGCCAGCACGCCGCGGGCCACCCTGGCCTGCGCCATGGGCCGTGGCCAGCGCCGCAGCCGCGGCTCGTCGGCCCAGGCCGGGCGCGGGTCGGCGGGGCGGAGCGTCGTGGTCACGGCTGAGTAGTTTGCGGCGCGGTAGTTTGCGGCGCGGTAGTTTGCGGCGCACCGGACTCAGGGCGCTGCCGGATGCCGCAGGCCCGCGAGCCGGGCATGATCATCCCCCCGCGATCTTGTCCGATGGATTCGGGTACCCGAGCGGATCGTCGAGCGGATTCGTCGACCCGGCGGGCGGCACCCGCGGCAGGGGCCTGGTCTCGTTGATCGGGCGTGCCGTCGGCAGCCCCGGCCGCCCGGCCGCGGCGTTCGCGCCGCCGCTGGCGTGCGGTCCCGGTCCCGGCCTGGCGGCCGCGGCGCGTCCATTGGTCGCGGCGTGGCTACTCCCGCCGCCGCGGCTACCTCCCGCGGCGTGTCCGTTTCCCCCGGCGCGGCCGCCCTCCGAAGGTCGTTCACCCTCCAGAGCGCGTCCGCTTTCCGGAGCGCGAGGGCTTTCCGAGGTGCGGCTGCCTTCTGAGGCCCAGGGGCTTTCCGGGGCGCGAGGGCTTTCCGAGGTGCGGCTGCCTTCTGAGGCCCAGGGGCTTTCCGGAGCGCGGCTGCCTTCTGAGGCCCAGGGGCTTTCCGGAGCGCGAGGGCTTTCCGAGGCGCGGCTGCTTTCCGAGGTGCGGTTGCCTTCCGAGGTGCGGGGCGGGCGTCGCCGCTCGTCGCCGGGCCTCGACTGCTGGCTGCCCGCGTGGCCGGTCGGCTGGGGCGGCGGCGCCGGCCGCCTGGACTTCTTGGTGCTGGGCGCGGGAAGCACCACCGCCCCCAGGACGGACGTCCGGAGCCGGTCGAGCCGCTGCAAGCAGTCGGCGGCGCCCGACCGGGTCGTCAGCGAGGTCTCGATTGCCATGATGGCGGCGTCGGCAAATTCGGCGAGCGCGAAGGCATCCGAGTCCTCGCCCACCGACTGAACCTCGACAATGACGTAACGGGCCTCGTGGCGCAGCTGGCTCAGTAGCCGGCGGCTGGCCTCGTACTGCAGGTGGAGCAGCACGCCGGAGGTGTCGATGCCGGGCGTGATCACCCGGAGCCGCTGCTCGTCCGGCGGCCTGCGGGCGACCTCGCTGGCGGTAGCGGTGCCCGCGAGAATCTCCGCGAGCCCGCGGCCGTCGCCGACCCCCAGCAACTGCGGCGTGACCGTGCCGTGCGGATCGGCGCAGACGAGCACCACGTCAGAGCGGGTCCGCGCCAGAGTGCCGGCCAGGTTGGCGGCGAGCACGCTGCAGCCGGGCCCGACGGAGGTGCCCGCGACGAAAATTACGTGGCTCCCGTCGCCCAGCGAGGCTGCGACGTACTGGCCCAGCTCGGTGAAGGCCTGGCCGCCCCGGGACCGGGGCGGAGCGATGGCCGCCTGCAGCCGCGACTTACCGGCGGACATGTTGACCAGGACGGGCAGGTCGAGGAAGCGCTCGACATCTCGAGCGGCGTGGATACGGCGGTCGCGGAAGTCGACGAGGAAGGCGGTCAGCAGGCCGAGCAGCAGGCCGGCGAGCACGCCGCTGGGCAGCAGCAGGAGGGCCCGCGGGCTGCTCGGCGAAGTCGGCGCGGTGGCGGGCGTGGCGATCTGCCCGACCGCCGTATTGTTCGGCAGGTTCAGGCTGTCCAGGAACGGCACCAGCTTGTTGCTGTCTCCCTGCAGCTCATTCAGTTCGTCCTGGACCGCAGTCAGGGTCAGCTGATCCTTGATGTGCTGGGCCGACGCGGCGGGCAAGCGGGCTACGTCTGCCTTGAGCGTCGCAATCCGGGTGGCGAGGACGGATATCCGGCTCGTCAGGCCCGACAGCTCGCTCGTCACAGCGTCGGCCGCGGTGGTGCGCCGGCTGGTCAGGTAGGCATTGCCGAAGGCGTTGGCGCACTCCGCCGCGGTCGCAGCCGTTGATTCATCGCACTTGACCTGCAGGAACGTGGTGTTTGGCGGCACCGATACGGAGATCTGCTTGACGAGATCGGACGGCGCCAGCGCGGCATGGAACCTGCTGGCGGCCAGCGAGGCGACCGTGACTGACTGCACGATCTGCGCCTCGTTATCCATGTTCACGCTGCCGCCGGTGCGGCCGGTGGCAGCGTTGGCGTTATTCGGCAGCGGGTTCACCTGGACCAGCACCGCGGCCGAATAGGTCTTGGGCGCGAGCTTGGTATAGGCCGCGCCAGCGCCGGCGCCGATGATGATCAGTACGAGCACGATCCACCAGCGGCGGCGCAACACGCCCAGGTAATCGGCCAGCTCAAACGAGTCTGGTCGCGATGAGGCCATACGGCGAAACTCCTAACGCCGGTTAGCCGCGTGGGCGGGGACGCGGGGGCTACCAGAAGAGGCACATCAGTAGGACAGCATAGGTCGCTGATCTGCCCAATAGAGCAGATCGCCAGTGTTAGGTGACCAAAAATGCATATTCATTGACCTTCGCCGGAGATCGCTCGGCGAGGTCAGGCGCCCTGGGCGGCGGCGGCGAACGCGGGAATCGCCCGGCGCAGCGCCGTGCCCCAGTCCTCGAGGGGCTCAAGCCCGGCCCGGGCCCAGGCGCCGTGGGACAAGACGCTGTAGCCGGGTCGCGGCGCCGGGCGGTCCAGTTCCGTGCTGGGCATGGCGCTCACCCGCTCCGGATCCGCGCCGATCAGCGCGAACACCTCTCTGGCCAGACCGAACCAGGTCGTCTGGCCCGAGCAGGTCGCGTGATAGATCCCCGCGGGAGCCCCCGCGGCGACCATCGCGATGATCCGCTCGGCGACGGTCACGGTGGAGGTGGGCTGGCCGTGCTGGTCATCCACCACCGTGACCGTCGGCTGCTGGCGTTCCAGCCGGATCATCGTGTTGACGAAATTGCCGCCGTGCGGCCCGTAGAGCCACGCCGTGCGCAGGATGTAGCCCGAATCGGGGAGATGCTTCAGTACGGCCTGCTCGCCGGCGAGCTTGGTGCGCCCGTAGGCACCCACGGGCGCTGGCGCGGCGTCCTCGGGATACGGCCGCGTCGCCGTCCCGGCGAAGACGTAGTCGGTCGACAGCTGGATCATCCGGGCGCCGACCCGGGCGCACGCGGCCGCCACATGCGCTGCGCCTGCGCCGTTGACGGCCAGCGCCTCGTCCTCGCGGGCCTCGGCCAGGTCGACACCGGTCCAGGCCGCGCAGTTGACCACGACATCGGGCCTGCCGCCACGCACGGCCGCCGTTACCGCCGCCGGGTCGGTGATGTCGAGGTCGCGCCTCGTCAGGGCGGTAACGGCGGCATCCTGCCCGCGAAGCATCGACACCAGGTCGCAGCCGAGCATGCCGCTAGCACCGGTCACCATCCAGCGGGTCACGACGCGGCTCTTGTCATGCTGTATCACGAGCTGATCTGGACCTTACTGTGATCGCCGAGCACGAGGCGGTGGGCCCGGGGGACGTTCGGGGCGGGGGTGACCTCGACCTCGTGGCCGATCAGGGATGCCTCGATTCGCCGGACCCCCCGGATAGACGCCCCGCCCAGCACGATGGAGTACTCGATCTCGCTGCCGGTGATCACGCAGCCATCGGCCAGGGCGGTAAAGGGGCCGATGTAGGAATCCGTAACGACGGTGCCGGCCCCGATGATCGCGGGCCCCACGATCCGGGACCGGGTAACCGTCGCGCCTTCCTCGATCACGACCCGCCCGATCAGCTCGCTGGCCGCATCGACCACGCCCCGCGAGCTGGCGGTCATGCTCTCCAGCACCATCCGGTTGACCTCCAGCATGTCCGCGACGTTGCCGGTGTCCTTCCAGTACCCGGAGATCACGGTCGAGGACACGGGCCGCCCGGCGTCGAGTAGCCACTGGATGGCCTCGGTGATCTCTAGCTCGCCCCGCCACGAGGGCTTGAGCTGGCGGATGCCCTCGTGTACCGCAGCCGTGAACATGTACACGCCGACCAGCGCCAGATCGCTCTTGGGATGCTCGGGCTTTTCCTCCAGGCCGATCACGGCGCCCGCGCCATCGAGTTCGGCCACGCCGAACTCGCGGGGGTCCGGGACCTGGGTCAGCATGATCTGGGCGTCCGGCCGCCGCGCGCGGAACTCGTCGACGAGGGTGGTGATGCCGCCGATGATGAAGTTGTCGCCCAGGTACATGATGAAGTCGTCATCGCCGAGATAGTCGGTCGCCGTGAGCACCGCGTGGGCCAGCCCGAGCGGGGCGTCCTGCCGGATGTAGGTGACCTTGAGCCCGAACGCCGAGCCATCGCCGACCGCATCCTGGACCGCCGGGGCGGTATCGCCGACTACCACGCCGACGTCAGTGACCCCGGCGTCCCGGATCGCTTCCAGGCAGTAGAACAGCACGGGCTTGTTGGCGACGGGCAGCAACTGCTTGGCGGAGGTATGCGTAATCGGCCGCAGCCGGGTACCCGAGCCTCCCGCGAGGACAAGCGCTTTCATGACGCGAAACTAGCGCGTATTCGGTCGGCGCGGGCGGCTTCCTGGCGCCCCTTCATGTCACGTATCGTCCCATGGACCCCCCAGTAAGGAGACCCGTGGCCGTCTTCACCGACCTGAGCGCGTTCGTTTCCCAGCCCAGGGTGACATCGCTGCGGCTGTCGCCGGATGGCACCTGGCTGGCGGCCACGGTGCAGACGGTGGCCGGCGAGCCCGCTAAGTACGTCACGAGCATCTGGCGCCTCGAGACCGCGCCGGAGGGCGCGCCGACCAGGCTGACCCGCAGCGCGCAGGGCGAGGGCGGCCCGGAGTTCCTGGCGGACGGCTCGCTCCTGTTCGCCTCGAAGCGGCCGGCCGCGCCGCCGCGCCGCCGCGACGACGGGGCGGCCCAGGACAAGGCGGCCCAGGACAAGCTAGCACTGTGGCTGCTGCCCGCCGCTGGCGGCGAGGCGCGCCAGATCGCCGCTCCGCCCGGCGGCGTCTCGGGTGTATCCGCCGCCCGCGACCTGCCCGCCGTCGTCTACAGCGCCGCGGTCCTCCCGGCCGCGACGGGTCCCGCCGACGATGCCGCGCGGCGTAAGGCACGCGCGGATGCGGGCGTGAACGCGATCTTGCACGAGAGCGGCACCGTCCGGTACTGGGACCAGGACCTGGGCCCCGACGGCCTGCGGCTGCTGGCCGCGCCGATCCCGGCCAGCGAGGATGGCGAGCCAAGCCAGCCGCGTGACCTCACTCCGGACGCTGGCCGGGCGCTGGACGAGCAGGGGTTCGAGCTGACCCCGGACGGCTCGGCCGTGGTCACCGGCTGGATGGTGGCCGAGCCGGCGGGCGAGTGGCGCATCGAGATCGTGGTGATCGAGGTCGGCACCGGCTCGCGCCGCACCCTGCTGACGTCGGCCGAGGCCGACTTCGCGCATCCGCGGGTCTCGCCGGACGGCGGCCTGGTGGTCGCCACCCGCACCGAGCGCGATACCTACGACCGTCCCGGCGACAGCACGCTGGTCGTGGCCGCGCTATCCGAGGCGGCACTGTCCGAGGCGGCACTGTCCGGCGCGGACGGGGGCCAGCCGCGCGACCTGCTGTCCGGATTCGACCGGCTCCCGGTGGAGGTGGCCTGGGCGCCCGACTCTCGGTCGGTCTACTTCACGGCCGATGACCAGGGCCGCAAGCCCGTCTTCCGCGTTGACCTGGCGGGCGGCGGCGTCACGAGCAGCACCGCCGACGACGGCGCCTACGACAACCTCAACCCGTCGCCGGACGGACGGTACCTCTACGCCCTGCGCAGTGCCGTGGACGCGCCGCCCGCGCCGGTCCGGATCGACCTGGCCGGCGACAGCGCGGACGGGGCTGCCCTGGTCGGGCTGAACAGCCCTGGGGCCGCGCTTGAGGTGCCGGGGCGCCTGGAAGAGGTGCAGGCCACGGCCGCGGACGGCACGACCATCCGCGGCTGGCTCGTGCTGCCGGAGGCAGCCCGTCCCGACGCGCCGGTCCCGCTGCTGCTCTGGGTGCACGGCGGCCCGCAGTCCAGCTGGAATGGCTGGTCCTGGCGCTGGAACCCCTGGCTGATGGCCGCCCGCGGCTACGCCGTCCTGTTGCCAGACCCGGCGCTGTCGACCGGGTACGGCCAGCACATGATGGAACGCGGCCACGGCACCTGGGGCGCTAACCCGTATACGGACGTCATGGCCATCACCGACGCCGTCATCGAGCGGCCCGATATCGACGCGAGCCGGACCGCCATGATGGGCGGCTCCTTCGGCGGCTACATGGCGAACTGGATCGCCGGTCACACCGGCAGGTTCTCGGCGATCGTCAGCCACGCCGGCCCGTGGGCCCTGGACCAGTTCAACGGCACCACCGACAAGCCGGCTTACTGGCGCCGGGTCTTCGGTGACCCGGCCATCCGGCCGGAGCGCTACAACGAGAACTCTCCGCATCTGCATGTGGCCAACATCGTGACGCCGATGCTGGTCATCCACGGCGACAAGGATTATCGTGTGCCGGTCGGCGAGGCGCTGCGATTGTGGGCGGACCTGACCGGCCGCTCGAAGGTGGCCAGGTTCCTCTACTTTCCGGATGAGAACCACTGGATCCTCAAGCCCGGCGACGCGACGGTCTGGTACGAGACGGTCCTTGCCTTCCTTGCCGAGCACGTCCTGGGTGAGCAGTGGCGGCGCCCGGACCTGCTATGACGGCCGCCCTGCTGGCCCCGGGCCTACCCGACCTGACGCGCCGGATCAGAGCTGGCTCACCCGGACGTAGTCCACCATCAGGTCGACGGGAAACCGCGTCGTGTCCGGAGGTACGCCCGCGTTGCCGCCCACCGCCAGGTTCAGCAGCATGAACATGCCGCCGTTATTGGGGGTCTGCGGCCCGAACACCCAGGCCGGCGGCGGGCAGAAATCGCGGCTGACGCTCAGGTACCGGTGGCCGTCGCGACTGAAGGTCATGCCCTGCGCGGACCAGCGCAACTGGTAGACGTGCCAGTGAGTATCCGACGGCAGGTCCTGATGAGCGCTGTACACCGCGTCCGGGCCCGCGGGGGCGTGCACCGAGGACTGCACCGTCGAGTAGCCGAAATCCTCCAGCACGTCGACCTCGCCGCAGGCTGGCCAGCCCGCGGTCGAGATGTTCTCGCCCATCAGCCAGAAGGCCGGCCACAGGCCGCGCTGTGAATTCACCTTGATCCTGGCCTCGAAATAGCCGCCCAGCTGCCAGAAGCTTCGCTGCGTCTTGATCCGGGCGCTGTGATAGCTGACCGCTGGCGGCGCGCCCTGGCCACCTGGCGTTACCTGCCGCGTGGCCCGGATGATCAGGTGTGACCGGCCATCCTGGAAGACGTTATCGGGGGAGTTTGTGTAGACCTCCAGCTCGTTATTACCCCATCCGCCGTCGCCGAGGTCATATGACCAGGTGGCCGGATCGGGTGGCGAGCCGGCCGGGCCGTCAAACTCGTCCCGAAATGTGTATGCTGTCATCCGGCCGCCATTCCGCGTGCTCTCTCACTTTCGCGCGGATGCTCGTACCAGCTCACCGGTCACCACGATCCGCCATGGTGTGAATGCTAGCGTCACGGGCGTGCACGTGATCAGAGTTATCCGCGCGCGGCTCGGCGCCTGCCTGGGATGTCCGGGAACCGGGTATTCGACCCCGACGTCGGTATACTTAACGACGCGCTCGGATGTGACGACATATTTATAGAGATAGTTACGCGTACGGATATAAATCTTGTCGGGCTTGTGAAGTATCCGCAGATGCAGGAACGGATTCCCCGCCGTCACGTCATGCGCGGCCACCACGAAGTTGCCGGGCCGCCCCGGCAGCCCGGTCCCCGGGACGTGGCCAGGCCCGAGCGCCAGCTGACTGGCGCCCGTCCCCTCCACGATGGCGAACTGCCACGTCCGACCGAAGGCGGGCACCCGGATGAGCGCGAACGGCTGGCTCGTCTCCAGCTGGATCGGGTCGGATCCGGCGGCCCTCGTCCCGCTGCCGCGGTCGCCGGCCGTCAGGTGCGCACGGACCGCCGCCGCGGGCGGGGCCGACCGCCACTGCTGGTGCAGTTGCTGCTGCACCGCCTGCTGCCGGTGGCTGGCCAAGGGATCGGTCACCATGTAGACGGCCCAGCCGGCGGTGAGCAGCAGGCAGGCGAGAAGGGTCCAGGCTAGTGGCCGCACGGCTCGGCGGATCCGCATCACATATCCCGCCTGATCAGCTAGTGTGCCGCTTGGGCAGCATCCGCATGACGGCGAACAACAGGCCGACCACGGTGAAGGCGATCAGGCCGGCGTAGAGATAGCCCAGTCCCCCGGCCAGGTGCGCGGCGAGGCCCGTCGTGGGCAGGGCGGCGCTAGCAATCTTGTGGTACATCAGAATCCGTCCTGCTTTCTGTCGTCGTTAGTCCGTGGCATCCCGGCGTCACCAGGATTTCTGCGTCCGCCAGACGACGCCCCACAGGGCGCGAACATGGACGGCTTGCAGGTACAGGTCGTAACCCCATTCCGCGAGCACGAGCGCGGAGGCAAGGGCTACCTTCCATCCTCGGGAGCGGACGGTCACGTATCGTTCCAGCCCGTAGATCGGGGTGATCGCCAGGAACGCGACGCGGGGGTGGAATCCGATCCATGGCGTCACCATCAAGGTGGCGAGGTAGGCAATCGAGGCGATCGTCCCGAGCGCGGCGACGGCCTGCAGGCTCCAGCCCTTGATCGTGCGCCGGGTAAACCCGAAGCTGAGCAGGTCCTCGAACGCGCCGCGCTTCCACCGCAGGCGCTGCTGGGCAAGTTCCCGCCAGCTCAGCATCACCTCGGTGGACATGGTGGCGTCCTTGGGCGAGACCACCTGGTACCCCAGGTGCGTGAGGGCCAGGGTCATCCAGTTGTCCTCGGTCAGCGTCGCGTAGCTGTAGGCGTAACCGCCGCCGGCGTCGGGCAGGCGGCCGTCCTTGATCCCGGAGACCACATCCCGCAGGGCCGCCACGCGCAGCAGCGTCCCGACCCCCGTGATGCACAGCACCCGGCCCTGCTTGCGGGCCGTGTCGCGGGCATACCGCGCGAACTCGTTACGCTGGAGCGCCCCGCAGAGGCCGCCTCCGGGACGACCGCGAAAGTTGCCGCCCGCCGCCCCGAACCCCGCACCGAGCTTGCGCGCGGTGGCGGCCAGGAATCGCGGATCCATGAAGCTGTCGGCGTCCTGCACGAGAACCGCGTCGTCATCACTCAGTTCTGGCAGTATGCGCTCTAGCGCCGTGTTGAGCGCGCCCGCTTTTTTGTGCTTGTTTCCCTGGGTGGTCAGTACCTCTGCCCCCGCCGCCCGCGCGAGCTCGGGCGTGGCGTCCGTGCAGTTGTCGGCGATCACGATAATGCGGTGAGCCGGCTTTGTCTGGGTGTGCAGAGCCTCGATAGTGTGCTGGATCGATGCCTCCTCGTTGTGGGCTGGGATCAGCGCTACTATTCGCGCCGGCTCTGACTTCCGCGCATCCACCGCAGCTACCATCTCGGTTGTCCACCTCCCGATTCTCTCGTTCACTCGGCATGACACTAGGCAGAATGCTGGGTCGACCCCTCATGCATTTGGGGGTAGCCGGGCTAACCACCGGGGAGGAATTTTCGTCCGGCCTCGGGTCAGGCTCGCCGCGAGTCCGTGACCCGCGGTATGTCAGGCTGACGTCATGACGCGAGCTCAGCTGGACAAGAAGCCCGGCGAGGTCTCGGCGATGTTCGACAAGGTCGCCGAGCGCTATGACCTCCTGAACGATGCGCTGTCGCTGGGCCAGGACCGGTACTGGCGCCGGGTCCTGGCGCGAGCCGTCGGCGCCCGGCCCGGCGAGCTGATCCTGGACCTCGCGGCGGGTACCGGGACCTCGTCCCGCACGTTTACCGGCGCGGGCGCGCGCTGTGTCGCCTGCGACTTCTCGCTGGGCATGCTGAAAGTAGGCGCCCGCGACCCGGCGCCGGCGGTGCGCTTCGTGGCGGGCGATGCGCTCGACCTGCCGTTCGCCGACGCCGCCTTCGACGCAGTGACGATCTCGTTCGGCCTGCGCAACGTGGCCGGCCCCGATGCCGCGCTGGCCCAGTTGCTGCGCGTCACGAGGCCCGGCGGCCGGCTGGTGGTCTGCGAGTTCAGCCATCTGCGGCCCCGCGCGCTGGACGCGCTCTACGAGCAGTACCTGGCTAGGGCGCTGCCGGCGGTCGCCCGCCGGCTGTCGGGGAACGCGGAAGCCTACGACTACCTCGCCGAGTCGATCAGGGACTGGCCTGGTCAGCAGGAGTTGGCCGACCGGATCGGCGCGGCGGGCTGGGGCGGGGTGCGGTGGCTCAACCTGTCGTTCGGAGTCGTCGCGCTGCATCTGGCGCGGCGGCCGGCCTAGCCGCCAGGGGGGTACGCGGGGGGTACGCGGGGTGTGCGCGGGGTGCGGCGAAACACCGGTCGCGGCAACGGACTAGACTGCAGTGCGAGAGTCCTTGTGAAGCTGTTCACAAGACATCGAAGTTTGCAGCGCAGCCTCAGGACGGGTCGTGACCGAGCAAGATCTCCCCGTCGGCACGCCGGATCAGCCGCCGCCTGGCGGCAGCGGTTCCGCACTTCGCCCGCAGCGTCGGCGTGCCGAGACGGCCGACGTAGCCGACGTCATCATCGTCGGGGCAGGCCCAGCCGGGTCGGCGGCGGCCTATTACCTCGCGACGGCCGGGCTGGATGTGCTGGTCCTGGAGAAGAGCCGATTCCCGCGCGAGAAGGTCTGCGGCGACGGACTGACCCCGCGGGCGGTCAAGGCCCTCACCGGCATGGGCGTGCCGATCGCCGAGAGCGACGGCTGGCTGCGGAACAAGGGCCTGCGGATCATCGGCGGCGGCGGCCGGATCGAGGTGCCCTGGCCCGACCTGTCGAGCTATCCCGGCTTCGGACTAGTGCGCTCCAGGCTCGACTTCGATCAGATCCTGGCCGGGCACGCCGAGAAGGCTGGCGCCAGGGTCATCCAGGGCATGAACGTGACCGGCCCGGTGCTCGATGACCGCACCGGACGCATCACGGGCGTGCTGGCTCAGCCGTCCGAGAGGGCCGGCCGGCTGGTCCGAACGGACGGCTCCGCCGGGGGTCCTGGGGGGTCGTCCCCCCAGGAAGACACCGTGTTCCGCGGCCGGCTCGTCGTCGCCGCGGACGGCAACTCCTCCCGGCTGTCGGTGTCGATGGGCCTGCGCAAGCGCGACGACCGGCCGATCGGTGTCGCGGTGCGGACCTACTACACCAGCCCTCGGCACCGCGATGAGTGGCTCGAGGCCTGGCTGGACCTGTGGGACGGTGACTCGCTCCTGCCGGGTTACGGCTGGATTTTCGGCATGGGCGATGGCACGAGCAACGTCGGACTCGGCCTGCTCAATACGTCGGCGGCGTTCCAGAACATCGACTACCGCGCGCTGCTGCGCCGCTGGCTGGCGGCCATGCCGGCCGAGTGGGGCTTTACCGAGGAGAACCGCACGCAGCCGATCCGCGGCGCGGCGCTGCCGATGGGCTTCAACCGCACTCCGCACTACACCCGGGGCCTGCTGCTGGCCGGGGATTCGGGCGGCATGATTAACCCGATGAACGGCGAGGGCATCGGCTATGCGCTGGAGTCCGGAGAGATAGCCGCGCGGGTCATTACCCAGGCGCTGGCCAGGCCGACCGCGCTCAGCGCCGAGCGCGTCCTGCAGGGTTATCCGAGGATTCTCAAGGACAGCTACGGTGGCTACTACACGCTCGGCCGGGTCTTCGTCGAACTGATCGGCAAGCCGTCGTTCATGCAGTTCGCGACCAGGCACGGCGTCAAGCGCCCGGCGGTGATGCGCCTCACCATGAAGCTGCTCGGTAATCTCACCGAGACCCGCGGTGGCGATGCGACCGATCGGCTGATTAACGCGGTGTCTAAGATGACGCCGGCGGCATAGCCGGTCGATATGGACGTCCCTATGAACACCCAGATGAACACCCAGGGCAAGGTGCCCCGGCAGACAGGCAAGGGGGTGTACGGACGATGGGTCACTATGTGCCGATTCTGATCCTGGGCGCGCTGGCCGCCTTCTTTGCTGTCTTCTCACTGACCATGGGTGCCCTGTCGGGGCCCAAGCGGTGGAACCGGGCGAAGCTCGAGGCATACGAGTGCGGAATCGAGCCGACCCGGCAGCCCGCCGGCATTCGGTTCCCGGTGAAGTACTACCTGACGGCGATGCTGTTCATCGTCTTTGATATCGAGATCATCTTCCTGTACCCCTGGGCGGTCTTCTTCGACCGGCTCGGGGTGTTCGGGCTAGTGGAGATGTTCACCTTTATAGCCACAGTGCTCGTCGCCTACGTCTACGTATGGCGCCGCGGCGGCCTGGAGTGGGACTAGTCATGGGATTGGAAGAGAAGCTTCCGGGCGGCGTACTGCTGAGTTCGGTCGAGAAGCTGGCCGGCTACGCGCGCAAGAGCTCGGTATGGCCGGCCACCTTCGGGCTCGCCTGCTGCGCCATGGAACTGATATCGACCGGTGGCCCGCGGCACGACCTGGGCAGGTTCGGAATGGAGCGGGCCTCCAACACCCCGCGGCAGGCCGACCTGATGATCGTGGCGGGCCGGGTCAGCCAGAAGATGGCGCCGGTGCTGCGGCAGATCTACGACCAGATGGCCGACCCCAAGTGGGTGATCTCGATGGGCGTCTGCGCGTCCAGCGGCGGCATGTTCAACAACTACGCCATTGTGCAGGGCGTCGATCACATCGTGCCGGTCGATATCTACCTGCCGGGCTGCCCGCCGCGGCCCGAGATGCTCCTGGACGCGATCCTCAAGCTGCACGACAAGATCCAGAACATGAAGCTCGGGGTTAACCGGGAGCGCCAGGTCGCCGAACTGGAGCAGGCGCGACTGCGGCGGCTGCCGCTGCTGGCCGGCGTACCCGGGGCTCACCAGCAGGAGCCGGGAGCGGACCAGTGACGGCGGGCAGCGATGACGCGGCGGCCGGCCAGGGCGGCGCGGCCGAGCCGGACCCGGCGGCGCTAGCGGGCCGGGAACGGCTCGCCGAGCAGGTCAAGCGGACCGGGATGTTCGGCACGCAGACCACCGGCGACACCTCCGGTTACGGTGGCCTCAGGGTCAGGCGAGCGCCGCCACTGCCATCCCAGCGACCATACGGGTCGTACTTCGACGAGATCGCCGATGCGCTGGACGGCTCGCTAGAGGAATCGGGGACCAGCTTCGGTGACGCGGTCGAGCGGGTCGCCGTGGAGTATGGCGAGCTCACCTTCCACGTCCGGCGTGAGCGGCTGCCCGAGGTCGCGGCCAAGCTGCGTGACCAGCCCGCGCTCGCCTTCGAGCTGTGCCTGGGCGTGTCCGGCGTGCATTATCCCGCGGACGCCGGCCGGGAACTGCACGCCGTCTACCACCTGGTGTCGCTGCGGCACAACCGCCGGGTGCGGCTGGAAGTGTCGATGCCTGATGCCGATCCGCACGTCCCGTCGCTGCTGGAGGTCTACCCGACCTGCGACTGGCACGAGCGGGAGACCTGGGACTTCTTCGGCATCATCTTCGATGGTCACCCGGCTCTGACCAGGATCGAGATGCCGGACGACTGGAAGGGACACCCGCAGCGGAAGGACTATCCGCTGGGCGGTATCCCGGTCGAGTATCGCGGTGCGACCATTCCGCCACCGGACGAGCGGAGGGAATACGAATGACCGCTCAGACTGACCAAGAGACCGAGGGCCGTGTCTACACCGTCGGCGGCCAGGACTGGGACGAGGTTGTCGCCGCGGCGGCAGCCGGGGACGGCCCGGACGAGCGCCTGGTCGTCAACATGGGTCCGCAGCACCCCTCGACGCACGGGGTACTGCGGCTGATCCTCACGCTGGACGGCGAGACGGTGACCGAGCTGCGGCCCGTCATCGGATACCTGCATACCGGCATCGAGAAGAACATGGAGTTCCGCACCTGGACGCAGGGCACGACGTTCTGCACCCGGATGGACTACCTCTCCCCGCTGTTCAACGAGACGGTCTACTGTCTCGCCGTGGAGAAGCTGCTCGGCATCGAGGATCAGATCCCCGAGCGCGCCACCATCATCAGGGTCCTGATGATGGAGCTGAACCGGATCTCCTCGCACATGATGGCGATCGCCACCTTCGGCCTGGAGCTGGGCGCCACCACCGTCCTGCTCTACGGGCTCCGGGAGCGGGAGAACACGCTCGACCTGTTCGAGCTCATCACCGGCCTGCGCATGAACCACGCCTACGTCCGGCCGGGCGGCGTCTCGCAGGACCTGCCGTCGGGCGCGCTCGACCGGCTCGGCGAGTACCTGGACGTCATGCCCGAGCGGCTCGGCGAGATCCGGGCGCTGCTGGACGCTAGCCCGATCTACCTGGCTCGCACCCGGAACATCGCGCACCTCGACACCACCGGCTGCATGGCGCTGGGCGTCACCGGGCCGATCCTGCGGGCCACCGGCCTGCCGTGGGACCTGCGCAAGAGCCAGCCGTACTGCGGATACGAGACGTACGAGTTCGACGTACCGACCCGGGACAGCTGCGACGTCTATGGCCGTTACCGCGTCCGGATGGACGAGATGGACCAGTCGCTGCGGATCATCGAGCAGTGCGTGGACCGGCTGTCGGGCTCCCGCCCCGCAGATGACCCGGTGATGATCGGCAACGCTAAGATCGGCTGGCCCGCCAAGCTGGCCCTTGGCCCGGACGGGCTGGGCAACTCGCCCGATCACATCGCGCACATCATGAGCCAGTCCATGGAGGCTCTCATCCACCACTTCAAGCTGGTCACCGAGGGCTTCCGGGTGCCGGCCGGCCAGGTGTACATGGCCGTCGAGTCACCTCGCGGCGAGCTCGGCTGTCACGCGGTCAGCGACGGCGGCACCCGGCCCTACCGCGCCCATTTCCGCGACCCGTCGTTCACCAACCTGCAGGCGCTCGCCGTGATGTGCGAGGGCGGCATGGTCGCCGACGTGATCGCCGCCGTGGCCAGCATCGATCCCGTGATGGGAGGCGTCGACAGGTAATGGCGCTGACGCAGGAGGCGCGCGCCCGGCTGGAGCCGGACGCCGCGCAGATCATCGCCCGCTACCCGCGTTCGCGGTCGGCGCTGCTGCCGCTGCTGCACCTGGTGCAGTCGGAGGAGGGCTACGTCTCGCCCGACGGCATCGAGTTCTGCGCCGAGCAACTCGGGCTCACCGAGGCGGAGGTCACGGCGGTGACCTCGTTCTACACGATGTACAAGCGCCGCCCGGTCGGCGAGTACCACGTCGGCGTCTGCACCAACGCGCTGTGCGCGGTGATGGGCGGCGACGCCATCTTCGCCGACCTGCAGGAGCACCTGGGCATCGGCAACGACGAGACGACCGACGACGGCAAGGTCTCGCTGGAGCACCTGGAGTGCAACGCGGCCTGTGACTACGCGCCGGTCGTCATGGTCAACTGGGAGTTCTTCGACAACATGACCCCGCCCGCCGCCAGGGACGTGGTCGACGGCCTGCGGGCCGGCGGCGACATCGCGCCCACCCGCGGCGCGCCGCGCCTGTGCACCTGGAAGCAGGCATCCCGGATCCTGGCCGGCTTCCCGGACGGCCAGGCCGCCGAGGGACACACCGCCGGTGCCGCGAGCCTGGCCGGCCTGCGGATTGCCAAGGAGCAGGGCTGGACTCCCGATACTCGTGATTCGGCAGCTGGCGATTCCAGAGCAGACGACTCGATAGCGGGGAGCACGAAGTGACCTCGGTACTGACGCCCGAGCTGACCGCGCACTGGGACGAAGCTGATTCCTTCACGCTAGCGGCCTACGAGCGCGACGGCGGTTACCAGGCGCTGCCCAAGGCCCTGGCCATGGAGCCCGACCAGGTCATCCAGCAGATGAAGGACTCCGTGCTGCGCGGCCGCGGCGGCGCGGGCTTCCCCACCGGGCTGAAGTGGGGCTTCATCCCGCAGGGCGACGGCAAGCCGCATTACCTGGTGGTCAACGCCGACGAGTCGGAGCCGGGCGCCTGCAAGGACATGCCGACCTTGCTGGCTAACCCGCAGGCGCTGATCGAGGGCATCATCATCACCTCGTACGCGATCCGCGCGGAGCGGGCCTTCATTTACGTGCGCGGCGAGGTCCTCCATGTGATCAGGCGGCTGCACCACGCGGTGCAGGAGGCCTACGACGCCGGCTACCTGGGCACAGATATCCAGGGATCGGGACTTAACCTCGAGGTCATCGTGCACGCCGGCGCCGGCGCCTACATCTGCGGCGAGGAGACGGCGATGCTCGACTCGCTGGAGGGATATCGCGGTCAGCCCCGACTGAAGCCGCCGTTTCCCGCGGTGGCCGGCCTGTACGCCTGCCCGACCGTCGTCAACAACGTCGAGTCGATCTCCAGCGTGCCCTACATCCTGAAGCACGGGGCCGCTGAGTTCGCCGGATTCGGCACGGAGAAGTCGAAGGGCTTCGGGATCTTCTCGCTGTCGGGTCACGTCACGACGCCCGGCCAGTACGAGGCACCGCTCGGCACCACCCTGCGCGAGCTGCTGGAACTGGCCGGCGGGATCCGCGCCGGGCACCGGCTGAAGTTCTGGACGCCGGGCGGATCGTCCACGCCGCTGTTCACCGACGAGCAGCTAGACGTCCCGCTGGACTACGAGTCGGTGGCCAAGGCCGGGTCGATGCTCGGCACCCGGTCGATCCAGCTCTTCGACGAGACCACCTGCGTGGTCCGGGTCGCGCTGCGGTGGATCCAGTTCTACCAGCACGAGTCCTGCGGCAAGTGCACACCGTGCCGGGAGGGCAGCTTCTGGGTCGTCCAGCTGCTGGACCAGCTGGAGCGCGGCCAGGGCAGCGAGTCCGACCTGGACAAGCTGCTGGATATCTGCGACAACATCACCGGCCGGGCGTTCTGCGCCCTGGGCGACTCGATCCAGGCGCCGGTCGGGTCGTCGATCAAGTACTTCCGGGACGAGTACATCGAGCACCTGAGGCGGGGCGGCTGTCCGTTCGACCCCGCCGCTTCGACGCTGTTCACCATGGAGTCCGCCCGATGACAGTATCGCCAACCACGGGACCTTCGACGGGTCCGGCCGACGGCGTGACCGTCACCATCGACGGGTTCGAGATCACCGTCCCCAAGGGGACGCTGGTCATCCGTGCTGCCGAGCAGCTCGGAATCCAGATCCCCCGGTTCTGCGATCACCCGCTGCTCGATCCGGTCGGCGCCTGCCGGCAGTGCCTGGTGTATATCGAGGGCCAGCCCAAGCCGCCGGCCTCCTGCACCACCACTTGCACCGAGGGCATGGTGGTGCACACCCAGCTGACCTCGCCGGTGGCCGAGAAGGCACAGCGCGGAATGATGGAGCTGCTGCTTATCAACCATCCGCTGGACTGCCCGATGTGCGACAAGGGCGGCGAGTGCCCACTGCAGAACCAGGCCATGTCCACCGGTCAGGGCGAGACCAGGTTCACCGGCACCAAGCGGACCTTCCCGAAGCCGATCGCGCTCTCATCCCAGGTGCTGCTCGACCGTGAGCGGTGCATCCAGTGCGCCCGCTGCACCAGGTTCGCCGACCAGGTCCCCGGCGATCCGCTGATCGAGTTGCTCGACCGTGGCCCGCAGGAGCAGGTGGGAGTCGCCGAGGGCGTCCCGTTCGACTCCTACTACTCCGGTAACACCGTGCAGATCTGCCCGGTCGGCGCCCTCACCGGTGCCTCGTACCGATTCCGCGCCCGGCCCTTCGACCTGGTGTCCACGCCGTCGGTCTGCGAGCACTGCGCGTCCGGTTGCCGGCAACGCACCGACCATCGCCGCGGCGCGGTGACCAGGCGGCTGGCCGGCAATGATCCCGAGGTCAACGAGGAGTGGAACTGCGATAAGGGCCGGTGGGCCTTTACCTATGCGACACAGCCGGATCGCCTCGCGGTGCCGCTGGTCCGGGACTCGGCCGGCTTGCTCGTGCCGGCTTCGTGGCCGGAGGCCATCTCTATCGCGGCCCGGGGGCTCGCCGCCGCGCGGGGCAGCGTCGGCGTGCTGACCGGCGGCCGCCTGACGCTCGAGGACGCCTATGCGTACTCGAAGTTCGCCAGGGTCGCGCTCGCCAGCAACGACATCGACATGCGCGCCCGCGGGCACTCGGCGGAGGAGACGCGGTTCCTCACGGAGCAGGTCGCGGGCCGGGGGGGCGTCAGCTACCGCAGCCTGCAGCAGGCGCCCGCGGTGTTGCTGGCGGGCTTCGAGCCCGAGGACGAGTCCCCGATCGTATTCCTCCGGCTGCGCAAGGCGGTCCGGGCCGGCACCCTGACTGTGTACTCACTGGCCGCGCTGGCCAGCCACGGCCTGGAGAAGCTGTCCGGCATCTTGCTGCCAACGGTCCCCGGCGAGGAGGCAGCGGCGCTAACTCTGCTAGCCCGGGGGGGCGACCCCCCGGAACCCCCCGCCCGGACCACGCGGGCCTTCGCGTCTGACCCCGTGGCAGAAGCGGCTAGCACCGCGTTGCGGCAGCCGGGGGCCGTCATCCTGGCGGGCGAGCGGCTGGCAGAGGTTCCGGGCGCCCTGTCGGCCCTCGTCCGGCTCGTCGGCCAGACCGGGGCGAGCCTGGCGTGGATCCCGCGCCGCGCCGGGGAGCGCGGCGCGATCGAGGCCGGCGCGCTGCCGACCCTGCTGCCCGGCGGCCGCAGCGTTACCGACGAGTCGGCGAGCGCCGAGGTCGCGCTGGCCTGGGGCGTCGGCTCGCTGCCCGCCGAGCCGGGCCGCGACACCGGGCGCATCCTGGCCGACACGGCCAGCGGGCAACTGTCGGCGCTGCTCGTCGCCGGAGTGGACCCGGCCGACCTGCCCGATCCGGCGGCGGCGCTCGCGGCGCTGGCGGCGGCGAGCTTCGTGGTCAGCCTGGAACTGCGGGTCAGCTCGGTCACCGACCGCGCCGACGTCGTGTTCCCGGTGGCCGCCGTGGCCGAGAAGTCGGGCACGTTCGTGAACTGGGAGGGCCGGCCGGGTACCTTCGGCCCGGCGCTGTCGGTTCCGGCGGTCCGGTCAGACCTGCAGGTACTCGCGGCGCTGGCCGACGAGATGGACGTGCACCTGGGCCTGCCCGATGCCGCGGCCGCGCGGCGGGAGCTGAGCGCGCTCGGCCGTTCCCCGGCCGTGCCGACCGCGACGGCCGGCTTGCCGGCCCGAGCGGGCGGCATCGCGGGGGGTCCGGGGGGTCGCCCCCCCGGGTCAGCACAGGGCGGCATCGCGGGGGTTCCAGGGGGTCGTCCCCCTGGGTCAGCACAGTCAGCACTAGGGGCGGGTCAGGCCGTCCTGGCCACCTGGCATAATCTGCTCGACGGTGGCCGCATGCAAGACGGCGAGCCGAACCTGGCGGGCACGGCGCGGGCAGCGGTCGCGAGGATGTCCGCGGCGACCGCGGCGGAGGCCGGGACGACGGCCGACGGCAAGGTGATCGTGGCCACCGAGCGCGGCGCCGTTACCCTCCCCGTGGAGATCGCTGACATGCCAGACCGGGTCGTGTGGCTGCCGGCCAACTCGACGGGCGGCGGACTGCGGCGCGAGCTCGGCGCCGGTCACGGCACCCTAGTCACGTTGAGGAGCGCGGAATGAAGGACCTGGCCGCGTCTGCCGCCACGGATCCCACGCTGGCCAGTTTCGGACATGACCCGTGGTGGCTGGTGCTGCTCAAGGTCATCGTTATCTTCGCGTTCCTCGTCGTCGTCACGCTGATCACGATCTGGGCGGAGCGGCGCGTCGTCGGCCGGATGCAGCAGCGTCCCGGGCCCAACCGGGCCGGGAAGTTCGGGCTGCTGCAGTCCCTGATGGACGGCATCAAGCTGGCGCTCAAAGAGGACATCGTCCCGCGCGGCGTCGACCGGCTGCTGTTCGTCATGGCGCCGGCGGTGTCGACCATCCCCGCGTTCATCAGCCTCGCGATCATTCCCTTCGGCCCGATCGTGTCGATCTTCGGCGTGCGCACGCCGCTGCAGCTGACTGACCTTCCGGTGGCCGTCCTGCTGGTGCTCGCGATGAGCTCCATGGGCGTGTACGGGATCGTGCTGGCCGGGTGGTCATCGGCCGCGCCCTACTCGCTGCTGGGCGGCCTGCGGTCGTCGGCCCAGGTGATCAGCTACGAGATCGCGATGGGCCTGTCGTTCGTCCCGGTCTTCCTGTACGCGGGCTCGCTGTCCACGACGGCGATCGTCGGCGCCCAGGCCAGCGGCGCCCAGTTCAAGGTCGGCGGCGCCATCCTGCACTACCCCTCGTGGTTCGCCATCCTGCTGCTGCCGTCGTTCGTGATCTACATCATCACCATGGTCGGCGAGACCAACCGGCTCCCGTTCGACCTGCCCGAAGGTGAGGGCGAGCTGGTCGGCGGCTTCCACACCGAGTACTCCTCGCTCAAGTTCGCGCTCTTCTACCTGGCCGAGTACATCAACATGGTCACGGTCTCGGCACTGGCGACCACGCTGTTCCTCGGGGGCTGGCGCGCTCCGTGGCCGATCACGGTGTGGTCGGGTGCCAACAGCGGCTGGTGGCCCCTGCTGTGGTTCCTCGGCAAGATGGTCGCCTTCATCTTCTTCTTCTTCTGGCTGCGCGGTTCGCTGCCCCGGATCCGCTACGACCAGCTCATGGCGCTCGGCTGGAAGGTCCTCATCCCGACTGCGCTGGCCTGGACCATGATCATCGCTACGATGCGGGTCTGGCGGCGCCAGGGCGGCAGCACCGGCGTCTATATCGTCGCCGCCCTGATCGTGGCCGGCCTGCTGCTGCTCTGGGTCGGCTGGGAAGCCTCCGCGCAGAAGGCGCTGCGGCTCGCCGAGGCACAAGAGGAGAGCGAAGCGCAGGACGTAGCCGAACACGGCCCGGCGTTCCCGACTCCGCCGATGGATCTGCCCCACTATCACGGCATCGGCCTGGATGCGCCGGGCGTGACCGGCAGTGCCCCAGACCCCGCTGCGACGAAGGAGGTCACAGGTGCCTGACTTCCTGAATAGCGTCAAGGGGTTCGGCGTCACCTTCCGGACCATGTTCCACAAGGTCGATACGGTGGAGTATCCGGAGGTGCTGAGGCCCACGGCCCCCAGGTTCCACGGTCGGCATCAGCTCAACCGGTGGCCCGACGGGCTGGAGAAGTGCATCGGCTGCGAGCTGTGCGCCTGGGCCTGCCCGGCGGACGCGATCTACGTGGAGGGC
>Ga0209839_10000008_pt1 | contig 75165 bp, 68 predicted proteins | sample OrgsoiDNA2013050_FD_185800 | JGI IMG/M metagenome (GOLD analysis project Ga0209839, IMG submission 185800) | Permafrost soil microbial communities from the Arctic, to analyse light accelerated degradation of dissolved organic matter (DOM) -... | ecosystem: Environmental > Terrestrial > Soil >... | reverse complement strand
TGTCGGCAGATGCAAGCAATCTTTCTTTCACTGCACTTACCCGGTATTCGTTGATAAATTCATTGAATGTCTTATGCATCTGCTGATTCAGGACGGCCGAAATGGATTTAGAAGGTATTCCGGTATGTTTGGTCAATACCGAAAGGTTTAGCTCCGGATCGAGATACAGTTTTTCTTCTATCATAGCTTTCTTCAGCCGGAGGATCATTTCATCGCCCAGATGAACAGGGATTGAAGATGTCCTTATTTTTAGATTTTCCGCCTTTCTCTGGCTTGCAGACGCCATCCATCCTTTTATTCCCAGCCAGTAAATCAGTATGGCCAATGGAATATAAACAGGATACCATCCAACGAGATCCATCAATCGTCCGGTATACTTAGGAAGAACATATGGAATGAGATAAACCAGCCAGATCACCTGAAAAACGGCGAATATGCTAACGAACTGCTGCATCCAGGGAAGCGTGTTGGATCTGTCTCTCAGGCTTTCCCCATTTTTTTTAAGAGATAACAGGTAACGGCGTGAAATCCATAAATAGATACTGATCGATAACCAGCGTGGAATATCTGAATAAACATTGTATTGATCAATAAAATATCCCCAGGGAACATCATTTTTTGGAAACCATTTCAGAGCCAGGCCGCTTAAATATATAATGGCCGTAAGTTTTGGAACCAGGTCTATGATGACGGGAATAAAATGAATAAGATTTTCCCTTTTAAAGACGAAGCCGGGATCACTGAATGAACGGATATAAAAATAAATCAGGGGCCCTATGGGCATGACAACGACCATTGGAACAATATTCCAAAGTATTATGAGAATTTGAGAATGGTTGAACCAATCCGTATCGGTTATGTACAAATTCAGGCTCGCCAAAGACATCAAAAAGATCAGAATGGCTAATATGCGATTGCTTTGCCTGGAAGTCTTTGAGTAAAACAGCAGTCCACTGAGGATGAACCCCTGCAGCGCACCCAGCAGGATCAGTGTTCTTAAAAAACTAAAAAAAAGATGCATGAGGAGCAGGGTGGTTTTGAAATGTCAAAATACCGGACCTATATTCCCGATTGATACCTAAAAGTAAGATTTATTGAATGAAGACTTCGCCGGCTTCCCTGGATGATATTGAATCCGCTGGCTATTTTTTGTCCGCCACAAACTGGCCGTTTTGCACGTCCTTTAAGAAACCAATCAGGTTCCTGAAATAATTTTGCTGGTCGTCATACATGCTCATATGACTTCCGTTCGGACATAAATAGGTCCTGCTGTTTGGCAGCAGCTGCCCTTCCCTTTTCATTTCCTCCGGATTCATTTCGTCATGCATACCACCAATGACCAGGACCGGTACTTTAATGTCCGGCAGTCTGTCCCACATTTCCCAGTTCTTAAAGTTTCCCGTTAAATGAAATTCATCCACACCCTGCATTTGTATATAGATGGCTGGATTTTCTTTTTTAAATGCGCGCATGAGTGGCTCCGGCCAGCTTTCCAATGGGATTTGGCAAATTGTATGGGTATATAATTTTGTCATTAGTAAATTCTGATATTCCGGAGAGTTATATAACTTAAGTTTATCCAGCGAATCGTATTCATCAATATCCTTTGCATTTAAGAATTCTTTTTTTAATTTTTCCGCATAGGGTAAATAACTTTTTATGCCGGCAGTCATATTGGATAAAACAGCTGCCTTCACATGAATTTGATATTTAGACAAATATTCCATGGCCAGCATACTGCCCCAGGAATGACCCAGCAGATAAAAACTGTCGAGCCCGAGTCCCTTCCGCACCTGTTCCACCTCTTCCACATATCGCGGGATATTCCAAAGGGATGTATCTCTCGGCGCATCCGAGTTGCCGCATCCCAGCTGATCGTAGTAATAAAATTCGATTCCTTCCTTCGGTAAAAAGTCCTCAAAACATTCAAAGTAGTCATGAGAAAAACCGGGGCCGCCGTGCAGTAACAAAAGTTTTATTTTTCCATCTCCGACTTTTTTTGTCCATACCTGATACTTTCCATCCACCAGGATCATTTTGGCGCCGCCGGTTTTTACTTCGTAAGATCCGTCCGGGTTGTTTGAGGTTTCGGCTGCAGGGGATGTTTTTGAAGGTTGATTACATGCACAGACCATTGTTGCCAGTATGACTGCTGCAATTGATTTTCTAATGCCTGTTATGCTCATGATTATCGTTAAAGGTTTTGGGCCCTTAAGATATGAAAGAAGCAAAACTTTAGAAAATTAAGAAACCCTTATCTCCGGTTCAATCAATCCCAAACGCAAATATTGTGTAGGTCATGCTCCGGGCGCCTTCCATTTTCACCATCATCATATTCATAAAGCCATATTCGCCGGGCGCGAGTCTGGATGCAGATGTTATCGTGAAGTTATCCTTGTCTGATTTTTGAATATTGAAGTTGATCTCATTGCCGTTTGTAGCTTTCCCTCGGCTGGAGGAACCACCCAGGTTCATGATCGCTTCCCTTTTCCCCTTCTTTGAATCGAATTTGTATAGTTTGATCATCATGGATGGATCCATCATCGACATTCCCATTTTTATGGTAAAGCGAATCGAATCCCCGGCTTTGATCCGGAGCGTTGATTTGTCGCCCTCCAATAAAATGGCTCCCTTTGATTCTACCCGGCCCGTGGTCATTTCAAGTTCGGTCAGTGAATCGGGGCGGAAATAATAAATATGGTTCAGATATACCGGGCCGAAAGCGGAGGGATTGTTCGATTGCCCGTCCGCGTGGCATACAAAAAACAAGAGGATAAGGTTAATGATTAATGGCCTCATACAGATGATTTAGAGATCAGAGTCTGTAAGCGGATGTAAACTATGATAACAATAAATGCAAATCAATAGAACAAAAGTTAGGTAGATCAAACCCGGAATCCAAGGGGTACACAACAGGTGTCCTCCTTACGAAAATGAACAAAATCCGGTTACCTGATAAAAGTTTAGATTTATTGAAACATTATTCCAAATCACCGGTCTGATCAAATACGTGAACCATACCATTGGAACTCATCCGGCGGATAAAGAACTGATTAACCGGATCTTGCGCGGGGATAACCTGGCTTTTGGGACAATTATAAAAAATACCGAGAGACTGGTCGCGCAAATCGTTTTTAAAATGATACCTGTCGCGGAAGACCGGAAAGACCTGGCGCAGGATATCTACCTGAAGGTATTTCATAACCTGCCTGGGTTTAAATTCCAGGCCAAACTGTCAACCTGGATAGCTCAGATTGCTTTTAATACATGTCTGTCCTGGATAGAAAAGAAGAAAAAGCTGCTGCCCGGCATCCTGCACGAAGAAGAAATGCACCCATCAGCCAATAATTCATCGCGCAGCATCCGGATGTCGGCTGAATCAGGTTTCCACGGACTACCGAATGGCAGCGAATTCGAAGCCAGGCTTTTCCAAAAAGAACTTTCGGGCATTCTTCAAAAGGAAATAGAAAACCTGCCAGCGACATACCAGACACTGATTATTCTGTTCCACCAGGAATCCATGAGTTATGAAGAACTATCACAAATCACCCGGTTGCCGGAAGGCACGGTAAAAAGTTCCCTGTTCCGGGCTCGGAAAATGCTGAAAGAAAATTTATTATCAAAATATCAAAAGGAGGCTTTATGAATACCCACCATCCTTCAGAAAAAGAAATACAAGAATATGCACTGGATAAATCAGGAACACCGGAAAACAGCAACCATATTGAATCCTGCGCACGCTGCAGCGCAGAAGTAAAAACATATCTTTTTTTATTTTCTGAAATAAAACAATCCCCTCAACCGTCGTTCGATTTTGACCTGTCGGCCGCAATCATGCCGTTACTCCCTCAAACCCCGCCCCGTTTATCAGCAGACCGTTTTGTCGCTGGTTTTCTGGTTCTTTTCATCACTTTTTTCGTTGGCATCCCGGTATTTCTTTTTCATCATTATATACTGAATATATTTAGTTCCATTCCACCATTTTTCATCTATTCCATTATCGCCTGCGCATCTCTGTTCGTACTGGCTAAAACTTTGGACATGCATAAAAAATATCAAAAACAGATGCGTCTTTTAAATTTTAATTGAGTTTTTGGAACCATTTACCCGTTCAGCAGTCATATTGTTCAGCATTCATCTAAATAACAAAAATGAAAAAAATTCTAACCACCACAACAATTCTTTGTCTTGCTTTTGCCGCACAGGCACAGGATAATTTCGACCCTTTCAAAGACAGGCAATTGTATTTCGATACATTGAATATCTGCGCTGTGCTGGCGGTGATCTACCTGATATCTTCCTTTATCCTGCAGATTGTTAAACAATCTATTTCCTTTCGTTTAAAAAACAGGATGCTCGACAAGGGCACAGAGGAAAACATCATCCGCGAAATCTTGCAACCCGATAAAAAAGACAATAAGAATTATATCCTGCAATGGTTTTTCATCTTGGCCGGCACAGGTGCCGGATTCATACTTGTAAATCTCATCCGGCCATTTGGTTTGCATTCCCTGGCCATCCTGGCATTAAGTATTGCGGCAGGTTTCGGTGCTTACTATTATTTTAACAGGCAAACTGAAAAAATATAAAATTCATTACATGAAACTGATTTTTTTTCTGATTGCTCTTTGCCTCCTAAGCATTCGCATTTATTTTTCCTGGTTCGACAAAGGCTGGGGAAACAGGGGCGAAAGCACGAGTAATATGGTCATCAAAGGAGATCATTTTTATGAAGAGATAAAATACCGGGGCAAATTCCAACTCACCGATGATGAAACCGGTTTCAAGACCATTTCTCCCGGAGGTTATTTTAAATTCATTAAAAATGAAAAAAGTGTACAGGCGGAAAGCAACCTGAAAGGAGAAATCGATTACAGGATTTCCGATGGGAAAGACTACCTGGCAACGGATGAACAAGGTAAAAAGCTGATTGCTGAAGCCGTAAAAGAAATGATTTACCAGGGTTTCGATGCCAATGCCCGAATGGAACGCCTTTATCAGAAAGGTGGTAGACAAGCTTTGATAAGTGAAATTGACAGTATGAGGATTAGCCCTTTAAAGGTCCTCTATCTGAACCGTCTGTTTACCATTGATTCACTTTCCCCGGCGGATATGGCGCTTATCACGAAAAAAATCGAATCCCTCGGATCTGATCTGGACGAAGCACAGTTTCTGAATAAAATTTCATACGCCCAGATGAAAAATCCTTTAACAGCCAATGCTTATTTTGAGATCGCGAATAGCCTGAATTCGGATTTGGATAAGAGCGGGGCCCTTCAACATATCATAGACCAGGATTCCGTTACTGAAGAAAATACCAATAAAATTTTGAACTCGTCCCGGGGCATGGGCTCTGATTTGGAAAAAGCAAACCTGTATAATAAAATGATCGATAAAAGACTGATTACCGGCCCTCGTTTTGACAGCCTGCTCGATTTGATCTCCCATATGGGTTCCGATATGGACAAAGCAAACCTGTACAACAAAATGATCGATAAGGGGCTGATCACCGGCGCTCACTTTGACAGCCTGCTCGACCCGATTTCACAAATGGGATCCGATTTGGATAAAGTAAATCTGTACATAAAACTCACAGACGAAAAAAACCTTTCCGAGGCCCAATGGATGCGGCTAACCGATAAAACAGCCGGGCTGGGTTCTGACATGGACAAAGCCAATTTATTGATAGCTATCGCGCAGAGAATGCCGAAGACTGAAATTTGTAAAGTGAGCTATATGAAAGCTGCCAAAACTTTAGGAAACGATTCAGATTATGGCAGAGCCGTGCGGGCAGTGGAATAACTAAATCCCCGTAAAATTACCCTCTGGCAAACCTCATCCCGCCGGGCTGACTTACGAGAATACAGCAGCCTCATTCCACCCATTTTGCCGGGAATTCAAATATATTTGAATACAGGGTCCGCATAAAAAATGGGCATTCTGGTTACAAAATCACTTTTACCTATTACTTATTCTTGTCACTGCGATGGAAATGAAGGTGGAATTCACTGATTTCAGTTTGATTCAGGCTTTGCGTTCGGACGCAAATCCCGATGAGGCGATCCGGTATTTGTACCGGACGCAGTTCAGGATGACGGCAGCCTATATTAAACAGAACAGCGGAACGGAAGAAGATGCTGAAGACATATTCCAGGAAGTTGTGCTGGTTTTCATTGAGATTTTGAAGAAAGATAAATTCCGGGGCGAAAGTAGTATAAGCACATTTTTGTATGCACTCACACGTAATATCTGGCTGAATGAACTGAACAAAAGAGGAAAATCAAGGTTGCGTGATGAGAAATTTGAAAAGGGAAAAGGAACAACGGATATGGACGTAAGCCACCTGATCGCAGACCGGGAGGTAAAATCCCAACTGATGGATATCGTGGATAAGCTGGGCGAAACCTGTAAAAAAATATTGATGGCTTTTTATTTTGAAAACAGGGCGATCAAAGAAATTCTGCTAAATCTGAATTACGAGAACGAACAGGTGGTCAGGAACAAAAAATATAAGTGCCTTAAACAGTTGGAACAGATGATTACGGGTCAACCCAACCTGGCAAAGAACCTTAAATCGATTTTATGAATGAAAATTCTACCCATACGGAACTTTTGATCCAATACCTGGACGGCGAATTGCAGGGGGAGGATCTGAATAAGGTCAGGAAAATCATAGAAGAAAATGCATCCGCCCGCGAAGAACTTGAAAATCTCCGGTTGGCGAAAGAAGCCAGTAAAATCTATGGAATGAAAACCAGGATCGGTTCTCTTCATGCTGAAATGATGCAGGAACTAAAAACTCCGCAAACAGGAATAACAAGAAAAATATTTCAATATAGCCTCCGGATTGCTGCGGTGATCATCGTTCTTTTCGGCCTGTCCGAGCTTTATCAGTACATTACGGCCACACCTGAAAAGTTATTCAGCGAAAATTATCGTGCTTTCGACCTTCATCAAACCAGGGGATCATCAACTACGTCTTTGGAGGATCTGTATGAAAAAGGCGATATGGCAGACCTGATTCAGGAATACAACCAGTTAAAATCACCACAGGCGAAAGATTGTTTTTTAGCCGGCGATGCCTACCTCAATACGCATCGTCCGGACATGGCGATTGAAGCGTACACCCGTATGGAACAAATAAACAAAACAAACAACACACATTTTTTTGAAGAAGATGCCGAGTATTTCCTCGCTCTCGGATATCTTGCCAACAACGAGCCTAAGAAAGCCCTTCCGCTTTTTGAAAAAATCCATGCGGACCCGGGTCATCCTTACCATACGGCGGTCAGCACCTGGTTTATTATCAAAGTAAAAAAATCCGTAAACAGGCCATAATACGCTTCTCACAATTATAAGTCACTGTTGATCAATGACTTATATTTTTTATTCCACATGGGTTACAATTGACCCCCCAGGGTTGACCTACTGCTGAGGCCCTTCTTCCAGGGCTCATTAAACAATTTTTATAATCAGCAAATACAAACTCATGAAAATTTTTCAATTAAAAGACCTTCAGCCATTAGCGATTCTTCTGATATGCCTGTTCTCCTTTGCATGTCAGAAAAACGGAAGTGGCTCCAACAATGCAGGAAAATCATCTGTGAATGTTTTTCTCACGGATGATCCCTCCTTTGCTTTCGACCATGTTTTCCTCGATATCGCAAAAGTGGAAATTAAAGTGGAAGATGATTCCGAATCCCGGCACGAAAGTGAACACCAGGGTGATATCGATGACAATGACAGGCATGGCGGCAACGACGGCGGATGGATAAGTATTGATATTCATCCCGGCGTGTACGACATCCTGCGTTTCCGGAACGGGCTGGATACCTTATTCGGATCCGTTTCCTTTGATATTTCCAGAAGACTGAAAAAAGTCAGAATTACTTTGGGCAGCAACAACAGCGTTGCATTCAACGGAAACAGTTTCCCGCTGACCATTAACGGGGATGATCATTTCATCGTCATAAACATTGAAGAATCACAGATTGCCTTTAACGCCGGCGGACTCACGAATTTCTGGATTGATATTGATGCCGGCCGCTCGATCAGAATGCATGGTAACGACTTTGAATTGAATCCAAGCGTAAAAGTATTCAGCAGAGACCGGTCTGCCAGCATCGAAGGGCGGGTCCTTCCTTCAAATGCTGAAGCGATACTGATGGCTATTAATGAAACCGATACGGCCAGTGCCAAACCGGAAGATGAAGGAGAATTTAAATTCATTGGTTTGAAACCGGGAACCTATACCGTGCTTTATCATGCAACAGCCAATAATTATAAAGACACGACGATCAGCAATATTGTTGTCGTTGGAAATGAAGATGTTCATCTACCAACAGTGACACTCCACCAGTAATGGTGGCAGGTGTACCAGACCGGGCATTTTTATGTCCGGTTTTTTCTTACCAGGTAAATTAAAACGGACATCCCAAATAACGAGAGGAAAGTCATCCATCCCGTCCACTTAAAACCCGGCTGAACAATAGCGCGAAAATCGCCGATTAGCACGAGATGCGCCCAGTAAGCCGGGTTTTTAAACCGATCTTCGATTTCACCTGATTTCAAATAATCTATTTTTGATTTTTGCAGCGCTTCATCGATTGCTATTCCCATTTGCAAATAATGATGCATCCGTCTGCAGATAAAAGACGTGGATATTTCATCGGCCTTCCACAAAGAGGTGACGACACTTTTGCAACCCGCATAGGAAAATGCCCGGGATAAACTCATCACGCCTTCCCCATTGACCAGCAAACCGTTTCCCGTTTCGCAGGCGCTCAAAATGACCAGGCGGGCTGACTTCATATTCAACGTATAGATCTCCTGTTCATACAAACGGTGCAGGGAGTCTGCTTCGTTTTTCAATCCGTAAAATTCAATATAAGATCCCAGGAGATTGGTATCGTTGGCTACGGCATGTGTGGCCAAATGAATCACAGGAAATTGGCCCGACAATGATATAAATTGATCTTTACCAGCTTCCACACCGCTGAGTATTTTTCCCGGAAGTCCTTTTATTTCATTGATGGAAGAAGGAAGAACAGGCATCACCAATTCCGCAGTTTCTTTCCCCGAAAAAGGAGCCATACCCAGAACATCGTAAGAAATATTCTGATCGTATATTTTATCGGTTAGAAAGCCCGCAGAATAATTATAAGAAATCGAAAAATTTTTCAGCAACAAATCCCCGTCCGCCGGATTCTTTAACATCTCAAAAGGTACATAACCGATCTCATTGAAGGGAATAATGATAAGCCTTTTCTTATTTCTGATTTTTTCAAAAACGGGTTCCACAAGTTCATGGAACAGCGCGGATCCCGCCAGCTCTAATGACTTCCGGCCGGATGCTTCCGGCGATTGTAATTCTTTTCTCAGGGAGATGATCGTTGAAAACAAATTATCATGCAGGGGGACAGATGTAAAACCCGATCCTTCTTTTGAAATATAAAAGCAGATCAGATCAGAAGAAGTATAATAATAAGAAAGAATGGCTTCATCCCATCCCGAAATTTTCAGCTGCAAGCTGTCCATATCTATTCCTGAACTGTAAAATTTCAAACCATGATAAACCGGATTTTCATCCAACTTATCCTGCACAGAAGAAAGGGAAACTTCGATATCATGAATCTTGTTCCGCAAGGTTGCCTGTAATAGACTGTCTTTAATCTGCGCGGCCTGCAGAGTCAGTTTGGCAAGCAGAGTCCGAAACTTTTTTTCTTCCCGTACCAGCCCGGCGGGAAGACCCGGGATGGATGTTAATTCCAGATTTTTTAGCCCGGCCTGTAATACCGTTGCTTTATCATTTTCCGCAAAGCTGAATGCTGCATTCCTATAGCGCGAATCCTTCGTTTTTTTAAATAATTGAATGGCAACTTCCACCGCATCCTGTGTTGCCGGATTCACTTTTGTTTTGAGAAACAACCTGGCGTCGTCGGAAAAATAGGTTTTTTCAATATGTTTGGCAAGCGTTAGCGCCGACGTGTATGCATTCAGGCATTGTTCAAGATATGGGGTTCCGATTGACTGACGACCAAGTTCCCGAAGCGCTTCTGCTTTTGCGACCAGCGCATCATACAGGTAATAAAAATCCAGAAGACCAGTAAAGGAGGAAGGGTTATCCGCAATGGAATCATCTGTAAAAGCGGGATCCAAATAATGAATGGCCTGCTGGTAATCCTTAACCGCTTCCATACTCAGGCCGGCAGCCAGTTTCAGGTCACCCGAATATTTCATCATGATTCCGTATGTGATTTCAGACGCGGTATTTTTTTTATCCTGAAAGTATTTCTTCGCCCTGGCGAGATAAAACCGGGCAGAGTCGTATTGTTTCAGGCGGATAAATAACTTGGTCAGGCCATTGAATTTCTCAAATTCCAAATTCCGGATCTGTCTCATGTACTTCAACGCTTCTCCATAATTTTCAGTTTCGAAATACGTGTTGCCAATATTGTATAATAGTTCGTCTCCCGGTTTCCTGTAATGTAAAAGACTTCTAAATATTGTCAATGCCTGATCGTACCTGCCCAGTTTCATCAGCGCGGTAGCAATATTATTCTGGTAGTTGATGATAAAGTAAATATTTACCGGTTTTTTCTTTTCTACCAGGGAAAGTGCTTTTCCAAAATAACTGATGCTTTTGTTATAGTCCCCGGTTTCGAAATAAAGAGCCCCGAACTTGTTAAAGAGTCGTTCCGATTCATTTAAACCGGGATGACGACTATTTATAGCCTCCGCTTTTTTGTAGTAATAAACGGCGCTGTCCAGGTTATTAAGACTATAATGTATACTGCCCGCGTACAAGCAGGGCTTGAACAAAAGAGAATCATTCAGAAGACTGTGCCGGTCAACTACTGATATAGCCTGGCGGAAAAAATCAAGAGCCTGCTCCTGTGCATTTCCCGACATTTCCAGTATGCCGGATTTGAGATAACTGTCAACCAGGGTATCATTAAATATCCCTTCCCTTGTCAATACTGCCGCCACCCGCATGTACATAGCCAACGCCATGCTGTCGGTGGTTTGTGTCGCATTTGGGGAACTGAATAATTTCTCGGCGTATTGATAAAGTTGCCGATATCCGGGACCAGATTTATTTTGCTGACTAAAAGTGGAGAAGGTTAATAACAGGCACAAAAAGATCAGGCTGGCATACCGATGCATCCGGGTGAATTGAATTCTTCTGAGGAAGTAAATTACAAAAACGACCGGAAACAGTTAGGAATTGAATTACCTGCCCAGGATGAAAATGCAGGGAGGACGGGGCTTGGGCGTCGGTTTTTGTGAGCCATTTACCTGCTGGATGCTGTTTACTTCGGTAAAATTCTCAAAAGGTATCGGTGTTGGCTGAAAGCCGAGGATTGCGCCCTGACGGGAAGAGATGATATCATATACCTCCTGTGTCACATCATTTATCGAATCGAAATAATAAATTTTAACCTGGATCGTATTGGAGGTCTCGCTACTCTTGTCATTGATCCGGTAGTTCATTTGAAACTGATGCCGGTCGTTGTTGGAAGGAACCGGACCAAAGACGCCATTACGAACGGTCTGCGCCAGATTAATGGTTCCGTCCCCAATATTCACGTTACAACCGGCATTGTTGCAATTAGATCCATTATCGAAACTGCTTCCATTATTTACACCGGGTATGGGTTTATTGATCGTGGCATTATATAAGGGCCTTGCTATGGAATCTGCGGTGTTCAAACGGTAAAATCCATCCAGATAATTGATCCCGGAAATGACGATCATCACATTGAATGTATCGGTTGTTCCGTCCGGAACAAACGTGACGCGGTAGCGCAAACCGGTTTCGCTTTTGGATACATTTATTTCCCCGGTTTTCGGGTCTATTTCGATGCCTTCCGGGAAACCGCTGTATTGACCCTGACGCGGCTGTTCCGGCAAAATAACGTAATCTGATGTTTGATTATTGAGATAAAATATTGAATCTCCGTAAGTTAGCTGATAGCCAGGAGTCGTTGTGCCGGGATTGTTTCCGCCGGCAGAATTATCCTTTTTACAGGATAAAATCGTCACTGACAGGCCCAATACGAAGAATGGTATCAGGAAATACGCGTTTATGGTGCGATTCATACTTATTAGTACGTACGAGAAGGCCATTTGTAACCTTTTTTTTAAAAGAATTTTGATTACAAAACGGGTTATGACGGGTACTAATAACTGAGAAGGCTGTCAGCATTACAAAAGAACTCCTGAGAAAGGATGAAAGGGCGGCCAACTCATAAAAAATTTAAATCCGTTTTATGAAACAAAATTCTACCCTTATACCCAAACCGGGTCTCATTAAAAAGCTGTTTCAAAACAGGCTTTATGCAACTCTCATTCTTATCTTATTATTGTGTTTTTCTGTCTTATCCGTTTTTCTGAATTCTTCCATGGAAAAATTGTTCCGCGAAAATTATCTCCCTTATGAAGTACGCGTAACGAGGGGTATCTCAGGATCTTCCCCGCTCAAAGAAGAATATAAAAAAGGAAATAAAGACTCCGTGATCTGGGAATTCAATACGTTGAATTCACCGCAGCCAGAAGAATTTCTGCTGGCCGGGATTGCTTTTCTCGAAAGCAACCAAACTGCAAAAGCGATTAAAACATTTAATACCCTGATTGAAAAAAACGCGCTGGCTAATTCGGATTATTTTGAAGAAGACGCAGAATACTACCTGGCCATGAGTTATCTCAAGAATCAGGAATTCGAAAAAGCGCTCCCCATTTTTGAAAAAATTCAGGCCGACCCCGAGCATCCATACAACAGTAATGTAAGCGACTGGTTTCTCCTGCAAATGAAAACTTCTATTGCTAAAAAATAATGGTTCCTTAACCAGGGCCAGTCAAAGTTTGTCCATTTTGTCCTGAATGCGTTGCCTTCCGGTTTTCGTCCTGGCGAGGGAATACGCTTCCAGAAAATTTTGACTGGCTTTTTCACTGTCAATTCCTGTATACAGTTCGCCAAGCAAGGCAAAGTAAAAATGATTTCCCCTCAGACTCAGCTTTTCCGCTTCAGCGATAGCTGACTGTTTTCCCTGCACTTTGGACAGCGCGTAGATTCTGTTTAATGCAGCAATGGGAGAATAATCCATTTGCAGCAGCTGATTATAGAGTTGCAAAACCGTTTCCCATTTTTCCGTGCTATCTGCTTTTTGGGTGCTCCAATAAGCAATAGTGGCTTCCAGATGATATTTTGAGATCTGATCCCCGCTCGCTGAACAATTTAGAAAATACCCTCCTTTACTGATCAGGTCGGCATTCCAAAGAGACTCGTCCTGGTCCCCATACAAAACAGGTTCCCCGTTCTCATCGATACGCGCATCAAACCTTGACGCATGAAAGCACATCAGGGAAAGCAGTGCGTTTACCGATGGCCTGTTGGTGATTTTATTTTCAACCAGCATACTGCAAAGTCGCATAGCTTCCAGGCAAAGGTCTTTGCGCAGGGTTTCATCCTGACTCACGGAATAATATCCTTCATTAAATAGTAAATAAATAGTTGTCATTACGGTCTCCAGTCTGGCTTCAATCTGGGATGAATCCGGTAGCTCGATTTTTATTTTTTCTTCCCTGAGTTTTTCCCTGGCCCGGAACAATCGTTTATTAATTGTTTCTTTATTTGAAAGGAAAGCATCGGCAATTTCTTCTATGCCAAATCCACACAGTATGCGGAGAGAAAGACCAATCTGGGCCTCGGGAGAAATGGAAGGGTGACAAATCGCAAACATCATCTGCAGCTGACTGTCATTGATGTTTTGTATGGAAAGGTCTATTTCCTGATCATACTGATTTGAAGATCCCTTTTTTAATTCGGGAGCAATTCTATTTTCAAAAAGCCGGTCCCGCTGCAAATGGTTAATCGATTTATTCTTTGCAACATTATAAAGCCAGGCAACAGGATTTTGCGGTAACCCGTTCAATCCCCAGGTTTGCGCTGCCGTCAGGAATGTATCGCTGGTGATGTCTTCAGCGATTTCCATCTGGTCAAACCCAAATCGTTTACAAAGGACGGAAACAATTTTTCTGTATTCCGTCCTGAATAAATGTGGTATTAATTCCTGTTGCCTCATGGCTTTTAATGAAGTCCGTCGCTTTTAGCAAGTTTACGTACTTCCACGGTATTTCCGTCTCCCTGTAAAACGGGAGAGCCCTTCGCAAATTCAACCGCTTCGTCAACAGAATCTGCTTTCACGATGATATACCCACCAAGTGTCTCCTTGATTTCACCAAAGGGTCCATTGGTTACAACGCCTTTGTGTCCGACCACCCGGCTGCCCTGAAAAACCAGACCGTTACCTCCTACAAATTTATTCTTAGCTGTAATTCCTCCAATCCAGTCCATCGTCTGTTTCATCCAAACCTGGATTTGTTCGGGCGAAGCTACTTTGTTTCCATCCTGATGCCTGAAGATTAAAATGAATTCGTCCATGATTTTAAATTTTAAGTTATTATAATGATGTCTTCAACCGGTTAATAACAATCAGGAAGCTTCCGATAAAACCCGCGATAAATAGTTAAACGACCGTTGACAGTATCATAAGTCCGGTTATACAATTATAACATATGGTATTGCCGGAATTGGACATCACAAAAATAAAATCTGCAACGAGCTGTGATACAGCTATTTCAGGGGATAGTTCCTGTACTGAAAGCGAACACTTTTTGCTGCATAAACGAACATAACCCGCGCCATATAATGAATTAAGTATTTGTATATCAATTGTTTAAAAACTGGCTTATGTTATGCCACACTGATACCCGTGGCACGGGCACGGACCGGCTGAAATGGATTTTTGCAATCATCTTAAAAATGCAGATCTGATGTTTAAGAACTTTTTAAAAATCACATTCAGAAATATAATTAAACACAAAGGATTTTCCTTTATAAATATTGCCGGGTTAACGCTGGGCCTAACCGCCTGTCTGCTCATCGGTTTATTCGTTCATGATGAATTTCAATATGACAGATTTCTCCCTGATGGCGAGCGAATATTCAGAGTTTATGATCAGTCCACTTCGAATAATGGAATGGATTTTAAAGCTGTTACCCCGCCTATGTTTGCAAATACCTTGCAAACATATCCTCAGGTAGAGCAGACAACACGGGTGATGATGCTTCCATCCAACAAAACTTTATTCGAAGCAAATGGAAAAAAACTTTATGAAGAAAGCGGGTTTATAGTCGATTCGACCTTCTTCCGTGTATTTGCTTTGACTCTGCAATCGGGTTCATCGAATAAAATACTGGATGATCCTGCCTCCATCGTTTTATCAAACGAGATGGCCAGGCGGTTTTTTGGCAGTGAAAATCCGTTGGGTAAACAATTGCTGATGGATAAAACGCCTTTTGTTGTTAAGGGTGTTTTTGTGAAAAATCCGAGGTTCCATTTACAGTTTAATTATCTTATTCCCATTCATTCCGCAGTAATTTCTGCAGAACGGATGCAGAGCTGGGTTTGGCAACAGTTTTTTACTTATGTAAAAACAAAAAGTAACGCGGATATTAATGAATTGCAATCGAGGTTTCAAAAGGACGTAAAACCAAAGATGCAATTATTTGAAAAAGACCCGAAACGCGAAAACAGGCCCCTTTTTCAACAGCTGAAGGATATTCATCTATATTCTTCAAGTTTCAAATTTGATATGGCTGAAAGAGGCAATATTACCTATGTAAATGCACTCACCATTATTGCCGGAATTATATTAATTATCGCCTGTTTTAATTTTGTCAATCTCTCCACGGCCAGGTCGTTACAGCGCGCTAAGGAAGTCGGAATCCTGAAAGCAATAGGTGCGGAGAGAAAACAGTTGATAATCCAGTATATCGGTGAGACCATGATACTTACGCTGATAAGCACCCTACTTTCTGTTTTACTCGCTTTGTTTTTATTACCCTGGCTAAATCATTTTACGGGTAAAAATATCAGCACCTCATTGTTTTTGGATCCCGGTACGATCCTCCTGCTTATAGCGCTGACCATTGTCGTTAGTGTTTCGGCCGGTTTTTATCCGGCCCTGGTATTATCTGGATTCAACCCAATTAAGGTTCTCAAGAGTAATACATCCGGCGGGGATCTGCCTGGAAAAATTCCCTGGTTAAGAAATGGCATGGTCGTCGCGCAATTTGCACTAACTGCTTTGCTGATTATCTGCACCCTGGTTGTATTCAGACAGGTCGATTATCTGCACAACAAAGATCTTGGGTTTAATAAGGATCAAATTATGTTTTTCCCCATGCGCGGAGGCAATATGTTTCGCAATGCCGGGCGTTTTAAAAACGAACTACAAAAATCTCCGGGCGTCAGTTCGGTTTCTATCGGCTATGGATTCCCGGGCGATGCCGTGGCAGGAGATGATATCATTGTGAATCACAATGGCGAAAAACAAAAACAATCTGCCGTGCAATTAATGGTTGATTTTGACTATATCAAAACACTAAATCTTCAGCTGGTCGCCGGCAGGGCGTTTTCCAGGGAGATGAAAACAGATCTGGATCATGCATTTATTATAAATGAAACAGCCGTAACGCAATTAGGTTTGGGAACTCCGCAACAGGCTCTGGGTCAAAGATTGGAATGGAATGTATGGAATGATAAAAATCCGGATTCACTAAAAACCGGGCTGGTCATTGGAGTCGTAAAGGATTTTCACTATAAGAGTTTATATGATAAAATGGAGACAACGGTTTTGCAGATTTATCCGGATGCCTACTGGAAAGTGGCTGTTAAGATAAAAGCTGCAAACCTGGGGAATACCATTTCCTTCGTAAAGAATGTCTGGGCCAAATTTACGCCTGATTATCCCATCGAATACAAGTTCATGGATGAGAATTTCGATCAATACTACAATGCAGAAGACAAATTAGAATATTTGCTATGGGTATTTGCATCTCTCGCCGTTTCTATTGGTTGTATGGGTCTTTTTGGACTGGTTTCTTATACATCCGAACGAAGAAAAAAAGAAATTGGAATCAGAAAACTGCTGGGCGCATCGGTAGAAAATCTGGTATTGCTTTTATCCAGGGACTTTACCAAGCTTGTCGTAATAGCCTTATGTATTGCTTCTCCCGCGGCTTATTATTTTATGAATGTATGGCTGAATGAATTTGCTTATCGTATCCAAATCAGCTGGGGTGTTTTTGCTTTGACCTCGGCTCTGGTATTGGGTATTGCCTTTGTTACGATAAGCCTCAAAGCAATTAAAGTGGCACTGGCCAATCCGGTGAATAGTTTAAAAACGGAATAAAACGCGTAACGCACAATGCGTAACGCCTTTTACTAAAACCTTTTACTTTTATAACCATGATCAAGAATCATTTCAAAATCGCCATCCGGAATCTCCTGAGAAATAAATCCTTTACTGCAATCAATGTTTTCGGGCTGGCCATTGGTATAACCACCTGTCTGTTGATTATGCTTTTTGTGCAGAACGAATTGAGTTATGACAGATATAATGTTAAAGCCGACCGCATCGTGCGTGTTGTTTTCAGGGGTTCGGTTCAGGGTGAAAAAATGAAAGAGGCTATGGCCATGCCACCTGTCGCCCAAACGCTTAAAAAAGATTTCCCGGAAGTGCAGGAAGCCACCCGGTTAAGGAAGTTCGGATATCCACGCGTGACATACGGTGACAAAACTCTGAAGGATAATGCCTTCGCCTATGTGGATTCAAATTTTTTCCAGGTATTTTCACTCCCATTTCTAAAAGGGGACGCAAAAACCGCTTTGCTTGAACCCAATTCAATAGTCATATCTGAGTCCGTTGCGGAAAAATATTTTGGCAAAGAAGATCCCATCGGCAAAGTGTTGAGTTTTAAAGATTTGAATACCAGTTTTAAAATCACCGGCGTGATGTCCAATATGCCCGTGAACTCTCATTTTCACTTTGACATTTTTGGATCGATGGTTAGTTTGCCTGAGTCAAAAATTCCTTCCTGGATGACTTCGGAATACTACACCTACCTGGTCCTCCCGGCAGGCTATGACTATAAGAAGCTGGAAGCCAAACTACCCCGGTTCGTTGAGAAATACATGGCCCCGCCGCTCGAAAAAGCGATGGGTATGAGTTATGCTCAATTCCGGGAAAAAGGAAATGCCATTGGCCTGTTTCTGCAACCCCTGAAAGACATACATCTCCGTTCTGACCTTACTCTCGAGCTGGAACCGGTTGGGGATATCCGTTATGTTTATATTTTCAGCGCCATCGCTGTATTCATGTTGATGATTGCCTGCATCAATTTCATGAATCTCTCTACTGCCGGCGCATCCAAAAGAGCCCGCGAAGTCGGTATACGCAAAGTACTCGGTTCATTGAAACGTCAGTTGGTAAAACAGTTCCTTCTGGAATCCATTTTACTAACGGCCTTTGCTCTCATTCTCTCTGTGGTATTAGTTTACTGGACTTTACCCTACTTCAATGAGTTGTCCGGAAAAAATCTTTCATTTAATCTGTTTGGCAATCCCTGGTTGATACCGGGTCTTCTCCTGTTCGGCTTATTCACCGGCTTTCTGGCCGGGAGTTATCCGGCATTTTTTCTTTCTTCATTCAAACCGGTCACCGTTCTGAAAGGCAGGTTTACTTCAAAAAATAAAACGGTCAGCCTGCGGAGCGGCCTGGTCGTATTTCAATTCTTTATTTCCATCATCCTGATCATAGGAACCACGATCGTACACAAGCAACTTGCCTTCATTCAGAATGAAAAACTGGGATACGATAAGGACCAGGTGGTGATTGTGCAGGAAGCTTACTGGCTTGGAAAAAATCAGGAAGTTTTCCGCCAGCAACTACTGCAGGATCCGCGGGTGTCTAATGTGAGCGCTTCCGGTTACCTGCCCGCGGGTTTTTCATATAATAATAATTTTCTCGTTTATCCCGATAATAAAAGCGATCAAATCGTAAAGACGCTCCGTTACGACGTGGACTATGATTATATACCTACGTTGGGCATGCAGATGGTGGACGGCAGGAATTTCTCAAGGACATTTGGAGCAGATTCTACCGGCATCATCATTAACGAAGAAACGGTAAAAGCTTTTGGGTGGGGGAAAAATGCAATTGGTCACAATTTAACCCGTACTGAAAATGATGGATCCGCACTTACTTTTCACGTCATCGGTGTTGTAAAGGATTTCCATTTCAAATCCTTTCACGAAACTATTTCACCGCTTGTCATGGTGCTTAGCAATAATTACGAAAATATCATTGTAAAAGCAAAGACCAGGGATATGACTGGTTTGTTGAGTACCATGAAGAAAAAATGGGCGGACCTGAAAGCAGAAGTTCCCTTTAATTATTCCTTCCTTGATGATCGCTTTAAAAATATCTATCAGGCAGAACAGAAAATCGGAGAAATCCTGGGCATATTTGCGGGGCTGACCATTTTTGTGGCTTGCCTGGGTCTTTTCGGCCTGGCAACATTTACTGCAGAACAACGTACCAAGGAGATCGGCATTAGAAAAATTTTGGGTGCGACAGTTTCCAGTATTGTATCGCTTTTATCGAAAGATTTTTTAAGACTGGTGTTCATAGCGTTTGTGATCGCTTCGCCGGTTGCCTGGTTTATGATGAATAAATGGTTACAGGATTTTGCCTACCGCACAAATATCAGCTGGTGGATTTTCGTATTAGCCGCTGCATTGGCCATAGCGATTACAATCATTACAGTCAGTTTCCGGGCGATCAGGGCGGCGGTGAATAACCCGGTTGATAGTTTAAGATCTGAATAGGAGAACGCATTACGCTTAACGCATAAAGCTTAACGCTTAACGCTTTTTGTGTTCGTCGGTCAACGAAAAAAATTTTGAAAATAAATAAATTATGCTAAAGAACTATTTCAAAATCGCGCTCAGAAATCTTCTCCGGAACAAGGGGTTTTCAGTTATTAATATCAGCGGGCTGGCAATCGGAATGGCAAGCGCCATAATTATTTTATTATGGGTTCAAAATGAAGTCAGCTTTGACCGGTTCCATGCGAACGACAAACGCCTTTATGAAGTATGGGAGAACGATGTACGTGATGGCGGACTGCAATCTGGTGTGCCGACACCGCAACTAATGGGACCTGCCCTCAGAAAAGATTACCCGGAAATTGAAAATGCAGCTCGCATTGGCTGGGACCAGTCCATACTTTTCGGTTATGGTGAAAAGCACGTGAAAGCAGATGGCGCCTGGGCCGATCCTTCTTTCCTGACTATGTTTAGTTTTCCTTTTTTAAAAGGCGATCCAAGTAGCGCCTTGAATGATCCGCACTCGGTAGTTATCACACAAAAAATGGCAAAGAAATTATTCGGTGATGAGGACCCCATGGGTAAAGTTGTCAAATTTGACAACAACGAGAATTTCAAGGTCACAGGTCTGTTGAAAGATCTTCCCAACAATACCCAGTTCGATTTTGAATTTCTGAATTCGTCCGCATTCCTGGAATCAAAGGGATGGATGGATGCTGACTGGACCGATGTTTCCATCAGAACCTTTGTGCTGCTGAAACCAAATACCAGTATGACAGATGCCAGCTCCAAAATAAAAGGAATCGTTAAAAAATATTCAGAAGGAAGGTCAAAGTCAGAGGTGTTTTTATATCCGGTAAATCAGTTGAGACTATATTCCAAATTTGAAAATGGCAAAGCGGTTGGTGGCCGCATTGAAACCGTCAGAATTTTCAGTCTCATCGCGATATTCATATTAATCATCGCCTGTATCAACTTCATGAATCTTTCCACGGCAAGAAGTGAAAAGCGCGCAAAGGAAGTGGGCATTCGGAAAGTGGCGGGCGCATTACGAAGGTCCCTGATAGCCCAGTTCCTTGTAGAATCCATCATCATTTCTGCTATGGCGGGCTTCCTGGCTGTTCTGATCGTTCAATTGTGTTTGCCCGCGTTTAACCAGCTCACACAAAAACAATTATCTATTGATTACGGAAATATTTATTTCTGGTTTGCAACTTTTGGCTTTATTCTGTTTACCGGCATACTGGCAGGCAGTTATCCGGCATTTTTCTTAGCCGCATTTAAACCCGTCGCCGTTTTAAAGGGCAGTTTCAAAAAAGCAAACGCACTTGTGACCCCACGGAAAGTACTGGTCGTTTCACAATTCACTTTTGCGATCATATTAATCATTTGCACCATTATTATTGTACAACAGATAAAATATGCGCAGGGTAGAAAAACCGGCTACGATAAAAATAACCTGGCTTATGTTTTTATGGAGGGCGATATTTTTAAAAATTATCAATTGATAAAAAATGATCTGTTAATGTCAGGCACGGCCCTTTCCATCAACCAAACGATGGCGCCGCTGACGCAAAGCTGGAGCTCCGGTTCCAGTTTGAGCTGGCAGGGTAAGGATCCAAATACCCGCATCAGTTTTGACCGGTCAACAACAAATGAGGGCCTTGTGAAAACGGCAGGATTGCAATTAGTAGCCGGAAGGGATATTGATATTACCAACTACCCGTCAGATTCTACAGCCTGTCTGGTCAATGAATCGGCGGTCAGAATTATGAAATTTAAAGATCCGATTGGTCAGATTATTTTTGATGATCCCATAAACTGGCATATCGTCGGAGTAATAAAAGATTTTATTTTAGAATCGCCCTATGATCAGACAAGGCCCATCCTTTTCAAAGGACCAAAATATGGGAGAAATGTGATGAATATAAAGTTCAACAACGGTCATACGACTTCAGAGAATTTAGCCAGGACCGCAAAAATTTTCAATAAATATAATCCGGCCTACCCGTTTGAATATCATTTTGTGGATGAAGAATATGCCAGAAAATTCAGCGATGAGCAACTTACTGCAACCCTTGCAGCACTTTTTGCCAGTCTGACAATTTTTATTTCCTGTCTCGGCTTGTTTGGCCTGGCAACCTATATGGCTGAAAACAGGATCAAGGAAGTGGGTGTAAGAAAAATTCTCGGAGCTTCCCTAACAAATATAGCGGCGTTACTTTCCAAAGATTTCGTGAAACTCGTTGTACTTGCTATCATCATCGCATCTCCTATTGCCTGGTATTTTATGCAAAAATGGCTGCGGGGTTTTGACTACCGGATCCAGATCAGCTGGTACGTTTTTGCATTGGCGGGCCTGTCGGCTATTTTGATCGCACTGATTACCGTAAGTTTTCAGGCAGTCAAGGCAGCCATTGCGAATCCCGTGAACAGCCTGCGGTCTGAATGATCGAAGGTTGGGCTTAAAGCTCAACGCTTAGCGCTAAGCGTTACGCGTTGAGCTTTTTTGAACCAAAAATAAAAGGGCACACCTGAAAGTGTCAACAGCAGACCTACCAATGAAGCGCGTGTGTTAACGATAAATGTAGTGATCACCAGGATTAGAGAGAATAAAATAACGATCAGGGGTATAACCGGGTAGCCAATGACTCTTTTGGTAATTTTTTTCTCCATTTTCATTTTGATCAACCCTGCTCCGGTAAGCGTTGCAAACATGTATCCGGAAACGACCACCAGGTCCGTGAGCTGATCAAATGTTCCTGAGAGCACCAGGACCGAACTCCAAACACAGGAATAGATCAAAGCCACATAGGGTGTTTTGAAAACAGGATGAACAAACGCGGCCTTCCTGAAAAATACTTTTTCCTGCGCCATGCGAAAACTAATTCTCGGATAGGTGATGATACATCCATTCAGGGCTCCGAACGTACTGATCGCGATAAGCGTTTTGATCAGTGTGGAACCGGCCATGCCAAATAATGTTTCCGATACTACGGCCGCCGCAATTTTCTGATCGGGTATGGTGGCCAGTTGTTCAACCGTAAATACCCTCATATAGGTATAATTCAACAGGAAATATAATACGGTTACCAGGCCCACGCCTCCGATGATCGCATAAGGCAGGTTCCTTTCGGGATCTTTCATCTCCCCGGTGACAAAACTGATAATGGTCCAACCATCAAAAGCCCAGAGTGCGCTCAATAAGGCTCCAAAAAAACCACTAAACAATGCCGCACCTGTTAAGGGGTGGAATATTGTTCCATCCTGCATAGCTCTGACCGGTTCTCCTGCATATAAAAATCCGGCAATAATCAGCAAAAGTATACCCAGGATTTTTGCTGCAGTGACCACGTTACTCAATTTTCCGGAATTTTTAATACCGGAAATATTATAAAGGGTTATCAGGACAATCATCACAATTGCAAAAATTTTGATAGAGAACCCGCGAAAGGGATAAATAAAATTGGCAATCGAAACATCATTTAACGATGGCAAAGTATCCCTAAAATGAAACAGGGAATCCACCGACTGGGAAAAAACGAATGCCAGCGCAGCAATGGAGCCACTGCCAATTATTGTAAACATCGTCCAACCCAATAAAAAAGCGACAAAATCGCCGTACATGAGCCGGAGATATTCATACGTTCCGCCTGTCTCGGTTGTCATACTGGCCAGACCGGAATACAAAAAAGCGCCAAAAATCGAAATAACACCTGCTACAATCCAAACCATTAAAATATAATGTTCGCTCATCAGCGACCTGGACATGGGCGCGATCTTCTTGAAAACGCCTGATCCGATCATGATGCCGGCAACCAGTAAAATAGCCGTCGGTAATCCGATTACCCTTGTTAGCGGAATCTTCGTGCGGTCCTGATTTTTCCGTGTATTCATGTTGGTCTGGGTATCCGTTGAATTATGATTTTATCTTAATATAAAATCTGTCCGCCCGGAATTATTATATAAGATAATCCTACTTTGGGAGATCAACAGGTTCAGATGGCTGCTCCGTTGCGTCTTTGGCTTTATAGCAGCCCGTATTCCCCTCCGTTGACTATCTGCCAGCAAAGTAAAATACACGACGAATACCTTATAAAAAAACCCTCCATCTCTGGAGGATTTAATGACGAAGTGTTTATTTGATCACCGGTCTTTGGCTTTACGTTTTGCGCCTTAGGACTCAAGCTCTATGTATTCTGCGGCTCATATGATTTTCCTGCCGATTCAATCTATATTGTTCGTGTCTTGTGATGTGACCGCCATGTCTGGATGCCATCCTTCTTTCTTCATGGCGAATCTGATGATCTCTCTGGTGCAGATTGCGCGCCTGGCGCCTGCTGATATCTCCATGTCTAACTTCGCGGTTGATACGATGGTCCTGGTTACCCAGGCGTTGATTTACTTCTGCCCGGCGCGGATGATTTTTTGAAAAATGGCCATCCTGTGCCATGGAAATATTCGCGAATCCAAGAAATGTTACAAAAAGAGCGGAGAATAATAATTTCGGTTTCATGGTTTTTATTTTACGTGCTGTTGCACATATTATAGACTGAACTGCAAAACCGAAGTTTAATGCCGACCTTTCTTTAACAGATCCCTTTATAAGGATATGGTTTATGGTGTATGGTAGATGGATTCACCATAAACCATTAACCACTAACCATACACTTTAAGAATCAGGCGCTCCTCTTCAGGCCTAAAACGTTTCATCCGCGCTCGGTCCGTACATTCCGGGAATGGGAATATTTAGCAGCCTTAGAAAAACGCCCAGCTGAGCCCGGTGATGAATGGTTTGCGATATGGCCATGCGGATCACATCTTCCTTTGTGATTGACAGGTATACCTTATCTCCGGCCTTCATTGTCCAGATATTTTGCAGGAATTCATCTGTTGTTTCCGATAAAGAAACAAGTGCCTGTTTTTGATTTTCTTCAAAAACCGTCCGCAGTTCGTTATTATTATTAATGGGCGTGGGTTTGTAATCTCCTGCGGAAAAATCCAGCACGTCTGTACTTATTCCCATGGGTATCCATCCTGGCAATTCTGCAATATGGGTAGCGAGCTGCCTTACGGTCATACTTTTCGGATGGGGTTGCCAATCGTATTTATCCTCCGGGATAATGTTCAGCATTTTACGGGTGTTGTCTGCTTCTTCCTTTAATTGCTTTTCGAAAAACGGGATAATGATATTCATGTTCTGTATTTGTTTATAAGAACAAAGAAAATCCCCGTGGGTGACAACCCTATGGCAGACCAAAAATTAATATTTTACGGGGAGCAGTTTCATATACTCATCGAGGGGCATATGTTTCGGGATCGTAAAATTCTCATCCGTGCATTGCAGCCGCAGGATTCGGGAAACCCGGAAATCGCGGTAATCCTTTTTGTTATGGCACCATCCGATCAGGTGCCAGCTGAGGGCGTAAAAGATGAGTCCGATAGGCTCCATTTTCCTCACCGAGACCTCTTCCTGTTTATTGGTATACCCTATCTCCAGAATCTTTTGGGAAGAGATGGCCTGCTGGATGCGTGTCAGATAGTCAAAATTTTGAATGAAGCAGACCGGCACCTGCAGTTTAATATTGGCCGCCAGACGTTCTACTGAATCTTTCTGGGATGAACGAAGCACCGATTTTATCTTGGTCAGTGCGGTGGCATAATGTTCCTGAATGGATCTGTCGGCAAAAGCAGAAACGATGGATTCCATCAAGAGCAGCGCATTGGCTTCTTCCGTACTGAAGGATACGGGCTGAAGAAAAAAACCATTCACGATAAAGTACCCGCGGTGCGGCTCAAAGCTCACGGGTATGCCTTGTTCGTTCAGGGCCTTGATATCCCGGTAAACCGACCGGACACTGATATTGTATTTCTCGGCAATTTTTTCTCCCGTTACAAATTTTTTGGATTGCAGCAGTGTGAGGATGCCAAATAACCTGTCAATCCGGTTCATGTTTCAAATTTACCACTTAAGTGGTATTGACTTCGGTTCTGATTTTTTGTCTCTTTACCATGTTGACCGGCTTTACCTGGGTCTCCGACCCCGGTCCCCGGTCATCGGTCATCAGGAAAAGAAGGTACGGATTAAAAATGCCCGGCTTAACCGGGGACCAAAATAGTTAGTTTTAATTTACTAAAAAAATTAGTGTGAATAAAATATTTATCCTAGCTTTGAAGAATCAACTACTTTGAACGACTAAAAATTACGCAATGTCAAACGCAGAAAAATTAAAGGCGCTTAAGTTAACTATCGATAAAATAGACAAGGATTTTGGTAAAGGCAGTGTGATGATGATGAACGAAAAAAGTACTGAACCCATGGAAGTCGTATCTACCGGTTCCATTGGTCTCGACGTGGCCCTGGGCATCGGCGGTTTACCGCGTGGCCGGGTGGTTGAAATCTACGGACCCGAGTCCTCCGGTAAAACCACCATCGCGACCCATGTGATTGCCGAGGCACAAAAAAAGGGCGGTATGTGCGCTTTTATTGATGCCGAACACGCGTTTGACAGTAACTATGCCAAGAAACTGGGCGTAGATGTGGATAATCTCCTGATCTCCCAACCGGACTATGGCGAACAGGCTTTGGAAATAGCCGACCGTCTGATTCTTTCCGGCGCGCTAGATGTCGTTGTGATTGACTCCGTTGCCGCCCTCGTTCCAAAAGGTGAACTGGAAGGTGAAATGGGCGATAGCAAAATGGGCCTGCATGCCCGTTTGATGTCACAGGCTTTGAGAAAGCTGACGGCTACCATCAGTAAGACAAATACCATTTGTATTTTCATCAACCAGCTCCGGGAAAAAATCGGCGTGATGTTTGGCAATCCGGAAACGACCACGGGTGGAAATGCCTTAAAATTTTATGCTTCCGTACGCCTCGATATCCGCCGCATGGCTCAGATAAAAGACGGTGAAGAAGCCATCGGTAACCATGTCAAAGTGAAAGTCGTTAAAAATAAAGTTGCACCACCGTTTCGCAGTGCAGAATTTGATATCATCTTTGGTGAAGGCATTTCAAAAATGGGTGAAGTGATTGATATGGGCGTTGAATTCGGAATCATACAAAAAAGTGGAAGCTGGTTCAGTTACGGATCCGACAAACTCGGACAAGGTCGCGATGGGGTTCGTCAGTTACTACACGATAATCCGGAATTGGCCGCAGAAATAGAAGCTAAGATCCGCGCGAAGATCAAAGAAACCCAGGAAGGGGTGCCGGAGAAATGAGTTGGAATCGTCAAATACTTGGGTTGGTAAGTATACAGGCTGTTCGAAAGAGCAGCCTAATTTTTTGCCCGATTTCAATCCGCCGGCTGGCAGATGGAAAAACAGCGCAAAAAAAAAGGGGTCAGAATAAAAATTCAACCCCGTTTTAAAATCCAATATCCTATGAAAAACCATAACAAAGATATGCGTAAACATTCACATCTGCAAGACGGCAAAGCAATTACTACAGAATCTTCAGTTATTTTTTACAAGCTGTTCCGAAATAACAGTATTCGTTGATTTATCAGTTGCTTTCAGGATATAACTTCCTTTTTGTAAAGCAGACACATTAACAATTTGCATTCCCGCATCTACATCCTGAGTAAACCAAATCGCCCCGCTGTTATCCATAACCTGAATGCTTAAAGGATGAGAAGAACGAACAATTAGAAGTTTATCAACCGGGTTAGGATAAAACCGAAAATCAGCAGCCGGAATAGAATTCATATTCACCATTTTTGAACACAGTTCTTTTCCCTCTTTGCCGGTAATACGAATTCGATAAGACACTGTGCCTGTTCCCACCACATTATCAACCAAAGAATAAACTGAGTCCACTCCAACAGAAGCATCCATGGCGCTTAACACTTCGAAATGCTGGCCATCGGGACTTTTCTCAATGATAAAAAAATCTTCTGATTGTATTGGTGCAGCTGCCCAACGCAAAACCGCGTGTCCATTCTGGAGAGTCACCGTAAAAAAACTGAAAGCGGGATTGCTTTCGTTTGCTGAAGCGGAATTCGCCTGGTCAGCCGGTGCCTGACCCATCAAAGCACAGCATAAGAATGCCGATGCAAGCCATAACTGAAGTTCCTTCATGGGATAGTAAATGTGGATAAGCTGTGGACAAAATCCATGCCATTCCTAAAACACCATTTCAAAGCCACCCAATCATCCTTCCGGATTTGCTGAGACAAAAATTTATTCCTTCTCGGGAAAACCTGTCCAGGCGTGGTTTAGCGGTCAGACTATAAACGGAGAGAAAAGTTTAAATCAAATCGTAAAAAAGTTTTTAACAAGCGCATTTTGCTTTCGCCGCTTTTCATCCGGGTGCTTTAACACGGCACCAGGAAAAGCGTTTCTTCTTTCTCCGCCTTTTTATTCTTTTAACAGCCAAATTGTAAACCGCTTTATATCCCTGCCAAAGGCGAAACGACGGTCGATGAGCGTTAAGCCTGCAGCTGGCTGCTTTAGGCTTAAATTGCAATAAACCCGACGACATGAGCATATACAAAATGGGTGGCAGCAAGCGTATCGCATTGGTTGCCCACGACAATAAAAAAACGGAGATCATTGAATGGGCCGTTTATAATAAATCGGTCCTTTCCCTGCATCGCCTGTATGCAACCGGCACTACCGGCAAAATGCTGGAGAAAGCCCTGGGGTTGCCCATCACCAAGTTCATGAGCGGACCACTCGGTGGAGATCAGCAGATCGGGGCCCGTATCGCGGAACGGAAAATTGACGTCCTGATTTTTTTCTGGGACCCCATGGAAGCCCAGCCCCATGATCCCGATATTAAAGCCCTGCTGCGCCTGGGAGTCGTTTGGAATATTCCCTTTGCCTGTGACCGGTCAACCGCTGATTTTCTCCTGACTTCACCCCTTATGCACCAGGACTATGATGTGATACAACCGGATTATTCCCTTTACCTGAAAAGGCCACCCAGGTAGTTCATTCTTATTATCTTTAATTTATTCACAATGCTTTCGCTGTTTTCAACCTGATCATTTGAAAAAATTTCTCAAAATCAGTTTACGGGTTCTGGCCGTACTGCTCGCCATTGTTCTGCTCCTCTTTGCCGGTGGATGGATCTATCTGAAACAACATAAAAAACAGGTCATCAGTTTTATTGAATCAGAAGCCAAAAAAGGTCTCAACGGAGGTGTGGTTCATATCGGTAACATCAATATCGGTTTTCGCCACACTTTTCCTCGCATCGCCTTTACTATTGATTCACTTACCGTGCAGGACAGCCTCTGGTACCAGCATCACCATGACCTGGTTTCTGCAAAAAGAGCCTATGCCACGCTGGATTTTTTCCAGCTCATATTCGGAAAAATCGCGATTGGCCGCGTACAACTCGAAAGTCCGCATATTTATATTTATACCGATACCTCCGGTTATACCAACACCTCCATATTCAAAAAGAATGAACCCCCCAATAAAGACGCTCCAAAAAATCTTGCCTACCCCATATTGGAGATCCGAAACGGAAGCCTTTTGGTAAATAAAAAAGACAAAAACAAATTTTTTGAATTTGATATCCCGACCCTGGTATGTCATTTTCATTCAAACGCAGATAATCCAAACCTGCAAATTGACGTCGATCTGAACTGCCGCGTACGGCGTATGACTTTCAATTCCGAAAAAGGTCCCTTCCTGGAAGGGAAAACCGTTGCAGGCAAATTCCAGATTCAATTCAATAAAGCTTCCAAAGTGTTACAATTTGAAAAGATCCACCTGGCGGTAGACCAGCAGCCTTTTATTTTCAAAGGCAAATTTTTCCTTGCAGAAGTGCCGACTCCATTTACACTTTCCTGGGAAACAGATAATTTGAGTTTCAGGAAAGCGGCTTCCTTTCTTTCAAATAATATCCGCGTCAAACTTGATCAATATAATATATCGGAATCCATCACCCGTCTCATCGGTTCGATGGACAATACCGAGCCCGAATACAAAACACCCCTTATACATCTCCGGCTCAGTGTGGACAATAAAACAATAACCACACCCATCGTCACTATCGATAACGCATCTTTTACCGCAACATTTAATAATGAAGAAACGAAGGGCCTGGGTCATGAAGACGAGAATACCATAATGCATTTTTCTCCATTGAAGGGCAGCTGGAATAATCTGGATTTTCGCTGCGATTCGATGGTCATCCGCAATCTCATCCATCCCAGGATGAATCTGCATATCACGTCAGGATTCAAGCTGGAAAATATTAATAATCTGGTGGATGAAACGATACTTGCTTTTAATAAGGGCACAGGAAAAATAAATATGGTCTATAGTGGCTCCCTCGAAACGAGTTATGATAGCCTGAGAATGCTTTCCGGAAATTTTAACCTGGATTCTGCAACGATCACGTATCTACCCAGAAATTTACAACTTGCCAATGGCTTTGGTATTATCCGCTTTACCGGCAAGGACATGATGGTGGATCACCTCAGTCTAAACTCGGGTAATACGGACCTCCTTATGGATGGAAGCATTAAGAACCTGTTTTTCCTCATCAACCAAAAAAATAAAAAACTTGCGCTTGATTGGGCGATCCATTCCAGTAAATTAAATCTCAACGATTTCAATTCCTTCCTGAAAAAGAAGCAGTCGATAGCCACTTCAAAGAAAAAAAAACCCCTTCTTGGCCAGACCATTTCGGATATTACCAAACTCCTGGAAACCGCGAATATCAATCTTACTCTGAATGCCAAACAACTGATTTATAAAAAGTTTTATGCCGAAAACCTGATGGCAAATCTGAATATGGATGATAATGCCATCAACCTGAAAGATATCAGGCTCCAGCATGCCGGCGGAAGTATTTCTATTCAGGGTGTTCTCCGGAACGAAATTGCCTCCAACCCATTTTCATTCAAATCCCAGTTAAGAAAGGTAAATGTGAGTAAGATATTTGCCGCTTTTAATAATTTCGGATTAAAATCTCCAACCGACAAAAATATCGGCGGCAGTTTGACGGCAGACGTCACCCTGCAGGGAGGTCTGACCACAAAAGCCCAAATTATTCCTAATGAGTTAAAAGGTTTTGTAAAATTTAATCTGGAAAACGGACAACTGGTGAATTTTGAACCTGTTCAGAAAATTTCGCAAACCGTTTTCAAAAACAGGAATTTTTCTGACATCCAGTTTGCCGACCTGCATGATTTGCTGGAAATAAACGGAGAAAATATTACAGTCAACCGGATGGAAATCCATTCCACCGTTCTAACCATGTTTATTGAAGGCATATATAATGTGAAAAACGGACCCGACCTCAGCATTCAGGTTCCACTCAGCAACCTGAAAACAAATAAGGGCGAGCTTGTGAATAAGGGCATTAACAGCAAAACAGGTGTCAGCGCCCGTTTGCGCGCACAAAGAGGGAATGACGGCAAGGTTAAAATTTCATGGGATCCTTTTAATAAGGCTTCCAAAAAGCGTAAAGCCGAAAGCTCAAAGCATTAATTTCACCATGTTTGTCCTTTACTCTTTAGACCCAAAATACGTAACTTTAATGTTCCCCAAATTTGAAAAAAATGGAGTTTAAAGTCCATTCAGCATACGATCCCGCAGGTGATCAGCCGGATGCCATTCGTCAGCTGACCCAGGGTCTTTTGGAAGGTGAAAAATATCAGACCCTGCTCGGCGTAACCGGTTCGGGTAAGACATTTACAATTGCCAATGTCATTCAGAATGTACAAAAGCCTACGCTGGTCCTGACCCATAATAAAACGCTGGTTGCTCAACTGTACGGCGAGTTCAAACAATTTTTTCCGGACAACGCCGTCGGGTATTTTGTATCCTACTATGACTATTATCAGCCGGAGGCGTATATGCCTGTGAGTGATACCTATATTGAAAAAGATCTTTCCATCAACGAAGAACTCGACAAACTTCGGCTGCAGGCAACCACGCAGCTGCTGAGCGGGCGACGCGATATTATTGTTGTTGCATCCGTGAGTTGCATTTATGGTATTGGTAATCCGGAAGAATTCGAAAACGGGATCGTACGGATAAAATTGGGGCAAACTATTTCGCGTCAGGGGTTTTTACACGCACTCGTCAATTCACTATACTCCCGCGATCAGTTTGAATTTAAAAGAGGAACATTTCGCGTGCAGGGAGACACTATCGATATCAATCTTCCTTATCTGGATTATGGATACCGTGTTACCTTTTTTGGTGACCAGATTGAAGAGATCGAAAGTTTTGAATTGAGATCCGGGAAGCGAATCATGCCGATGGACAATGCGGCCGTTTTCCCGGCCAATCTCTACCTGGCTCCGAAAAACGTAATCACACAGGTTCTCGCAGAGATCCAGGATGAAATGGCGGCGCAGGTGAATTATTTCAAGAGCACCGGAAAATTTATTGAAGCGCAGCGGCTGAGCGAACGTGTAAACTTCGACGTCGAAATGATCCGTGAACTTGGGTATTGCAACGGCGTTGAAAATTATTCGCGCTTCTTCGATCGAAGGAAACCGGGCACAAGACCCTTTTGCCTCCTGGATTATTTTCCAAAGGATTTTTTATGCGTGATTGACGAAAGTCACCAGACGATTCCTCAGGTTAGCGGCATGTACGGCGGCGACCGCAGCAGAAAACTGATTCTTGTGGATTACGGCTTCCGTTTGCCATCTGCATTAGACAACCGTCCGCTCAACTTTCACGAATTCGAAACGATGACGGATCAAACCATTTATTTGTCCGCTACACCCGGCGATTACGAACTGGAAAAATGTGGCGGCGTTGTGGTTGAGCAGGTCGTACGACCGACAGGCCTGCTGGATCCGCCGATTGAAATCCGCCCCAGCGTGAATCAGATAGATGATTTGCTGGACGAAATTGATAAACGTATTTCGAAAGGCGGCCGCATATTGGTGACTACACTGACGAAACGTATGGCAGAAGAGATGGACAAATACCTGCACCGACTCAATATTAAATCCAAGTATATTCACAGTGAAGTGGATACCCTCGAGCGGGTTGAAATCCTCCGCCAGCTGCGGCTCGGCGAAATTGATGTATTGGTGGGAGTGAACCTGTTGAGAGAAGGACTAGACCTGCCGGAAGTCACGCTCGTGGCGATACTTGATGCCGACAAGGAGGGATTTCTCCGGAATGAACGTTCGCTGACGCAGACCGCCGGCAGGGCTGCCCGTAACGTGGAGGGACTCGTAATTTTTTACGCAGATAAAATGACCGAAAGCATGCAACGGACAATTGATGAGACCAGCCGTCGCCGCGAAAAGCAGGTTCGTTATAATGAAGTGCACGGCATCACGCCGAAAACCATTTTAAAATCCAGAAAGGACGTGTTTGCTTCCACCTCTGTACTGGATATCAAAGGATTTGATGAGAAAAATCCCTATGCTATAGCTGGTGACCAGGACCTGGTGACCGTTGCCGCGGAAGAAGAAACAGAATATCAGACCATTCCGCAGATGGAAAAAGCAATTTCGAAAATTAAAAAGGATATGGAGAAAGCAGCGCGGGACCTGGATTTCATGGAAGCGGCCCGCCTGCGCGACAGTATGTTTACCCTTCAGAAGAAATTAACAGAATTGAAAAACTAAGACGGATTATGAACAAGAAATTGTTTCTGCTTGACGCCATGGCATTGATTTTTCGCGCATACTACGCGTTGATTCGCTCTCCCCGTATCAGTTCGAAAGGAAAAAACACGAATGCACAATTTGGATTTACCAATACACTGGTTGAACTCATCAACAATCAAAAACCTTCTCATATGGCCGTCTGTTTTGATACGGAAGCGCCCACGGACAGGCATATTGATTTCACCGATTATAAAGCCAACCGGCAGGAAGCGCCTGAGGATCTTTTGATAGCCATACCGGATATTAAAAAAATTGTGCGCGGATTCAATATTCCGATCATGGAACTCGACGGCTATGAAGCCGACGACGTTATCGGCACGCTTAGCAAACAGGCCGCGGCGGCGGGCTACGAGGTTTTTATGGTAACGCCGGATAAAGATTATGGTCAGCTCGTCAGCGAACAGGTCAAAATTTACAAACCCGGATACCAGGGTGGAACCGTCGAAATTATCGGTCCCAATGAGGTGCTGGAAAAATGGAATATCAAAAGCATTCCGCAGGTGATTGACATACTCGGTCTCATGGGAGACGCAGTCGATAATATTCCCGGTATACCGGGAATCGGCGAAAAAACCGCTGCTAAATTATTGGCGGAATATGGAAGCCTCGAAAATGTACTGGAGAACGCAGATAAAATCAAAGGTTCCGTTGGAGAAAAAGTAAAGGCAGGAAAAGATCTCGCCATCATGAGTAAGAAACTGGCTACCATCATTACGGACGTGCCGGTTCAGTTTCATGAGGAAGATTTCAAACTGAAGGAGTGGGACAGAGATGTGTTGCGGGAAATTTTTACGGACCTGGAGTTCAGGGCGACTGCAAAAAGAATCCTCGGCGAAGAATTGCCGGGTGCAAACGGACAGATAGTCGTTCCTGATGGCGTTCAGCAGGATCTGTTTGGAAATGCGGTCGCGTCCCCGGCACCCAAAGAAACAGGAGAAGCCGAACCGGCTCCTGTTCACGCGGAAAAAAATATTACCAACACCCCGCATAGATATATATGCGCAGATACGGCGGAAAAAAGAATGTCGCTGATCACGCAACTGCTGGGAGAAAAAGAAGTTTCGTTCGATACCGAAACCACCGGCATAGACGCAAATAATGCCGAACTCGTAGGTCTTAGTTTTTCCTGGAAACCAGGCGAAGCTTACTATGTGCCCGTTTCAGCAGACAGAGATGCCGTAATAGAAATTCTGACGGAATTTGATCCGCTCTTTGAAAATCCAGACCGGATCTGGATCGGTCAGAATGTTAAATACGATATGCTGGTGTTGAAATGGTATGGCATTCAGATCAAAGGTAAAATCTTTGATACGATGCTCGCGCACTATGTAATTGATCCGGAAGGTAAAAGGAGTATGGATCTCTTAAGTGCCCAATACCTGGGTTACGAACCGGTGCACATCGAAGAATTGATCGGAAAAAAAGGAAAAGGTCAGGGAAATATGCGGGACGTGGCGATTGAAAAAATTTCTGAATATGCTGCCGAAGATGCGGATATTACCCTGCAGTTAAGAAATACATTTCATCCGCTGCTCGATATAAAATCTGTACGTAAGGTTTTTGAAGAAGTGGAAAACCCGCTCGTGAAAGTTCTAACAGATATGGAATTTGAAGGTATCCGGGTGGACATGGATTTCCTGAAAGAATATTCGAAGGAACTCGAAAAAGAGGCAGCGGTTGCCGAAGAAAATGTGTACAGGGAAGCCGGTGTGCGTTTCAATCTGTCGTCTCCCAAACAACTTGGCGAAGTACTATTTGATAAACTGAAACTTGATCCTAAGGCCAAAAAAACAAAAACGGGCCAATACGCCACAGGAGAAGATGTGCTTTTGAAACTCGCGCATCAGAGTAAAATCGTGGATGATATTTTAGCATATCGCGAACTCACTAAATTAAAATCCACTTACGTGGACGCACTACCGGCCATCATCAACCGAAAAACGGGTCGTGTGCATACCAGTTATGCGCAGGCCGTGGCGGTCACTGGTCGCCTGTCAAGCAATAACCCCAACCTCCAGAATATTCCGGTCAGAACGGAAAGGGGCCGCGAGATCCGCAAAGCCTTTATACCCCGGGATGAAAACCACATGCTCGTTTCAGCCGATTATTCTCAGATCGAGCTCCGGATTGTGGCGGCGATCAGCGGAGATCCGAATATGTGTCTGGCGTTTAAAGAAAAAAAAGACATCCATACGGCTACGGCGGCAAAAGTATTCGGAGTGGAAGAAAAAGAGGTGACCAAAGAAATGCGGTACCGCGCCAAGAGCGTGAATTTCGGAATCATTTACGGACAGGGTGCTTTCGGTCTGGCAGACAACCTGGGTATCAGCCGGACGGAAGCCAAAGAGATCATTGACAATTACAAAAAACAATTCGTCAATATTCAAAAATATATGGATGACACTATTCAGTTCGCCCGCGAAAACGGTTATGTGGAAACGTTGATGGGTCGCAAGCGATGGCTGCGCGATATCAATTCGGGAAATTTCACCGTGCGGGGATTTGCGGAAAGAAATGCCATCAATTCCCCGATTCAGGGTACGGCTGCTGACATGATCAAACTGGCCATGATCAAAATTCATGAAGCTTTTAAAAAGAATGGTTTCAGATCCAAAATGTTGCTGCAGGTACACGATGAACTGGTCTTTGACGCGCACCGCGATGAAGTGGAGATCATCCAGCCCATCATTATTGAATGCATGCAAACAGCCTTGCTCTTGCCCAATGACGTTCCCGCCGAGGCTGAAATCGGTTCAGGAGTAAACTGGCTCGAGGCGCATTAATTGAAGTGGTTGGTAGTTGCTGATTGGTATTTGGTGTTAACCGGGTATTAATTTTGAATCATACGGAAACATCGCGTTAGGCGTTAAGCGTTAGGCATTAAGCCCTTAGATTAATTTAGAACCCCGGACCGGTTTTTGGCTTTATTAACAATTCCTTGTGGGAAATAAAGTAAACTTTGGGGTTATATATAGGTCTTATATTTCAAAATTATGTCGAATAAAACAGCTATACGCGTGAGCGTTGAGCCCAAACTTTAAGCCTAAAAACACTTACATATGAAAAAGTTTAGTGTAAAAATCTTCCTGCTTTCCCTTTCCCTGTTAGCTTTTGGTTTCAGCCGGGCAGACGACACAGACTGGCCAAAACTGATCAATACAACTAACGGCACACAGATCAAGGTGTATGCGCCTGAACCTGAGTCTTTTAAAGGCAATACCCTGATGTTCCGGTCTGCCATTTCGATCCTGGAAAATGGAAGTAATGACCCTGTTTTTGGCGCGTTCTGGGGTACGGCCAAAGTCGAGACCGACCGGGACAATAGAACTCTGGCAATCAACAGCTTAGACGTCACATCCATTCGCATACCCGCCATTGAAGGCCAGGATACAATCGATTATATCGATGACGCCCTGGAATCCCAGTTTCCTTCTACGGCAGGTCCTATTTCTTTGGATGAAATCGTAGCCACGTTAAACCAGAACCAGCAGGAGACCAAACTCTCCGACAAGATTTCCACCAATCCGCCGAAAGTGATATTTGTAACCCAGCCTTCTATGCTGGTTTTAATCGACGGAGACCCGAAACTAAAAAATAATAAAGACCTGAATCTGGATATCGTAGTCAACACGCCATTTACCATCGTGAAAAATAACGATGGGCGTTTTTATCTTTATGGATCAAAACACTGGTATGTTTCCAATGCCGCGACGGGGCCTTATGAATATACCAATGGACAGGTTCCCGATAATATCCGCAATGTGGAACAGCTCATCGCGAAAAATTCACAAACCAACGGCTCAACAAATAAAGCAGCAGCAGATAATCCCAATGTGATTCCGAATATAATCGTGAGCACCGCTCCTGCAGAACTCATTCAATCCAGTGGTGAACCGAATTTTACACCGATACAAGGCACGAACCTGCTCTATATGAGCAATTCTGACAATGATATTTTTATGGACGAAACCTCTCAGCAGTATTTTGTCCTCATTTCCGGCAGATGGTATCAGACAAAGGCCCTGAATTCGGATAACTGGAAATTTATTCCGGCTGATCAGTTGCCCGGTGACTTCGCCAGGATCCCCCCCGGCTCGCCAAAGGACAATGTACTGGCAAGCGTAGCGGGAACGGATGCTGCAAAAGATGCGGTGATGGATGCTGAAATTCCACAGACAGCCAAAGTGGATCGCAATACGGCAACGACAACCGTTAACTATGATGGCCGCCCCAAATTCACGGATATTGACGGCACCAATTTGCAATATGCGGTCAATACTTCCTCAACGGTTTTACGAAACGGGGGTGATGGTCGTTTTTATGTAGTGGACAATGGCGTGTGGTTTGTTTCGGACAATGCCGCAGGACCCTGGGTTGTAAGTACCGTAAGACCTGTGGATGTTGATTTGATCCCACCGAGCTACCCGGTATACAATGCAAAATATGTGAATATATATGATGTGGATCCAGATTATGTATACATGGGATATACGCCCGGATACCTGAATAGTTTTGTATATGGACCGACGGTAGTTTACGGAACCGGATTTTATTATGCTCCCTGGTATGGTACTTATTATTATCCCAGACCATGGTCCTGGGGATTCAACTTTGCCTATACCCCTTATTTCGGATGGGGATTTGGCTGGGGATACAGTCCCAGCTGGTTTAGCATTGGATTCGGGTTTGGATACGGTTATGGTTATTACGGATATGGTTACAGGGGTTGTGGCTGGTGGGGTCCTTCATTTTATCATCCCGCGGTTTGGGGTGGATGGCATGGGGGTCCGAGACCTTATGGATTCTACGGAAACAATTTCTACCACAATAATAATATTCATGTGAACTATGCGAATAATGTGTACAGAAATCGTGGTGGCGTATCCAGCCAGAGCTATTATCGCACGGGAGGGATTGCTACAAGGACGATGAATTATAATCGCCCGACTACGAATTCTACAAGGCCAGGGGGAACAATGAACCCGGGACCAAATAGTTCAAGACCCGGAACAGGCAACGGATATAACCGGCCGGCCACTAATGGAAATGGAGCTGGACGTCCGGCCAACGGCCCATCGAACAATTCAGCGCGTCCTTCCGTTTATGCTGACCATCAGGGAAATGTTTATCAGCGGCCACAAGCCAACAGCAACTGGCAGCAAAGGCAGAATAGGACATGGTCCCCGGTGAATAATGCCAGACCTGAGGTAGTTCAGAATCTGAATCAGCAACAGATGAATCGCAGTCGCGGTGAAGTACGTGCCCAAAACTTTCAAAGGATAAGTGCCAGTCCATCTTCTGGTGGTTACAGGCCATCATCCGGTGGCGGTCGGCCATCAGGCGGTGGTGGCGGTTCTCATTCCTCTGGTGGCGGTAGCAGATCCGGAGGCGGTGGTGGCAGAAGATAATAACTGATCAATAAAAAACAAAGACCTGGTATAAACCAGGTCTTTGCCTAAAATCCACCTTTGCCCAGGATAACCCTTATTTCTGGTCCTTTCATCGCGGCTGAGCCGGGACCCCTTTTGCTAGTAAAAAAATTCTTCCCTTATGCAAACTGATTCCTCAAATCCCTGATTTCATCATGAGAATCTTTTAGCGTTTCCTGCTGATGGGTTAGTAGTTCCCGTAAAAAAGCAGGAAAACGATCTGTCTCAAGGGCCTTTTTATAGGCCTTCTGGACGGCATCTTCCCCGGCTTCACAATTGGACAGGATAGTATGTCTGTTTTCGCCGGTAAACACCGCCTTCACGTCCATCCATGCGCGGTAAATTTTACCCATTTCAGTGGTTCCCTTTTCCACATCTCCGTGCAAAACCTGGATTTCGTGTGTGAGGTCAGATTTTATTTGCTGGCTCTCGATAATCATTTCATCGAAGAGAGACTTCAGATCTTCATCATCGTCCTTCAATTCCTTAATAGCCCGCTGATAACCATTGATGCGATCATTATTGATCAGTACGAGGTCATTTAAAACTTCTACGACTTCTTTAGATTTTTCCATAAAATGTGTTTTTGGCTTTATTAACCGGATGAAAAAACCATACCAGCGGCAAATGTGGAAGTATGGGCGTATGGGAGTATGGGAGTGTGGAGTATAACGTTAAAATCGCTCCCATACTTTCCTATTTTCGTACTTGTTTTTTTGTTTAACTTGCACCACTTAAAAAATTTAGCCTTCAATTATGGAATATTCCAAGATCATTGCTATAACCGGACTTCCGGGTCTTTATGAACTGATCAGCAGCAAATCAGATGGTGGAATTGTACGTTCTCTGGACGATAAAAGCACCCGCTTTGTTTCCAGTCGTGTACATCAATTTTCTCATCTTGAAAGTATTGAGGTATATACAACCCGTCATAATGTAAATCTGGTTGATGTACTCAAAGCCATGGAGAGCAGTAAAGAAAAGTTGCCTGACGATAAGGATGCATCCGCATTGAAAATTTACTTTGAAAAAGTATTTCCCGAACTGGATTTTGACCGCGTATATAGCAGTGACCTGAAAAAGATGGTGAAATGGTATGCGGTACTCGCAAAAAATGAGGTTGAAATTAAGTTGTCCGAACCTGTTGCCGAGGAAGTAAAAGAAACGACAGCAACTGAAATAAAGGAAGAAAAGCCTGCTAAAAAACCGGCTCCGGTAAAATCGGAAACAAAAGCCGCTGTAAAGGCGACCGAAGATAAAAAACCGGCGAAGAAATCTGCAGAATCCAAAACGGCAGAATTAAAACCAGTAAAAAAAGCGGCCGGTAAAAAAGAACCTGTTGGAAAACCCGCAAAGAAAGCGGCTCCAAAAAAAGCTGAACCCACAGCGGCAAAAAAATCCACTGCCCGCGGTTCAACCGGGAACGCAAAAAAACCGATTGCTAAAAAGAAATAATCGATATTCGGCTTCTATCTGGCCCATCTCACTCCGGCTGAACCGGGACGGGTGGGACAAGATCAAAAATTCATAAATATGATGAAACCCCCGTCTGCAAATATTGAAAAACCCGTCCGTGTTTTTCTTCCCGAGAATTTAATTATCAGTGACTGGAATTCCATAGCTTCTTTTTTTGAAGATCTGGTGGAAAGGCCAATCCGCAATGCAACCGATCTGGAGAAATGGTTGAAAGATATGAGTGAGCTGGAAGCTGTAATCAGCGAAGATGTTTCCTGGCGCCATATCCGCATGACCTGTAATACGGAAGATAAAAAGCTCCAGGATAATTTTACTTATTTCATGATGGAGATTCAACCGAAGATTCAACCTTATGCCGATCGGTTGAATCGCAAGCTGGTGGATTCTCCTTTAACGGCTGCCCTGGACAAACAGAAATATTTTACTTACCTGCGTTCTGTAAAAAAAAGTATTGAGCTTTTCCGCGAAGAAAATATTCCCATTCAATCTGAACTCAGCGTGTTGGGACAGCAATACGGAGCCCTGTCCGGAAAGATGACGGTAACAGTCAGGGACCAGGAATATACTTTACAGCAGGCCTTGAAATTCCTGGAAAATCCCGACAGAGATTTACGGGAGGAGGTGTACCGTAAAGTACAGGAGCGCAGACTTCAGGACAAGGAGGTAATTAATAATCTGTATACAGAACTTATTAAACGCCGCGATCAAATGGCGCGGAATGCCGGATTCGCCAATTTCCGTGACTATAAATTCGTGGAAATGGGCCGCTTCGATTATACGAAGGAGGACTGTTTCCGTTTTCATGATTCTGTAAAACAACACATACTCCCCCTGGTAGAAATCATCAATCAGTATAAACAAAAAAAATTGGGTCTGGATACCCTAAGGCCCTGGGACCTGGATGCTGAACCCGCCGGCCAGGAACCCTTACATCCTTTTAAGACCGGCGAAGAACTTTTGGAAAAAACGGTCAGCTGTTTCAGGGAACTCGGGCCATTCTTTGCGGACTGTCTCCTGACGATGAAGAAAATGGATCGCTTTGACCTGGAAAGCAGGATTGGCAAGGCTCCCGGAGGATATAACTGTCCATTGGCGGAAACGGGTGCGCCTTTTATTTTCATGAATGCTGCAGGACAAATGCACGATGTTACCACCATGGTTCATGAAGGTGGTCACGCCGTGCATTCGTTTCTTTCCCATCACCTCGAATTAAGCGCCTTCAAGGAATATCCTATGGAAATTGCAGAGGTGGCCAGCATGGCCATGGAACTTTTCAGTATGGAAAACTGGGAAATTTATTTTCAGAATCCGGAGGACCTTCGCCGCGCCAGAATTCAGCAACTGGAAAGGGTGATTACCATTTTCCCGTGGATCGCAACCATTGATAAGTTTCAACATTGGGTTTATGAAAATCCCCAACACGATCTGGAACAACGGACCGAAAACTGGTATCGTATCCAGAGTGAATTTAATTCCAAAACCATAAACTGGAACGGATTTGAAACCTATCAAAAAAATATCTGGCAAAAGCAATTGCACTTATTCGAAGTTCCCTTTTACTATATTGAATATGGTATTGCACAACTCGGCGCGATTGGCTTATGGATGCAATTCAAAAAAAGCAAACAACCGGCCCTGGATCATTATATCCAGGCGCTGTCCCTGGGAGGAACCAAAACACTTCCGGAGTTATATACAGCAGCCGGCTTGAAATTTGATTTTTCGGGCGATTATATAAAGGAACTGATGGATTTTGTAGAAAATGAAATAAGGATATTAATGAATGAACAGGAATAACATTGGATTTACCCGGGCGACCAATCGTAGAAATACCACGAAAATGGTAGGGAACTTTCTTGCATGATTGGATACAGGCCTTTATATTTGCATGAAAGACCGATCGAAAAAATTTTCATTTAAAATAGCTACTAATCAGAGCCTTAACCAAAAGTCCCGGTGTTTCCACATCGGGGCTTTCTTTTTTAATTGTTAATTGTCAATGAATGTTTTGATAATCCAGACCTCTCCTCTTTTTCTGCCTTTCATCGTTAACCATTAACAATTGACAATTAACAACTATTAGTTCTCCTTTAGCAACGCATCAATCTCGCCCTGCATTTCAATCAGCTCATCTTTTTTAAGTCCATCAATGATGGATCTGACATTTCCATTTTTATCCACAAGAGCAAAATATTGTGTATGAATAAACTGCTCATCAATGGGAGAAAAATTATTTTTCGGATCGTCCAGCTGGTAGCTTAGTCTCGCAGCCAGATATAAAGAATCCTTTTTCCCCGTTAGAAAAATCCAATGACGGGAATCCACGCCCATCGAGTCGGCATAATGTTTTAATTGGCCAACACTATCCGTGGATGGATTTACAGTATGGGAGAGAATTAAGAAATCCGGATTGTTTTTATATTTTTCATATATGGGACGAAGATTCGTATTCATTTTCGGACAGATGCCCGGACAGGTTGTAAAGAAAAATTCCGCCAAATAAACTTTTCCTTCCACATCCTTATTGGTTATTCTTTCTCCATTCTGATTGAGAAATGAAAAATCACGCACTTTGCTTATCTGGGGCAGTCCTACTTTTCCGAAACCCGGGATGAGCCTTGTCAACATAAAATAAAATCCGATGATCAGTACCAGGAAAAACAGGGAATAGAACCAGATTTTTTTGGACATATTGCAAAATTAATCTACCCCGACGGGAGCAAAAAGTTATGCTGAAAATTCTATCTTTGCGGGCCGATCATGAAATTAAAGATCAATGCAGATATGCTTGGAATTGGCACTTCCCTCGCTTGTGCGGTGCATTGCGCTATCCTGCCTCTTTTCCTTTCCGGATTGTCCGTTTTCGGGGTCAATATCCTCCATAATTTCTGGTTTGAGTCGGCCATGATCTTCCTGGCTTTCCTTGTCGGGGCTTTGTCTCTCCGCCATGGATTCATCCGTCATCACCGGAGTCCCGTCCCATTTTTGTTGTTTTCTGCGGGTATGCTTTTCCTGCTGGCGAAGCAATATTGGCGGGTTTATGAGCTTATTTTGCTCTTTTTTGCCGTTTTTTTGATCATTTCCGCCCATTTTTTCAATTTTCGGTTCACCCGGAATTTTCAGAAAAAAGAGAAGAAAGTATGGGAGCGTGAGAGTATGGGAATTTGAGAATTTTACGTGTTAGGGAAAAACTTTAGGCTTTAAGCTCCAGACTTTGAGCGTAAATAGGCGTTAGGCGGCAAAAAGAACTAAATTTGCAGTTCAAATAAGAGTTATGATAAAAACAGGAAATCCGGTCATAAGCATTTATACAGAAATGACCCCCAACCCCGAAACCATGAAGTTTGTCGCCAATAAACTTTTATACCCGGGTAAAAGCATTGATTTCCCTGATGTGGGGTCTGGCAGACCATCTCCCCTGGCGACAGAATTATTTGGATTTCCTTTCATTAAAAGCATATTCATCGCCAGCAATTTTGTAACGCTGACGAAAACGACCGATACGGATTGGGCAGATGTGATCCCTTCCATCCGCCAGTTTCTCAAAGATTACCTGGAAGACGGTAAACCTGTGATCAACGAAGATGAAATTACAATTGCGCATTCTGATGGCAATGCCATAGGCGCGGATGACGACGACGTTGTAAAAAGGATTAAGGAACTCCTGGAAAGCTATGTGAAGCCAGCTGTTGAAATGGACGGCGGCGCCATACAGTTCAGAAGTTATAATGAAGGCGTTGTGAACCTGATGTTGCAGGGATCCTGTTCCGGCTGCCCTTCTTCCATGATCACGCTGAAAGCAGGTATTGAGGGTATGATGAAACGTATGATTCCCGAAGTGAGGGAAGTCGTTGCCGAAGCAGAATAATGCAGCAAATCATATCGCAATTCTTCAGCGACATATATCAGACAACCTGGTTTGAATTTATCGCCGTTATTACCGGCATTGCCAGTGTTATTTTTTCCCGCAGAGAAAATATTCTTGTTTATCCGGTCGGTATGATCAGTACCGGCATGTTTGTGCCGTTATACATCGTCCACGGTCTGTATGCGGACGCATCAGTAAATCTGTACTATACGGTCATGAGTGTTATCGGATGGATAATGTGGTCGCGTAAAGCAGATGGGAAAAAGGTTTTAATCATTACCGCATCTTCCAAAAAAGACTGGAGGGACGGCATTATTTTTTTCCTTTGTTGCTGGGTCATATTATATTTTCTCCTTAGCCGTTTTACCGATAGCACGGTTCCCATCGCGGACAGTTTTACTTCCGGAGCCGCTTTTACCGGCATGTGGCTGATGAATAAAAAGAAACTGGACAACTGGACCTGGTGGATCATTACCGACCTGGCCTCCATCCCCCTCAATTTCTACAAACACCTTGTCTTCACCAGTTTTGAAAACCTGATTTTTCTGATCCTAGCCGTAATGGGTTATATTACCTGGAAAAAAAAGATCGTGCATGTCCCCGCCTAAAAAAATTGTGGTTACGGGTCCGGAATCTACGGGTAAAAGCACGCTTTGCGAACAACTGGCGACACACTATAAAACAGGATGGGTGCCGGAGTATGCACGACAATACCTTCTGGCGCTGGGGCGGCCCTACCAATATGATGATCTGCTCATCATTGCCAGGGGCCAGCTTGAACAAGAGGACCGGATTACAGCTTCATTAAAAACGCCTCTGGTTTTTATTGATACCGATATGTATGTGATGAAAGTCTGGTGCGAATTTGTTTTTGGCAAGTGCCATTCCTTCATATTGGATCAAATTGTAAAAAGAAAATACGATGCTTACCTGCTTTGCAATACCGACCTGCCCTGGGTGGCTGATGAATTGCGTGAATATCCGGATCTCGAATCACGCGAACGCCTGTACTATAATTATAAAGATCTTATGATAAATCAGTCTGTAGCATGGATTGATATCCGGGGGGACTATGATGCAAGATTGAATAAAGCCATGGCTTTTGTTAATATGATTAATGTAGGATTATAAACGGTGAAGAGATGAGATTTGAATGATCGTGTTGAAAAATTCTATCCGCATGGAATATATAACTGGCATATTGTGCACATCGGCATATCAGCACACTACTGCAGGAGTTTAATGACATCGGGGTCGTCCTGAAGATGGTACATCTGGTTAAGTATCCAGGGATATCGGGCCGCCACGTGCCTGGAAAGCGGCCTGATGGTAAAAACTTTCGGATTCGGTAAACAACCCGCAATCATGGCAGACTCAATCCGGTTCAGGGATTTTGCGTGTTTATTGAAATAAAACATAGCCGCGGCATCAATGCCGAAAACGCCCTTCCCCATTTCACTCACATTCAGGTACATTTGAAGGATTCTCTTTTTGCCCCAGCATTTTTCAATCATAAAGGTAAAATATACCTCCAGGGCCTTTCTGATCCAGCTTCTGCCCTGCCACAAAAAAACATTTTTGGCCACCTGCTGGGATATCGTACTGGCGCCGTGAAGTGACTTGCTCTTCTGATTATGTTTCATGGCTTTTTCGATGGACTTAAAATCAAAGCCATCGTGATCCGGAAACAGCTGATCTTCGGAAGCGATCACGCCGAGTTTGGCATAGGGTGAAATAGCATCCATAGAAACATAATTTCTTTTTAATCCATAACCATGAAATAAACTGCTGAGCTGAGTCAGGGTAAATGGCGGATTGATCCATTTTAAAATCAGGATATAAAAAAACTGAAATAAAAACAAAAACAGAAAGATCCGTTTGATCCATCTCCAGGTTCGCGGAACAATTCCTTTCGTTTTTATAGGCATCAGTTTACTTTGCCGGTTCTGTTGGTTTCATTGCCGGATTATTATGTAAAGGCGGGTGATCCACTCGCATATTCAGATAGTGCAAAGTATATTTTTTACCAATCGAATAGTTTTTATAGCGCGCTCTTTTCAATAATATTCCTCCCAGGATAAGTGCCCCGGCCGTAATCCAGCCGGAAGTTTTTATCCAGGTACCCGATTTTTCATTTGTATACAAACCGTTGATAACATTCAAGGCGAGTACACCAACTCCGGCTATTATCAGAATTGTGCCATCAGTCTGATAATTCCAATTTGAAAAGTCCTGTCTTATTCCATCAATCTCGTGAACATGAAAGGGAATATTATTGACGAATACGCTGTCATTTCGCAAAGCCGTGAGAGTCCCGCCCAGCCACTGATCATAAACGGTATGAATGATAATCTCCTGTCCGGGTGCATAGGTTCTTATATTTCGCGCGTTTTTCTGAAGAAGCAATACATCGGTTTGTGAAATGCTGAGCAGGGGAATCAGGAAAAATATCGACGATATGATTTTCTTCATATTTATAAAATAAAGCTACCACTTTATTTATTTCTAGTGATGCATCCGAAAGAGAACGCCATAAAGCAAAAACATACCGAAAGCAATCAGTATAGCACCGGAGATTTTATTTATTATAGCGAGATTATGAATGGTTAATTTACTACGCAATTTCCCGGCCATCATCACTTTCCCTACGTCCGCAGACATATTGATCAATAAGCAGACAGAAAAAATGACGATCCGCTCATTCAGCGAATGCGTTAAAGCAAGTATCGAAGCATTGCCCAACCAGAAAACGATCACACCCGGGTTCAGGGTATTGATTATAAATCCGGATGCAAAAATCCTTAAGAATTGCTGGGTGCTCAGGTGATCTGCATGTTTTCCCTCGGTGGATTTTAAAACCACCTTTTTAAAAAAGAAATAATAAATCCCCATCCCGATCAGGAAACTGCTGCCTCCATAACCGATCATATTCCTGTGTTCGAGCAGTTTGGCAACCCATTCGGTGAATACATTACTTAGGAAAACCAGGATAAAATCACTCAGCCAAACGCCGGCAACAAAACTGAAGCCGCCTTTGTGGCCAACCGTAATACTTTGTTTAATGATGGTGAAAATGATCGGGCCGACGGATAATGCAAGCACAATTCCAAGCGCTAATCCTTTCAATATGGCTTCGACCATGCTTTAAAAATTTTACCGGCGATACGCGAAAATAACGGAACCGGGAAAATAGAGGAATATTTCTCACTTTAATAAATAATCAATAATGCGCCTTCGTATTTGCCTTCTCCAGGAAATTTTGCCAGTCCTCTAACAATTTCCCCTTTAGCACCCGCGGAAATTTGTGTTGACCGCCTTCCTTCCCCGTAGAGCGCATAAAATCTATAAAAATCTCTGGTGGAAGAACCGTAACCGATATATCCTTTAGTGCACTTTTTCTTTCAACCGCATAGTCGTCATTTAAACGCTTGAGGTTTTCATCCAGTTTATCCCGCAATATGACAGGATCCACAGGAGAATCCGAGGCCACAAACCACTGATGGGCGAAGAACAGGCCGTGTGGTATGCCGGCAACCGTGAACTCAGGTATTGAAATATTCAGGTCCTCACTCACGAATTGAATGGCCTGATTCATATTATCAACGCTCAGGTGTTCTCCTACGAGACTCAGGTAATGTTTGGTGCGGCCGGTGATGATGATTTCGCTTTTCTCCTTGTCGGTAAAACGGATGGTGTCCCCGATCAGGTAGCGCCAGGCACCGGCAGTTGTGCTGAGCAATAAGGCATAGTCCTTCCCTTCTTCCACCTGGTGTATTTCCAGCGCCACCGGATTTTTCACCATATTTCCTTCGGAATCAAAATTCTTACTGTCAAACGGCACAAATTCAAAAAACAAGTGTTGATTGGTCACCAGTCTCATGCCTCTCTCATCCTGGCGGTCCTGGTAAGCGATGAATCCTTCTGATGCGAGATAGGTTTCTATATACGTAATGGGTTTCCCCAATAGTTTTTCAAATCCCATTTTATACGGTTCGAAAGAAACTCCGCCGTGAACAAAAAAGCCGAGGTTGGGCCAGAGTTCGTGAATATTTTTCAGATGATATCGTTCGATAATCTTCTCCACACACATTTGTATCCATGCCGGCACTCCCACGATAAACCCGATATCCCATCCCGGTGCCTGCTCAACAATTTCTTCCAGTTTGCGGGTCCAGTCGCGCGTTTTTGCAATTTTTTTCCCCGGTTTATAAAAAGGGCTGAACCAGAACGGTACTTTCTTAGCAGAGATCCCGCTGAGATCTCCCTCATAATATCCGGGACCTTTTTGCAGGTCCGTACTGCCGCCGATCATCAGCCATCCTTTACCAATGCTTTTTACCGGAATATCCTGGTAATTCCGGAGGCTGAGCAGTTGTCGGACCATCGTTATCCGATTGCCGCGCAGCAGGTCGTTGGTAACGGGAATATATTTACTTGCAGACTCCGACGTACCCGAACTCAGTGCATAATATTTTATTTTTCCCGGCCAGCAGATATCGGGTTTCCCCTCCAGGGTTTTATACCACCATTCTTTATAAATCTTGCCGTAATCAAATACAGGCACATTTTCCTGGAAACTTTTCACTACATGTCTGTTCATCATAATTCGGTCAAAATGATATTTCTGTCCGAATTCGGTGAAGCGGGCTTTTTTCAATAATTTTTTGAGGACTTTCAGCTGCTGGCGCCGCGGGGATTTTTTTGGCAATCGCAAAGCCCGGGCAAGAGAGTTGGGTAATTGTACATCAATTAACGCCATTGAATATCGGGGATATTAGTTGTTTCAAAATTAGACCTTTTTAGGCTTAACGCCTAACGCTTAGCGCCTAAAGCCATTTATAATGGTTATAATTACTGATGATAACATCCGTTAACAATTAACCATCGGCCATTAACAATTATTGAGTCGGCCCCTGCGATACGGGATAAATCAAAATCGGGTCGCTTTCATTATTCGTTTTGCTGATGGCTGTAACGAAATAGCGGCCGCTGGAATCATTCATCAGTAATTTTAAACTAAATGCGGTTTCCGGATTTGGATCATCCGGGATGAACCGGAAAACGCGGGAAGAATCCATATTAAAATTTCCTTCTGCCTTATATATGGCGAAGCCTTTTAAAGAATCCGACAGATTTCCCTTTCCAAAACGAAATATCAGGGAATCATTATTTGTTATAATCCGAACGCTGGGAATGGATGGGCGGGCGCTATCGATCCAGGGCATGGGAGCGATCAGGGCGGGGTAATTGTAAAAATTTTCGCGCAGCGTATCATTCCATCCATATGCATTTCTAAAGAAAGAAGTACTGCTGAAATAAACCTGGCCGCCAATATCCGGACGATCCCGGATGGCTTGCAACTGCCGGGGCAACTGGTTTTTATTCCTCCAGTATATATTTGAACCGGCATTGAAAATGCCCAGACCTATATAACAGGGACGGTCGTAATGATTTTTGCTCCACCAGTCGAGTAAAACGCCAAATGGCGCATTTTTTTGTTCAAATTCCCAATACAATTGCGGTGCCACATAGTCAACCCAGCCGTTTTTCAACCACAGCAGGATATCAGCATACAGATCATCATAGTTGGTTTGGCCGGCCCTTGTATTACTTCCAAGGGAATCCTTTGACAGATTTCTCCATACTCCAAAAGGACTAACACCGAATTTGCAATTTTTCTTTATCTCCCTGATAGTACGATGCAACATCAGAATAACAGAATCGACATTACTTCTTCGCCAGGTTTCCTTATCCATGCCCTGACCATACCTGATATAGGAGGCGTTGTCAGGAAATTCAACATCCCCGATCCGGTAGGGATAGAAATAATCATCGAAATGAATGGCGTCAACGTCATAACGGCTAAGCATATCCCGGATGACCGTGTTCACATACAGCTGCACATCTTTGTTGCCGGGATCCAGATATTTTGTATTACCATAGGTCAATATCCAATCCGGATGCTGGCGGCTTACATGGTCCGGCGATATGGACGATTCATGTATTTTAACCACCACACGTCGTTTATGTTTTCCATGCTTTTTCCACTCGATACGCGATCGTGCGATCTGGAAAACGGCGCGATATGGATTACACCAGGCATGAAATTCCATTCCTCTTTTGTGCGTTTCCCGAATCATAAACTCCAGCGGATCATAATACGGCGTAGGTGCCTTGCCCTGCTTTCCGGTCAGCCACTCGCTCCAGGGTTCAATTTTTGACGGGTAGAAGGCATCGCATGCCGGCCGGACCTGAACGATCACGGCATTCATCCCATTGCGCCGGTGCATATCGAGTTGACGGATGAATTCTGCTTTTTGTGTCTCCGTATTATAATCTCCACGTCCGGGCCAGTCGATATTATCAACGGTTGCCACCCAGACTGCCCTGAATTCATATTTGGGTTGGGAAAAAGCGAACTGAGAAATAAACAACAGGCAGACAATAAATGATCGTTTCATACGCAACTAGCCTGTAACAGGGGTTTCAGCCGGTTTCTTTTCTGAAATATTTTCAATTGATCTGATTTTATCCAGCAGAAAATTCAATTGCCGGGCTTCCTCATCACTGAGATATTTAAATATCGATTCCATCTCTTCGTTCATTCCGTCCATGGTCTGCAATAATTTTTTTCCCTTATCCGTCAGTAATACATCCACCAGCCGCCGGTCTTCACGGCAGATTGATTTCTTTACCATTCCTTTTTTCACGAGCCTGTCCACGATACGGCTGGTATCACTCATTTTATCCAGCATTCTTTGCCTGATCTGCATTGTGGATAAAGGCTGACCGGCACCGCGCAATATTCGCAGGATGTTAAATTGTTGCTGGGTGATGTCAAAAGGTTCAAAACTCCTGTTCAGTTTTTCATTTACCCAGTTGAACGTATAAATGAGGTTAATAATCGACTTTTGATATTCTGTTCGAAATATATGCTGGTTTATTTCTGTCTCTAAAGTCATAACGATACTTAAAAACTAAATTATTTTTCCTTGGGGTCAGTCTCCCCAGACCCTGATGCCTTCGCTGCAGTTTGCACAGATATCAATTTCCGCCCGGCCCTTTAGAATTTTACGGCGAAAATCGAGATATTCTGGTTGTTTCCAGATTTCTTTAAAGGGTTTATTTTTCAAATCCCCTAAACGGTGTTTCGCATCCTTGTCAAAACAACAGGGCACGACCAATCCGTCCCAGGTGATGACCGGAGAATGCCACAACCGCCAGCAGTGGTTACGCAGGGGATTTTTAGATTCATAACTGCCGTCGGCCTTTTTTCTGTACCTGGTCAGGTTTGTGTGTTGTGGTATCAATTGATTCGGATCCCTTACAAAATCATTAATCTGGGCCGTTTTGTACCGGATCCCGTCCACGCCGGTTCTCTCCGACAGTTCCCTGGCTTCCCGGAGCTGATGTTCATTTGGACGGACCACGAGAAACTGGAAAAAAACATAGGGCGTTTTGCTCTTCAGCTCTTTTTTCCATTTTACAATATTGGTGGCGCCCTCCAGAACTTTTTCCAGGTCACCCCCGACCCGATAAGCGCTATACACATCCTGTGTAGTACCATCCAGCGAAATAATGAGGCGGTCCAGACCACTTTCCACAGTCCTCCTTGCATTTTCATCATTGAGATAATGAGCATTCGTAGATGTGGCTGTATAGATTTTTTTTGAGGTGGCGTAATTCACCATGTCCAAAAAATCCGGATTCAGATAGGGTTCTCCCTGAAAATAAAAAGTGAGATATAGTAATTCGGGAGCCAGCTGGTCGATCATCTGCCGGAAGAAATTCATTTCAAGCATCCCCTTCGGGCGCGTAAAAGACCGGAGGCCGCTGGGACATTCCGGGCATCTCAGGTTGCAACTGGTGGTGGGCTCAAATGAAATGGAAACCGGGATGCCCCATTGCACCGGCCTGCGTGTCCATTTGCTGATATAATAACTTGATAACACATTGATCCCGTTCCACACCCTCCGAAAACTCAGCTTGGAGAAAAGATTGAATGTATCATGCCGGTTGAAATTTGCCATATGCCATGTAAAATTAGTTTTAAATACGGAAAGCGGGAAGCCCCGGGGGCCGTATTTCGACCGCGAAGGGGATTATATTTGCAGTCGTTTAGTTATCCTAATGGTCAAAAAGAAGAGCAGGATCTGGAAGATCGTAGTCTTAATATTTAGTACCGCCATCATCACCATGCTGATCGTGATGGTTTATCAATGGGTGGTAGAAAAAAGGATTTCATTTGTTGAGTATCGTGAATTCGGTATTCAGATACCCGTGAATTATACGGTCCACGGCATCGATGTTTCGAAATATCAGGACGTCATCAACTGGCAATCGGTAAAGAATATGAACGTGGAAGACGTGCGCATCAGTTTCGTATTTGTCAAGGCAACCGAGGGATTGGGAAATGAGGACCAGATGTTCGGCCGGAACTGGAAAAAACTCAAGGAAGCGGGATTGATCCGGGGCGCTTATCATTACTTTATTCCGACTAAAAGTGGCAAGGCTCAGGCAGAAAATTTTATCAATTCGGTGACCCTGCTTCCGGGTGATCTCCCTCCGGTGCTGGACATTGAACAAACTTATGGTGTGGCCCCGGAAAAAATAAGGCAGCGTGCCAAAGAGTGGTTGCAGACCGTCCAGGCTTATTATGGAACGGCACCCATTATTTATACCAATGTTGATTTTTATGAACGGTACCTGAAAGACGAATTTGATGGTTACCTCTTGTGGGCGGCACATTATCTGCAACCCGCTCAACCGCGGATTTACCGGAGCTGGAGTTTCTGGCAGCACAACGAAAGGGGCCGGGTGAATGGCTGCTATACGATAGTTGATTTTGATGTATTCAACGGTGATTCGCTGGAGTTCCGCAAATTGCTTTTAAATAGATAATTTCCATACATGAAAAAGGTCTATCATGTGGCTACCTGTGATACCTGTCAACGGATTATTGAGGAGGCTGGTCTGACTAAAAAAGGATATGCGTGTCAGAACATAAAAGAAGATAAGATCACAGCCGGGCAACTCGATGAAATGAAAGAAATGATGGGCAGTTATGAAGCGCTCTTCAGCAGAAGGGCACTAAAATTCAAAGCCATGGGACTACGTGGTAAAAAACTTTCGGAAAAAGATTACCGCGATCTGATCCTGCAGGAATATACCTTTCTGAAAAGACCGGTTGTGATTTCGGGGAAGAAAATATTTTCCGGGTCAGAGAAGAAAACGGTTGCCGATGTATTGAAACTCAAATAAACTTACACTTTTGCCCATTCACAATGTGTAAAATGTGAATTTGCGGAGATGTGAGATATGAAAGAATGAAATTTGGGTCAGGTTTTAATTATTCTAAGTTTAGCGTAATTAAGCATTATTTTCTTCTCTCCTCCCAACTTAAAATTTACTGTCGCAATTGGATTATGCGCCGATCCTTCCATGCGAACGACTTCTCCGTATCCGAATTTCTGGTGTTCCACCTGATCTCCGGCAGAAAGATTGCTCGTATCGCTTGGCGTAAAATCTACGGAAGGAATATGTACCGGAGCAGGCGACTTTGCTGTGGATGAAATATAGGTTGGCTTGGACGACTCGCGACTCTTCGTTGAAGAATCATCACTCGATCCATATCCGCGATTGAGGCGGTCATAGGCGGGCCGGCCCGACCAGGAACCGATCTGGTTCTTTATTCCACCGCCTGCATAACTCCGATCCAGCTGATCTTCCGGAATCTCTTCAATAAAACGGCTGGGATCATTTTGTATCACGCTTCCAAACCGGTACCGCGAATTGGCATAAGTGATCCAGAGCTTATGTTTGGCCCGGGTGATCACCACATAGAAAAGTCGCCTTTCCTCCTCAAGTTCTTCCCTGGTATTAATGGACATGGCATTGGGAAAAAGGGATTCTTCCAAACCGGCGGCGAATACACAACTGAATTCAAGTCCTTTGGCAGCATGTATCGTCATCAGTTTTACCGTGTCGGCATCAGGATCTTTCTGGTCGGTATCCGTGAGTAACGTAATCTGTTGAAGATAACCGGATAATCCGGCCTGTCCCTTCTGCGTTTCCTGCGTATTCCGGTTATCAATCAGTATTCCATCTTCATCAATGAGGGCAAGATTTTGCTGGTTGTCTACCCACTCTTTCATGCTGTTCAGCAACTCCTGGATATTTTCGTACCGCGCAAGACCTTCCGTTGTTTTATCGTTGAATAATTCCTTAATGATATTCGTTTGTTTGCCAACATGCGTCGCCACTTCATAGGCGTTTTTTGTGTTTAGCATGCTTGCAAAACTTTTTATCATCTGCACGAATTGTTCAATGGCTTCCAGCGTTCCTGCCTTGTAACCCATGGAAGATGCATTGCTGATCACTTCCCACATGGAAATATTTTTTTCATTGGCCATGAGCACGGCTTTATCCAGTGAAGATTTTCCAATGCCACGGGCGGGGAAATTGATGATCCTTTTTAAGGATTCTTCATCATGGGGATTCACGATCACACGCAAATAGGAAATAAAATCCTTAATCTCTTTGCGCTGATAAAAACTGATACCGCCATAAATAGTGTAAGGAATCGCCATCCTGCGCAGGCTTTCTTCAAATGCCCGGCTCTGGGAATTGGTACGGTATAAAATGGCGAAGTCGCGGTTATTAAAATGATTGCGGAGTTTCTGCTCCTGAATGGTATCGGCAACAAATTTTCCTTCGTCGTTATCGGTCATTGTTCGCACGAGGCGGATTTTTTCGCCTTCTATGTTTTCGGTCCACAGATTTTTTGGAATCTGGCCCTTGTTACGTTTGATCACTTCATTGGCTGCCGTAATGATACTTTGTGTGCTGCGGTAATTCTGTTCCAGCTTGACCACTTTCACGTCTTCATAATCCTTCTGAAACTGCAAAATATTTTCAATCGTTGCGCCACGAAAACTGTAAATACTTTGAGCGTCATCACCCACCACACATACATTTTCGTATACGGCCCCCAGCAATTTTATGATCTCGTACTGGGCGGGATTGGTATCCTGAAATTCGTCGATCAGGATATATTTAAACTTATGCTGGTATTTGTGCAGGCTTTCTGGAAAATTTTTTAATAGTTCATAAAACTTGAGCAACAGATCATCAAAATCCATAGATCCGTTTTTAAAACAACGCTTCGCATACGCGTCATAGATCTGGGCGATGGCCGGACGGTTGCTCCGGGTGTCTTCCTGCTGGATATAATAATCCGCTGCATATTCAACGGGACCGATCAAGCCGTTTTTGGCCTGCGAAATCCGGTTGTAAACGATATTGGGCTTATAATGTTTATCATCCAGGTTGAGTTCATTCACCACGGTCTTCACCACGCTTTTCGCATCGTCAGTATCATAGATGGTAAAATGATGAGGATAGCCCAGTTTAGGGGCATCCGCCCGCAGAATCCGGGCAAAAACGCTGTGAAAAGTGCCTATATAAAGATTTCTCGCCTCATTGTTGCCGAGAATACGCTCGACCCTTTCCTTCATTTCCCTGGCGGCTTTGTTGGTAAAAGTGAGCGCCAGGATATTGAATGCATCCACACCGCTCAAGAGAAGATGGGCAATCCGGGTGGTAAGCACTTTTGTTTTACCGCTACCAGCGCCGGCGACAATCATCAGGGGCCCGTTTATATGCAAAACCGCTTCTTTCTGCGCCTCGTTCAGTCCTTTTAAATAATCCTGCATGCTTGCAATTTACGAACTGCCGCTGGCAGAACCCGGGATAAATTATGCTGTGGATGTTTAAAAGGCCCTAGGCTTTTCCGGGTTTTTTCGGGGCCGTGGTTTTTCGTTTCCACCGAAAGACTTCCACGGTTCCGACCGTCAGGACCAGCAGTCCCTTTCTGAATTTAAATCCGTCAACCCGCAGGAGGTTTTGAAGAAAGGCTGATTCATTATATCCGGCGCAGTACATGCGTGTCGTAATCATTTTTTCACTAAAATGTATGGATGAGCTGTCTGCTATAAAATAGCTTCCCGACATCCGGTTACAGCCCGTGTTGCCTGAAAACCTGCTTTCTTTGGCATCAAACTGAATCTCAGGAAAATGACCTCCGGCAGTATCCATTTCGGATGCGGGAATTAAACTCCATTTCCCGTTGATCCTGGCAAACGGCATTGGCTTTTTGGGTTCAGCTTCATTGGTGGAATCCACTTGCGCATACAGGCCCGAAAGCATGCCAAATAATAAGGCGGTCAGTGTAAAAGATTTTAACTTTGTACGCATATTCAAATTAAATCTATAATCATACCCAGCCATGCCAGGATTTGAATTTTTTGGTGAAGAAGAACGTAAAGAAGTAAATGATGTTTTAAAAACGGGTATCCTCATGCGTTATGGTTTTGATGGGGCCCGTAAAGATATATGGAAATCCCGCGAATTGGAAAAGGCGCTCTGTGACCGTCTTCAATGCGGTTTTGCCCAGCTGACTTCCAGCGGCACTTCGGCCCTGACGACGGCTCTCGCAGCGTTGGGTATTGGAGCCGGGGACGAAGTGATCATGCCTTCTTTCACTTTTGTGGCCAGTTTTGAAGCCGTACTCAGCATTGGTGCGATCCCGGTGATCGTGGATATTGATGATTCCCTGACCCTGGATCCCGAATCCGTAAAGAAAGCGATAACGCCAGCCACCCGTTGCATAATGCCGGTTCATATGTGTGGCAGCATGGCCGATCTTGATCCCATTTTATCTATGTGCCGCGAACATAATCTGCTTTTGCTGGAAGACGCCTGTCAGAGTATTGGCGCTTCCTACAAAGGAAAATTCCTGGGCACTATCGGTGACGCCGGAACCCTGTCATTCGATTTTGTCAAAACCGTAACCTGTGCCGAGGGCGGTGCTGTCCTGACGAATAGTAAAACGACTTACACCCATTGCGACGGTTATACCGACCATGGACACGACCACCTGGGAAATGACCGGGGTGCGGAGCTTCATCCCTTTGTCGGTTATAATTACCGCATTTCAGAATTGCACGCAGCTGTCGGGCTGGCACAATTCAGAAAACTCGATACTTTCCTTTCCATACAGAAAAAAAATCACCATTTTTTGAAAACGGAACTGGCGAATATTCCGGGCCTGAAATTTCGGACCATCCCTGATCCGTCAGGGGACAGTCATACATTTCTTAGCTGGTTTCTCCCCAGCCGGGAATTAACAGAGGCCCTGGTGGAAGAACTCAGATCACAACAAATATTTGCGGGAAATTTTTACTGGTTCGAACATAACTGGCATTATATCCGCAAATGGGAGCACCTGAAAAAAGAGAAAACCCTGAGCCGTCTGTCTGCAGGTCAGTCTGCTGCTCTTAAAAAACTGGACTCCCAGGATTTCAGTAAAAGCGATGCCGTGATGAGTTGCTGTATCAGTACCGCCATCGGATTATCCTGGACCGACGAGCAACTCCATGAAAAATCTTCCCGTCTGGTCTCCGCTATAAAAAAAGTACTGGCCCAACATGCTTCACACGCAGCTGCCTTAGAACTGACTACCTGAATGAATATTTCAAATACAATAAAAATAATTCCCCCCGATTTTGTCAACTTTTATGGCGCCCGTTAAATGGTTTGACCGGAAATTCGATTTCAATTTTAAAGAAAATATTTTCCCGATGATATTGGAGCGCCTCGCGGGCACAGCAGCTGGTCAACCCGCTATGCGTGCGGCAGATCTGGCAAATAATAAAACAGAGCTGGCAAATCATAACCATAAATCTGCGGGAGAGCTCGTAAATGATTTCTCCCTGATCAGAAACCAGACAATGAAGATGCTCGAAAATATAAATGAAGAATTGATTTTTAAGTCCTCCCTGCATCCCCGACTACATACACCCATGCGAACCCAGGATTTATTTTTATTTGTTGTTGAACATGATGATCATCCTCTGGCTAGGATTTCTGCCATTGCAAAGTATCTTCAGCATTAACCAAACACGGCTCCCAGCAGCAAACTCACGAACCCGGTTAACCCCGCTATTTGGCGGCGGTGGTAATATCTAAACCATTTTTTCCTGTAGGTTTCCCAGTTGGCCGGATAATTCTCCGGTGTCCAGGTCTGAATTATTTTATTTATAGGCATATCCCCTGTAAATAAATAGAATATGTCTATTATAAAGGTTACAAGAGCAAGAGTTGCCGTGATAATGAGGAACGAAGAATGAACCGATATGGCACAGAAAAACCAACAAATACTTGAAAAAAGAGTAGTGAAATAAACGATACGCAGGCTAAAATTTAAATTTTTATGTAAAAGATTCCGCAACTCAATATAAGAAGAGGGGCGCATGTTTTTCTGCGTGTCGCTCATGGCCAATAAATAAAATATTGGCTGACTGACCACAAATCCATAAGCCAGGATATTGAGGAATTGGATACTATTTACCAGCATGGATTCAAGTGTTTAGCGGCTGTCCGTTTATCGCTCGTAAGCTAATGATAAAACACTTTAAATGCTGAGTCCTGTCAACGAGACTAATGTTTCCCCTCCAGCGCATTACAATCAGCCAGTGAACCCAGCCTGAAACGGAAAGGGACATGGGTTGTTTTCTCAAATTCCCACTCCCTTTTGCAAAAAAATCCTGAGTGCAAATAATATAGATTAGCTGGCTGGGTATATAACCCATTTGACGGCCTTTCCGGCTGTCCGGCATATACATTCGGACTGAAATAAGCCGGAGTATTGACCGTTTCTCCTGCATTTTTAACAAAAAAAGAAGATTTTTGAGAGATTCGGCTGTCCAAAAAACCCGGGTATTTAGACCAGGAAAAGTCATTTTTCAACATCTGTGGATAGGAAATTTGTCCACTCACCCAATTGAAGGAAAACATTGTCAACCAAACAACAAGAAAACAAATAAGACGTTCTGGCCGATTCTTCATAATTGTATGTAAATTTACGGCGCGATTTTTGTGGAATGGGCAGATTTTTTGAAAATTCGTCCATCCAGCATTAACCCCTCAAAGATGGCATTAAGTCAATCATTACAGCAGAAATTACTACAAAAATTATCCCCGCAGCAGATTCAGCTCATGAAACTGCTTCAGGTCCCTACTGCCAATCTGGAAGAAAGGATTAAGGAGGAGCTGGAAGAAAATCCCGCACTGGAGGTAGCCGAAGAGGACCATGACGATGGTTTAACAGACGATTCAAAGGATGAATTTGAGACGGCCGAGGAGGAATTTGAACCGGAAGGGACCCAGGATGAATATGACAATATCGATATAAGCGATTATGTGAATGAGCATGATGATGACGTAGCCGATTATAAACTGAGGGACGATAACTATCCCGATGCAGAAGAAAAGCAATCCGTCACCCACAAACTGGAAACAAGTTTTTACGAACTGCTCCTGGATCAGCTTGGTATGCTGAAACTCGATGACCGGACACGCAAGATTGCTGAACAGATCGTGGGTAGTATTGATGACGATGGTTACCTGCGCCGGGAAACGGCTTCCATCGTGGATGACCTGGCTTTCCGGCAGAATATCGAAAGCACGGACGCGGAAGTGGAATCCATCATTACCCGTATCCAGCAATTTGATCCTCCTGGCGTAGCTGCCCGCAATCTGCAGGAATGCTTATTACTCCAGCTGGAAAGAAAAAAGAACGAAACGAAAAGTGTGTCACTGGCCATTAGTGTGCTCTCAGAATATTTCGATGAATTCACCAAAAAACATTACGATAAGATCCAGCGGGGGTTGAATATTACGGAAGAAGAATTCAGGGACGTGATCCGGCAGATTGTAAAGTTGAATCCCAAACCAGGCGGCAATCTTGGCGGATCGGGCAAGGGCGAGGGATATGTCGTACCCGATTTTTTTATTTTTAATAACGCCGGCATTCTTGAACTTACACTGAATTCCCGAAATGCGCCCGACCTTCGGATCAGCGACGGATACCGGGACATGCTGAAGGACTATGACCGGGGTTCAAAGAAAGACAAGAGACAAAAAGAAGCCGTACTCTTCATCAAACAAAAAATTGATGCAGCCAAATGGTTTATAGATGCGATAAAACAAAGGCAGCAAACGCTGATCAATACCATGCAGACCATCATGGATTACCAGCATGAATTTTTTGTTTCAGGTGACGAAACCTCCCTGAAGCCGATGATCCTGAAAGACATTGCAGAGCGAACCGGGTTGGACATATCTACCGTAAGCCGTGTGGCCAACAGTAAATTTGTTCAGACCGAATTCGGGACCTATCGTTTGAAATTTTTCTTCAGTGAATCCCTCAGTACCGACAGCGGAGAAGAAGTTTCCACGAGAGAAGTGAAAAAAATCCTGAGCGATCTGATTGAGGGAGAAAGTAAAAAGAAACCACTCAGCGATGAAAGGCTAACCGAATTGTTACAGGAAAAAGGATATAATATTGCCCGTCGCACCGTCGCCAAATACCGGGAACAGCTGAATATTCCGGTTGCGAGACTTCGTCGGGAACTTTAGGACATGACACAGGCTTAACGATTAATGCTTTTCCTAATTCAGGTCAATAAAACTTTTCATCTGTCTACCGCCAACCAATGAACGAATACATAAATTCTGCCGGCATAACGGATCCGCACCCCTCATCCACGCTTCGTTTTTTTGCCCATTTCTTTTCCATATTGTTTCATCCGTTGTTTATCAGCGCTTATATATTCGGCTTTCTGATCTATTTCCACCCGTCGGTTTTTGAGGGTACCGATCCCCATGTAAAAAACCTACGCATGTTCAGCATGGTATTGTTTACTATATTTTTTCCGGCATTCAGCCTGCTTCTCGCCTGGAGACTCAAATTGATTAAACGCCTTTCTTTGGTTAATCGCCAGGACAGGCTGGTCGGGTTCCTCGTAACGATGTTTTTCTATTTCTGGGCCAGTTATGTTTTCAGAAATCTACCAGATACGCCACCGGTAGCCGCTCATTTTGTGCTTGGGACATTTCTCGCTGTTTGTGGCGCCTGGATGTGCACAATCTTTTATAAAGTCAGCCTGCACGCTGTAGCCATGGGCGGACTGATCGCATTTTTTATTTTATTTGGCAGGCAGGATCCTTTTGCTTCCGGACTCTACCTCGCGCTTCCTGTCCTGATCGGGGGTATTGTTTGTTCTTCGCGGTTATTACTCGGGGCGCATAACAATTTTGAAATGGTCACGGGATTTTTTGTGGGCATGATCGCCCAATCTTTAGCCTGGCTATTTTAATTCCTTTCAACCGGCCATCACAACGGCGTAAACCCTGGCCGTCTTAAACAAAAAAGAAAAGCCCAATCATAGGGTACGAACCTAAATTGGACTTTTTCACCTTCAAACCATCGGAGTTTACGTCCGGTTAACCGTTTAATATTTTTGAACCTGTAAGATATTTTTTTGTAGGATGATAAATAAAGAAGCAGGATCCTCCCTTCATATCTTCGATCACTTCCTTCACGTCTTCATTCGGAATGGCAGGGCATCCAAAGCTTCTGCCGTTGTATCCTTTCGATTGTATATACCCTTCGCCAACATATTTTGAACCATGAATAACAATATTCCTTCTGTCCGCTTTATCGTTAAATCCTTTTTCAAGTCCGTGAATTTTCAGCGCCAGACCGTGTTTACCGGAATACGTCATCTCGGTAACATAGAAACCAAGGCTGCTTTTATGCGAACTCCATTTATTTGAAAACGATTTCGCATACTCTCCCCCTGACCGGCGGCCATGGGCAACATAAGTATTTATTAGAATTTTCCTGGTTTCCAGATCCACCACATACAGGCGGCGATTTCTGGACGACTGGCTGAAATCGCAAATCGTGATGATATTGCTCTTCACAATCTTGTGCTCATCGAGCAGGCGCAGGTAGCCCTTGTAGGCATATTCTAATACCTCGCGTCGCAGGCCTGATTCCTCCAGGTTTGCATCACAGTATAAATTACTTACTTCAGCTTCAAATTTTAAAGAGGCGGCGGAGAGTGTGATCGTTGCCGGAAATTTTTTTAGTGTTGTTGCCATAAGTCCATTTCCGGATAGTAAAATGGGTGCGAATGACAATAACAGCACTACGGACAACACACGATATTTGTTTCGCATGATTAGGGTTTTCAAGGGTCTTTCATGAACGGGTCGGCTACTAAAATATTATTTGATTTCCGTTAATACAATGATTTAGCCGATGTTTTTTATTGTATGCTCTGTAAATAAAATATTTAGAACAGCAATTCGTAAAAGTCCCCGGAAAATCCCCCTGGTGGCCCGATTTTTACCTCATAATAATTAAACAAGCGCGTAATTTCACGGATTCGCTTGATGGAGAAATGAGATTTGGGTTGCTCACCGGTCATATAGGCATATATAAGAATGGTGAAGGAACTTTACAGATAAAACTTATTCAGAAGATGAAAACATTATTACTGGTACGTCATGCAAAAAGCTCCCATTCATTCGAGCATTCTTCGGATTTTGACAGGCCTCTGAATGATCGCGGTTACCGGGAAGCGACCGAAATGGGCAGAAAGCTTCTTAAAAAAAAGATAGCCATAGATTTGTTTATGTCCAGTCCGGCTCTCCGTGCAAAAACAACCGCTGAATTATTTGTTACCGAGTATGGCCGTAAGCTGAAAGAAATTCTTTTCATTCCAACCTTATATCACGCGGGCCCGGATAATTTTTCTGTAGTGATTGGTGAACTGGATAATTCGTATCAGCATATTGCCATATTTTCGCATAACCCGGGAATAACCGATTATGCAACTGCTCTTTCTACCACACATATCACCAATATGCCCACCAGCAGTGTATTTGCAGTAACGGCTCCGGTCGATTCCTGGAAGGACTTTGCAGATGCTGAGAAAAGTTTTTTATTCTTTCTTAAGCCGGAATAAGGGTCAGGGCCTAAAACCTAAAACGATTTGGAAATCCTGGAATTAAATTTGTAAAGAGCTCTTTGCAATAAAATCTTCAATCACTTCTTTTAACAACGAGCCGGGTAATTCAGGTGATACCATTTCAAACTGCTGAAAAGCCTTCAGCGCTTTTCCCAGGTTAAAGTTTTTTTGCGATGGACAATACATCCACTTCTTTTCCTGCAGATAAAAGCCGAGATATTCCTGCTCCGTTTGTCCGGGCGTCGGAACGAGAATGGCATTTTTTTTCAATTGCACCAGATCCATGATCGTGCTATACCCGCTCCGGGCAATAATGAACGCGGATTCATTTATTAATGAATTCAGCTGATCCGTTGACAAATGATTATAAATTTTTATTCCCTCCTGTATAAACGGAACAGGAATCCCGGATCCGGGTAATCCGCGCACCACAACGGTTTCCATTTTAATGCCGGGAAGCTGGCTGAATAAGATATTTTCAAAATGACTTCTTTGAGGTTCCGGACCTGAGATAAGAATAAGCAGGGAATTTTTTGAGCCCCTTTTTTCCGGTCTTTCAAACCGGGATAATATTCCAATATATTTGACCGGAAAGGGAGGCATTACTGGTGGATGTGAAAGTATTCCCGCCACAGAATAATTTCCCTCCAGGTCAGGTACCCAGCAGGTAGAAAATTTTGAAATGTATTTATAATTCCACTTCAAAATTATACGGTCAATCTTACCGCCAACCGATCCCGCAAGGCGGCACCAGCCGCCTCCATTGTTTAGAGGTCCCCAACCAGATTGTATATTTAATTGATGTGTTATAAAAACACAAAACAGTCCTTTATGGAAAAGACCGTAGCGGCTATCAGAAATTACCGCATCGATTGCGGAATGCTGCATAATTTCTTCCAGCCATTTATTTTCTCTTTTTATTTGCCTGAGCAGGCCCGGGATCCTGAAAATAAGCCCCCATTTTAAAAAAATACCTCTTTTGTACCTAATTTTATACCCGGGTATTTCAAGGAATTCGAGCTGTGGAAACTCCTTTTCGAGCATGTTTTTTTGACCGGAACTGGCTGCGATTTTAACCCGGGCGCCTTGCCGGATTAATTCATGAATAATTGGAATACAGCGTGTTGCATGTCCAAGACCCCAGTCAAGTGGTGCAATGAGCACGGAAACAGGTCTTTTTTGTTGCATGTTAAATTTCTAAAAATGGGACAAAAACCTGCAATTAACCGTAAATTTTTATAAATTAGTGTAAAGAAATCCATGAAAAATCCGCCTACCCTATTGATCTTTTTATTAATTTTTATTACAATTGTAAGCGCAAGTTGCAGTTCAAGTAATCATATTGGAGGCAGTAGCAAAAAATGTGGTTGCGGACTCAATAAGGGTATGGTAGGATACTAAAATCTAATTGCAATGAAAACACCGGATAGAGACTTGCTTGTCCTCATGAAAGATGAATTCGTAACGGAGCAGTTCATGGCCTATGAACTCGAAAAATTAAACGATCTCCTTTTCCAGTACGAAACACTCGAGACTTTTTGCATCGCTCACGAAGTTTTTGATCTCAACAGTTACAAAATTTTAAGGGGAACACGCTATATTCAGCGCGTTGTCAGACAACAGGAGTTGAAGCCTTTTCAATTTTTGTGCAATAAAAATTAGATCCTCTAGCTATTCAGCATTAAAGGCATAACCAGCATCAGGAGGTCTTCCGCTTTATCCTGCTCCACTGGTTTAATAATACCAGCTTTTGTGGGTGTCGACAACTCAATCCGGATTTCTTCTGAAGCCGTAGCGTTCAGCATTTCGATCAGGAACCTCGCATTGAAAGCGATGGACATGTCTTCTCCCGAATATTGACATTTCATTCTTTCGTTTCCTTCAAAAGAAAAATCCACATCCTGTGCGGCCAGCTGCAATTCACTACCATGAATACTCAGAACAATCTGATTGGTGCTCTTATTACTAAAAACGCTAACCCGGCGCAGGGCGCCCTGAAAATCACTGCGGGTCACCGTTAGTTTATATGGATTTTCCGCGGGTATCACTACTTTATAATCCGGGAATCGTGCATCGATCAGGCGGCAGCTCATTTGCAGACCACCAAAATTGGCAAACAAATGATTGCTGTTGTACGTCAGTTTTACATGTTCGTCCGACGAAGGAAGTGCCGACTTTAATAAATTCAACGGTTTTTTCGGAACGATCAGGGACTCTGTTTTAGCACTGGAGATATCCGATCTTTTGTACCGAATCAGCCGGTGGGCATCCGTTGCCACGAACTGAATGGATGAGGGACTCATTTCTATCAATACCCCAGTCATAGCTGGCCGAAGATCGTCGTTACTCACGGCGAACAGCGATTTATTGATCGCTGTTGCCAGCACGGAAGCGGGTATCTCGAATGAAGTGGTTTCATCGGCCGACGGATCTTTGGGAAAATTATCCGGATTTTCACCCATCACTTTGTATTTGCCATTATCGCTCGTGATTTCAACAGAAAACTGTTTATCGATGGTAAACGCAAGGGGTTGGTCAGAAATATTTTTGAGCGAATCCAGCAGGATTTTGGCAGGAATGCAGACTTTTCCGGTTTCTTTCGCTTCCACCTCCAGGTGAACTTTCATTACGGTTTCCAGGTCGGTCGCAACGATGGTGAGTTTGTTCTTTTCTACTTCAAATAAAAAATCTTCCAGAATGGGCAGAACCGTGTTGGCACTGATCACTCCGCTGATCTGCTGCAGTTGTTTTAGCAAAGCCGAGGACGAAACAATAAACTTCATGAATCGGAACTTTGGGACGAAACTACTGATTTTTTTGGTAGAGCCGGGGCCGATTATAGAAGGGTGAAAATCCTTAGAATAACTTATACATTTTTTTATATTTGGCGTTATGGCAGCATCCGGTACATCATATTCCCAGGGCAGGATCTCGGCCGAAAAAGCGCTGCAGAAATTAAAACATTTTTGCGGATACCAGGAACGCAGCCATGCTGACGTCAAGCAAAAACTCTATTCCCTGGGATTGTTCAGGAAAGAAGTGGAGGAGCTGATTTCACGCCTGATTGAAGAGGGATATCTCAATGAAGAAAGATTCGCCCTCCAGTACGCTTCCGGAAAATCGCGGATCAAGGGTTGGGGTAAACAAAAGATCCTTCATGAACTTCGTAAGAAAGGAATCAGCGAATTTTGCATTGAGAAGGCCCTGAAAGGCCTGGATGACGCAGAATATGCCATCGGTTTTAAGCGGCAGGCTGATAAAAAATGGCTCGCTCTCCAATCCGAAAAGAATATTTTTGTAAAGAAAAATAAATGGCGACAATTCCTTTTGCAACGGGGATTTGAACCGGCAATCATAAAAACCTGGTCCTTTCCGGAAGATAATAAAGCCGGATCTGCCGCAGATTAACGAATGATTATGTCCAAACTCCGGATTTCACTGGTACAGACCACGCTTCACTGGGAGGATAAAAAGGCTAATCTGGACATGCTCCAAAAAAAAATCCTGGCCATTCCGGATAAAACTGAATTGATCATCCTTCCCGAGATGTTCAGTACCGGTTTTAGTATGGAAAAGGAATCCCTGGCTGAAACCATGAACGGACCCACGATTGAATGGATGCGAAATACGGCCACTGAAAAAAATACGATCCTTACGGGCAGTATCATTGCCAGAGAGGACAGAGACGGGGAACCGGTCTTTTATAACCGACTGATTTGGATGCTTCCAAATGGTGAATTTGGTTATTATGATAAACGACATCTGTTCGCGTTTGGAAAAGAGGATCAGCATTACAGCGCCGGAGAAAAACGCCTCATCGCTTCTGTAAATGGATGGAAGATCAACCTGCAGATCTGTTACGATCTGAGGTTTCCCGTTTGGCTCCGCCAATTCACGGGGATTGAGCCCGGGTCAGGGCCGGAATATGATCTGCTGATCGTAGTAGCCAACTGGCCATCAGCCAGGAGTCTTGCCTGGAGAACATTATTACAGGCAAGAGCGATAGAAAATCAATGTTATGTAGCCGGAGTGAACCGCACGGGCAGTGACGGTAAAGGCCTGCAATATGCCGGGGAGTCCATGATCATCGGTCCGCTTGGCGAGCCTATAAAAATTTTAGGCGCGGAAGAAGAAGTATTTTCGCATACCCTGGACCGTGAAAAACTGGAAGAGGCCAGAATGAAATTTCCATTCTGGCGGGACTCGGACAAGTTTTTTATTCAATCATAAATTATGAGGCAGGCATATCTGGCAGATGAAATATTTACTGGAACCAGGACCTTGTCCGGACAGGTGCTGCTAACGGAAAATAATACAATTTCCGGGCTCCTGCCCGCAGGATCCCAGCCATCCGAATTCCCGGTAAAATCTTTTCCCGGTTGTTTGATCGCACCTGCATTTATTGATATGCAATTGTATGGGGGCAATGGAAAATTATTTTCTCATTCTCTTGATATGGAATCGCTGGATGCAACACATGCCTATTGTGTCACGGGTGGTTGTTCCCATTTTATGATCACCATGGCAACCAACTCCATGGAAAATTTTCTAAAAGGTATAGATGCGGCCGGCGCGTATATGGCTTCCGGGAAAAAGGGCTTACTGGGGCTTCATCTGGAAGGACCCTGGATCAGTCCGGCAAAGAAAGGGGCACATATAGAAGCTTTTATCAAAAGACCCACCCTTGATGAGACCATGCTGATACTCGAAAAGGGCGATGGTATTGTCAAAATGATTACGCTGGCTCCGGAACAATGCGACGACGAGATCGTAAAATTATTGATGGAGAACGGAATACTCGTTTCCGCAGGGCACAGCAACGCCACGTATAAGCAGGCATCCGATGCTTTTAAGATGGGCGTCCCTGCCGCAACCCATCTCTTCAATGCCATGTCTCCATTACAGGGGAGGGAGCCCGGTATGGTAGGAGCGATTTACGACGACCCCAATGTGATGTCGAGTATTATCTGCGACGGGGTACACGTCGATTTTACCTCCGTTCGCATCAGCAAGAAAATAATGGGAGAACGTTTGTTTTTTATCACAGATGCCGTTACCTCTATTGATGAAGGATATTACAAGCATGTGTTTCAGGGTAACCGGTATACATTGCCGGATGGAACACTCTCCGGATCCTGTATGACCATGATGTCCACATTCAGGAATGCGGTTCAACAAGCCGGAATTTCCATTGAAGAATCTATAAAAATGTGCTCCACTTATCCGGCCGGTTTATTGAAAGATCCTTTCCTGGGGAAAATTCAGGTGGGACAAAATGCAGATTTTAATATCATAAACAAAAAATCCCTGGAGCTGGTCTCTTCAGTTTTTCATTGATGCGAGCCGGTGGATCAAATAATTCTCCGTTCCGGGAGTCCATCCCGATTGTTCGTAGATAACTTTCCCTTTGTAAACGATCATGCTCTGTGGCAGATTATTTGCATTCAGGGCCCTTCGAAGGTCACCATAGAGATCGGAATATGCTTCAAATGTCCATCCATTCATATTATATGTGGGACGAAACCGGCTTGCCGTTTTTCCCTCGTCAACAGAAATAGCAAAAAAACGAAAGGTCTTCATGCTCAGCCATGTTTCCAGATTGGCATTGATCGTATTCAGTTCTGTTATACTTTCATCGGAACCGGCCGACCAGAAACAAATCAGGAATAACGAATCTTTTTTTGCAAATACCGAGAAAGGGGCAATCTTTCCCTGCAGGGATTTTAGTCTTGCCACTTGTAATGAATCCTGACCCGCGGCGACGAGACAAGAGGAAATCAAACAAAAAAACAAGATCGTTTTCATCAGTTCTATTTATTTTCTGAATCGTGGGCGGACCGGCTTTCCTGTTGTGCAATGAGTTCCTTTACTTTCATGGCTTTTAAGTCCACGCCATATCGGATTCCATCCACCGTTGGAATAGCCCACACATCCGGCATCACTCCTCTTCCATTTTTTATCCGGTCTTTGTTCACCACCATCCTGAAGCGCGGCAGACGGAAGCGCAGGCCGGTATTCGGCAGCGTAACGTCCGGAATGATCCATGCGGTATTCCCATAAAAACCACCTCCCGTTTCTTCACCCACGAGGGTTACATTCTTTTGACCTTTCAGGTCGCCGGCAAACAGGGTGGTGGCAGAAAAAGAATTTCCTCCGATCAGAATAAAGACCTGCCCGTCATAATGATATTTTTCTTTTGGTGAATAATAATGTTTTTCAAAATACCTGAAATGATATTTCCCATCCTTCCCTTTTCTTGTCACCAGGCCGATCAGCATTCTGTTCAAAAAACTTTTCTGTATATACTTGTTGTATTCAGAAGGAAGCTTGACCGTATACAGCGAGTCAGCGATTTTAAATTTATGATCAATGATATATCTCGTCAGCAAAGTAGACAGACCCGCATCGCCGCCGCCATTGGAACGGACGTCAATAATGAGGTCCCTGATATGGTTTTTCTGAAGATTTCTGAATGAATGCCTAAAAAATTTCCTGAGATGATTCGACCTGTCAAAATTGGCAACCGTCATGAACCCTGTTTTCATAACCGTATCCAGTTGGAGATTTAAGGGTGAGAAATAAAACACGGGTTTCTCTTTTTCTTTCTTTTTTCCGTTTCCCTTCGCCGGTGGACCATGGCTCAGGGTTTTATTATTCATGGTATCTGCCTTGAAATCGTAGGGCCGGACATAGATCTGCTGTTCCATACCCAATTCATCCAGATAGTGTACGTCGATTGAATCAGTTAGTCCCAGAATACTTTTATACAGGTTGGCAAATGCAAATCCGGTACTTAGGCTTTGGTATTTCCCGTTGGCGCTATAGCCGTCCGTTGTGATATAATTGAAGAGGGTATCTCTTAAAGCCCGCGCGTCATATCCATTGATCGATTTCACAACCGTTCCTCTTTGCAGTACGTGATCGTCCCTTCGAAGATTGGCCGTTATCACCATGGTGTCTGACCAGAATTTCATAGCAAAGGGAAATGCTTTTGAAAACGCCGTATCTATGTATTTGCTGAATGCTTTTGATCCTTTCATGCTGGTATGGCCGCAATCTATTTTGGAAATCACATACGCAAGCTGGTCACGAAATTGAATCTCCGTCATAGAGTCGCTCAGCGTTTTATACCCCTGTTCAAAATAATAGTCCATGCTGTCTTTCGTCGTGTACCAGTAAATACTGGGATGCGATGTTTCCAGAATATTGCGAAACAAGGTATAGTCCGCCCGAAGCAAGACGGGCGAATATTTTTTCGTGGGATCATATGTTTTGCGTGAAGAAGTACAGGAGGCTGTCAGGATTAAGCAGGCGCTTATTCCTACAATGGTTTTCAGTTTCCGGATCTTCCTCAGGCTGTAGACAATGCTCATTTTGTAAATGCGTTCCAGCCCTGGGCTGTAATGTCAAATTTATTTCCCCCTTTCGTAAGAATTTTTCTTCCATCCGAAGAGTCGGTCATATAACCTATCACACTTATGCTTTCATTTAAAACCAGTTTTTCAAAATCTTCCTGCCTCACGGTGAATAGCAGTTCGTAGTCTTCTCCTCCGCTCAGTGCGCAAGCCGTCGGATCCAGTTCGAATTTATAAGCCGCATTCCGGGTTTCTTCCGCGATAGGAATTTTTTCTTCATACAATACACAACCTAAATCACTTTGTTTACAAATGTGAAGGATTTCAGAGCTCAGTCCGTCACTGATATCTAACATGGACGTCGGCAGTATCTGCTGCTGTTCAAAAAATTCAATTGTCTTCCTGGCAGCTTCCGGTTTTAACATGCGCCCGATTACATATTTTTCTCCTTCCAGTTCCGGCCGCACATTCGGGTTTTCGAGGAAAATCTTTTTTTCCCGTTCTAAAAAGATCAGTCCCAGATAGGCCGCGCCAAGATCCCCACTGCAACATAACAGGTCCCCTTTTTTAGCCGTCGACCGCTGCACAAATTTATCCGGTGTGACCTCTCCGATGGCGGTAACTGAAATGATAAGTCCTTTTGGGGATGAAGACGTGTCACCTCCAACCAGGTCAACTCCATATTTATCACAGGCCGCATACACCCCTTCATAAAATTCATCCAGTGCCTCCAGGCTGAACCGGTTGCTAAAACCCAATGAAATCAATACCTGGGTGGGGGTTGCGTTCATGGCATAAATATCACTCAGGTTCACGATTATGCTTTTATATCCCAGGTGCATAAGTGGGGTATACATGAGATCAAAATGAATATTTTCTATCAGCAGGTCCGTGGATATCACGGTTTGTTTTCCGAAATGGTCGATCACAGCCGCGTCGTCTCCCACACCGAGAATGCTGGATACGTTTTTTATTTCGATATTTTTTGTGAGGTGATCAATGAGGCCAAATTCACCTAATGAAGAAATTTCAGTGCGGGGTTCCATGTTTTATTTTTTATTCATAGGATTCAGACTATCCGGCCCCTGGTCATTCGAGATCCATTGTAACAATTCTGCGTGTATTTTTCCATTCGTCGCCACGATATGCGGTTGATAGGGAGAATAGGGTGCGCCGCTAAAGTCAGTAACCTTTCCGCCGGCTTCCTGCACGATCAAATACCCGGCCGCGCTATCCCAGGCATACAATTTATGCTCATAAAATCCATCAAATCTTCCTGCCGCCACCCAGCAAAGGTCCATGGCTGCCGATCCCAGCCTTCTTACCGGAACGCCATTTCTGATCAGCCGGGAAAAAACCTCCAGCGGACCATTGGGTTCATCCAGATAGGTATAAGGGAAGCCCGTAACCAGGCAAGCCTTTGATACCTGGGTTTCCTTCGATACATGAATAAGCTCATTGTTTAACGTAGCGCCATACCCTTTCTGCGCAAAATAAAACTCATTAAAAAATGGATTAAAAACCGCTCCCATCAGCATCTCCCCATCCTGCTCCAATCCTATGGAAACGCAACAAAGGGGAAGTCCGTGGGCAAAGTTCACGGTCCCGTCAAGAGGATCTATAATCCACTTATATGACGAAGGCGTCGGCATGTCGCCGGATTCTTCACTTAGGATATAATGATCAGGATAATTATTCCGGATAATTTCCATGATGGCTTTCTCGGCCGCATGATCTGCTTCCGTAACCAGATTGTTTACTCCTTCCTTATTAGAAATCTGGAATTGACTGCCATAATACTGTTTGAGGATTCCGCCGGCACGTTCGGCAGCCTTGATCAGGGTGGTTTTTAACATCCGGCAAAGATAATAAAGCCCCGGCTGAGCCGGGCCGTATTGACAAAGACTTACTTTTTGCCGGATACCTGAAAAAATCGTACTTCGCGTCAATGCAGGCCGGATGATTCTTTCTGTCGTTATCGTCAGTTACAATGTCAGATTTTTCCTGGAACAGTGTCTTTCTTCGCTACAAAAGGCGGTTGACGGAAGTTCATCACTCAGGGGACAAACCGAAATATTTATTGTTGACAATGCATCCACTGATGGAAGTTTCGGCTTTCTGGTTCCACTATATCCTGAATTCCATTTCATCCAAAATAAAGAAAACACAGGCTTCGCAAAAGCAAATAACCAGGCCCTGCTCCTTTGTACCGGAGAATATGTTTTGTTTTTAAACCCGGATACCATTCTGGCAGAAGACAGTCTGGATATATGCCTTTCGTTTTTTCAGTCCGCACCCGACGCCGGCGCCCTGGGCCCGCACATGATCGATGGATCCGGTAATTATCTAAAGGAATCCAAAAGAGGATTCCCTTCCCCCCGCGCATCCTTTTTTAAGATGATCGGACTGGCCAGTTTGTTTCCCCGTTCCAGGACTTTTTCAGCGTATTATATGGGACATTTGCCTGAAGGGAACCCACAGGCTGTGGACATATTATCAGGAGCATTTATGATGATCAAAAAAAACATTCTTGATAAAACAGGTGGTTTTGACGAACGGTTTTTTATGTATGCAGAAGATATTGATCTGAGTTTCCGGATCAGTCAGTCGGGCCATCAGAATTATTATATTCCTGGAACGACGATTATTCATTTTAAAGGGGAGAGTACAAAGAAGGACTTCGGATATGTAAAAATGTTTTATTCGGCAATGGAATTGTTCCTTAAAAAACATTTTATTGGTGGCCGCTTATCTCTTCGTTTATTTTTCTTAAGCGCCGGTATACGTCTCCATAAGGTCCTTTCGTACATCCGTCTGCCTTTTAAACAATCGGATGGAAAGCTGGGAAGGCTCCGGATATTTATCAAAGGGGATCCCCGATCCCGGCTCCGATGGAAATACTGGCTGGAGGAGAGACATATCCCGGTTTCTGAAAATGAAAATCAGGCGGGGGAAATTATATATTGTGAAGGTCCGCATCAATCCTGGAAAGCAATCATATCAGAAATAGCAAAAAACAAAAATCGTTTCCTGAATAAATTTCATGGAGAAGGAACGCATGCCGCTGTGGGCAGTTATTCGAGCAGGGACCGGGGTGACGTTTTTGAAATATGACCCCGGGGCTGGAAAATCCATTCCAAAATTCAGAACTTTGTATAATCAATCAGAACAATGCCGAATTTAAATGATATTAAAAACCTGCTGCAGAATAATAAGATTACAGAGTTTGTAAAGTTGAACAAGCTTTCTTCGCGGGATATCATCGACTTTACAAACCGATATACAAACTGGGCGGGCAAACTTTTTCAGCACCTTGATGTAGCACATAGTGCCCGTGCTTTCAAATTCCTGCGAAAGAAAAAACAGGAGATCATCATCAAATCCCTGCCCGACGAAAAGGCGGCGGAACTGCTCAATGCCCTGCAACCGGACGACAGAACAGCCTTTCTGGGTTTACTTCCCGGCAATGCGGTAAAGGAACTTTTGAAAATCCTTGCACCCGAAACCCGCGCCGAAACCCTTAAACTCCTGGGTTACCCCGAAGGTTCCGTAGGCCGGTTAATGACTCCTGATTACCTGGCTATCAAATCGGATAATACAGTTCAGCAGGTTCTCAATATCATACGCCAACGGGGACGGGCAGCCGAAACCCTGAATTTTGTATTCGTGGTGGATGATGGGGGTGTGCTGATCGACGATGTCAATATCAAGGAGTTTCTGGTTGTTGATCCCTCCACTCCCGTTGAGAATTTAATGGATCACCAGTTCATCGCCATTTCCGTAAACGACGCACAAACGGAAACCATATCCATATTCAAAAATAACAATCGTTTTGCGCTACCTGTAATTAATGAAACCGGCGTGTTGCTGGGTATCGTTACATCGGATGACGTGTTACGACTGGCGGAAAAAGAAAATACGCGCGAAATACAAAGAATCGGGGGGTCTGAAGCCTTGGAAGAACCTTATACAACCATATCTTTTGGGCACCTGGTGAAAAAACGCGCGGGCTGGCTCGTGATACTTTTCCTGGGAGAAATGCTAACGGCCACGGCTATGGGCCATTTTGAAGGTGAGATCAGCAAGGCAGTGGTGCTCGCCCTATTCATCCCGTTGATTATTTCCAGCGGCGGAAACTCGGGTTCCCAGGCTTCTTCCATTATCATCCGCGCTATGGCATTGGGAGAAATTAAGTTCAGTGGCTGGTGGTATGTGATGAGAAAAGAAATTCTATCCGGTATCGTTTTGGGGTCCATCCTGGGGCTGGTTGGGTTTTTCAGGATTTTTTTCTGGCAGCATTTTCATTTTTACGATTATGGTATACACTGGCTGCTGGTTGCCTTTACTGTTGGTTTTTCCCTTCTTGGCGTAGTTTTATGGGGAACGTTCTCCGGTTCGATGTTACCAATCATTCTTAAAAAATTAGGCGCCGATCCCGCAGCGTCTTCGGCTCCTTTTGTGGCGACCCTGGTAGACGTAACCGGGCTGATCATTTATTTTTCCGTGGCAACCCTTATTTTGAAGGGAACCATGCTGTAGGCCAGAGTCTGAAACAAAGTGTGCCGATGTACTCATCCCATTTAATATATTGCCGGCGTCACTTTAAGCCTTACTTGTTGAACCAGGCGCTTTGTATACCGGTACGGTACTACAAGGCTCGCCGTACATAATCGATTTAGCGACGGGCCTGAGTATTTTTGTAATTTCCAGGAAGGCAAAATCGCCAATCGGCTGATCACCGCAACCCTTTACGACAACCCGCTTGTCTTTATATTGTTCAGGATTGATTGACTGAATACGGGTTGTAATCAAC
>Ga0209839_10000007_pt1 | contig 77759 bp, 46 predicted proteins | sample OrgsoiDNA2013050_FD_185800 | JGI IMG/M metagenome (GOLD analysis project Ga0209839, IMG submission 185800) | Permafrost soil microbial communities from the Arctic, to analyse light accelerated degradation of dissolved organic matter (DOM) -... | ecosystem: Environmental > Terrestrial > Soil >... | reverse complement strand
GGGGTCCAGCGCGATCCGGGCCCCCGAGGACAGCGCGAACCAGTCCACCGGCACCCCCATCCGCCGGGCCAGGCCGAGCGCCGCGAGGATCCGCCGGCACTCGGGCTCAGCGACGTTGCCGAGCCCCCAAGTGGGATCACTCAGGATGATCACCCGGGCCATCCCCTCGGGGACCTTGGCGGTGTAGTTGGTGACCAGGCCGATCACCACGTTGGCGGTATTGTGCGCGTAGGCACGACGGACGGGCAGCAGCGTGCCGGCCCGGTCGAGGTCGTACTCGCGGAACGTGCCGCCCGGAAAGCGGGAGACGGCCCCCGGCGGGGGCGCGAGCAGCTGCACGATCTCGTAGGGGTACGGCGCACCGAGACGACAGGCGCGCAGTACCTTGCGCTGGTACGGAGTGAGCGCGCAAATCCGCTCGGCGCCCGCCGGCTGCTCCCGTACCACCGGGCCGGTCCGGCCGAGTCCGTCGATATGCAGCATGGACTCGCGCCGCTCGCCGAAGGACCCGGGGATGTGCACCCGCAGGACCACCTTCTGCAGGCCAGTGGCCCCGGCCAGCGGCGAGAACGTGCCGGCGACGGCGGGCCACTCCTGCGGCGGCAAGTCCCAGGGCGGGCGTACCGACAACATGATCCGGTTGGCGGCAGGCCTGGTCGCCCTGGGCATGGCGGCCAGCGCCTCGCGGATCGCGCTGCTGGTCAGCAGCCCCATGAGATCCAGCCGCCGGTAGCGCACCGCGCCCGAGGCGTCCCGGGTCGGAGTCAGGTCGCCGACCTCGGCGAGCGCGAACAGGCGCTGGTCCGCCGGGTCGCCGCGGGCGGCACCGTAGAAGAGGTACACGCCCGCCGGGGACGGCAGCCGCCGGAGCCGGAACTTCGACAGCCGCCACAGCTCGAGCCGCCAGGCGAGCATCGGATGCAGGCCGCGGTGGATCCGGTCCTCCTCGAACCGGCCATCGTCTCGCCGCCGGAAGGTCAGCTGCTGCACGGCGTCCCGGCCGGGCGGGGGACCGGTCAGGCTGGCCACCGTGAGGTTCAGCCGGCCCAGCCGGGGGCCCAGCGCGCAGCCGGCCAGGAACTCGGCGACCGAAGCGGCGGTCTCGTCGTAGCCGGGCAGTGCGTCGTGCCGCCAGGTCTGCAGATCCAGCACGACTTCGTGCTCGGGGTCGAGGTCAGCGAGCCGCTCGGCCAGCACCGCGGCCAGATCCGGCAGTCCCGCCAGGGGCAGGGCGGCGACCACGAGCTCCGCCTGCCCGTCGCCCGCCTGCCCGGCCTGCCCGTCGCCCGCCTGCCCGGCGATCGTGCGTATCGGCTGGCCGTCGCACCGCACCACCGCAGGATCGCGCAGCTCACAGCCGGGGTAGAAGCCGCGGGCGAGCACCTCCAGCAGCGCCGCGCCGAAGGCGTCCGCGGCTGCGGCACGCCCCGCGGCCAGCCGCTGGAGCAACAGCGCGTGCAGGTCGGGACGGGCCGGGATCAGACCGCGGACCCCGTCCAGCACGCCAGCGGCGGCCGGATCGGCCGAGAGCAGGTCGAGCTGGCGTCGCAGGTCCGCGTGCTGAGCCCTGTCGGCCGCTTCGAGCCGGGGCTCCTCGAGATAGCGAAACCGCACCGTCCGGGCCAGGTCGGCCACGTCCTGGTAGTAGCCCTGGCTAGCCGCGGCCAGCAGGTCCAGCCGGACGCCCAGCCCCGGGTCGGCGAGCCGGCGGAGCTGCTGCCGGTACCGCAGGCGCCGCTCTAGGATGGCGAGTACGACCGGACTGAGCTCACCGGCCCGCCGCACCGACCGGAACAGCCACACCACGGCCTCCTCGAGCTGCGGCGAGCGGTCCAGGCTCGCCACGCCGTACCGGCGCAGGGCACGGGCGAGATGGGCACGGTAGATGTCGGGCAGCCTGGCCCGGTCCGCGTCCAGCCACTGCGCAAAGGCGAGCAGCAGCGCCTGCGGGCCGCCGGCGACGTACCCGCCGTCGCCCTCGTGGTCGGTCCGGGGCCGGTACAGCAGGGCGGCGTCGGTGAACACCTCCAGCAGCCGGTCCTCGCGCTCCAGCAGGCCGGGATCGTCCGGCGGGGTGATCTCCGGCAGCCGCCGCTGGGCGGCGATCGCCTCGTGCACCGACGCCGGGTCAAGATCGTAGCCGAGCAGATGGCCGAGCAGCACCGAATACACCCGCTCGCTCGGCGGCTCAGCCGGATCCGGCGGGACGGCCAGGCCGGTCAGGTCCAGGCTGCCCAGGCTCTCGACGCTGCCGCGGCCCGCCGCGATCCGCAGCAGCGGCGCACCGGCCTCGACCTGATCGTTGGCGGCCACCTCCACGGCGGTGACCGCGCCGCCGGACGGGGCGGTCAGCACCGCCTCCATCTTCATGCTTTCCAGCACCACCAGCGGGTCACCCGCGGCTACCACGTCACCGGGCGCGACCCGCACCGCGACGACCACGCCCGGGCACTCGCACCGGACCACGCCGCCGTCGTCCCTCGACATCCGGTGCGAGATGCCGTCGATGTCGACTCTGACCACCGGTCCGGCGGTCGCCGCGACGATGCGGTGCCGCCGCCCGTTGACCACGATGCGCCGCTCGTAGGCGTTCACCCGGTCGACTGTGATGTCGGTCAGCGTGCCCTGGTGGGCGATCCGGTAGCTGGACCGCCCCGTCCGGTACACGTGCAGCCGGAAAGCCTCGCCGCGGTAACGGAACTGGACGGGGTGGCCGACCGCGGGCGACGGCTCGGGATTTCCGCGCGCGGCCCGCGCGTGAAAGGCGGCCTGCTCGGCGGCCTGGTCCACGTCGTAGGCCTCCACCGCGGCCTGGAGCACGGCCACCGGATCGGCGGCGGGCAGGTGCGCAGCGTCAGCGGTCAGCCGGTCCAGCCACTGGATATCCGCGGCGCCGTCCCGGAACTCGGCCCGGCCGAGCACGCTGAGCAGGAACGACTGGTTGCTGGTGCCGCCCGCCACCACCACCGTCAGCTGACCCAGCGCCCGCCGCAGCCGGGCTAGCGCCTCGTCGCGGTCACGCCCCCAGGCGATGATCTTCGCGATCATCGAGTCGAACTCCGCGGGGATCTCGTCGCCCTCGCGGACCCCCGTGTCGACCCGGATGCCCGGCCCGGTCGGCAGCGCCAGCATGGCGATCCGGCCGGGGGACGGCTCGAAACCGCGCTCGGGATCTTCGGCGCATAGCCGTGCCTCGATGGCGTGCCCGCGGCTCGGCGGCGGCGGGCCGTACAGCCGTCCCCCGGCCGCGACGTGCAGCTGAAGCTTGACCAGGTCCACCCCGGTGGTGAGCTCGGTCACCGGATGCTCCACCTGGAGCCGGGTGTTGACCTCCATGAACATGAAGGCCGCGCCGTCCGGCGGCAGCAGGAACTCGACGGTGCCCGCGTTCCGGTACCCCGCCGCGATCATCAGGTTGACCGCGGCCTGCCGGATCTCTCGCTCCGCCGCGTCGTCCAGCATGGTGGACGCGGACTCTTCGATGACCTTCTGCTGACGGCGCTGGATGCTGCAGTCCCGCACGCCCAGGGCCCAGACAGTGCCGTACCCGTCGGCGATCACCTGTACCTCGATATGCCGCGCCGCCAGCACCTGCCGCTCGATGAACACCGTCGGATCGCCGAAGGCCAGCTCCGCCTCGCTGCGGGCGGCCTGAAAGGCCGGCCCGAGGTCGGCCGGATCGCGGGCGACCCGGATGCCGCGCCCCCCGCCGCCCGCGACCGCCTTGACGACGACCGGATAGCCCAGGCCCGCGGCCACCAGCGCGGCCTGCCCGAGATCGGCCACGGGGCCGCCGCTCCACGGCACGACCGGCAGCCCGGCGCGCTCCGCGAGCTGCTTGGCGGCGACCTTGTCGCCCAGCAGCCGGATCGTCTCGCTGCCGGGCCCGACGTAGCTAAGGCCGGCCTCCTCGCAGCGCCTCGCGAACGAGGCGCTCTCCGCCAGGAATCCCCAGCCCACCCATACCGCATCCACGCGCGCCTCGCGCAGCGCCGCGATGACTCGCTCCTCATCCAGGTAGCTCGACTTGCGGCGGCCGTCGGCCGGGTCCACATACGTAGCCGCCCCCAGCGACAGCGCCTCGTCCGCTTCGCGTACATACCAGGCCCGCGCGTCCGGATCCGTGTGCACCAGCACGGTGGTGATGGGCGGCTGGTCGCCCGCCTCCGCCAGCTCCGCCACCGCCGTCAGCGCCCGGATGGCCGCCTCACCACGGTTGACAATGGCCAGCCGGCGGATCTGCTGCACGCGATCTCCTCCCATCCCCTTCAGGCCTGGATGCCGACCGGGAACAATACGCTCTGCGCCGTTTCTCCAGCCGATATGAATAGCGCGGCGATCCAGCAGTACCGAGAATTCCTGAAACCCGCGAGATTCTACCAATATATCGCCTGAAGGGCGGGTTGCGGAACACCGGCATGAGGCGATATCGCCGTCCTACCCGGGGAGGATTCCAGGTAGTTCTCGCGTCTATGCGGACGTCGGCCAGCGGGCGGGGTTCCGCTCATGCTATTGGCCGATGCGGCGTACTCAATATTACTCGTAGAATGTCTTTGGCGCGGAGATCAACCGGAAAGAGGCGCTCATGAGGGCAGCAATGATAAGCGGATCCGCGCGGGCTGCGGCGCGGGCTGGCCGGTGCCGCGCCGTCGACGCGACAGGCCATCCGGTCCTGAATTCCGTGCCCCGACCGCGCGACCTGGGCGGCCCGGGCGGCCCGGCCAACGAAGCCGGGGCCGGCCTGCCCAGCTCAGCTACATTGCCGCCCGCTGCCCAGTTTGCCGCCCACAACCCTTAGCCTGGCTATTTTTCCGGTTGTCCGACTTTCAATATGACTTACTTTATCGAGGGCATACTTTCAACGAGTGCCCTGCGGTTATTTTAGGACTTAAGTACTTTTCTATTACAGACGCCTCGAATATAATAAATTTCGTAGGCAGTTCCAGCGCCCATGGCGATGTCAGGCGCCGCACGGTTATACGGCGCCGCCGCGGTTTGCGGTTTCCGCGCTAGCCAGCCTCAACCGGGGCCCAGACCCGTCCCGCCGTTCGCATTACTACAGGTCAGCCGGTTAGGGGTCTGTGGGCGATGTCCGAAAAACAACCGCGATCTTTCGCTGTTCGGGGAACCGACATCAGGGTCTTGCTGGCCGATGACGAGGAAATGTCCCGGCGCGGCTTCTCGGCCGCGCTCGAGGAGAGCTACGGGATCACCCTGATCGGCAGCACCAGCGTCGGCGCCGAGTTGCATCACCGTGTCCACTCGGGGCGGCCGGACGTCGTGCTGCTCAATTCGGCTACGGATAGCGACTGGGTCGAGACAGTCCGGGACCTCCAGGCCGACCTGCCCGAGCCGGAGACGCCCAAGGTCATCGTGGTGACCGGAGCCGATACCGACGATCGCCTGCTCCAGGCGATCCAGGCCGGAGCCGCCGGCGTGCTGCTGCGCAACGTGTCGGTAGAAGAACTCAGTTACGCGGTGCGTCATGTCGCGGCCGGTCATTCCGTCATCTCGCCGGCCGCGACCTCGTACATGCTGGCGAGGCTGCGGATACTCGTGGGCGGGGCGGGCGATGACACCCCGAGCATCGCGACGATCGCGGTGCTGAGCCGCCGCGAGCGAGAGATCCTGGCGGGTTTAGCTTCCGGCCGGTCGAACCGCGAGATCGCGATCGAGACCCAGCTCACCGTCGCGACGGTCAAGTCGCACGTCTCCAATATCCTGACCAAGCTCGATGTGCGAGATCGCGTCCAGGCCGCGCTGCTCGGCCAGCGGGCCGGCGTGGCGGCGGAGTTCAAGCTACGCTCCGCGCCCTCCCCCGACTGGTTCCGGGCGCGTGCGGTCTAGGCCCGCTCACAGCGGGATGTTTCCGTGCCGCCCCTGGCGGCTGCCGCGCCAGCGCTGGCCGCCCCGCGCGGTCAGCAATGCCTGCGCCAGGCGGTAGCGGGTGCTGGCGGGATCAATGACGGCGTCGACCACGCCGAGTTCCCGTGCCCGCCCGACACCACCGGAGCTTCGCTGGTGCGCGGCGACCAGCCGGGCCCGCAGCTCCCCGCGCTCGGCCTCGTCGGTCACGGCGGCCAGCGCCTTGCGGTGCAGCACGCCGACGGCCGCCGCGGCGCCCATCACGGCTACCTCGGCCTCTGGCCAGGCGAACACGGCGGTGGCCCCGAGGGACCGGGAGTTCATCGCGATATAGGCGCCCCCGTAGGACTTGCGGGTGATCAGCGTGACGCGGGGCACCGTCGCCTCGCTGAAGGCATGCAGCAACTTCGCGCCCCGGCGGATGACGCCGCCCCACTCCTGCCCGATTCCGGGCAGGTAGCCAGGCACGTCCACCAGCACCACCAGCGGAACGCCGAAGGCGTCGCACATGCGCACGAACCGCGCCGCCTTCTCGGCGCTCGCCGAGTCCAGGCAACCGCACTTGCGCAGCGGATTGTTGGCGATGACGCCCACGGTCCGGCCCGCGAGGCGGCCGAGCCCGATCACGATATTGGCCGCCCAGCGCGGCTGAAGCTCGTCAAACGCCGACTCGCCGGCCTCGTGGTCGAGCATCCGCCGGACCAGCTTGCGCACGTCATAGGCACGCCGGGACGTCTCGGGCAGGAGCGCCCGCAGGTCCTCCCCGCCTGCCGCCGCGGCGAGGTCGACGCGGCCCGGCTGGGCGAGCCGGGTGACCAGGCGCCGGGCGCAGGCGAAGGCATCCGCCTCGGATGCCGTCGTTATATGGGCCACGCCGGACCGGGTGCCATGGACCTGCGGGCCGCCCAGCGACTCCATGTCCGACTGCTCGCCGGTGACGTCACGCACCACGTCGGGCCCGGTGACGAACAGGCGGGCCCGGTCAGACATGATCACGATGTCGGTGAGCGCCGGGCCGTACGCCGCGGCGCCCGCCGCCGGGCCGAGCACGACGGAGATCTGCGGTACCCGGCCAGACGCGCGAGTCATCATGGCGAACATCCGGCCGACCCCGTCCATCGACGCGACGCCGTCGGCCAGCCTGGCACCGCCCGAGTGCCACAGGCCGATGACCGGGCACTTCTTTCGTAAGGCGAGCGCGATCGCGTCGGTGATGTGCTGGGCGCCCGCTACGCCCAGCGCTCCGGCCATCCGGCGGGGATCCGTGCCGTACACCACGACCGGGGAGCCGCTGATGCGGCCACGCGCCGCGCACACGCCGCTGTCGTCCGGGTGGTGCAGCGGCGCGGCGGTGCCGCCGTCCAGCAGCGCCGCGAATCGAGCCGCCGGGGACCGGCGGTCAACGGCGGGCTCGGCGGCGCGCGATGGGCTGATGACGGCCACTTCATATCCTTTGCGACGCGGCCCGGAAACGGCCGGTGTGCTGAGCGTTGCGGGCCAGGAGGGCTAATGTCTCGCGGGCTCGACCAGTTCGACCAGCACGCCGCCGGCGTCCTTCGGGTGGACGAAGTTGACTCGCGAGCCGGCGGTGCCGCGCGGTGGCGTCTGGTACAGCAGCCGGACCCCGCGGGCGCGCAGCGCGGCGCATGTCTCGTCGAGGTCGGTGACCGTGTACGCCACCTGCTGCAGGCCGGGCCCCGACTGATCGAGGAACCTGCCGATCGCCGAACCCGGGGTCAACGGCGCGAGCAGCTGTATCCGGCTGGCCGCCGGATCCGGGCCGACCGCCATCATCGCCTCCCGCACGCCCTCCTGGGCGTTCTCCTCCACGTGCTCGCAGCGCATGCCCAGCGTGGTCTCGTAGAACTCGATCGCCTGCTCGAGGTCGGTGACCGCGATGCCGACGTGGTCGATCCGGCACAGGCCAATGTCGGCCAGCGGCGGTCCGCTTCCGTCGCGCACGGCGGTCTGGTGTGGCTGCTCAGCCATGGCTTAGCCCTCCGGTTGGTCAGATAAGTGCTTGATCCGCGGCGGACTGCAGATCGAGTGTGCGTGCGATGTGGGCCACGATCTCGAATGCGGCTGTCTGCACGAAGAAATGGTCACCGGGAAAGAGCTGCGTGCGGGGGCACCTGGCCGACTGCCGGCGCCAGCCGGCCAGCGCCGAGGGCGGCACCAGCCGGTCCGCCGTTCCGCCGAACACCGTGATGGGAATCGCCAGCGGTGGCTCGTCACGGTACTCGTAGGTCTCGAGGACGGAGAAATCTGCTCTGAGCATGGGGAGCATCAATGCCATCAGGTCGTCGTCCTCGAGGATCACCTGCGGTGTTCCGTTGAGGACGCGCAGGTATTTCTTGACGTCCTCGGCGGAGGCACTGTGGACCAGGGGCTGGGTGGACGGCGTGCCCGGGGCGCGGGTCGCCGATATGAACAGGTGCGCCGGCGGACGGCTCCCCCGCTTGCGCAAGGTCCGGGCCAGTTCGAAGGCGATCAGGCCGCCCATGCTGTGGCCGAAGAGCGCGAACGGCCGGTCGAAGGCTCCGTCGAGCGAGTTCGCGAGGTCCCTGACCAGGGGCGTCAGCCGCATGAACGGGTCTTCCCGCATCCGGCTTCCGCGGCCCGGAAGCTCCAGGGCACACACGTCGATGTGGCTCGGCGCTACCTCGCGCCACTGGTGATAGATGGAAGCGCCACCACCCGCGTAGGGAAGGCAGAAAAGCCGGAACGCAGCGTCCGGGTTCAGCTCATGGCCGGGCAGCCATCGCCTGTACATCGGGTACCTCCTGCTGGATAATCTGGCCGTCTTCGAATCGGACCAGCCGATCGGCGAAATGGAAGTACCGGTCGTCGTGGCTGATCACCACGACCGCTTTGTTCCTGCCCTTCAGCTCGGCCAGCAGCTCGTCGTAGAAGAACTCCTTGAAGAGCGGGTCCTGGTCGGCTGCCCATTCGTCGAAGACGTAGAACGAGCGGTCTTCCAGGTAGGCCGCGAGCAGGGCCAGTCTCTTTCGCTGTCCCTGGGACAGCGCGGTCGTAGAGAACCGGTCGTCGGCAATTGTCACCTTGTGGTCGAGCTGGAGGCGGGCCAGGTAGTGCTGCGCCTTCGCGGCCCGATCCGCCACGGGCAGCCCGAACAGGCCATCGAAGAGGAAGAAGTCCCCGAACACGGCAGAGAACAGCTGCCGGTACTCGTCGCGGTTCTCGCGCGTGACCTCGGTTCCGTCGATCCAGATGGCGCCCGCTTCCGGCGGGTACAGGCTCGTCAGGACCTTGGCGAGGGTCGTCTTTCCGCTGCCGTTGGCGCCCACGACGAACAGCAGCTCGCCCCGGCGGAACTCGAAGTCGAGCGGGCCGAGCACGAACTGCTCGCCCTTGGGTCCCGGATAGACGTGCGAGACACCGCGAAACTGGATCGCCTCCCAGTCCTCGAACGCGGGCCGGTCGCCCGCGGGCTCCTCCGGGCCTTCCGGCTCCAGGGACCGCATCCGCTCCTCGATATTCCGCAGCGCGACAGACGCGCGGCCGAGCGGGGGGATCACGGTCAGGACGCCCTGCAGGCTGGCGACCATGAATAGCAGGACGAGAATGCCGGCCGTCAGCGCCTGCTGCGGCAGGGCGAAGATTCTGGGCAGCACGAACAGGAGCAAGCCGATGAGAACATACAGGACGGCCGAGCCGCTGCCGGTCGCCCCCTCGAAGACGGACAGGCCCACGAAGGAGTGCTGACGATACGACTCCGCCGACGCGTCGAGCTGCTCACCGGCGATGGCCTCGCGCCGCCGCCGGTTGAGCTTCAGCTCCTTGATCCCGTCGGTGATCGCCCGGAAATGCTCGAAGAGCCTGTCCTGGTCCTTGCGCGCCAGCCCGAGGTAGCGAAGTCCGTAAACGGCGAACAGGCGATAGCTCGCGATGGCCGCAACGACGGCCGCGGTGGTGGCCACGGCCACCACCGGCGAGACGATGGCCATGTAGGTGACGGCCACGACGACGAAGGCGGCGCCGGAGCAGACGGCAGGCAGGCCAGGCAGGGCGCTGCCGATGAGGGCGATATCGTCCGCCAGCGCCGAGTACAGCCGCGGGGTCCCGGTCTTCTCCACCACCCGAAGCGGGGCATCCAGCACCCGGTCGATCAGGGCCCGGCGCAGGCGGTAGATGACGCCTTGCGACAGCCTGTACAGCAGGACCTGCGAGACGAACCGCGCCGCGATAGCGGTGAGGCAGATCGCGACATAGACCCACGCCAGCGATGCGCGGAGGCCGCCGGTCTGCCGCAGCGCCGTGTCCACGAGCGCGACGAAGGCCCCGCCGCTCGCTCCGCTGACCACGCTCATGGCGACCGCCAGCAGGAACGCGCCACGTGAGGCGCGCAGTAGGTAGGTGAACAGTCCCATCGCTCAGTCACGCTCCCCGGGCCGGCCAGGGCCGGCCGTCGATACAGCCTGTTTCAGCCGGTGCCGCAGCTCCGCAATGCCCTGGTCGGGCTGGGCGACGACGAGCTCGATGAGGTGCGCCCACTGCCGCATCATCACGGCCATGACGCGCGGCTCGACGTAGTCGAGGGAATACAGCCACATGCCCCGCACGCCCGCGTCCACCTCCCGCATGACGAGCGCCAGGTCGACGCGGGTGGCCTCGATGTCCCCGGCGATCTCATCGGCGACGAACGAACTGCCGGTGTTCAGCGGGGTGACCCGCAGGCCATGCAGGTCGAAACCGGAGAACGGGGCGTTGAGCAGGTTGAGCATGATCCGCCCCGGGTTACCGGCACCGCCGGCGATCCCATCCAGGGACCACACCGGGAAACCCTGGTAGACGTGGGAGCGGAGAATCTGCTCGCGGACCCGGCCGAGCAGTTCCCGGAACGTCGGGTCGCCCGACAGGTCGGACCGCACCAGGGGGTGGTTGATGAAATAGCCGATCAGGTGCGCCGTCTCGGACCGCTCGCGGCCCGCGGCCGGATAGGTCACGACGATGTCGTCGCTGCCGGAATAGGCGGACAGCAGCACGTCGAAGGCGGCCATCAGCACCATGAACAGGGTCGCGCCCTCGCGCTGGCCGATCTCGGTCAGTGCCTTCGTCACCCCGGCACCGAGCGCGAAGGCCTGGGTGTGGCCGGTCGCCGCCTCGGCCAGCTGGCGCTCGGGCGCCTCGAAGCCCAGCCGGGGCGGCAGGGCGTCCAGCTGCTGCTGCCAGTAACCGGCGTGCTCGGCGAGCGCGCCGCTGGCGAGCTGCTGGCGCTGCCACGCCGCATAGTCGGGGTACTGGATCTCCAGCTCGGGCAGCCGGGGCTCCCGCCCCACCACATGAGCCTCGTAGAACTCACCCAGCTCGCGGACAAATACGCCATAGGACCAGTTGTCCGTGACGAGGTGGTGCATCACCAGGATCAGCACGTGCTCGTCCGCTGCCGTCCTGACGAGGGTGGCCCGGACCAGGGGTCCCTGCCCGATGCGGAAGCGACGGCGTCCTTCGTGCTCGACCAGCCGGCGCAGCTCCGCCGGCCGCGTCAGCTCGTCGTGGTCCCGCAGGTCGACGACGTTCAGCGGCCACGTCCCGGTCGCGTCGACCATCTGAAGCCAGGTCGCCGAGCGGTTGACGATCCGGGTGCGCAGCGCTTCATGGCGCTGCGCGATGTCGTTCAGGCTCCGCCGCAGGGCCGCCTCGCCGAGCTCGCCGGTCAGGACTATCGCGATGGGCACGTTGTGAAACGGCTCCTCGGCGGGCACCGGATGGTGCAGGCACAGCTCCTCCTGGGCGAAGGAGAGCGGGACGCCCTCGCGCCGGTCCGCGACCGGGATGGCGTCCTCCGGAGCGCCGAGCGCCTGCCGTCTGGTGACCCAGGCCGCCAGCTCGGCAATAGTCGGGTTGGCGAAGAACTCGCGCATCGGCACCTGGATCCCGTGCGCCGACCTGATCTGCGACGCCAGCTGAACGGCGAGCAGCGAGTGCCCGCCGATCGCGAAGAAGTTGTCGTGGATCCCGACGCGCTCGGCCCGCAGGAGCGCGGCGGTGCGCTCGGCGATCGAGCGTTCCAGGTCGTCACGAGGCGCCACGTACGGCGTGCCCAGCCCGGGGCGCGGGAACTCAGGCTCCGGCAGGGCCGCCCGGTCGATCTTCCCGTTCGACGTCAGCGGGAGCGCCGGCATGACCACGAACGCCGACGGGACCATGTACGTCGGCAGCCGCTCCGCCGCGAAGGCACGCACCTCCGCGGCCAGCACGGCCCCGCCGTCGTCGGTAGCCGGGACCACGTAGGCGGCCAGCCGCTTGTCGCCCGGGGTGTCCTCGCGGGCCACCACCACGGCCCGCGCCACCGACGGATGGGCGGCCAGCACGGCCTCGATCTCGCCCGGCTCGATCCGGTAGCCGCGGATCTTCACCTGATAATCGATCCGGCCCAGGAACTCGAGCTCCCCGTCCGACCGCCAGCGCACCCGGTCGCCGGTGCGGTACATCCGCGACCCGTCCCCGGCGAACGGGTCAGCGACAAACCGCTCGGCCGTGAGCGCCGGCCGTCTGCCATAGCCCCGCGCCAGGCCCGCGCCGCCGATGAACAGCTCCCCGGCCACCCCAGCCGGCACGGGGCTGAAATGGGCATCCAGCACATACAGCCGGGTGCCGGCGATCGGCGAGCCGATCGGGACCGCTCCGGCCGCCAGCAGGGCGGGGGTCAGCCGGACGGTGGCCACGCCGATCGTGGCCTCCGTCGGCCCGTAGTGATTAACGACGGCCCGGTCCCCGGCCGCCGCGAGCAGGTCGGTTACCTGCCGCGCGGAGGCCGCCTCCCCGCCCAGGATCAGGGTCTTCGCCGGGATCAGCCGGGCCAGCGGGCACCCGGTGGCCAGGGCTGCCAGGTGCGAGGGCACCACCTTCAGGTAGTCGATCTCCTGGTCCGCCAGGTACTGCGCCACCGCCTCCGGATCGGTGACGGCCGCGTGCTCCAGGATGTGCAGCACACCGCCGGTGACCAGGCTGATGAACATCACCGTGTTGCCGAGATCGGTGACCGGCGGCTGCAGCAGCGCGTACCGGGCGCCCGGCTCACCCAGCCCGGTCCGGCCCGGCACCGCGGTCACGTAGTTCAGCAGGCCCCGATGGGTGACCTGCACCCCCTTCGGCGCCCCCGTCGAACCCGACGTATAGATCACGTAGGCCAGCTGATCCGCCGTTACCGCGACCGTCGGCGCCCCGCTCGGCGCCGGCCCCGCCGCCAGCGCGTCGGCCACCGCGGGATCGTCCATGGCGATGGTGCGGAACTGCCCGGTGGACAGGCCCGCTAGGGCATCCGCGGTGCCAGCCAGCAGCTTGACCCGGCTGTCGGCGAGCATGAAGGTCAGCCGTTCCGCCGGGTGACCGGGATCCAGTGGCAGGTACGCCGCCCCCGCCTTCCATACCGCCAGGATCGCCGTCACCATGGCCGCGCCGCCGGGCAGGCACAGCCCGACGACCGACTCCGCCCCGGCCCCCGCGGCACGCAGGTAATGCGCCAGCCGGTTCGCCCGCTCCTCCAGCTCCGCATAGCTCACCGGCACCCCGCCGGATACCACGGCCACCGCGTCCGGGCTGGCCTGAGCCTGCGCCGTCACCAGCTCGTGCACCCCGCCCACACCCCCGCCCGCGCCGGGCTCCCCGGCCGCCGGCCCGAGCCCCTGAGCCAGTACCTGCCGACGCTCACGCTCGTCCAGCAACGGCACGCCGCCGATCCGCTGCTCCGGATCGGCGGCCAGGCTGCGCAGGAGCCGCTGGAGATAACGCACCATGCTGCGGGCCCGGCCGGAATCGAAGATGTCGGTGCTGTAGTCGAGCCGGCCCGAGATCATGTCGCCGTCTTCGAAGAGGTTGAGCGCCAGGTCCAGCTTGGCCGTCTTGGAGTCGATCTCCATGGGCGCCACCCGGAACTCCCCGCCGTTCAGGGCCGGGAACGGTACGTTTCCGTACCCGAACAGCACCTGGAACAGGGGGGTGCGGGAAAGGCTGCGCTCCGGCCGCAGCTCTTCTACCAGCCGCTCGAATGGAACGACCTGATGGTCAAAGGCCTCCAGGCAGACCGTGGTGACGCGGCGCACGAGCTCACGGAAGGTAGGGTTCCCCGACATGTCCGTGCGGAGCACGAGCGTGTTCACGAAAAACCCGATCAGCGGCTCCAGCTCGGCCAGCGGGCGGTTGGCCACCGGGGTACCGACGACGATGTCCTCGTTGCCGCTCAGGCGCAGCAGCAGCACCTTGAACGCGGCCGCCAGGACCATGAAGATGGTGGCGTTCTCGCGGTGCGCCAGCGCGCGCAGCGCGGGCACCAGCGCGGGCGGCAGCTCGACGGCGACCGACGAGCCACGGTAGGTCCGCTCCCCGGGCCGGGGCCGGTCCAGGGGCAGGCCGATCTCGGCCGGGGCGCCCTTCAGCCGCGGCACCCAGTAGGCCAGGTCGGCCTGCCACCCGGCCTCCGAGGCGGATTCCCGCTGCCAGGCAGCGAAGTCGGGGTACTGCACCGCCAGCTCGGGCAGGTCACTCTCCGCGCCCGACACGTAGGCCGAGTACAGGCTCATCAGCTCGCGCAGGAACACGCCCATGGACCACTGGTCCGAGACGATGTGATGCATGCTCAGCAGCACGGCGGCCTCGGCCGGGCCGAGCTGGAGCAGCTCGATCCGCAGCAGCGGGCCCGTGGTCAGGTCGAATGGCCGACTGGACAGTTCCGCCTGGCGCCGGGCGACCTCCGCCCCCGCGCCCGCCGTCATTCCCTGCAGGTCAGCCACCCGCACCTCGGCCCGCAGATCCGCACGGACCTGCTGGAAGGGGCGCCCGTCGACCTCGAAGAAGACCGTCCGCAGCGACTCGTGGCGCCGCACGACCTCGGCACAGGCGCGCGCGAACGCGTCGAGCCTGAAGTCGCCGCGCACTCGCAGCGCCGCGGGGATCACGTAGGCGGAGCGGTCCGCGACAAATTGATCAAGGAACCACAGCCGGCTCTGGGAGACCGTCAGGGGTACCGGCGCCCCAGGATCGCCGCCGCGGGGCGCCAGCGGCGGCGCGGACGACCGCTCGATCCCTTCGGCGCGCAGCAGGTTGCCCAGCAGAGCTAAGCGCTCCTGGGAAAGCCGCAATTTACCTGAGCCCGCCATTATGATGGTTCCCTTCGGTCACCATGAATGGCGCATTGCCCTGGTTAGGGTGTGCAGCTTTACGCCCTGAAAAGTCATGATCTGCAAGCCAAAAACACCATCTCATGTCGCTCCACGGTGGTCGAGGGACGAAGGTCCTGAATGCTCCGGCTCTTTAGCCAGGAGAGCCGCCGAGCGCCTGTCCTACCTGGTCGTCGGACATGTCGCTCAGCTTGATCAGCAGCTCAGCCGTCTTTTCAATAACGTCGCGCTCGCCGTCGCTGTCGAATAGCGCGCTCGCGAGCCCGGCCACGGTGGGATCGCGGAAAATCTGCTGCAGCGGAATATCCACCTGGAATGCCTCACGGATGCGGGCGACGATGCGGGTGCTGAGCAGCGAGTGACCGCCCAGGGCGAAGAAATCGTCGAGTACGCCAACCCGGTCGAGATCCAGGATCTCCGCCCAGATCCCCGCCACGACCGCCTCGACGGCGTTGCGCGGCGCGACATAGGCCGATTGCAGTTCCTGGCGGCTGCCGTCCGGCGCGGGGAGCGCCTGGCGGTCGATCTTGCCGTTCGGTGTCATCGGCAGGCGATCGAGAAACACGAACGCGGCGGGAATCATGTAGTCGGGCAGCTTTTCCCGCAGCGCGGCGCGCAGCGTCGGCAGGAGCCTGCGGGTGCGGCGGCGCTGCGCGCCGTTCACGTAGGCGTCCCACGCCGGCGGCGGCGGCGCGGCGAGCGCCGGCCTGGCGGCGAGTGGCCTGCCGCTCTCGTCACAGCGTCGCGCGACGAGGTCGAAGGATCCCTCCGGGCCGTGCCGCGACCAGTCGAGGTCGATCAGGTAACCGGTCTCCTGCCCCAGGCGCCACAGATCCTCGGGGTCGGCGGCGTCCGTCGGCGGCCCGGTGGCCAGCCCGGACGTCAGCTCGGCGACGGAGCCGGGCGCGTCGGCCAGTTGCCGCATGACCGTGGTGAAGGGACGCAGCCGCGCGTTCGGCACGGCGTGAATGGCGAGGATCTCCGGCCGCTGACCGGCCAGCCGGGCGCGCAGGGCGGGCACGGTCAGCTGCTCCTGCGTCCAGTCGAGCCAGTCACAGGCGGCCCGTGGTTCGCTGCCGGTGCCGGTGGTGAGGACCACGTCATAGCGGAAACGGGTCATCTCGTTGCCGAAGCCGCCGCGCTTGGGCAGCACTCGCACGTCGGTGATCCCGGCGAACCGGGCCGGCAGGGCGGCGAACAGGCGCGGGTCGATGACCAGCTCCTCCTCGTCGGCGGCGTGCCGGCGGATTCGCTCGAGCAGGAGCTGCGCCGGGGACCCGGGGGGCATGGCAGGCAGCTGGACCGAGGCGGCGAAGCACTCCAGCAGCGGCAGGCTGCGAACATCCCCGATGAACAGCGATCCGCCGGGCGCGAGCCGGCCCAGCGCCCCTTCGATCACTCGCAGCAGGTACTGCTCGTCCGGGAAGTACTGCACGACGGAGTTGAGGACGACGACATCGAAGAGCTGGCCTGGCAGCCGGCCGAGGTCATCGGCCGGACACTCGAAGAACTCGGCCCGCCCGACGGCGCGGCCCTCGGCCCCGAAGCGGGCCCGCAGGGGCCCGATCGCGGCCGCCGAGATGTCCGTGCCCCAGTAACGCTCGCAGTGCGGGGCGACCCGGCTGGCGATCAGGCCGGTCCCGCAGCCGATCTCCAGCACCGACCGGGGCCCGGCGGCCAGCACCCGGTCAGCCGCGTGGTCGGCCCACTCACTCATCTCCTCGGCGGGAATCGGCTGCCCGCTGTAGCTGCTGATCCACCCGCGGAAGTCGTCGCCCCGCTCGGTATCGCCCCGCTCCGTATCGCCCCGCTCCGTATCGCCCCGCTCCGTGCCGCCAGGGCCGGCGTCGTAGGCCGTGTCCCAGACGTGCCGCCACTGGGCGACCTGGTCCTGCCATTCCTCGGTCCCGGCCGTCCCCGCCGCGTCGCGGGGAACCACGTAGGCCACCAGCCGCTGATCGCCCGGAACGTCCTCCCGCACCGTCACCACCGTGTTCTTGACCGCCGCCTGCCGCGCCAGCTCGGCCTCGATCTCGCCGAGCTCGATGCGGAAGCCGCGCAGCTTTACCTGCTGGTCCAGGCGGCCAAGGAACTCGATACTCCCGTCGTTCCGGCGCCGGACCAGGTCACCGGTGCGGTAGAGGCGGTCCTCGGGACCCGGCCCGAACGGGCTGATCACGAAGCGTTCCGCGGTCTGCTCGGGCCTGCCCAGGTAGCCGCGCGCGAGGCCGTCGCCGCCAATGCAGAGCTCGCCCGGCACCCCCGGGGGGACCAGCTGCCTGGCGTCGTCGAGGATGTGCAGCTCGGTGTTGGCGATCGGCTCGCCGAGCGAGATCGGCCCGTCCCCGACCTGCGCCGCCGCCGACCAGATCGTGGTCTCGGTCGGGCCGTACATGTTCCACAGGGTCGCGCTCTTGGCCAGCAGCTGCCGGGCCAGCTGGTCGGGCAGCGCCTCGCCCCCGGCGAGGACGCGCAGGCCCTGGTCTCCCGGCCAGCCCGCGTCCAGCAGTATCCGCCAGGTCGACGGCGTGGCCTGCATCATGGTGGCGCCGGAGGTGGCCAGCAGGTCGGCCAGGCGGGCACCGTCCGCAGCCACCTCGCGCGGGGCCACGATGACCCGGGCGCCCTCGACCAGCGGCAGCAGCAGTTCCAGCATCGCGATGTCGAAGGACAGCGTCGTGACGGCGAGCAGGCTGTCGCCGGCGTCGATGCCGGGCCGTTCCTTCATGGCCAGCAGGAAATTACCCAGGGCCCGGTGCGGGATCCCGACTCCCTTCGGGCGCCCGGTGGAGCCCGACGTGTAGATGACGTACGCGAGGTCCGCCCCGTCGACCGCCTCATCGAGACCGTCGGCCGGCTCGCTGTCCAGCTCGCCGCCGATCTCGTCCAGGCACAGCACGGTGGCGGCGCCCGGATCCAGCTGCGCGACGACCGGCCGCTGCGTGAGCAGCACCGGCAGCCCGGAATCGGCCAGCATGTACGCGATCCGGTCCGGGGGAAACGCCGGATCCAGCGGCACGTAGGCGCCGCCGGCCTTCAGCACCGCCAGGAGCGCCATCACCATGTCGGCCGAGCGGTCCAGGCAGATGCCGACGAGCACGTCCGCTCCGACGCCATGGCGCCGGAGCAGGTTCGCCAGCTGATTGGACCGCCGGTCCAGCTCCGCGTAGCTGACCGCGTCCGGCCCGCAGCGCAGCGCCTCCGCCCGCGGCGAGCGGGCGGCCTGCCGTGCGAAGCGGCGGTGGGCCGCCGTCGGCTCGGGCCACTCGCGGCGCGTGTCGTTCCCCTCCCCCCGCAGCCGGCGCTGCTCCGCCGCCCCGACCATCGGCACCTGCCCGATGGGCAGCTCCGGGTCCGTGACCAGGTTCTCCACCAGGAGGGCGAGGTACCGTGACATCCGCTCGATGGTGACCGCGTCGAACAGGTCGCTGTTGTACTCGAACCTGCCGGTCAGCGCCGGGCCATCGAAGACCTGCAGTTCCAGGTCGTACCGGGAGGTCGAGCTCGGCAGCTCCATCGCCTCCAGGCGCAGGCCCGCCGCCTCGAAGCTGGGCATGGCGATGTTCTGGAAGATGAAGGACACCTGGAAGATCGGGCTGCGCGACACGTCTCGCTGCGGCTGCAGGACCTCCACCAGCCGCTCGAACGGCAACTGCTCGTGGGCGAAGGCGCCCAGGCACATCCGCCGCACCCGGGCCAGCAGCTCCCGGAACGGCGGCGCGCCCGACAGGTCGGTGCGCAGCGCCAGCATGTTCACGAAGTACCCGATCAGGGGCTCGATCTCCGGTCGGCCCCGGTTGGCCACCGGCACCCCGACCACGATGTCCTGCGCCCGGCTGTAGCGGTGCAGCAGCACCTGGAAGGCCGCCAGCAAGATCATGAACGGGGTGGCGCCCTCGCGCTGGCTCAGCGCCCGCACCTTGTCCATCACCTGCTCGGACAGCTGGAACGGACAGGATCCGCCGCGCATGCTCTGCACCGCGGGACGTGGCCGGTCGGTCGGCAGCACCAGCGCCGCCGGAGACTGCGCCAGCGCCTGTTTCCAGTACTCCAGGTCGGCGGCGAGCGCGTCGCCCTCGAGCTGCTGGCGCTGCCAGACCGCATAGTCGGGGTACTGGATGGGCAGCTCGGGCAGGGTGGCCTGCGCACCGGTGGCGTACGCCCGCTGGAGCAGGACCAGCTCGTTCAGGAAGACCGAGGTGGACCACAGGTCTCCCACGATGTGGTGCATGTTGAGCAGCAGGACGTGCTCGTCCGGGGCGAGGCGCAGGAACTTCAGCCGCAGCAGCGGGCCGGTGCGCAGGTCAAACGGGCGCGAGAACTCCTCCTGGAGCAGGGCGTAGATACCCGCTTCACCCTCCGGCCCGCGCAGGTGCTCGCAGTCGACGACGGTGAACTCCGGCCCCGCGCTGTCGGCGACGACCTGCATCGGGTGCCCGTCCACCTCCCGGAACGTGGTGCGCAGGGCCTCGTGGCGCCGGGCGATCTCGTTGACGCCGCGACGCCAGAGCTCGGGATCAAGCCGGCCGTGGACGCGCATGGCGCCCGGCACGCTATAGGCCGTGTTTCCCGGCGTGAGCTGGTCGAGGAACCACAGTCGCTGCTGCGAGAAGGACGCGGGAAACTGGCGCCGCCGTTTCCGTGACGCGCGCAGCCGCTCGGCCAGTAAGGCACGCTTCTCGGCTGCCGACAGGCCGGCCAGGTCAGTCGCGCTCATGCTTATTCCCCTGTTCCGTCATTTTCCATGGCGAGTAGCTGAGCCAACCTCGCGTCGACCTCTTCGTCGGACAGGTCGTCGAGCTGGCCGAGATCGTCGCCGGGCTCGTCGCGGCGCAGCGGCTGGATGCGTTCCGGCCCGGGGCCGGCCTCGTGGCCGGCCCCGGCCAGCAGGGCGGCGGTGCCCGCGACCGTGGGCCTTTCGAAGAAGTCGCGCAGGTCGAACTCGACCCCGAACTTACGCTGGATCTTGGTGCCGACCTGGACCGCGGCCAGCGAGTGGCCGCCGAGCGCGAAGAAGTCGTCGTCGACGCCGACCCGGTCGACGCCGAGAAGCTCCCGCCAGATGGCGGCGACGCCCTCTTCCGCGTCGGTCGCGGGCGCGACGTAGGGGGTGACGAGATCGGGACGCGGGTGCGTGCCGCCCGGCGGCGCGATCTGCTCCACCTCGCTGGCCACCAGCGACGGCGTGACAGACCGGGCGAGCCGGCGCATGGCCGCGAGATCCTTACCCGACACGACGAGCTGCGCCGGCCGTGACGGCAGGGCCAGGATGCGCGCGAACGCCGCGATCCCGTCCGCCGCGCTGATGCCCGAGCTGAGCAGGCGCAGCGTGCCCCGGGCGCCCTCGTCGCCGGCCGCGCCGGGTCCGGAGCGCGACTCGGCCACGGCCGACTCGACCTGCTCCACCAGGCCGTCGATGTCGGTGATCCGCTTGATCGTGAAGTCGGTCATCCGGACCAGCGGCCGGCCCTCGGGGTCGAAGATCTCGACGTTGATCGTCATGGTCTCGCCCGAGCTGTCGGCTGACTCCTTGACCTCGACGCAGCAGTAGATCGTCCCGGTCAGGCCGGCGAGCACCTGCACGCTGCGATAGGTCAGGGGCAGGTAGTAGACGGCCGACGCGTGCACCCGCGCCGCCGCGCCGGCCAGGTCGAACATGGCCGGGTGCAGACCGTAGACGTCGAGGTCGGGCAGGAACGCCTCGTCCAGCTCGATCCGGACGAGCGACCGGGTGGCGCCGGCCTGGATGCTGCGCAGGGAGTGGCTCCACCGCGGGCCGAACTGGAACGGTATCCGGCTGCCCTCGCTGAGGGTCTCCAGCTTCAGCCGGCGGTTGATCTCCTCCTCGGTGTCGATGAGCTCCGTGGGGCCGCACCCGCGGAGCAGCTCGTCGAGGTCGCGCACCTCCCCGGCGGCCCGGTCGTGGAACGCCACCCACCCGCTCGCGTGCTCTCGCCACGTCGTGACCGCGCCCGCCGGGCCGGCGGCGTCCGCCCGGCTCCGCACGGTGAAGCGCGTCCGCCCGTCGTGCCGGTCGACCGTGGTGTACGTCTCCCGGACCTGGCCGTCCGGCACGATGAGGGGCGTCGGGAAGATGATGTCCTGGAACTCGATGACGCGCCCGCCGGCCTGCCGCGCCACCATGGCCCGGACGAGCTCGAGGTAGGTCGTGCCGGGGACGAGGCCCTGCCCCATGATGCGGTGCTCGTCCACTATCCAGTTCTCGGCGGTGCTGAAGGTGGTGGCGTAGGTTTGCGCGTCTTCCGTCTCCTGCACGAGACGGCCCAGCAGCGGGTGCTGGCCCGGCCCGGCCTGCGGCCCCGCACCGGCCTGCAGGCGCGCGACGAGGCCCGCGGCCATCCCGACGCCGCGCCAGGTGTCCCAGGCGATGGCCGCTATCGGCGCGCCGGTCTCGCGGCGCTTCCACTCGGCGAACGCGTCGAGGAACGCGTTGGCCGCGGCATAGTCGCTCTGCCCCGGTCCGCCCAGCACGGCGGCCAGCGAGGAGCAGAGCAGGACCCAGTCGCACGCGCCGAAGTCACACACCCGGTCGAGCACGAGCGTGCCGCGGGTCTTGGCCGCGAGCACCTCGTCGGCCTCGGCGGCCGATTTGCGCATGATCAGTCCCCGGGAGGGCAGCCCCGCCGCGTGGACGACGCCCGTGAGCGCGCCGAACCGGCTGCGCAGCTCGCCGACGGCGCGGCTGGTCTGGTCGAGGTCGGTCACGTCCGCCTGGAAGACGGCCACGCGGGCGCCCAGCTCCTGCAGGCCCTGCAGCCGGCGGATCCGGGCGGCGGTCTCGTCCCGGTCATCGTGGGCGGCGAGCCAGCCGGCCCAGGCCGCCTCGGCGGGCAGCGCCGACCGGCTGAGCAGCCCGACGACGGGGCTGTCGACGCTGCGCGCGATGTGCTCGGCGAGGGCGAGGCCGATGCCGCCCAGGCCGCCGGTGATGAGGTAGACGCCGCCGTCGCGCAGTCCGGCCCGGCCGTCCCCGGCCTCTCGGGACCGCAGGGCGTCGAAGTCGCGGACCCACCAGTGCTGCCCGCGCAGCGCGAGCTCCCGCTCCTGCGCTGATCGGCCGAGCAAGGAGCAGACCGCGCCGACCGGGCCGTCGCGGGACTCGTCCGGGTCGGTGCCGGTGATGTCGAGGACGCGGCAGGTGGTGCCGGGCAGCTCCTGCGGGATGACCGTGCACGGGCCCAGCAGGGTCGCGTTCTCCGGCTGCAGCGGCTCGTCACCCGTCACGCTGTAGATGCCGCGGCACAGGACGTCGAGCTGGACCGGGCCGGCCGCGCGCGCGTCGCCGATGCCCTGCGCCAGCGCGAGGAGGCTGTCGAACCCGCGCCGCCGGGCCGCGTCGAGCCGCGCGTGATCAAGCTCGCCGGGCGGGCCGGGCAGGCTCCACAGGTGGACGATCCGGATGCCCCGCGGCGCCTCGGGGGTCAGGGCCGCGAGAAGGCCGGCATAGTGCTCACGGCTCGCCGGATCGAGCGACCAGGACCCGTCGTCGCCGCGCCGCAGGTCGTCCCCGGCGCTGACCCGCACGACGGTGGCGTTCGCGGCGGCGAGGCGCTGCGCGAGGCCGCGGCCAAGGCCGAGGTCGGCGCCCAGGATGACCCACAGGGCGTCGCCGGCGTCGGCGTCGGCGGCCCGCTCCGCCCGCGGCGGCAGCCGCTTCCAGCCGGGAGTGTAGAACCAGTCGTCGGCCGACGCCGCTGGCTCCGCCGCGGCCCTCGGCTCGTCGCCGGTCGCGGCCGTCGGCGCCACCCAGTAGCGCTGCCGCTGGAAGGCGTAGCCCGGCAGGGCGGCCGGCCGGCGCTGGGCGCCCTGGTAGAAGCCGTCCCAGTCCACCGCCGCTCCCGCGCTCCACAGCGCGCCGAGGCTCGCCAGCAGGTACTCGCGGTCGTCTGCGCCGTCCTTCGGGTGGCGCATCGAGCCCAGCACGGTTCTGCCGTCCTCCCACGCCTGGTGTCGGCGGACGAAGCTGCTGAGCGTGTCGCCGGGGCCCACCTCGACCATGAGCATCGCCGGGTCGCCGAGCAGCTGGCCGATGGCGTCGCGGAACCGGACCGGCTGGCGCAGGTGGGTCCCCCAGTACTCGGGGCTGGTCGCCTGCTCGTCGGTGATCCAGGTCCCGGTCACGTTGGAGAGGAACGGAATCCGCGGGGCATGGAGGTCGACCTTGCCGATCTCGTCCACCAGGGGCGCGACGGCGGCGTCCATGGCCGGCGAGTGGAACGCGTGCGACGTGTGCAGCCTGCGGCAGGCGACCCCGGCGTCCTTGAGCCTGCGCTGCAGGCCGTCGACCGCCGCCGCGGGGCCGGAGACCACGGTGAGGGCCGTCGAGTTGACCGCCGCCACGCACAGGTCCTCGCCCAGCCAGGCCGCGGTCTCCTGCTCGGGCAGGACGACGGCCAGCATGGCGCCTCGGGGCATCGCCTGCACCAGGCGGCCCCGCGCTGCCACCACTGCCGCGGCGTCTTCCAGGGAGAAGACCCCCGCCAGGCACGCGGCGACGTACTCGCCGATGCTGTGGCCGATCATGGCCCGCGGCTGCACGCCCCAGGCCTGCCACAGCCGGGCGAGCGCGTACTCGACCGTGAACATCACGGGCTGGGTGATCGCGGTCTGCTCCAGTTTCCCCGCCGCGGCCGCCGCCTCGGCGGGCGCGAACAGCAGGGCCCGCAGGTCCTCGCCGATACTGGCGGCGAACAGTTTCGCGCAGCTATCGAACTCGTCAGCGAAAACTGGCTCATGGTCATACAGGTCGCGGGCCATGTTGACGTACTGAGCGCCCTGCCCCGGAAAAAGGAAGGTAACGGGGCCCTGGTGACTACTCGCGCCGACGGCGTCCGCTGGCCCCAGCCGCTGCAGCGCCTGGACCGCCTGGCCGGGCTCGTGGCACACGACGACCTGGCGGTGCTCGAAGGCCCGGCGCTTGCACGCCAGCGTGTAGGCGACGTCGCCGAGGTCGGCGTCCGGGTGCCGCCGCAAGTGGCCCGCCAGCCGCTGCGCGGTCGCGGCCAGCGCCGGTGCCGTCCTCGCCGACAGCGCCAGCAGGTGCACCGGCCCGGATGGTCCGCTCGGCTCCGTGGCCGGCGCCTCCTCCAGGATCACGTGCACGTTGCTGCCGCCCACGCCGAAGGAGCTGACGCCGGCCCGGCGCGGCACCTCGCGCCGCGGCCAGGACCGCAAGTCGGCGTTGACGAAGAACGGGCTCGTGTCCAGGGCCAGCTCGGGGTTCGGCCGGGTGTAGTTCAAGGTGGCCGGGATGGCCTCGTGCTGGAGGGCGAGGGCGGCCTTGATCAGGGCGGTCACGCCCGCGGCGGCGTCCAGGTGCCCGACGTTGCTCTTGACCGACCCGATGGCACAGAAGCCCTTTTCCTGGGTGTGCTCACGGAAGGCGCGCGTCAGGCCCGCCATCTCGATGGGATCCCCGAGAGCGGTTCCGGTCCCGTGGGTCTCGACGTATCCGACGGTGCCGGCGTCGACCCCCGCCACGGCCAGCGCCTCGGCGATGACCTCCGCCTGCCCGCCGACGCTCGGCGCGGTGAAGCCGACCTTGAGCGACCCGTCGTTGTTGACGGCCGTCCCGCGGATGACCGCCGCTATCGCGTCACTGCTCGCCCGGGCGTCGGCCAGCCGGCGCAGCACGACGATCCCCACCCCATTGCCGGGGACCGCGCCACCCGCGCTGGCGTCGAAGGCGCGGCAGTGCCCGTCCGGCGAGGCGATGCCCCCGTGCTGGTACATATACCCGCTCGCCAGGGGCACGGTGACCGAGACGCCCCCGGCGAGGGCGATGTCGCACTCCCCGTTGAGCAGGCTCTGGCAGGCGAGATGCACGGCCGTCAGCGACGTGGAGCAGGCCGTCTGAACGGCGACGCTGGGACCCTTCAGGTCAAGCTTGTAGGACACCCGGGTGGTGAGGAAGTCCTTGTCGTTGGTGATCTGCGTCTGCAGGTTGCCGGCCGAGGCGAAGGCCGCCTGGTTGCCCATGATGTTGAACAGCAGGTAGGTGCCGATGCTGGAGCCGCCGAACACGCCGATGCGCCCGTCGAAGGCCCGCGGATCGCACCCGGCCGACTCCAGTGCCTCCCACGCGCACTCATGGAACACCCGCTGCTGCGGATCCATCAGCTCGGCCTCCCGGGGGCTGTAGCCGAAGAACTCCGCGTCAAAGGTGTCGGCGCCGGCCAGCACGCCCTTGGCCTTGACGTAGTTCTCCTGGCTCACGACGGCCGGGCTCACTCCGCCCTGGACGAGCTCGTCGTCCGAGAAGAACGTGATGCTCTCCCGGCCGGCCGCCAGGTTGTCCCAGAAGGTCTCGATGTCGGGGGCGCCCGGAAAGCGGCCCGCCATGCCGATGATCGCGACATGGTTCAGGCTCTCGGCTGGGTTTGACACGGTCTCACCTATTCGTCCGGGCACGCAGTCGGCGCGTGGCCGCCTGCTGGCGTTGGTCTTGGGCATGACGGCGGCTGTCCGCGCGGTCATGGGCGCCCGCCATCGGATCCGCTCGCGAGGACGCGGGCTGGCCGAGGTAACGGGCCAGCGATCCGACCGTCGGGTACTGGAAGAGCTCGACCAGCGGCACCTCATGCCCCAGGGTCGCGGCGAGCCTGGCCTGCAGGCCTGGCATCAGCAGTGAGTGGCCGCCGAGATCGAAGAAGTTGTCGTTGGTGCCGACCTGGGTGATGCCGAGGAGCTCGCGCCAGATCCCGGCGATGGATCGCTCGAGGTCGTCGCGCGGCGCCGCGAACGGCGTCCGCAGGTCGGGTCGGCCCAGGTCCGGCTCGGGGAGCGCGGCATGGTTGACCTTTCCGTTGGGCAGCAGCGGGAAGGCGGGCAGCACCTCGAAGGCGGCGGGCACCATGTAGTCGGGCAGCTCCTCTTTGAGGCAGCTGATCAGGTCGCTGACGCTGGGCGGTTCGTCGCTGGTCAGGTAGGCCACGAGGCGGACGTCGCCGTCGCCGCGGTCGCGTGCGGTCACGATGGCCTCGCGGACCCGCGGGTGGCGGGTGAGGACGGATTCGATCTCGCCGAGCTCGATGCGGAAGCCGCGCAGTTTCACCTGCCGGTCCAGCCGCCCGAGGTACTCGATGGCGCCGTCGTCGCGGAAGCGGGCCAGGTCGCCGGTCTTGTATAGGCGAGCCCGCGGACCGCCGTCGAACGGGTCGGGGATGAATTTCTCGGTCGTCAGCTCCGGCCGGTTGAGGTACCCGCGGGCCAGGTTGCGGCCGCCGATGTGCAGCTCACCCGCGACCCCGGCCGGGACCAGCTCCAGGTACTGGTCCAGGACGTACATCTGGGTGTTGGCGATCGGGAACCCGATCGGCACCGGCCGGTCGTCGCCGTCCCGCTGGCACGCCCAGGACGTGACATCGACGGCGGCCTCGGTCGGGCCGTACAGATTGTGCAGCTGGGCCCCGGAGCGGGCGAAGAAGCGGTCCTGCAGCTCGCGCGGCAGCGCCTCGCCGCTGCAGATGACCCGCCGCAGCGTGGTGCACGTTTCCACCGCCGGCTCGCGCAGGAAGACCTGCAGCATGGACGGGACGAAGTGCAGCGTCGTGATGGCCTCGCGGCGGATGGTCTCCACGAGGTAGCGCCCGTCCCGGTGCCCGTCGGGACGGGCCACCACGAGCGTGGCGCCCGCCAGCAGCGGCCAGAAGAACTCCCACACCGACACGTCGAACGAGAACGGCGTCTTCTGCAGGACCCGGTCCGTGGCGTCCAGGCCGTAGGCATCCTGCATCCAGAGCAGCCGGTTGCGGATGCCCGCGTGGACGTTCACCGCGCCCTTGGGCGCACCGGTCGACCCGGAGGTGTAGATCATGTACGCCGCGTCCTGCCCGTCCACGGCCACGTCGGGATTTCCGGCGGGCTCGGCGGCGAGCTGGTCTCCGAGCTCGTCCACGCACAGCACCTCGGCGTCCGCCGGCGGCAGGCCGGCCAGCACCCGGCGCTGGGTCAGCAGCACCGGCGCCCCCGCGTCGGCGAGCATGTACTCCAGCCGGGCCCGCGGGTACCCGGGATCAAGCGGCAGGTAGGCGCCGCCCGCCTTCAGCACCGCCAGCAGGCTGACGACCAGCTCGACCGAGCGTTCCATGGCGACCGCCACCAGCACGAAGCGGCCCACCCCCAGGCGCCGCAGCCGGTGCGCGAGCCGGTTCGCCCGCAGGTTCAGCTCGGCGTAGCTGACGCCCTCGCCCTCGAACCGCACCGCCTCCCGGTCCGGCGCGTCCCGGGCCCACTGCTCGAAACACTGGTGGATCCAGCCCTGGCCAGGCCACTGCGCGACCGGCCCGCGACTTGCGGCCAGCGCCTCCCGGCGCTCGGCGTCGTCCAGCAGCGCGAGCCGGTCGACGGGCGCCTCGGGCTGGGCCACCACGAGCTCCGCCAGGCGCCGGAAGTGGCTCGCGAGCCGGACGATGGTGGGCTCGTCGAACAGGTCACGGTCGTACTCGAAGGAGGCGGTCAGGCCGCCCCCGTCGTGCAGCGACTGCAGCTCGATGTCGAAGCGCGCGCCCTCCAGCTTGAGCGGCAGCCGCCGCAGCTCCAGGCCCGCCACGGAAAGCGTGGGCATCGGGTCACTCTGATAGGAGAAACACACCTGGAAGATCGGCAGCCTGCTCAGGTCGCGGGCGGGCTTCAGCTCCTCGACGATCTGGTCGAACGGAATCTCCTGATGGGCGTACGCGCCCAGGCAGGAATCCCGCACCCGCCGCAGCGTCTGCGCGAAACCGGGGTTCCCGCTCAGGTCGGTGCGGATCGCGAGCATGTTCACGAAGTAACCGATGACGGGCTCGAACTCGCCGCGATCCCGGTTGACCGTCGGCACCCCGACCACCACGTCGTCCTGGTGGCAGTACCGGTGCAGCAGGATCTGGAAGATGGCCAGCAGCGCCATGTAGGTGGTCGCGTGCTGCCGCTTGGCCAGGTCACCCAGCTCACGCATCAGCGACTCGGGTAGCTCGAACGGCACGGAACTGCCGCTGAATCCCTGGACGGCGGGCCGCGGCCGGTCGGTCGGCAGCGCGAGGGCCGCCGGCGCGCCAGCCAGCCGCTGCCGCCAGTACGCCAGGCCAGGCGCGAGGCTCTCCTTCCCCAGCCGCTCCTGCTGCCAGGTCGCGAAATCCCCGTACTGGATCTTCATCTCGGGCAGCGGCGAGGGGCGGCCGTCGACGAATGCCTCGTACAGGGCCGCGAGCTCGGACACGAGGATCCCCACCGACCAGCCGTCGCAGACCAGGTGGTGCACCGCCAGGGCCAGTACGTACTCGTCGGCTCCGGCTCGCAGCAGCTGCAGCCGCAGCAGCGGGCCGGCGGCCAGGTCGAAAGGCTCGCTGACCACCGCGCCGATCGCGGCCTGCAGCTCGCCAGGCGCGCACTCGCGCAGGTCCGCCTCGGGCAGGTCGACGGGCCTGCGCGGGCTGACGATCTGCATCGGCTGGCCGTCGCGCAGCTGGAAGGTCGTCCGCAGCGCCTCGTGCCGCCGCACGATCTCGTTCAGGGCCTCGCGTAGCGGCCCGGTCCGCAGCGGCCCGCGGATGTGCAGGGCGGCGGGAATCACGTAGGAGGCGGTGCCCGGCCGGAGCTGCTCCAGGAACCAGATGCTCTGCTGCAGCACCGAGATGGGGAAGACGCCCTCCGCCGGCCCGCGTTCCGCGAGCAGCTTGTCGTACAGCGCCCTCTTCTCCGGTGACAGCGCCGCCAGGCGCTCCTGCAGGCCGGTCATGACCGATCCTCTCCGCGCATCGCCAGGCGCGCTTGCTCCTGCGACATGCCATCGACTTCCGCCAGGAGCTGTGCCGCGAGATCCTCGGCCCGCCCCGCCCGCGAGATCGTCACGGCGCGGCCTCCGTCACTCTCGCCGTCCTCCTGTGCCCGGGTCACTAGGTCGACGATCCGCACCGTCAGGTTGGCGACGGTCGCGTCGGAGAGGAAGGCGGACATCTCCAGGAAGACCCCCAGCTGGCCCTCGATCTCGTTCCGCAGCTCCACCGACATCAGGGAGTCGAAGCCCAGGTCGATCAGGGGCTGGTCCAGCGACACCGCCGCGGGCGCCGCGCCCAGCGCCGCGGCCACGCTCAGGTGGAGTCCCGCGCTCAGCGTGCTCACCCGGTCGGCCGCCGGCAGCCCCAGCAGCGTGGCGCGGGACGGGAGGTGGCTGGGCCGGGGCCGCCCGCGCCCGCCGGGCACGCGGCCTGGCCCGTCCACGAGCGTCGCCAGCACCGGCGAGCCGGAGACCTCCTGGTATCTGCGGCCCCACGCGGACCAGTCGATCGGCAGGACCGCGACCTGGGCCTGGTCGTGGCGCAGCAGCTGGTGGAAGACGCGAACGCCCCGGGCCGGCTCGATCGTGCCCATGCCGCGGCTGAGCCCGGGGGCGACCTCGGCCTGGCGCTGGTCCAGGCCGGTTCCCTGCCACAGGCCCCAGTCGATGCTCAGGGCCGGCTTCCCGGCGCCGCGACGGAACTGCGCCAGCGCGTCGACGAACGCGTTGGCGGCCGCGTAGGCCGCGTAGAAAGGCGAGCTGAGGATGGCACCGCCCGATGAGAACAGCACGAAGAAGTCCAGCGGCCGGTCCGCGAACAGCCGGTGCAGCACCCAGGCGCCCACCGACTTGGGGCGTAGGTGGCGCCGCACCTCGTCGGGCGTGAGGTCCAGCACCGGCACGTACGCGCCGACGCCGGCCGAGTGCACGACTCCCCGGATTGGCGGCCATCCCTCCTGGTCAAAGCGCTCCAGGAAGGCACGCGCCTGGTCCTCGTCCGAGATGTCCAGCGACTGCGCCAGGACACTCGCGCCGAGGGACTCGAGCTCCCTGATCGCCGCCACGCGCGGCCCGGCGGGATGGTCGGCCGCCAGGCCGGCCCACTCGCCTCGCGGCGGGATCGGCGTGCGCCCGACCAGGACCAGGCGGCGGGCACCCGCGAGCACCAGGGATCGCGCCACGGCCAGGCCGATCCCCGTCAGTCCCCCGGTGATGAGATAACTGGCGTCCTTCCGCCACCCCGCGCCCCGCGCCGCGACGCCCGCGTCGCGGGGCGGGGCGTCCGCCAGCGGCGCGCGGACCAGGCGGGCGACATAGCGGTCGTGCCCCCGCAGGGCGATCTGGTCCTCGCCGTCCCGGTTCTCGATCTCGTCGACCAGGTGCGGCACGAGCGACGGGAGCGCGGCACCGGGGTCCAGGTCGATCAGGCCGCCCCAGATGCCGGCGTGCTCCTGCTGCAAGGACCTGCCCAGTCCCCACAAGACCGACTGGCTGAGGGCCGGCGCGAGGGGCCCGGGCCCGGCGGCGCCCCGCGTCACCAGCCAGAGTCGCGCCGATGTCGCGCGCCCGGCCTGGGCGACGGCCTGGACTACCCGCACGGCGCTCAGGCAGGCGTGCTCCTGGGCCCGGAGCTGGTCCTTCGCGGAGTCCTGTTCCTCGTCGTGGCCGCTCAGCGCCCACAGGTGCACCACCCGCAGGCTCGCGTCCGCTTGCAGGTCCAGCTCCTGGAGCAGCCGCGTCAGGTCGCGGTGATCGTCGAGGCGGACGACGGCCTCCGCCGTCCCGTCGTAGCGGTACTCGGTACCCGGGACGACCCGGACGCACCGCGAGCCGCGCTGGGCGATGACGGCCGCGAGCTCGGCACCGACCCCGGTGTCGTCGGCGAGGACGAGCCAGGTCGCGGCCGGGCCGGTGACCGCGGCCGGGGCGGCGGGAGCCGCCTCGGCGCGCTGCCAGTCGAGCTGGTACAGCAGGTCCTCGTCGTCGGACTCGCCGGGCTCGGCGCCGGAGCCGCCCGCCAGGCGGGCCTCGTCCGGCCCGCCGTCGGGCGCCTCGATGCCGCGATAGCGCGGCGCCTGCCCGCAGCTCGTCCGCGCGAAGGGATAGGTGGGCACGACGACCCTGGCCCGCGCGTAGTCGCGATCGAAGCCGCGCCAGTCGAGGTCGGCCCCGTGCACGTACAGCTGCGCGACCGAGGACAGGATCACGGGCCAGTCGTCCAGCCTGGACCGCAGGCTCGGGAGCAGCAGGCTGTCGTCGTCGGCCGGCGCGCCGTCGCGGATCAGCCCGAGCAGCGTCGCGGTGGGGCCGACCTCGAGGAAGTTCCGGTAGCCCATGCCGCGCAGGGTCGCGACCCCGTCGGCGAAGCGCACCGGCTGACGGGCCTGGGCGCACCAGTAGTCGGCATCGAGGGGCTTGTCCCACGGCCACGGCTCTCCGGTCACGTTGGAGATGAGGGTGATCCGCGGCGGCGCGAACCGGATTCCGGCCGCGGCCTGCCGGAGCGGGGCCAGGATCGGTTCGACCAGGTCGCAGTGGCCGGCGCCGGTGACGTGCAGCTGCCTGGTGCGCACGTCCCGGCCGGCGAATATCCCGCAGACCGCCACCACGTCCGCGGGGACCCCGGAGATGACGGTGTGCGCGGGCCCGTTGACGGCCGCGATCCAGGCCTGCCCCCCATGGTCGGCGAGCGCCCGGACGACCTGGTCCTCCGGAGCGAACACCGTGGCCATCGTGCCCGTCACCAGCTCCGTGAGCCGCCCCCGCTCGGCGACCAGCTTGAGGCCATCTTCCAGCGTCATCGCGCCCGCGACGCAGGCCGCGACGTACTCGCCGAGGCTGTGGCCGATGACCGCGGCCGGTTCCAGGCCCCAGGACCGCCACAACTGGGCTACGGCGTACTCGATGGCGAACAGGGCCGGCTGCGCGTACGTCGCCTGGTCGAGGAGTCCGGAGTCCGGGCCCGAGGGGTAGAGCACCGAGATGAGCGGCGTCTGGAGGACAGGCCGCAGGATCTCGTCACACTGGTCGATCGCCTGGCGGAAGGTGGGCTGGGTCGCGTACAGGTCGCGGGCCATGCCGACCCGCTGCGAGCCCTGCCCGGTGAAGAGGAAGACGACGTCGGCGTTGTCGCCGCGACCGGTGACTGGCTCGTCTCCGGGGATGCCGGCCACGAAGTCCGCCAGCTTGTCCGCGATCCCCTCCGCCGTCCCGGCGACGGCCGCGAGCCGGTGAGTGAAGTGCGACCGGCCGGTGTTGGCGGAGAAGCAGACGTCCGCCACCGAGGTGCCGCCCGCGCTCAGGCGCTCGGCGTACCTGCGGGCGACATCGACGAGCGCCGCCTCGTTCCTCGCCGACAGGGCGAGCAACGACAAGGGCCGGCGCGCGTCGGCGGCGCGCGCGGGCCGCTCCGGTGCCTCCGCGAGGATCACGTGGGCGTTCGTGCCGCTGAAGCCGAAGCTGCTCACGCCCGCGATGCGCTGGCCCGCCGGGACCGGCCAGGGCGTCAGCTCCGTCGGCACGGCGAGCGTCGTCCCCTCGAAGGAGATGCCCGGATTCAGCTCCCGGAAATTCAGGTGCGCGGGGATGAGGCCGTGGGCCATGGCGAGCACGACCTTGATCACCCCGGCGATTCCCGCCGCGGCCTGGGAATGGCCGATGTTCGTCTTCGCGGTGCCGATGAACACGGGCGCGCCCGGCTCGCCCCGGTCACGGCCGTAGACCTCGGCGAGCGCCTCCGCTTCGATCGCGTCGCCGAGCTGCGTGCCCGAACCGTGCACTTCGACGTAGGAGACCTCATGCGGCTCGACGCCACTGACGTCCAGGGCGCGCCGGAGCACGTCGCGCTGGGAGAGCCCGTTCGGAGCCGAGAACCCGGAGCTGCGACCGTCCTGGTTCACGGCTTCCCCGCGCACCACGGCCAGGATCTGGTCGTCGTCCCGGATGGCGTCCGACAGCCGCTTCAGCACGATGAAGGCGCAGCCCTCGCTGGGAATGGAGCCATCCGCCGCGGCGTCGAAGGTCTTGATCCGCCCGTCCGCGGCGACCAGGCCGGGCAACTGCGAGTAGCCGATGCCCGTGATCGGGGACTGGATGACGCTCACTCCGCCGCTCAGCGCCAGGTCGCTCTCACCGGATCGGAGGCTCTGCGCGGCCAGGTGGATGGCGACCAGCGACGACGAGCACGCGGTGTCGATCGCGAGGCTCGGGCCCTTGAGGTCGAGCGCGTAGGAGATGCGGCCCGGCACGGCGCTGTGCGCCGATCCCGCGCTGGTGTAGGCCGTGAGCTCGCGCGGATCCTGCTGGCTTGTTAACAGCGCGAAGTCGCTGGTGAAGACGCCCGCGAACACGCCGGTCTGGCTTCCCGCCAGGGCGGCCGGGGACTGGCCCGCGTTCTCCAGCGCTTCCCAGGCCACCTCCAGGGCCAGCCGCTGCTGCGGGTCCATGGCGACGGCCTCGCGCCGGGAGATGCCGAAGAACTCATGGTCGAACTCGTCGATCCGGTCCAGGAAGCCGCCCGACCTGATCGTCATTTTTCCCGGCCGGGGCTGCTGGGCGTAGAACGCGTCGACGTCCCACCGGTCCGCCGGGATGTCGCCGATCGCGTCGGTACCGCTGCCGAGGACTTTCCAGTACGTCTCGGCGTCGACGACGCCGCCGGCGAAGCGGCAGCCGAGACCGACGATCGCGATCGGCTCGGCCCGGCTGCGCTCATATTCCTCGAGCTGGTGCTGCATCCGCTCGATCGTCAGGTACGCGCGCCGCAGGGTGGATGCCGATGCCTGTGTCTCGTCCGGCGAGGTCATGTCCTTAACGCCCTTCGTCATCTGCGTAGGCCAGTTTCATTCAGTTCCCTGCGTCCAGCTGCTCGAGCCGGGCCATGAGGAGCGCCTCGATCTGGCTGTCGGACAGGTCGCCGACCTCCGCCCGCTGGTCCCGGCCAAGCGGCCGGGACCGCCCCCCGGCCGGGCCGGGGCCGGCGGCGACCAGCCCGATCCCCATGCGCTCGGCGAGGAAGGGCGCCAGCGCCTCCAGCGTGGGGAACTGCCAGCCGACCGCGGCCGAGAGCTTCACGTCCAGGGACTGCTCCAGCCGGGCGCGCAGTTCGAGGGTGCGCATCGAGTCGAAGCCCAGGCTGGCCAGGGGCGCCGCCGGGTCGATATCCGCGATCGAGCCGCCCACCACCTGAGCGGCCAGTTCCCGGCAGTGCCGGATGAGCAGGGCCGTGCGCCGGCGGCCCGGCTCGACGGCCAGCAGCTTCCGGCGGATCCCGGCAGACCCGTCCGCCGCCGGGGCCGCGGCCGGGCCGGGCGCAGGCGGCGCGGCGCGCGCCGTCGGCGCCACCGCGGGCTGGCCCGCCATGGGCACCGCGGGCTGGGCCGCCGTCGGCGCCACCGCGGGCTGGCCCGCCATGGGCACCGCGGGCTGGCCCGCCATGGGCGGCGCATAACGCTGTCTCGTCCACGGGTAATGCGGGAGGTCGGCCACCGCCCGGGGCAGGGCGTCGGGCGGCGTGCTCTCCTCGTCGCCCCAGGCGTCGTGCTGGCGCAGGGTGACCGCGCTCGCGGGCTCGCCGTTCGCCAGGCTGTGCAGTGCGGTCAGCGCTGCCGCCCGGTCGGCCGCGACGACCCGGGCCCGCCACAGGTGCCGGGCCCGGCCGAACGTCACCGTGTACGCGAACGCGGGATAGCTCTCGTCCGGCAGCCGGGCGAGACACCGGAGGAACCGGGTCGCCAGGGCCGTCATGGCCTCCGGCGTCTTCGCCGACAGCTCGAATCCGCCGACCGCCCCGCCCACCGACCCGGCCCCGCCGGCCGCGGCCGGGGCGGTCGGCGGGGCGCTTTCCGGCGCCGGGCCGACGACGACGTGCGCGTTGGTCCCGCCCATGCCGAAGGCGCTGACCGCGGCGTAACCGCCGCCGCCGGCCGGCCACGGGGTCAGCTCGGTGGGCAGCAGGATGCCGGTGCCGTCGAGGTCGATCAGCGGGTTCAGCGTCGAGAGGTGCACGAGCGGTGGCACCGCGCGGTGCCGCAGGCACAGGATGCTCTTGATCAGCGCGGCGACGCCGGCGGCGGGCTCCAGGTGCCCCATGTTCGTCTTGACGGAGCCGACGGGCAGCGGGATACCGCCGTTCTTGCGGCCCAGCGCGGCCGCGATGGCCTCGATCTCGATCGTGTCGCCCAGGGAGGTTCCGGTGCCGTGCGCCTCCACCAGCCCGATATCGGCCGGGCTCAGGCCCGCATCCGCGAGCGCGGTCTCCAGGAGGGTGATCTCCGACAGGACGTTCGGGGCCCGGAATCCGGTCGAGCGGCCGGACTGGTTGACGGCCGACCCCTGGAGCACGGCGTGGATGCGGTCGCCGTCGCGCAGCGCGTCCTCGAGCCGTTTCAGGACGACGATCCCGCAGCCCTCGCCCCGGGCCAGCCCGTCGGCGCGGGCGTCGAACGCCTTGCACCGCCCCTCGGGCGACAGCATTCCCGCCAGGTGGAGGAGTCGCGTGCCGTGTGGCGACAGCACGAGGTGCACGCCGCCGGCCAGCGCCACGTCGCATTCCCGGCGGCCGAGCGCCTGCCGCGCCAGGTGGACCGAGACCAGGGATGAGGAGCACGCCGTGTCCACCGCGATGGCCGGCCCCGCCGCGCCGAGCACGTAGGCGAGCCGACCGACCGCGAAGCAGTGCCCGTTACCGGAAATCCAGTTGATGTCCGGTGTCCCGGCCTGCCAGTTCCAGTACTCCTGGCTCGTGATGCCGATGAACAGTCCGGTCCGCGGGCCGTCGATCCGGTCGGGGGGCAGCGCGGCGTTCTCCAGTGCCTCCCAGGCGACCTCGAGGAGCAGCCGTTGCTGCGGGTCGAGCGCGCGGGCCTCGTCGGCGCGCAGGTCGAAGAAGTCCGCGTCGAAATCCAGGATCTCGTCGAGGAACCCGCCGGCATGCGGGAGCTTGGCCCAGTCCGCCGCGAACGGCCCCTGGCGCGACTCGGGCAGCGGATGCACCAGATCGCGGCCCTGCGCCAGGGCGTCCCAGTACGAGTCCAGATCGTCGATTCCGCCCGCGAACCGCAGGCCCACGCCGACCACCGCGACCGGCCCGTGGCCGCTGCCGGCCTCGAGCTGGGCTCGCAGCTTGCGGATGGTGTCGAGCGCCCTGGTCAGCGGGGAGGGCGCCGTGCTGGTGCCGTGGGTGGGCTCCATCGTCACTCAGTCCTTTCCGCCGGCGGAGGCATCGCCGAACATGCGCTCCGCGAGCACGCCGACGAGGGCGCGGGTGGTGCCGTAGGTCCACAGCAGGGTCGGCGAGAGTCGCAGGCCGAGGGTGGCTTCGAGACGGTTGCGCAGTTCCAGCCCCATAAGCGAGTCGAGACCGAGCGCCTTGAACGGGGTGTTCGCGTCGATCGCGGCCGCGTCGAGCCGCAGCACCCGGGCCGTCAGCTCCCGGACCTTGGCCTCCAGCAGCTTGATGCGCTCGGCTTCGGGGGCGCTCGCCAGCTCGGCCAGGAAGGCGGCACCCATCCTCGTCCCGGTGCCCCCGCTGCGGGCGAGTTCGCGCAGCGCGCTGAAGCTCTCCAGCGCCGCGTGGTCCGGATACGACTCGAAGTACTGCCGCAGGTCGACCGGCGTGAAGCAGACGACCTGCTCGTCGCCGGCCAGCAGCCGCTCCAGGGCCGACCACGCCGCATCGGTGGTGAAGCCGGTCATGCCGCGCTCGGCCAGGCGTGCCCCGCGGATGTCGTCCTCGGCGGCGAGACCGACGTCGGAGAACGGGCCCCACTGCACGCTCAGCGCGGGCAGCCCGCGCTGCCGGCGAGCCACCGCGAACGCGTCCATGAAGGCATTGCCCGCGGCGTAGGCCGCCTGGCCCGCGTTACCGAACAGGGCCGCGGCGGACGAGAACAGCACAAAGAAGTCCAGCGGATCGGCGGCGGTGGCGGCGTCCAGGTTAAGCGCGCCGTCGACCTTGGGTGCCAGCACCCGCCGCAGCTGCTCCGGCCGCAGGTTCAGGATCGTGGCGTCGTCCAGCAGGCCGGCCGCGTGCACGACCCCGCGCAGCGGCGGGAGCTGGGCCCGGACCCGGGCCACCGCGTCCGGCTCGGCCACGTCGGCCTGGAAGGTTTCCACCCGGACGCCCGTGGACCGCAGCGCCTCGATGCGCGCGGCGGCCGGTGCCCCCGGTGCCGAGCGGCCGACCAGCGCCAGCGTTCCGGCCCCGCGGGCGGCCATGAACTCCGCGAGCGACAGGCCCAGGGCGCCGAGGCCACCCGTGATCAGATAGGCCCCGTCGGCGCGGAACCGGCCGGCGTGCATGGGCTCGGGCGTCACCGAGGTGACCGTCGCCGGATCGGTCAGCACGAATTTTCCGATGTGACTGCCGCGCGACATCTCCCGGAATGCCTCGGCGGCCTCGGCGAACGTGTATCGCAGCAGCGGGAGCGGTCCCAGCTTGCGCTGCGTGACCAGCGCCCAGACGTCGCCGAGAACTTGCGCGAAGACCTCGGGACGGCGCTTCCCCAGCCGGACGAGATCGACCGAGGAGACGCTGATGCCCTTCTTGAACGCGGCGAGGCTGAGCGAGTGCTCGCCGTAGATGTCCTTCTTGCCCACCTCGATAAACCGCCCGCCGTCGGCCAGGACGTCCAGGCCCAGGGGGATGGCCGCCCCGGTCAGCGAGTTGAGCACCACATCGACCCCGCGGCCGTCGGTGGCCGCGCGGACGTGGTCGGCCCAGGACAGGTCCCGGGAGTCGAAGACCGCGCTGACGCCGAGTTCCGCGAGGTAACGCCGCTTCTCCTCGCTCCCCGCGGTCGCGATGATCTCGGCCTCGAGGAGCTTGGCGATCTGGATCGCCGCGAGGCCGACGCCGCCGGCCGCCGAGTGGATCAGGACCGTCTCGCCGGGGCGCAGCCGCGCCAGGTCGTGGAGTCCGAGCCAGGCCGTCATCATCACCGTGGGCATGGCCGCGGCGGTGGCGTCGTCCATCCACTCCGGGATGTGCTGCGCGAAGCTGGCGGGGACGGTCTGGTGCGACACCAGCGAGCCGCCGGGCGTGGAGACGGCGACGCGATCGCCCGGGGCGAGCCCGCGGACCTCCGCACCCACCCGGCAGACCACGCCCGCGCCGTCGTGGCCCAGCACGCCGGGATCGGACGAGGGATCGGGGAAGGTACCCATGATCCGCATGACGTCGGCGAAATTGAGCGCCGCCGCCGCGAACCTGATCTCGATCTCGCCCGGCTCGGGGTCGCGCCGCGCGAGCGGAAGGTACTTCAGCCCCGCCCAGAATCCGGGCCGGTCGGTGCTGAGCCGGAACGGCTGCTCGACCGTCCGCCACGCGGGCCGCGCCCCGGCCGAGCCGTCCTCGTCCTCGTCAAGCTCGCCGCGCAGCAGGTGGCCCACCAGCCGGTCCTCGCCGCGCAGCGCCACCTGATCCGCAGCCTCGGCGCCGAGCAGCTCGGCCGCGCAGCCCGCCGGCCAGGCACTGTCGCCCGGCGAGCTGTCGACCAGCGCGGTCCGCAGCTCGGGATGCTCGCAGCGCAGTACCCGGCCGAACCCCCAGTACAGGGCGGCTCCGGGGTCGCAGGTGCCGGGGCCGCCCGCGGGCGCCTGCGCATCGGCGGTCAGCACGGCCAGCCGGGGCACCTGCGGCCGGGACACGCAGGCCCGGGCCAGCGCGGCGAGGACGAGCAGGCCGTGGCGCTGGGCCGCGAGCCCGGCGTCGGCCCGCGGGGCGACAAAGGCGACGCCCGCCAGCTCGTCGATCTCGGCGAGGCCCTTCTCCCAGGCCGCGGAGTCGGCCGCGGAGTCGCCCGTGACGGTCAGGGCGAGAGCGGTGGCGCCCTGCGCGGCGAAGGCCGCGACCAGTTCCCCGGCCGCGAGCGCGGCCGCCGTTTCCGCGCACACCACCCACGAGCCGGCGGGCACGGCGATCGCCGCCCGCGGCTGGGGCGTGAACTCCAGCCGGTGCAGCAGGTCGGCCTGGGCGCGCGCCGCTCCGGACGTGCCGTCCAGGGTCTGCATGCGCAGTCCCTCGATCGTCATCAGGGGCCGGCGCTCACCGTCGAACAGGAACAGGTCGACCGACTGGCCGCGGCGCACGGCGTGCGACCACAGGGAGGTGACCGGCTCGGCCAGCTCCTGGAGCAGCTGCACGCGGTGCACCGAGACGGGGACGATGGCCTGCGCCCCGCCGAACAGCAGGCTGCAGGATTGCAGGGCACCGTCCCAGAGCGCGGGATGCAGCCGGTACGGGAAGCCGCCGGTGCGGCACTTGTCACTCAGCCGTACCTCGGCCAGCACCTCGTCCGCGCCCCCGCGGACGCTCAGCACGCCCTGGAACGCGGGTCCGTAGTTCAGGCCCCGGGCCGCGCACGAGGCATAGAACTCCTCGGACTCCACCGCGGCCTGGGCCAGCAGGTGGCCGGGGAAGACGGCGGCCGCCGACGGCCCCGGGTGCAGGAGGACCCGCGCGGAAGCGTGCTGAGTCCAGGTGCTCGCCCCGTCCGGCAGCGAGCACAGGGTGAAGCTGCCCCCTTCGGTCACGTCGTCGCGCCACTGGAGGCTGACCGTCACCGGCTTGTCCGTGAATGTCAGGTCGCTGCGGAACTCGACATCCGCCAGCGTCCGGTGGGCGGTCCCGGTCCGCGCCAGCGCCGTGCGCAGCGCGAAGTCCATCATCCCCGTTCCCGGCAGGACGATGGCGTCGTGCACCTGGTGGTCGCGTACCCACGGAACCTCGTCGAGGGCCAGCTCCAGCGTCGCGCTCCAGGCATCCAGCTCCCCCACGGCCGGGATCAGGACGACCTCGCCGCCGGCGGCGCGCGAGGGGCGCCGCTGGCCCTGGCCGAGCCAGCACGTGCTGCGCTGCCAGGGGTAGGCCGGCACCGGAGCCCACGCCGCGCGCGGCAGGCCGCCGAACGGCTCAAGGCCGGCTGCATAGGCGCGGGCCAGCGCGTCACCGAACTGCTCCGGCGACCCCTGCTGACGTCGCAGGGTCTGCAGCACGCGCGGCGGCTCGGCCCGCAGCGCCGCGAGCTGCTCGATGGCGGGAGTGAGCACGGGGTGCGGGCTGATCTCGACCACGTGCGTCACGCCGTCGTCGAACAGCCGGTCCATCGCGTCGGCGAACATCACCGGCTGGCGCAGGTTGTCCGCCCAGTACGCGGCGTCCATTTCCGGGCCGTCCAGGTACGTCCGGTGCATGGTGGACATCAGCTGGATGCCGGCGGGGCCCGGCGCTATCTCCGCCAGCCCGGCCAGCACGTCCGCCCGCAGGGCGTCCATCTGCGGGCTATGCGAGGCGTAGTCGACGTTGACCAGCCGGCAGAAGGTCCCGTCGGCCTCGAGGATCTCCTGGAGGGCCAGGACCATGTCGCCGTCGCCGGACAGCACGCAGCTGCTCGGCCCGTTGTTCACCGCGAGCGAGACGGTCTCATCGAAGCCCGCCAGCGCCGCCTTGGCGCCGGCCACGTCGAGGTCCACCGCGAGCATGCGGCCCTTCCCCGAGGTGCGCCCGGCGATGGCGCTGCGCCGCGCCACGACCAGGGCCCCGTCCGCGTAGGACAGGATTCCCGCCGCGGTGGCCGCGGTGACCTCGCCCTGGCTGTGCCCGATGACGACGTCGGGCTGGACACCCGCCTCCCGCCATGCCTCGAAGAGCCCGAGGGACACCGCCCACAGCGTCGGCTGGAGCATGTCCAGGCGGGACAGCCACTCGTCGCCGGCCTGGCCGGCGACTACCTTGACCAGGTCCCAGTCGATGTAGGGGCGCAGGGCCGCGGCGCAACGGTGGATCGTCTCGGCGAACACCGGGTCGGCGGCGAACAGCTCACGGCCCATGCCGTCCCACTGCGCCCCCTGGCCGGGAAACACGAACGCCGTGCGGCCGACCGCGGCGGCCCGCCCGGTGACCACGCCGGAGATCTCGTCGCCCGGGCCGGCGGCGAAGCGCTCGAGCCGATCCTGGGCCTGCGCGGAGTCGGCGACGGTGCAGGCCGCCCGGACGGGAAACTGATCGCGCTGCCAGGCCAGCGTGCCCGCGAGAGCCGGCAGTGCCGCGCCGGCGGCCAGCTTCTCCCGCACGTCCAGGGCTCGCTGCCGGAGCGCGGGCTCCGAGTGCGCGGACAGCGGGAGCAGCAGCGGCCGCCCGGCCGCGGCCGCCGGCCGGTCCGCCCCGGCCCCGGCGGCCTGGCGCTCCGCCTCCGGTGCGCTCATCACCAGGATGTGCGCGTTGGTACCGCCCCATCCGAAGCCGCTGACCCCGATGAAGACGTCGCCGGCCGGCGACAGGGCCAGGGGCTCGCGGACGACCGTCAGGTTGAGGTCGTCAAAGGGGATGTCCGGGTTGAGTTCCGCGGCGTGCAGGCTGGGCGGGACGACGCGGTGCTTGACCGCGAGCAGGGCCTTGAACAGGCCGGGCATGCCGGAGGCCGACTCCAGGTGGCCCATGTTGCTCTTCACCGATCCGATCGGCAGCCGGCCGCTGGCGCGGCTGCGCGCCTGACCGAGGACCAGCCCGATGGCCGTGGCCTCGATCGGGTCGCCGACGGCGGTTCCGGTCCCGTGCGCCTCCACGTACGCGAGCCGGTCGGCGGGGACTCCGAAGCGGTCGTAGGCGGTGCGCAGCAGGTCCTCCTGGCCGGCCGGATTGGGGGCCACGACGCTCTGCCCGCCGCCGTCGTTGTTCACGACCGTGCCCACGATGACGCCGTGGATGCGGTCACCGTCGGCCAGGGCCCGGCCGAGGGTCTTGAGGTACATCGCCCCGACGCCCTCGCCGCGGACGAAGCCGTTCGCGCCCGCGCCGAACGTCTTGCAGTGGCCGTCCGGGGACAGCCCGCCGAAGTGGGTGGACGTGACCGAGTTGAAGGGGTCGAGCATCAGGCTGACGCCGCCGACGATCGCGGCGTCGATCTCCTCGACGCGCAGCGCCTGACACGCCAGGTGAACCGCTACCAGCGACGACGAGCAGCCGGTCTCGACCACGAGGGCCGGCCCGGTGAGCTGCAGGAAATACGACACGCGCCCGGCCACCATGTCCAGCGCGATACCCGGCGCGGTGTGCTGGTTAATCCGGGCGCCCCGTTCGCTGCCGACCAGTTCGTAGTCGTGCCACTGGGCGCCGACGTACACGCCGGTGCGGGAGCGGGCCAGCGAGCGGGCCGGGATCCCGGCGTCCTCCAGGGCCTGCCAGGTGGTCTCCAGCATGAGGCGCTGCTGCGGGTCGATGTTCTCGGCCTCCCGCGGGGATATCCCGAAGAAGGTGGCGTCGAACTGATCGACGTCATCGAGGGTTCCGGCGACCGACTGGATCTCTCGCTCGGGGTCGAGCTGCGCGGCGGAATCCCAGCGCGTCGCGGGAATGGGACGGATCGCGTCCCGCCCGGCCATCAGTAATTCCCAGAAACTCCCGACATCCGGTGCCGCCGGGAAGCGCCCCGCCATGCCGACCACGGCGATGACCTGGGTGGAGTCATGGATTACCGAGTCTGTGTGCGCTCCGTCGGGCAGGCCTAAATCATGAAGTGTCATCGGAGCCGCCAAGTCTTGATGGGAGATCAGTTCTCGTCTTGATGGGAGATCAGTTCTCGCGGGCCGCCACTGTGACTTGGCCTACGGAAAAGCAAGGTCGCATTACCGTGCTTACACAGCGTCTGGATCAGGCGCCGCTGCCCGGTAGGGCCAAAGGTCCCCCCAACCGCCACAAGATAGGACCTAAGCCTCTGGGCCGACCCGCGCACCGCCTTTCTACTGGGCCGCATGACGGACTTACGTGGCGAGCACCGGGCCGTGGTGCCGTGGGGTCTCCCCACGACGCGCTACCACAGGTGGCCTGCCGCCGACGGAAGCCGTGCGGACCTGGCCCGGTGAGCATCGCCTGACCCGTCCCGAGCCTCCGGTACTCCTCTCAGCGCCTCTCCAGCGGTCCGGACACCAGCCTGCCTGGTGATCAAGATGACGACCGGACCCGAGCCGAGCAGCTTCGGGCATTACCTATAACGAGGTTCACATGAATGTGCACACTGATGCCTGGGTGCTCCACCCGGGTGCGCAGGCTAATGGCACGTCGCCCCCAGCCCGCGGCACACTATGCCGGCAGGATTTTACGCTCCCCGCCCTGGCCGACGACGAGGTGCTAGTGGAGCCGCTATTCGTGTCCTGGGAAGCGAATATTGATCACGCGCTATCCCGCCAGCCCATTGACGTGTGCCGGGCCCGCGGCGAGGACCCGGTGATTCTCGCCAATCTGGGCGTGGTCCGCGTGCTGCGGTCCGGGAGCCCGGCCGCGGCCGTCAAGGAAGGCGACCTCTGCCTGGTGATGCCATTCGGGAAGCGCGATCGCCACGGGTACGCCGAGCTCGCCTACGCCTACGACGCGCCGCACACGACAGGGCTTCTCGCGAAGCGGACGCAGCTGCCGGCCGACCTGCTGATCCCCATTCCGGAGCCGACCAGCTATTCGCTGCCCCAGTGGGCGGCCATCGGGCGCTACTTCACCGCGTGGGACAACTGGCGCGTCGCGCATGGCTGCTGGCTGACCCAGATGGCGGGCCAGGATCCGGCGGGCCAGCTCGTCTTCGGCTGGGGCGGCGGCGTCACGTTCGCCGAGCTGCAGCTCGCGCGCCGGGCCGGCTTCCGGGTCGCCATGACCGCCAGCACGGACCGGCGCCTGGCGGATCTCGCCAGAAACGGGATCATCGGGGTGGACCGGCGGTTACTGCCAGATCTGTGTTACGCGCCGGCGGCCGCCCGCGATGACCCGGGCTACCGGGGTCGTTACCGCGCTGCGGAAGCGAAATTCCTCGGCATCATCGACGAGCTCAGCGACGGCACCGGGGTGGCGATATTCGTCGACAACATCGGCGCGCCGATGTACAAGGCGACGGCGAAGTCCCTGAGCCGCCAGGGCGTGCTGGCCGCGTGCGGCTGGAAGCAGGGCATGCGCATCGACACGCTGCGCGCCAATGACTGCATAAATCGACACCTGTATGTGCATACGCATCTCTGGCGATATGGCGATTCCCCGCTAATCCGCGATTTCCAGGAGAAGACCGGATGGATTCCCGAGATCAGCTCATCCGCAATATATGATTTTGACGAGATCCCGCAGCTGGCTGACGATTATGCGGCCGGAAAGATCGAGACCTATTTCCCGCTTTTTCGCGTAAATCCAGTATGAGACGAAGTGACGACGATGCCAGGCAAGCAGCCGCAGCGGATAGACAGCCATTACAACGTGGGGATCAGGACGATCGGCAGGTACCTGCCCAGCCGCCTCGTCACGAATGATGAGATCGCCGCCCGGCTCCCGACGAACAGCCCGTGGATCAAGCAGCGGATCGGCGTCGAAACCCGGCACTATTCCGCGCCCGACGAATGGTCCTCGGATCTCGGCGCACACGCGCTGCTAGACGCGTGCGAGCAACTCGGGGTGGATCCGCGCAGCATCGATCTTGTCATCTGCGGCACGGCCACGGCCGACAACATCCTGCCCCACACGGCCGCGGCGATCATGTTCAAGGCCGGCGTGGCTAACGGCACCCCCGGCTTCGACGTGAACAGCGGCGGCTGCCCGGGCTCTATCTTCGCACTGGACGTCGGGGCGAAGTACGTGGCATCCGGCGAGTATTCGCGGGTGGCGGTGGTCCTGGCCGACGTGACCTCGAAACTGTTCGACCCGGAAGACCGCACAGTCAGCGTCATCTTCGGGGACGGCGCGGCATGCTACCTGCTGGAGCCGACGCTGCGGGGTCCCAGCATCGCCAATGCCGTGCTCCATACCCTGCCGGCCGGCTATCGGTCCGCGTGGGCCGAGCGTGGCACCCGGCTGGACGCCAGCGGCCAGCGCAAGACCTCGGCATTCGGTGACAACTTCATGACCATGAATGGCCGGGAGGTCTGGAACTTTGTCGCCGAGAATATTCCCGGCTTCGCCCTGGATGTCCTGGCGAAGGAGGGCCTGACCCCGGACGACGTAGATTTCTACGCTCTGCACCAGGCGAACATCAATCTCGTCAACCTGGTCATGGGTTCCCTGGAGCAACCGATGTCGAAGACGGTCACGAATATCGACCGCATCGGGAACACCGCCGGGGCCTCGGTCCCGCTCGTGCTCCGCGAGGCGACCGACTCCGGCCAGTTGAAGCCCGGTGACCTGGTGTTCCTCCTGGCTTTCGGCGGCGGCCTGAACTACGGAGCCACCCTGGTCCGCTGGTGCGGGCCGGACGACTTCGTCCCGCTGGCGGGCCAGGGATAATTAACTGGTGTGACAGTGCTGATCAATGTGACGGGGGCCGATGAAATGGTGGGCCAGTCTTGATGAACGCGCGGAAAACGTCCGCAACGGACGCGAGGACGACGAAGGACACCCGGACGACGCCGCCGGCCGGGCGCCTCGCCCATTGGCTACACGTACTGCGCTGGCCGGTGGTCATCGTCTGGATACTGGCGACCGTGTTCCTCCTCCCGCTCGCGGCCGGCCTGTCGAAGCTGACCAACGTCACCGCCGCGGCCTACCTGCCGCCCGCGGCGCCATCGACCCGGGTCGCGCTCCTCCAGGACGCCGCCGCGCACGGCCGGGGCCAGCCCCAGAGCGAGCAGGCGATTGTCATCTTCGCCCGCAAGGGACCGCTGAGCTCGGCCGACCTGTCCGCGGTCGCCTCGGCGAACCGGGCCGTCCGGCGGATCGCGGGAACCGTCACGGGCATGGGTGCGGTGGGCGCGCCGCAGCGGTCGGCCGACGGGCGGGCCGAGACCTTCACCGCCACCGTGACCGCCCCCCAGCACAGCTTCCTGAGCGCGGCCGCGGCCGCGGTCACGGCGATCCGGCGAGCCGTCGGCCCCGCGCCCGCGCGCGCCGGGGACAAGCTGGTGGTGGCCGTGACGGGCGATGCCGCGGTGGCGGCGGACAGCGCCATCACGACCGAGACGGTGCTGCTCGTCACGGCGGTTCTCATCGTGGCGGTCATCCTGCTCTTCGTCTACCGGAGCCCCGTGCTGTGGCTGCTCCCGCTTTTCGCGTCCATCGGCGCGATCGTGCTGGCGGAGGCCGCCGCCCACGGGCTGGCCTCGGCCGGCCTCACGGTGAGTCCGCTCACGACCTCGATCCTCATCGTGCTGGTCTTCGGCGCCGCGAGCGACTACGCGCTGCTGCTGATTCACCGGTACCGCGAGGAACTGCGCCGGCACGGCCCGGCGGAGGAGGCCATGGCGGTGACCCTGCGCACCACGCTGCCGACCCTCATCGCCTCGGCGGCGACCGTGACCGGCGCGATGCTGTGCCTGCTCGCGGCGAAGTCCGCCTCCCTGCACGGCCTCGGCCCGCTCGGCGCCGTGGCGATCGTCTCCGGACTTCTCGCCGAGACGACCCTCCTGCCGGCGTTGCTGCTGGTGGTCGGCCGACGCGCCTTCTGGCCGCGGGTGCCGCGCCCGGCGGAGGCGACGAACGAGGAGTCCCCGCTGTGGTCGGGCATCGGCGCCCGGGTCGCTCGCCACCCCCGCCCGGTGGCGGTCATCGGACTCCTGCTGCTCGGCGCCGCGTGTGCCGGGCTGCTGGCGGCGCGGACGACGAACAACCCGCTCAGCGACCTGCGCGGCCATCCGGGCAGTGTCACCGGCGCGCAACTGCTCGCCGAGCACTATCCGGCGGGTGCGATCGCCCCCCTCGACCTGCTGGCCAGGCCAGGCCACGCCCGGGCCGCGGCGGCGGTCGCACGGGCCACGCGCGGCGTCGCGGTGGTCTCCGCGAGTACCCCCCTGGAGGGCTACGACAGATTCCTGGTCACGTTGTCGGTTCCGCCCTTCGGCCCGCAGGCGGCCACGGCCATCTCGGGCCTGCGGCTGAGCCTCGACCGGGCCGCGCCCGGGTCGCTCGTCGGGGGCGCGCCGGCGATCCAGTACGACATTATCCAGGCCTCGAATCGTGACAGCCTCGTGCTCTTTCCGCTCGTATTCCTGGTGATCCTCATTGTTATCGGGCTGCTGCTGCGAGCGATTGTCGCGCCGCTCGTCCTGGTCGCCACCACCGGACTCAGCTTTGCGGCTTCCTTCGGCGCAGCGAACCTGCTGTGGAGATACGTGTTCGGATTTCCTGGCTTCGCGGCTCAATTGCCGCTCTACATATTCATCTTCCTCGTCGCCCTCGGCGTGGACTACAACATCTTCCTGAGCGCCCGGGTCCGCGAGGAGGCCTGGCGCCTCGGCACCCGCGCCGGGACGCTCCGCGGACTGGCGGTGACCGGCGGCGTCATCACCGCCGCGGGCGTGGTGCTGGCCGGGACCTTCGCGGCGCTGGCCCAGCTTCCCTCGGTCTCACTCGTGGAAGTCGGCTCCGCGGTCGCGCTGGGCGTCCTGCTGGACACCCTCGTCGTCCGCACCGTCATCGTCCCGGCCTTGCTGCTCACCGGCGGAGACCGGATCTGGTGGCCGTCGCGCCCGCCCGCGGGTCTTCAGAAAGGCCGCCCATAGGTCTTTGGTCACTGTTGCTCGGACTCGGAACCTGTGATTCTGGGCCTCGTGCCGAAAGTGCGGGAATTCAGGAGCGGGGCCGAAAGGCCACGCCGATTAAGGACGGTAGTAAAATGACCAGTAAGACAGGGCTGCGGAACTCGGCCCCCACCAGGCTCGCCGGTTCACCGCGAAAGCATCACTGGGGGCGGCGGATTCTCACGGGAATCGTCGTGCTCGTGGTCCTCGTCGTGGGTATCGTAATGTATGTCATGTCCCGGCCCTCCCAGGCCGCGCTGGCGCTGCCCAGGAGTGCCGCCAGCGCACCGGCGGGCCCGCTCGACGGCACGTGGAACGTCACGGCTGGATCGGCGGCGGGCTTTCGCCTCAGCGAGACCGCCTTCGGCGTGAGCAAGGACGTCGTCGGCCGGACGAGCGCCGTCACCGGCACTATCGTCATCTCCGGCGGCCAGGTCACCCGGGCGACGCTGCGCACCGACCTCACCACCATCAGGTTCGGCAAGAAGCCACAGCCGCAGTTCGGCAAGAGCCTCGGCACCGGGCAGAATCCGGACGCGACGTTCACCCTCGGCAAGCCGGTGACGCTGAGCCCGGCGTTCGCCTCGGGCAAGACCATCACCGTCACGGCCAACGGCCAGCTCGCGATGCACGGAATCTCGCGCCCGGCGACCTTCACGATCACCGGCCGCCGGGACGGGTCAGCGCTGCAGGTCGCAGGCACGATCCCCGTCACGCTCGCCGGCTGGAGCATCAAGGCCCCGGCGAACTACGGCCCCATCGCCTCGCTCGCCAACCACGGGACGGCCGAGTTCCTCCTCATCCTGCACCAGAAGTAACGAGCAAGGAGAAGACCATGGCCACCGTCAAGGAAGCAACATCCGCGTTCCTGGCCCATAAGCGGATCGCCGTCACCGGCGTGTCCCGCACCCCGCAGGACCACGGCGCCAACGCCGTCTACCGGCGGCTCCGCGATCGCGGATACGAGGCCTTCGCGGTGAACCCCGCCGAGAAGGAGGTCGAGGGTGACCCCTGCTACCACGTCCTCGGGGACATCCCCGGCGGCGTCGACGCGGTCGTCATCGCCACCGAGCCCGACGCGGCCGAGGCCACGATGCGCGAATGCGCCGATCTCGGCATCAAGCACACGTGGATGCACCGGGCCCTCGGCGTGGACAGCGTGTGCGACGAGGCCACCGTCTACGGCCGGAAGCACGACATCACCGTCATCGACGGCGGCTGCCCGCTGATGTTCGGCCCGACCGCGGATGTCGGCCACAAGGCCATCCGCCTCGCGCTGAGCCTGAGCGGCAAAGTGCCCAAGAAGGTCTGAGCGGAACGTCTGAGCCCCGGGCCGGCCGCTGGCTAGCGGTGCTCCGCTAGTGGTGGTCGGCTAGCCCTGGCTGCTCGGCGGCCTGGGGCTTCTCGGCCAGCCCTGCCTCGGGCAGCCCTGCCTTGGGCTGGTCCTCCAGGGCGGGCTTCTCCGTCGCCTTAGGCTTCTCGGTCACCTTGGGCCGGACGGCCACCGCGGGCAGATCCGGCAGGCCGGGCAGCGCGGCGGCGATCCGGCGGGCGATCTGCGGCGGCGTCGACGCGGCCGTGTCGACCACGAAGTCGGCAGACTCGACCATCCAGAGTCGCGCGGTGCGGTACTCGTCGAGATGAGTCAGCCGCCATTCCTTGGCCTCGTCCGAGCCTTCGACGCGGTTGCGGAGCACGGCGTCGGCCGCGTCCAGCACGACGTGGAACACCTCAAGCTCGGCAGCGCGCAGCGGGGCGAAGATCTGGTCGAGATACTCCCGCTTCAAGACCGTCTGCGGGGCGATCACGTGCTGCCCGGTCATGCGCGCCACCTCGATGAGCGTCGCGGCCACCAGCGGCCGCCAGGCCGCCCAGTCCTGGAAGTCCGGGACGGGAAGGTCGCCGAGATTGACCCGCAGTAGCTGTCCCACTGTTTCCGGATCAAGCACGCGGCTATCTGGAACCAGGGCGGCGAGCCGCTCCGCAGTCGAGGTCTTGCCAACACCAAAGGTCCCGTTCAGCCAGATAATCACCCGATAATCGTAGAGGCGCGAGCGCTCGCGCACATGGCAGTTCGGGCTTAGGCTCCATACCGCCGTACGGTTTCCTGGTGGCGATGAAGCTGATACTGGTAGTTCGGACCGATCTGGGCATGGGCCGCGGCAAGTTGGCCGCCCAAGTCGCGCATGCGGCCGTGGCCGCCACGCTGGCCGGGCTTGACCGCGCCGACGTCACCGGAGAACTGTCCCTGCTCTGAGACCAGCCCGGTTCCTGAGTCTGCGGCCAGCCTTCAGAGGTAACGCAGAGCTAACCTAGAAGAGCCGCTGCACCCGGCCGGGCATTCTCGAATCACCGGGTGGGGAACGTTGGTCAGCCTCATTCCGGTCGCTCGTCCCGCTGCCTGGCGGGCGCGGACCCTGTGAGGCGGAGGAACGTGAACGGGATCATCTCCAGCACGGCGCTGTGGTTCGCCAGCCGGGCCACCGGAATAGTGGCGCTGGTGCTGCTGACCGTAGTGCTGGTCCTGGGCATCGCGGTGAACCGGCACGGCCGGCTGCCCGGGCTCCCCCGGTTCGCCGTGACCAGCCTGCACCGCGCCGTGTCCCTGCTGGCGGTCGCGTTCGTGGCGGTGCACGTGACCACCGCGCTCGCCGACCCGTTCGTCTCGATCGGCATCGCGGCGACGGTGCTCCCGTTCGCGTCGCACTACCAGCCGTTCTGGCTGGGCCTGGGCGCGGTGTCGATCGACCTGATGATCGCCCTGACGGTCACCAGCCTGCTGCGGGCCAGGATCGGCCGCCGGACCTGGCGCGCCGTGCACTGGCTCGGCTACGTCAGCTGGCCGGTGGCCTTCGCGCACAGCATCGGCTCGGGTCCCGACCTGTGGCACGGCGGACTGCTCGACCTGGCCATCGTCTGCGCCGTCGCGATCGCCGCGGCGCTGGGCTGGCGGATCATCGGAACGCGCCGCGAGAATCCGCTGGCGCAGCGCGCCGCCCAGGTCCTGGCCAGTTGGCCGGGCAGCGGCCCGGGTCACCGCCGCGACCACCCGGCTGCCCCGCGCAACCGCGGTGCCGGCCAGTTCCGGGCCGGCGGCCGCCATGATGACCAGTTCCGCGATGACCAGTTCCGCGATGGCGATCTCCGCCCGAAGGCCGGTGCCCGATGACCGTCGACCACATGACCGGACCACGTCCCGCCGGGCAGCGCTCCGCCGGGCAGCGCTCCGCCCGGCCGCGCGCCCCGGGACACCGCTCCGCCCGGCAGGCCCGCCCGCAGGCGCCCGCCGGCCTGCCGCGGCTGATCCCGGCCGACGCCGTCCCGGACTCCAGCCTCGACGCTCACCTGGCCCGCCTGGGCCCGCTGCCTTACCCGCCGAGCGCCGGCGCCCTGATCGGCGTGGCCGAGGCGGCCGGGCTGACCGGCCGCGGCGGGGCCGGGTTCCCGGTGCACCGCAAGCTGACCGCGGTCGTCCAGGCTGGCCGACGGCCCGTGGTAGTGGGTAACGGGGCCGAGGGCGAGCCGGCCAGCAGCAAGGACGGGTCGCTGCTGTGGCTGGCACCGCACCTGGTCCTGGACGGACTGCAGCTGGTCGCGTCCGCCGCCGGCGCCACCCGGGCCCTGCTGTACGTGCACCGTGACGCGGCGCTGATCGCCTACCTGTCGCAGGCTCTGCAGCGCCGGTTCGCCGCCGGTACCGACCGCGCCCGGGTGGAGCTGGTCGAGGCACCGGACCGGTTCCTGGCCGGCGAGGAATCCGCGCTGGTGAACGTCATCAACGGCGAGACGGCGCGGCCCCAGTTCAAGCGGCCGCCCGTCTACGAGCGCGGCGTCGGCGGCCGGCCCACCCTGGTGCAGAACGTCGAGACGCTCGCGCACCTGGCGCTGATCGCCCGCTTCGGCGCGGACTGGTTCCGGGCGGCCGGCACCTCCGCCGAGCCGGGCTCGATGCTGTGCACGGTGCACCGGGCCGATGGCGGCAGGCATGTCGTCGAAGCCGAGCTCGGCGCGCCGATCCGCTCGCTGGTCCGGCTCGGCGGGGTCCAGGCCGTGCTGTGCGGCGGTTACCACGGCGCCTGGCTCGACCCGGAGCACGCGGCCCGGCTGTCCCTCGCCAACGCCTCGCTCCGGCCGGCCGGCTCGTTCGCCGGCGCGGGGGTGCTGGCCGAGCTGCCGGCCGACCGATGCGGCCTGGCCGAGACCGCCCGGGTGGCCCGTTACCTCGCCCTGGAATCCGCCGGGCAGTGCGGCCCGTGCTTCAACGGCCTCCCGCGCATGGCCGGAGCGCTGGCCGACCTGGCCGGGCCGCGGCCCGGCGGACAGGTCATCACCGACGTGCGGCGATGGGCGGGGCTGGTCGAGGGCCGCGGGGCCTGCCACCATCCCGATGGCTTCGTCCGGTTCGTCCGCAGCGCCCTCGCCGTGTTCGGACCCGAGATCGGCCGCCACGCCCGGGGCCAGTGCTCCGCCACCGATCGCCGTCCCTTCCTCCCGGTGCCCGCCGCGGCCGCCGCCGAAGCTGACTGGAGCTGAGATGCCGCGAATCATGGTCAACCCGGTCGCCTGCTCGGGTCACGGGGTGTGCGCCGAGCTGCTGCCCGAGCTGATTACCCTCGACGAGTGGGGCTATCCGCTCGTGGACGACGCCCCCGTGCCCCGGGCCCTCGACGGCCAGGCACGGCGCGCGGTCCGGGACTGCCCCGCCCTGGCCCTCCTGCTGACGGGCGGCCGGGACTCCAGGTGACGGAATGCCGGACCGCGAGGGGCGGCCGTTACTTCAGAAGAAATCCAGAAGCTACTCAGAAGACCGGCACAGCCGAGCCGGCCAGGCTGGCAGCATGATGAGCGTCATGGAGAGGTTCCCCGTGGATCAGTCCGAGTCTGGCCGGGGCTTTCATCGACCCGACGGCAGTCCGGTCCGGGTCCTGGTGGTCGATGATGAGCCGAGCCTGGCCGAGCTGCTCGGCAGCGTACTGCGGTACGAGGGCTGGGAGATCAGGACGGCCGCGGACGGGGCGAGCGCGGTCCGGACGGCGCGCGAGTTCGAGCCGGACGCCGTCGTCCTCGACGTGATGCTGCCCGACTTCGACGGCCTGGAGGTGCTGCGGCGGCTGCGGGCCATCCAGCCGAACGTCTGCGTGTTGTTCCTCACCGCCAGGGACTCGGTGGAGGACCGGATCAACGGGATCACCGCGGGCGGCGACGATTACGTCACCAAGCCGTTCAGCCTGGAAGAGGTGCTGGCCAGGCTGCGCGGGCTGCTGCGCCGGGCTGGCATCGCCCAGACCCGCAGCGGCACCGAGCTCGCGGTGGGCGACCTGACCATGGACGAAGACGCCCGGGAGGTGCGGCGCGGCGGTGACCTGGTCGAGCTGACCGCCACGGAGTTCGAGTTGCTCCGGTTCCTGATGCGTAATCCGCGCCGGGTGCTGTCCAAGGCGCAGATACTTGACCGGGTGTGGAACTACGATTTCGGCGGCCAGGCGCACGTCGTCGAGCTGTACATCAGCTACCTGCGCAAGAAGATCGACACGGGCCGCGAGCCGCTGATCCACACTGTTCGCGGCGTCGGGTACGTGCTCAAGCCGTCAGCGTAACGATGTCCGCCCGCGGCCCGGCAGCCTCGTCAGGCCGGGCCGGCTTGCTGAGCCGGCCCGGCCTGTGGCTGGCTGGCCGGACGCTACGCGGCAGGCTGGTCGCCGGCCTGCTGGCGCTGCTGGCCATCGCCTGCGCCACTGTCGGCGCAGTCACCTACGCGCACCTGAACTCCGTCCTGATGAACCAGCTTGACCAGCAGCTAACGCTGTCCAGCCAGCGCTATGCCGACTGCATCGACCCCACGCTGAATGCCGACCCCGACGACCCCAACGGCTTCGGCCCCGCCGCCACCCAGCCGGGCGACGGGGACCGCCGCAACCTTGCACCGCCGCCGCGCGGAACGCCGGCCGGCTGTGCGCAGCAGCAGGCCGACCACACCATTACGGCCGCGCTGACGACCGGCGGAATCAGGTATCAGCATCTCGCGGGCGCGAATTCTGGCGCGTGCAACCTGACCGCCGCCGAGCAGCACCAGCTCGCCGGGCTGCCCGCCTCCGGCAGTGCGCGCACGATCGACCTGGCGTCCTATGGCAGCTACCGGGTTCTGGCGACCAGGGCCGGCCACGACGTCTACATCAGCGGGCTCCCGCTTGAGTCCATCGAAACTACGCTGCGGCAGGTGGCCATCGCCGAGATCGCGGTGTTCTCCGTGGCCCTCGTGCTCACCGGGGTCATCGGCACCGGCTGGGTGCGGCTGTCGCTGCGTCCGCTGCGCCGGGTGGCCGCCACGGCCACCAGGGTCAGTGAGCTGCCCCTGGCCAGCGGCGAAGTCACCGCGCTCGAGCGGGTCCCGGACGCCAACGCGGGCACGGAGGTCGGCCAGGTCGGCGCGGCGTTTAACCACATGCTCGGCCATGTCGAGAACGCGCTGGCCCGCCGGGCGGCCAGCGAGAACCGGCTGCGGCGCTTCGCGGCCGACGCCAGCCACGAGCTCCGCACGCCGCTGGCGGCGATCCGCGGCTACGCCGAGCTGGCCCGGCGTCATCGCGGCCCTGTGCCCGACGACGTCGCGCACGCGCTGAGCCGGGTGGAGTCGGAGTCGGCCCGGATGAGCGTCCTCGTCGACGAGCTGCTGCTGCTGGCCCAGCTGGACGCGGGGCGCCCGCTGGCCAGCGAGCCGGTTGACCTGACCCGCCTGGCCATCGACGTCACCAGCGACGCGCGGGCCGCCGCGCCGGGCCACCGGTGGCAGCTCGAGCTGCCCGACGAGCCGATCCTGGTCCGCGGCGACGAGCACCGCCTGCACCAGGTCCTGGCGAACCTGCTGAGCAACGCCGCCCGGCATACCCCGGCCGGCACGACGGTGACCGTGGCGCTGGCGGAGTGGGGCGCGCCCGGCCCGGGCCTGCCGGGCACGGTTCAGGTCGCCGTGACCGACGACGGCCCTGGCATCCCGGCGGACCTGCTGCCCAGCTTGTTCGAGCGATTCGTCCGCGGCGACACGTCCCGGTCGCGGGCGGCGGGCAGTACCGGCCTCGGCCTGGCGATCGTGGACGCCGTGACGGCGGCTCACCACGGGCACGTGGCGGTCACGAGCCAGCCTGGCCAGACCCGGTTCACGATCACGCTCCCCCGGCTGGCGGAGCAAGCCGGTCAGGGCTAGGCCTGGGCTGGGCCCTGGCGCCGGACCGGCGTCAGGGCGATAGCTGCCCATGACTGCCTGCAGTATCACGCTTCCCGGCTGGCCGCCAGCGTGCCCGGCGGGGTGCCGGCGGGGCCTCCGCCGCCCGCGAGGATGTCGATGCTCAGCGCCAGGATCCAGGCCGGGAACAGGAGTTCCACCCAGGGTGAGATGCCGACGCCGACGAGCAGTACCAGCGCGGTCACCAGTCCGGCACCCCAGAGCCACCGGGAGATGATCTCCGTCCGGCGCGCGATCGTCACGGTGGTGATCGTGAAGACCGCCGCCATCCGCATCGAGTAGACGTTCAGCAGGATCGAGGTCGCGCCGCGGCCCATGGCCAGGGTGTCCGAGCCGGGATGGGCCGACGGATGGGACGCGGCCGCGGCGATGAGACCGCCGGCCAGGGCCGCGGCGGTGAAGAACATTCCGACGAATAACAGTCCGCTCCCGAGGAACACCGTCGCGAAGAAGCGGTCCTCCCGTCCGCCGATACGGTCCCGGAGCACGCCGATGAACCACAGGAACGCGATACCCGCGAACGGGACCAGGTTCAGGGCCACGGACACGGCCCTTCGCCGATTCGAGTCGCTGAGCCACTGGCCGGCGCTGGCGGGATCGGCCGGTGTCGAAACCCTGAGCAGGATCAGCGACGCGGCCGTGAGCAGCGCGAAGGCGATCCCCGCCACTGCGGCCGCCCTGGGCGTTCGCAGCGGGCTCCCCGCCTCGACCTGATCTGGACGCGCCGGAAAGCTTCCCCCCTGGATCATGCGGGACACCCTATCCAGCTGCACCGTCCCGGCACCGTTACTGGGCCACGACGTGCCGAGGGCTTCCCCGAGCCCGGTCCTGGCGGCCCGGCAGGGCATACTCGCAGGCATGGTTAACGACGCCACCCGGGATCTCGCCGTTTATCACGCGCTCAAGGCCGCCGACGAGGTCGCCGCGGCCCTTCAGGTGCACCTGATCGAGGAGCACGGTGCCGACCCGGAGCGCCCTGCCGCCCACAGCACGGCCGGTAACTCGCTCAAGCTGCTCCGGCAGGCCCGCGAGCGGCTCGGCGAAGGGCTGCGCGCCATCGAGGCGGACAGCATCGCCGAGTCCGATGCGATCTCGCTGCGCAACGAATGATGAGCCGTCAGCGGGCGCTGGCCGGCGGCCCGCCACTGGCCGGTGAGCTGGCGCTGGCCGGTGAGCTGGCGCTGGCCGGTGACCTGGCGTCCAGGTCGATGAGCCGGTAGCAGAGTTCCACCAGGATCAGGCCGACCGCCGCCTCCAGCAGTCCCTCGACGAGCCCTCGGATGGCGAGCACCTCCAGCACCTCGCCGAGGCCAGCGGGCTCCGGGGCGGCCGACTCGATCTCGCTGGCCACCAGCACCGGCACTGTAGCCAGCAGCACCACCGACCAGAAATGGTGCCGGACAAGACGCGCGGACCTTCGCAAGGCGGCGAGCACCTTCCGGTCCTCGATCTCGATCACCGGACCCGTGACGGCCAGCAGCGTGACGGCCACCAGGCCGGGGATCACCAGCGCGATCGTCCCGATGATGACCAGCAGGACCACCAGCAGGTCGGCCCGGACCAGCCGGCCCCACGGCAGGTGCCGCGCCACGTGCCCGATGGTGACCCGCTTCGCCCGCTCCGGCGCCCCGGCCCCGGGCCGGGCCGCCCCGGGGCCGGCCGCCCCAACGAGCCGGGAGAGGAACCCGGACAGGAACACGGTCCCGAGGACGCTCACGGCCGCCGCGCTGATCCCGGCCAGGAGCGCCAGCGGCAGGTCGTTCGGGTCGATGAGGTGGTGCACGGCCAGCTCCGCCACCGCCGTGGCCGTGGAGACAGTGACCGCGACCGCGAGGATCCGCCACCCGTCGCGCCGGGCCGACCGGGCGGCCGCCGCGACAATCTCCCCGGCGGGAACGGCTCCGCGAGACCGGCCCGCCGCCTCTCGACCCGCCTGATCGGCACTACTTTGCGTAACCTGGCGATCACCACTGGGCATAGCGTCACGCTACGCGTTCGCTCGGCAGCGGAGCGCCGCGGGTTCCCGCCGACGAGAGCCGTCCCGAGATCGGCGGACGCCGTCTGGCTCGCATTGCGGCCGCCGTTACCAGGCTTGCGGCCTGGGGTGGCTCATAGGCCTCTCAGATTGTCGCCGCAGGCCGTGACCAGCGTCGACACCAATAGTTACGGCCATGAACACTCCAGCGATAGCGCTCGAACCGGCCATCGTGGCTGCCGCCGCGGACGAGCCACCCGGCACCTGTCAGGTGGAGATCGTCGTCCCGGTCAAGGACGAGGAGAACGACCTGGCCCCGAGCATCCGCCGGCTCCAGGCCTTCCTAGCCGACGGATTCCCGTTCACCGCTCGCGTGACGATCGCGGACAACGGCAGCACGGACGGCACCTGGGACATCGCGCTCGGACTGGCCGCCGAGCTCCCCGGCGTCGCTGCGATCCGCCTGGAGCAGCCGGGCCGCGGCCGCGCGCTGCGGTCCATCTGGTCGCGCAGCAGCGCTGACGTCCTCGCCTACATGGACGTTGACCTTTCCACCGACCTGAACGCGCTGCTGCCACTCGTCGCACCCCTGCTATCCGGCCACAGTGACGTGGCGATCGGCACCAGGCTGGCGCGCGGCTCACGAGTCGTCCGCGGGCCGCGCCGGGAGATGATCTCCCGCGGCTACAACCTGCTGCTGCAGGCGACGCTGGGCGCCAGATTCTCCGACGCGCAGTGCGGCTTCAAGGCGATCCGCCGGGACAAGGCCCGCGAGCTACTCCCCCGCACACAGGACGGCGGGTGGTTCTTCGACACCGAACTGCTCGTGCTGGCCGAGCGGGCCGGGCTGCGCATCCACGAGGTGCCGGTGGACTGGACCGACGATCCGGACTCTCGGGTGAACGTGCGCGCGACCGCGCTCGCCGATATCCGCGGCATCCTGCGGATGGGCGGCGGCCACCGGCTCGCCCGGTTCGTCGCCGTGGGCGCCGCCAGCACGCTGGCCTACCTACTGATCTACCTCGCACTGCGCCGCGGGCTGGCGGCACAGGCGGCGCGGCGCCACTGCAGCTGGCCACCGGTCAGGCCGTCATGTCGATCGGCGGCTTCAACGGCACGGACCCGGCGCCGACCCTGGCGCAGTTCAAGCAGCTGGTGGCCGAGCGCAAGATCCACTATTTCGTCGGCGCGAACTCCGACAGCTTCGGCGGCGGTTCCGGTGCCGCGGCGGCCATCACCAAGTGGGTGGCGGCGCACTTCACGTCGCAGACCGTGGGCGGCGAAACCGTCTACAACGTGACCCGGGCCCGGTCAGCTGGCTAACGCCCGGGCCATCGTCGGCTCGCGCTAAAGGGCTTGCTCTCATGATCACCACCGCTTTTTCGCACATACTGCTGAAAAACGGTGGTGATCACCGGCGGCCCGGTTCCGGCGCAGCCCTAAGCCATGCCCGGAGCGACCGCAAGTCCGGGCGGGCGTCCCAGAGCGGGCGGGAAACCGCCGGCTCCGGCCGCAGCGCCCGCCCACGCGCCCGCCCGCCCGCCAACCCGCCAACCCGCCAACCCGCCAGCATCACCCGTAACGCGACAGCCTCATATTCGCGGTCTCGCGCACGCGACACGGCGGCGCAGCACGTCATCGGGCGATAATGGCCGGATGGACCTGGCTGACCGCCTGCAGATCAAGCCCGGCACGCTCGTGGCGATCCTGGGAGCCGGGCCGGACTGCCCTGACCTGGCCGCCGCCGGCTCGCTGGAGACCACCGCCAACCCCGGCGAGGCCGGTGAGGCCGGCGCGTTCATCGCGTTCGCGCTCCGGCACGCGGACCTGACGTCGACGGCCGGCCCGGCGGTCGAGGCGGCGCGCCAGGACAAGCTCGCGTGGATCGCCTACCCCAAGGCCGGCCAGCTGGGCACCGACATCAACCGGGATACCCTGGCGCGGGCAGCCGCCGGGCTCGGGATCAGGCCCGTGCGGCAGATCGCCATCGACGAGATCTGGTCGGCGCTGCGGTTCCGCCCGGCCTGATTCGCCCCGGCTCATTTGTCCCGGCTCATTTGTCCCGCGTGGGCCACCGCATAGAGGGCCGACGTGCTGCCCGCAGGCGCCCGCTGCCCGTTAGCTGATGCCCGCGATGCTCAGCAGGTCGTCGAGGATCGGGCCGAACTCCGCCACGGCCACGCTCAGGTGCCCTGCACCAGCGACAAGATGAGCGCGCGCCGCCGGCACGTGCGCGGCCAGCCACTGCCCGTGCGCGAACGGCACCATCATGTCCTGGTCGCCCTGCCAGACCGCCACCGGCGCCCCCTGGTCGACGATGAACCCCCAGTCGCGGACGAACGACAGGTCATCATCGCGCCACCCCGCGATTCCGGTGCTCACTCCCGCGCTGAACGACGCCGCCAGGTAGTTGGCGAACTCACCGGTGACGACGGCCTTGTCGACCTCGGATACCAGGTCACCGAGGCCGTCAGCGACCTGGTCGGCCGTAATGCCGCCCAACTCGGCCGCTGCCGCCGTGAGGAAGGCGGCGAGTTCCGCCTCGCCGGCCAGCGCCGCACCGAACTCCGCCACGTTCTCCCCCGCCATGCCCGCAAGCCAGTCAAGGCTGTCCGCCCCGTATGGCGCCAGGCCCGCGATCGTGGCCGCGCCCCGGCACCTGCCGGGCAAGAGGACCGCGCACGCCAGCGCGTGCGGTCCCCCGCCCGACCACCCAGCAGTAACGAAGTGCTCGGCGCCAAGCTCATCCAGCACGGCGGCGACATCCATGGCCGCGTCGGCAACCTGCCTGCCGGGATCGGGCGTCGACGTACCGTAGCCGGGCCGGGCGTACATCACCGTGCGCAGGCCGCGCGCGGCGGCCGCCGCCACCATCGGCCCGAAGGCGACGAGCCCAGACGGCGTGCCGGTGTGGAACACCAGCGGCAGGCCGTCATGGGGGCCGCTGACGAGGACCTGGAGCCGGCGGCCTCCGGCTGCGGGAACGCTGAGCTCGGAAACGCTGAGCTCGGAAACGCTGAGCTCGGCTGGTGCTACGTCCGGCTGCATGGGCTGCTCCTCCGCCTGGTTTCAGTCACTCGGGGCTGGTGACTACCCGCCCAGGACAAGGCAATGCCACCGCAGCGAGCCTATGCGGGCCAGCGAGCCCGCCATAGCGGACTGCCGGCGCCAGCCCTGCCTAGGCTGTCGCGCGATCGCTGCGGAGCCGCCATACTCGCTCGCCGTCAGCTGACTCGGTCGTCGGCCTGAGGCCGGCGCGCTCGGCGACGCGCTCAGACCCGCGGTGGCCGGGGTTGATGCACGCGGTCACTTCGGCGACCCCGAGCCCGGTCAGCCAGGTCACCAGGGCGGTAGCCGATTCCGCGGCGAATCCGCTGCCCTGCCACGGCAGGCCGGTGACCCAGGCGACCTGGGCCGCGAGGCCGCCGTCGGCCCTGGTGGTCACGGTCGCCTGCACGGTGCCAACCGCCTCGCCCGTGTCGCGCCGCCGCAGCACCCAGTTCAGCCACCGCTCGGCCGGGCCGGCGGGCCCGGCGTTCCACCGGCGGTACTGGGCTCGCAGCTCGCTCACCCCCAGCGGACTACCGCCGATGAACTCATGCAGCCGCGGGTCACCGAGTACGACGGCCATCTCCTCGGCGTCGGCCTCGCCGACCGGGGTCAGCCGGAGCCTGACCGTCTCCAGCACGGTGGCCGCGGCAATCTCCGCATCCATACTCCACCTTCGCCCAGGACACTCGAATCGGCGCGGGAAAACGCAACTGAGGCTGTAACGCGACTGGCGGGTGTGTGGTGTCAGTGACTCGCGGGTGGCGGCGTGCCGGGGGTGCTGCGGCATCCGCCGTTGCGTTAATCCTGGTCAGGGGCGCCTGCTGTCGGTCCTGGCTGCCTGGTTCGGCGGCCGCGCGCGTGATCAGCCAGCACGCCGGGCCAGCTGGCTGGCGGCCGCGACCGGGGCGCGCCCGCGCCGCGCCCCCGGCCAGCGACGTCGTGGCTGGGCACCTACTGTCGTCCTAGCAGCAGCAGAGACCCAGCCACGACACTGGACGACCCAGCACGCCCCTGCACCGCTCACCCGCGCGGGGCCCACGGCGCGCGCGGGGCTGACGGGGCTAACGGGACTCCGCGCTGGGCTGACGGGACCCCGCACCGGGGCCCGCGCGGGGCTGACAGGGCCCGCGGGGCCCGCGGGGCTGACGGGACTCCGTGCCGGCGCACGCGGCACCGGCGCTCCCGCCGGGATGCCCCCGTCCTGCCAGCACCCCAGACCCTGACACCCGGCCCGCCCCACAGTCGCGTCACAGCCGCAACTGCCCCGGAGGCATCGGCCTTCGGGGCAGTAGCGGTATTACGGCTGGGCTGGAACCGGGGTCAGTTACTCCTGATCCAGGTGTTGCTGAACGCGCCCGAGCCGCTGATCGAGCTCGTCGAGTCCTTGTCCGCGCCGCTGTTGTTGATCATGATGATCTCGGTCGGGCTCTGGCCGCCCATCGAGGATCCGTCGTCCGACGAGGAGCCGTAGCTGACGGTGCCGAAGTTCGCGAGCGGCAGGACGCCCGACGACGACGACGGCGCCTCGGTGATGACCTCCGCGGAGGACCGGGCCAGGCCGCTCTGGTTCTTGGTGATGGTCTGGGTCCAGCCCTTGGTGGTGTCCTTCAGGACCAGCGTGTAGGTCCGCGTGCCGCTGAAGGTGACCGACGCCGTGATCTTGTCACCAGCCGAGACGGGGTTGCTGAAGTTCACCGGGAACGCCGGGTACATCTCGTACCAGCCGTAGTAGCTGGCCGACGAGCCGACGCAGTCGGAGTCGGTGCCCGTCTGCTCGACGGAGTTGCTGTTGTAGCCGTCCAGGCCGACCCAGAATGACGCGTACTTAGTGCCGTTGCAGGTGGCCTTGGGCTCCGTCCAGCTCGCCGCGACGCTGCTGAAGTGGCCGTTGGCGCCGTTCACCGCGTAGCCGGACCAGTTCGTGCTCTCGGCCACGTTCCGGATGCCGTGGGCCTTGGCGGCCGCACCCGAGGGCTGCTGCATCCGGCCGCCCGGCCTGAATCCGTGAACCCAGCTGGCCGGATAGACGTGATGGATAGTGGGATGCGCGCTCACTGAGGCGCTGGCGGTGCCAGCGGCTGCCATGAGCGAGCCGAGCACCAGGGCGATGGTCGTGAGGGGTATGCACCAGCGACGGGTCATGCAGGCTCCTTAGCCGTCGTTAAGACAGAGAACGGCTGCTTTGTCATAGTTAAGACATTTTGACCGTTACTGCGGGGCGTCGCCGCGAACGTATAGTGACCATTGGTAATGATTAAACAAGTAAATGGCAAAGAATTGGTATTTTGCACACCCGCCCGACTGCTACCCCAGGTCAGAAGGCATGCGACAGAACGAGCACCCGACGCGGCAGCCGCACTGCCCGGCCGTCCGGGGCGTACGGTGAATACCGAGCCCAGAGGAGTCGACGTGCCTCTTCCTGCTGTCGGCGAGCGCAATCGCTTCGCCCAGCGCCTGTTCGCGCCGCTCCCCGCGCGGTATGACCGGCTAGCGGAAGTACTGTCCATGGGCCAGAACGGCCGGTGGCGCCGGGCCATGATCGACCACGTTGCGCCCATCGCCCCGCGCGACAACCAGGTCATCCTGGATGTCGCGTCCGGCACGGCCGGAGTCGCCATCCAGCTCGCGCGGCGGACGACCGCGAAGGTCATCGGCGTCGACCTGACCGAGCAGATGCTCCGCCAGGGTCACCGCAACGTCGCCGTCTCCGGCCAGTCCGGCCGGATCAGCCTGATCGCCGGCCGGGCCGAGCGGCTTCCCTTCCCCGATGCGAGCTTCGACGCGCTGACCTTTACCTACCTGCTGCGCTACGTCGACGATCCGCAGGCCACCCTGGCCGAGCTGGCCCGCGTGGTCAAGCCCGGCGGGCTGGTCGCGAGCCTGGAGTTCCTGGCCCCGCCGGCGCCCTTCTGGCGGTTCTGGTGGTACCTCTACACCAGGCTCGCCCTGCCCGCCGGCGGCCTGCTGACCGGCGGCCGGCAATGGTATGAGGTCGGCAAGTTCCTCGGGCCCAGCATCTCGGGCCACTACCGTCGCTACCCGGTGCCCTGGACCGCGGACGCCTGGCGCCAGGCCGGCCTGCGCGACGTCGGCAGCCGGGTCATGAGCCTCGGTGGCGGACTGGTGATGTGGGGAACCCGCGCAGGTGACTGACCGGCAGGCGGCCGACTCGCCAGACCCGGCCAGCGCGGCGCGGCCGGCATACTACGCTGCCCGGCAGGGCCCCTGGCGGGACTGGTGGACCCTGCTGCACCCGCCGTACACGGCCTGGCACCTTTCTTATGTCGTCCTCGGCGCCTGCCTCGCGCCGCACGTCCGGCTGGCCCCGCTGCTGGCCGCGCTGACCGCCTTCTTCCTCGCCGTCGGCGTGGCTGCCCATGCCCTCGACGAACTGCACGGGCGGCCGCTGCGCACGGCCATCCCGGCCGCGGCCCTGGTCGGCGCGGCTGCCATCGGGCTGGCCGGGGCGGTGGCGATCGGCGTGGCCGGCCTGGCCAGGGTCGGCTGGCCGCTGGTGCCGTTCCTCGTGGCCGGCCCCCTGCTGGTGATCGCGTACAACGCCGAGTTGCTGCACGGAATCGTGCATACCGACCTGGGCTTCGCGGCGACGTGGGGCGCCTTCCCCGTGCTGACCGCCTATGTCGGCGAGACGGGCAGGCTGGACATCGCGCCAGTCCTGGCGGCCGGGGCGGCGCTGGGCCTGTCGGCCGCGCAGCGCAGCCTGAGCACGCCCGCCAGGACGCTGCGGCGCAAGACGGCGTCGGTGGCCGGCAGCGTGACGCTGGCCGGCGGCCGGGTAGTAAGCCTGGACCGGGCGCAGCTGCTGGCCCCGCTGGAGGCGGCGCTCCGGGGCATGTCCTGGAGCGTCGTGCTGCTCGCCGCCGCCCTGGCGGTCGCCCGCCTCCGTTGACAAATCGTGCCCGCAGCAGCGAAAGTCAGGCCAGGTCAACGCGCGACAGGCAACGGCATGGAGCGCGTTACCACGGCGCGCACCATCGGGCCACGGCCTGCTACCCGGAGCGAGTAACCAGATGCGACTTCTGCTGATCGGCGCTCCCGGCGCCGGCAAGGGCACACAGGCCAAGCGGCTCGCCGCGCGATTCGGCATCGCGCACATCTCCAGCGGCGACCTGCTCCGCCAGCACGTCAGGGACAACTCCTCGCTCGGGCAGCTCGCAGCCGCCTACGTCGAGAAGGGAGACCTGGTCCCGGACGGCGTGGTCATGGACATGCTGCGCAAGCCCGTAACGGCCGCGACGCGGGGCTACGTCCTGGACGGGTTCCCGCGGACCGTGGAACAGGCGGAGGCGTCCTATGCCGTGGTCCGGACGCTCGGAGTTGAGGTGCAGGCCGCGATTCACCTGGACGTGCCCCAGCCGGAGCTCGTGCACCGGCTGCTCAGCCGCGGCCGCGGCGCGGACGACACCGAGGCCGTCATCGACCACCGGCTGAGCGTGTACCAGGAACGGACCGTGCCCCTGCTGGAGTACTACGCGGGCCGGGAATGGATGTTCACCGTCGACGGTGCCCGGCCGGCCGAGGTCGTCCACGAGGACATCGTGCAGCGCATCCAGAAGCTGGCCACCTTCACCGCGCCGAACTGACGGCACAGAGCTGGCCGCTGCCGCATCAGGGCTGGCTGCTACAGGGCGTCGTGGCGGAGCAGGTAGTTCATTGAGGCCCAGCCGAGCGGGACCGGGAGCCAGAAGGTCAGGGTGCGGAAGAGCAGGACCGCGCTGACGGCGGTCGTGCCGGGCAGGCCGGCGGCGGTCAGGCCCGCCGACAGCGCCGCCTCCACGGCGCCCAGGCCGCCGGGCGTCGGCACGACCGAGCCGATCGCGTTACCGGTCAGGTAGACGACCGCGATGCTGGCCAGCGGCAGCGAGCCGCCCAGCGCCCGGACCGAGGCGTCCAGGCACAGGATGTAAGAAGAGGTGATCAGGACCGCACCGCCGATGCCCTCAGCGAGCTTGCCGGGCCGCTGGGCCACGTCGAGCAGTCGCGGGATCACCTGGCCGAGGGCGGGCGCCACGCGCGAGCGGACCAGCCGCCGGCCGGCCGGGAACGCCAGCACGATCAGCGCGACGACGACCAGCACCGCCAGCGCGATATAGACCCAGCCGGGCGGGCGCAGCGAGTTGTGCTTGGAGGCGCCGGTTAGCGCGGCGAAGATGATCAGCAGCGTCAGGTGCAATGCGAAGGCGAAGACCTGGGAGACGCCGACGCTCGCCGCAGCATCGGCCGAGGCGACTCCGGATTTTCGCAGAAAGCGCAGGTTCAGCGCGACGCCGCCCACCGCGGCCGGCGTCACCAGGGTGACGAACGAGCCGGCGATCTGCGTCAGAAAGGTCCGGACCAGGTTGAGCCGCTCCAGCACGAACCCCGCCAGGGACCAGGTGGCGCCGAAGTAGGTCGCCACGGACAGGCACAGCGCGACGACCGACCAGCCCCAGTGCACATTCTTGAGCAGGTCGCCGAACTTCTCCTTGGTGAGCTGCCCGACCAGGATGTCGGCGGCCACCACGCTCACCACCAGCGTGAGGATGGTGCGCAGCCGGAACCGCTCCAGCTGTACCGGGGGCGGCTCGCCGTTCGGCGAGCCGGCGCTCAGCCGCTTGCGGAGCGCGGGCAGGATGTCCTTGCGCCGCCGGAGCGCTTCCCGGGTGGATCGGCTCAGCGCCACCGGCTGCAGCAGCGGGACGAGGGCGGTCAGCTCGCCGCCGATCTGGTCAACCGCGAGATCCGCGGCCCGGTCCGGGCCGACCAGCAGGGCCAGCTCGGCCAGCAGCTGAGACAGGTCGAGGCGCCGTTGAACCTCGCTGGCGGCCACGTCGCCGTTACCGGGATCCAGCAGGATGACGTCCGTGCATTCCGGTCCGGTCAGCAGGATGCGGTCGGCGGTGAGGGTCCGGTGCGTGACGGAGTGCTCGTGCAGCCGGAGCACGGCGCCCCAGACCTTCTTCAGCTGCTCGTCCGAGGGTGCGGGCAGGTCGGCCAGCGCCGTCCCGGTAAGCCGCGCGCACGAGAGCACCGCCGCCTCGGAACCGACCCGGACCAGCGCGCGCAGGGGCGGCGTGGCCACCCCCGCGTCCTGCACGGCATAGATCAGCAGCGCCTGCCGTTCCACCGCGCGCTCCATCGTGAGCGGCGCGCTCCGCGACACCTGTGCCTTGAGTCGCACGCGGCGGTAGATGCGGTACAGCACGTCGACCGCCTGCTGGTCCCGGTCGAATACCGTCACGTCTAGTTCCTGGCCGTCGACCGTCACGGCCAGGTACCGGCGGTTCTCCCATCCCGTGTCCCAGATCCTGCGGATCCGCGCGATCGGCGAGTCGGTCGCGCTCAGGGCCGCCGCGATCTTCAGGGCCGACGGGCGCTCGGACACCGTGCCGACGGCGAACCGCAGGCCCGACCCGATGCAGGACCCGATCAGCAGCGTGATGAGCAGGGCCAGCACGGTCGTCTGGGCATCCGCGAGGCTGGTCAGCGCGTAGAAGCCGATGGCCAGCCAGAAGGCGGCGCGCCACTGCGGCCGCCCGGCCAGGCCGATGACCGTGATGTAGGCGACCAGCCCGGCGAGGTAACCGTCGAACAGCGCGGGCCGGACGCCGGTCCGGGGAGCGGCCGCGAGGCCGTCGTACAGTAGCGAGAACGGGGCCTGGCGCAGCGCGACGTTGGCGAGCGCGACGAAAATCATGACGACCACGGCGGTCAGCGCCGCCTCGGCGATCCGCCGCCACTGGCGACGGGTCGCCAGCGCCGCGGCGAGCGCGAGCGGCAGCACGAACACCGCGAAATGGGCCAGGAACCCGAAGATCCCGAGCGCCGGGCCGGGCAGGCGGTTCGTGGCCCCGGCTGCGCTCACCTGCACGCCGACCAGGCCTATCGTCGCCACGAGGACGATCTCGATGCCGGTCAGGATGCAGCGCAGCATGTCGGCCGGCATCCGCACCCGGGGCTGCAGGTCGTCGTCCACCTGCGGCACCGGGTCATCCGCTCCGGCGGTTACCGCTTCTGGCACGCCGACCAGCGGCGGCTCACGTCGGGACGACCTCACACGTCGATCGTTTCACCTGGCTACCCGGCTGCCGAACTGCACCCATAGATTAGGTTAACGGATGCTCAGCTGTCGGTCATGAGCGGTCAGCTGCCGGCCCAGGCGGGACGGGCGGAGGCGCCGCCCAGCAGGTCCCGGTAGAGGGCCGCGGTACCGGGGTGGGGCTCGCCGTCCGGCGCGATCTCGCTGATGGCATCCAGGCAGCGGGTCCAGGCTTCCCGGACTCCGGTCAGGTTGCCGGCCGCGTGCTCGGCCCGCATCAGCGCACGCCAGAGCTGTTCGGCGCCGACATCTCCGGCCAGCCCGATCCGCGCCGCCCTGGCCGCGGCGGCCGGGTCGCCGGCGGCCAGCTCCAGGGCAGCCAGCACGTCAGCGGCGTCCACGATCTGCGCCCGGACGGTCTCGGTCATGGCCAGGTCGAGCCACCAGTAGTAGCAGCCGGTGAACGGGCGCCCGCGGATCAGGCTGAGCGCGCGGCGTAGCCGCTCGGCGTCCCGCGAGCGCATGCCCTCGGTGGTGAGCGCATCGAACTCATGCCAGTCGAACCGGGCGGCCGGGTGCAGGGCGTACTGGCCGCCGCCGAGGTGCTGGATCCATTCCCGCCGATCGGGCGCCCGGCCGAGCTGGCGCCGGGTCCGGACGATGAGCTGGCGGAGCGAGTCACTCGGCTTGGGGCGGTCCGGGTCGGCCCCGAGCAGGTAGCACAGCTGCTGATTGGACAGCCCGCTGGTGCCGTTCAGGGCGAGCGCGAGGACCAGCTGGCTCTGAGCTGGCAGCAACGCTCCCGGCTGTCCGTTAATGGTGAAGGTACCGAGGACGCCGATCCGCAGGCTCTGCTGCTCGGTGTCCGGCGGCTTCGGCGCAGCCGTGCCGGACGACAGCGGCCGGGTCACCGCGTCGGGCTCCGGGCCAGCCGCCTCGGCGGCCTTGTGCTCCGCGGCGGCCAGCTCTGGCTGCGGGCCGTCCGCCGACTCGGGTGGCCGCGCCGCCGACTCCGGCCGCGGCGCGGCACCGTTGCCGGCCTGCGGCGTCGAGCCGGCCGGCTCTTGCAGCCAGGCCGCCGGCTGGCCGGGCAGTCCGGTCGTGGCCGGGTCATCGCCCGCATCACCCCAGCCTGGGGCGCTGGCGCCCGCAGGGTCGCTGGGCCAGCCGGAGTCCGTCGGCCAGGCCGGATCAGCCGACCACGCCGGGTCCGCGCCGTCCGCGGGCCACGCCGGGTCGCTCGTCCAGGCCGGCTCAGCGAGCTGGTCGAGCTCCCCGGCCCGGTCCAGGTCGAATGCCCCGGCCAGACCTCCATCGCGATCCGGCTTGGCCGCCCAGCCCGGAGCGGCGGCCTGGTCCTGCTCGGCCGACCAGCCCGGAGCGGCGGCCCAGTGGGCCGCGCCGACCTGGATGGGCTCGTCGGCCCAGTCCGGCTGGTCGGCCCAGTCCGCCTCCTCATCCAGGCCAGCCAGGCCCGCGTCGCCGGCCACGCCGGGATCGTCAGCCAGGCCAGTCACGTCAGCCAGGCCAGTGTCACCAGCCAGGCCAGTGTCACCAGCTCGCGTTTCCAGTACCGGATCAGGATCCGGGGCCAGGCCCGCGGCCTCAAGGTCGACGGCTGGTCCCAGTCCGCCGGTCAGCTCGTCGTCTTCGCTGACCACATCCGGCGGCCAGATCCAGCTGTCGTAGGGCGGATCATCCGGACCGACGTCATGTCCCTCGAGTGCCGTCGCGAACAGGCTGGTCAGGGCCTCGTAGTCGGCGTCGTCGAGCGACTGCGCCCGCGCCTCCAGCTGTAGCGGCCGGATCCGCGCGACGATGGCGCCGCTGCCGACCGGCCCGGCCGCCAGGTCGATGGTGGCCGGCGCCCGGTGACCGTCCTGCGGCTCGACGCCGCCGGGCACCAGCGCGGCGACCCCGCCGGGATCGCTGGCCAGGTCGGTGAGCAGGGCGAGCTGGCCGGGCGTGGGCGGCTCGGCGCTGACCAGCAGCGTCAGCGCCCAGTCCTCGTCCGCGGGATCGGCCAGCCGGTGATAGCGAACCTCGGCGAGCGGCGAGTCACCCAGTCGCCGGCGCAGCGCGACCGCCTTGGCGGCCAGCAGGTCCAGGCCGGCATCGAGGCTGTCGCAGCAGGTGCCCCGGCCACCGAGGACGCCCAGCTCCGGGAAGCCGACCAGGATCAGGTCGAACCAGCCGGCCAGCTGGCCGGTGGCCAGCTCGGCGGCGGCACTGCGCAGCACGGCCGCGCTCATGGCGGGCGGCCCGTTCACCGCCGTCACCTGCAGGTGCTCCAGATCGACCAGCAGGTAACCGCCGCCGGAGGTGCCGATGGTCAGCAGGCCGGGCAGCAGGTCACCGACCTCGGCGACAGGCTCCTCCAGCGCTTCGCTCAGCTGCAGCTGCCACGCCATCCCCTGGCGGCCGCCGGGCACGGTGAACGGCGCCGGCGGCGGCTCAACCGCCGGGCTGGCGACCATTACCTCCAGGAACTCAGGCTGCAGCAGGAGGGCGGTGATAGCGGGAATCTGCTGGCCAGTCGCGAGCAGCCCGGCGCCGAGATAGTGCAGGACGCCGCGCAGTCCCGTGACCGCCTCCTGGGCGGCTGCGATGTGCAGGCGCTGCTCAGCCTCGGCCACCGGCGCGCTGACCGGCAGCGGGATCCGGCGGCCGCGCCGCCTCGTCTGGCGTTGCCGGTGCCGCAGCAGGGCGAGGCCGACGACCGCCCCGCCGGCCAGCACCCCGGTGCCGAACGCCTCGAGCAGCGTCGCCTGACTGTCCTGAGCGGAGGCCAGCGTCGTGGTATCGGAGCTGGCCTGCTGGGCCGGGGCGGTGGTCGGAAAGGTCCCGCCCGGCGCGGCCGTTCCCTGGCCAGCTGCGACCGGCGGCGAGGTGGCCGTTACAGCTGAAGAGGGTGCGGCCGGGGCGGCCGACGCCGCGGGGTGCGGGTGGCGATAGCGCGGGTGGCTGGTCGGGTGGCCGTCGTGCGCGCCGGCCGACTGCCCGGCGGCGGCTGGCCCGGAAGCCGCCTGCCCGCCACCACCGGCGTGCCTGCCCGAGTGCGGCTGGGCCGGACCGGGCGCGGCGTGGCCGTCGGCGCGGGCGGGCAGGTGCAGCACCCAGCCCGGCCAGACCACCGACGGGTCGCTGAACACGTGTCCCCGGCCCATGTCGTGGCCGAGGTTGAGCGCCACGATCTCCTGGTATTGGTCACCGTTGCCGAGATAGCGCTGCGCGATCGTCCACAGGCAGTCACCGGGCCGGACCGTTACGAGCTGGAAGAAACCCATGCTCATCCCCTGGGCGCCTGGTCGGGCACCTATCGCGTCATTCTGCCCGGCGCCCGCTAGGTCGGCGTGCGGCACGGCCGGGGTGAACTCTGCCAATGTCTGCGCCTGCGCCGGTGCCGACGCCGCGGCCAGCGTCTCCGCCGGTGCCGACAGGTTCAGCTGCGGCGGGGCGGGGATGTCGACCCGCGGCAGGGCCGTCGCGTCGGACCGCGGGATGTGCGTGACGGAGGCCGCCGTGACGGGCTGCGGCATCGCCAGCAGCGTGCCGACCGGCGCAGTGGTGAAGGTCAGCGCGGCGAGCGCGACGAGCCGGCCGGCGACGTTCTGCATGCCGCCCAGCCACAGCCGCGGCGGCCGCCGACGGCGCAGCATCGCCTGCACCTCGGCGAGCACGCCCAGGGTGAACGCCGCCCAGGCGATCCAGCTGACGTCCCGGACGGCGGCCAGGACGACGTTGCTGCTGTCGCGGTGCAGCAGTTCGCCGCCCAGCTGGTGCAGGCCCGGCAGGTGCCCGGGCAGCGGCGACCCGCCGAGCTTGTACAGCAGCACCGGGAGGCCGCCGACGAGGGCGAGGAGGCTGATGAGCGCGGTCAGCCCGGCCACGACCGCCGGGCCGCGCCTGCGGGTCACTGCCCCGGTCCCGTCACGCCGCTGAACAGCTGGGCGGTCGCCGTGCCGGTGGCGTGGATCGTATCGATGCCGATGAGCGAGAGGATCTTGGTCGGTTCAGTGACGGTGACGACGACCTGGATGGTGTTGGGCTGGGCACCAGCGCTGACGGAGCCGTCGTATCCGGCGGTGGCCAGGTACTGGTTGGCGGCCGTTTCCGCCTGACTCTCATCGACGATGAAGCTCCCGTTCGCATAGGCGGTCTGCTGACTGACCATGCCCGCGCCCGCCCTGGCCGCCTCCTGCGCGATCGATGTCGCGTTCTGGGCCGCGGCCAGCTTCGCGCTGCCATCGACGACGAGGCCGACCAGCGCGAGCAGCATGACGAACATGGCGGCCAGCATCAGCGTCAGCGAGCCGCGTTCCGCCTCGGCCGGCTTCGGGCCGACCAGGCGCCGCGGGAGCATGCGTCCCCGCCTTCGCGATCTGCGCATCGCATGCTCCCGGCTTCCGAGCTCGCACCTGCTATCAGGTGCCTCAGCCTGGGCGCGCGGTGTGACGATCGCTGTGACACGGCAGGCAATGACTCGGCCGGGCGGTCTCATCAGGCACCTCCTGACGCCAGGCCCGCGGCCGGGGCGGCTGGGCCTAGCCCGAGACTTCTGCCCCGGTACGGATCGAGTGGTGAGGTAAAGCTGGAGGACAGCGCGAGGCTGCCCGGCAGCCCTCGCAGTATCAGGTCGGACAGACTGACCGTGCACGAGACGGTGAACGTGACGCTCGCCGGCTCGCCCACTTGTGTCCCGAAGGCCGCGTCGAGATTGCTCGGGACGATGGACGACGGCTGGCAGTCCAGCCCATCTCCGGCCAGGTCAGCGCTGGCGCTGGCCTGGGCGGCGGCCAGGGCGGCGGCCGGCGTGCGCGCGACGGACGCCTGCCGGGCCGCGTCGCGCGCGGCGGCATCGACCGAGCCCTGTGCGATGGCGATGCGCCCGGCCGCGATCACCATGCAGATCAGCAGGATGATGACGGGCGCGAGAATGATCAGCTCCAGCGCTGCGTTCCCGGCCTGGGAATCAGGCCCGGCGCCCCGGCGTCGCCGGCCGGCTAGTCGGCTACGCCGCACTGCGGGAGCTGACCCGCGCCAGCTGATCATGGGGTGGTGAACCTTTCGACCGGTGCCTGCACCACCTGCGTGACGTTGACGGGTATCCCCGGCACGATGCTCGGAGACTGGCCGCTGACCGTGATCGTGATGGTCGTGGCCGTACTGCCAGCCGCGCTCGCGGCGGGGTTCAGCAAGAACCCCGACGCCGATCCCTGGGCGAACTGCAGGGCCGCAGTCTGCCCGGCGGCCGTCGACGAGCCCGGGACGCGCGCGGCATCCACGCCCTGCCGCGCCGCCGCGAGCGCCGCCGATCGCGCCAGGTACCACAGGGACGCCTGGGCAATGAACATCAGCGAGGCGAGAAAAGCCGGCATGACGATGATGTAGCTCAGCAGCAGCGCCCCAGAGTCCCGGCGAGCCCGCCGTTCGCTGACTGGCCCTCGTCTCATTCAGGAACCGGTAGTGAGCTTGGCCTCAAATTTGCCAATTGCGGTCCCGAAGACGGTCGCCGCCAGCAACGCGGCGGCCACCAGGATGCCGGCGATGACAATCCACTCTAGGGTCAGCGCCCCAGACTCAGGATTGCCCTCTCGCGCAGCCCGCGCCCGCTGGCGCGCCCGGCCGGTGAGATAGGTGAGGCAGAACCACATTGGATTTGGATACATAACGGGTCTCCTTGTCGCGAACCCAGCATGTGCTAGTGAGTAAGAAAGGTGCGGTAGAGAATCGGGAAGACCAGCAGGAGCAGGAAGCCGACGGCCAGCAACGCGATGGGCACGACCATCGTGGTCCCGCGCGAGCCGGCCTTGGCGCGGTCGGCCGACATGGCCTGGGCCCGCATCGAGGCCGCCCGGGCGGCGAGCGTATCGAGGATCCGGGCGCCCTCCTGCCCGGCCACAGCGGCGATGTCGGCTAGGTCCGCGAGTTCCGGAACGCCGGTCTCGGCGGCCAGATTGGCCAGCGCCGTCCAGGGCGCGGCGCCGACCCGGCGAGCGCCCTCCAATGCCGCCCCGATGCGCTGGAACGCCCAGCCGCCACCAATTTCCGCCGCCGCCTCTAGCGCCTCGGTCGGCCCGGCGCCCGCCCCCCGTTCCAGCGAGACGAGATCGAGGTAGCTGCCGAGCGCGTGCCGGAAGTCGTACCGCTTTTCAGCCGCGTTACTCCTCGTCACCAGGTCGGGCGCGAAGAACATCGCGAGACCGAAGGCCAGCGCCACCGCCACCGGCACCGGCCAGCTAGAAACGTGGCCGCCCAGGGCGAGGACCACGGTGAACAGCGCCGGGGCCGCCAGGCCGATGAGACCGCAGGTCACCTTGCTGGCGAGCCAGGCCGCGCGGTCCTGGCCCAGCAGGGCCAGGTCGGCCGACGGGACCGGCAGCCACGGCAGCGCGTCGGCGAGGCGCTGGCCGAGGCCGTAGGTCACGGACGCCTGCCTGGTCGAGGCGTCCGGCGGGCCGCCGGGCTGGTTCAGCCGCTCCAGCGCGGCGTCCACCCGGCTGCCGGCCGGGACCAGCTCACTGACCGCGACAAAGACGCCCAGTCCGACCAGCGCCCCGATGATGAGAACCCAGGCGTTCACCCCGGCCTCCCCGATTCCGCCCTAGTGCCCGGCGTGAGCTGGGCCGGCGTGAAGGGGGGAGCGGATGTCCCCGTGGCCGTGTCGTCCAGGAAACGGCCGGCGGCGGGCAGCGTTCCCAGTCGATGCAGCCAGGACAGGCCGCCGGCGTAGAGCAGCGCCACCAGGGCGAGCACGACCTGGCCGGTCGGCGTTCCGAACGGAGCCGAGTAAGAGTGATTAAGGACCGCGAAGAGGCTGAACCCGGCGATGAAGACAGTGATCCACCTGACCGTGGTCCGGTGCTCCGCCCGCGCCGCGTCGATCTCGCGACGGCCCGCCACATCTCGGCCCAGCAGTTCGGCGAGAGATACCAGGACGTCGCGTGCTGCCCCCCCGTGCCGCCCCGTGGCGATGATCAGCGCGGCCGCGATCCGGTCGCCGGCCGGATCGTCGATCTCGGCCGCGAACGCCCGCAGCGCCGCCTCGGTATCCATGCGCGAGGCCAGCCGGGCCGCGAGCGCGCGGACCGGCCCGGCCACCGCGGGCGGCGCGGAAGCCGCGCTGGCCCCGAGCGCGTCCTCCAGGCCGCGGCTCGCCATCACCATGTCGGCCAGCCGTCGGATCCAGTGCTCCAGGCCCTCGAGCATCGCGGTGCGCTTGTGCTGCCCGTCGGCCATGCTCAGCTTGGGCAGGAAGACGACCGCCGCCGCGACGATGACGGCCGCTACCGGCCAGCGGGTCAGTAGGTACACGATCAGGGCGGCGAGCACCGCGAGCAGCGCCCTGCGGCGCCCGCCGCGCGACAGCGAGAGGCCTCCCGGCCGGGGGGGCTTTCCGGGGTCGGCGCTGCGGCCGAACAGTCCCCAGAAGCCCAGGATGATGCCGCCCGTCAGTGCTGCGCCGGCCAGTGCCGCTAGCAGGATCATCGCCAGCCCCCGGTCCTGGCGGTGGCCCGCTGCCGGTCTAGCAGGCCCGGATCGAAACCGCCGCCGACCAGCCGTTCCAGCAGTTGCGGTGAGGGAGTGTGAGCGGGAACCGCCCGGCCACCCGGCCCTTCGGGCAGGAAGAGCCGGTTCACGGCGGGCCGCTCGGTGTCGGCCGGGGGCAGGACCTCCAGGACCTCGGAGACGTAGCGGAGGGTGCGCTTGCCGTCGTAGCGCTTGCGGACGTGCACGATCACGTCGACCGCCATGCCGACGAGGATGTGGATGGCCCGCTCGGCGAGGGCCAGGCCGCCGCGCAGGCCGAGGATCAGGATCCGGTCGAAGGCCTCGGACGGGGAGTTGGCGTGCAGCGTGCACATCGAGCCGTCCTGGCCCGAGTTCATCGCCTCGAGCATCGGCATGATCTCGCTGCGCCGGACCTCCCCGACGATGATCCGCTGCGGGTTGTGGCGCAGGGCGTGCGCGACCAGGTCGTGCAGGCTGATGCCGCCGGCGCCCTCGGAGTTCGCCTCCCGCGACTCGAAGGCGATGACATCCGGGTGCTGCGCGGTGCCGTGCAGGTAGAGCTCGTACTCCGACTCCAGCGTGGCCAGCCGCTCGCCCGGCGGGATCTCGCTGGCCAGGGCGCGCAGCATGGTCGTCTTTCCGGCGTTCACGCCGCCGGTGACGATGATGTTGCACCGGCCCTTGACCGCGGCGGCCAGGAACGCGGCCAGCGTCGAGTCGACGGTGCCGAGCTTCAGCAGCCGGGGCAGGCTCGCGTCCAGGTGCCCATGGCGACGCAGTGACAGGCACGGGCGCGGCGTCACCGACATGGTGGCGGTGAGCCGGGCGCCGCCGGTCAGCGCCACGTTCACCAGCGGCGCGGCCGAGGAGAAGTCACGCGCGGTCTGGCCGCCGCGCGCGGCCCACGTGCGGATCATCGCCAGGAACGCCTCGTCATTGGCCGCGACCGGCGGCCCGCTGACCCGCTCCCCGGTCGCGTAGGTGATCCACACCTGATCGCAGCCGTTGACGTCGACGTTCTCCACGTTCGGGTCCCGCAGGTAGCCCGCCAGCGGCCCGAGGCCGTACCGCTGGTCATAGACGGCCTGGGCGAGTGCCTCGCGCTCGGGCGGGGACGGCACCGGGGCGCCGGCCCTGACCTGACGTTCGGCCCAGGCTCGCACGGCGTCACGAATGACCCCCGCCGCTTCCGACTCACTTGCCCCGTCCTGCAGCCGGTTCGCCACGAACCCGAGGATCTCGGCGGCGGCACCACGGAACCGCGCGTCCGCCATTAGGGCCTGGGGCACGAACTGCGGCACCGGACCGCCCCGCGTCGCTGGCTGGCCGGTGGCGGCCGGACCAGTCACGTACGGCGGATGAACCTCGGTCATGGGCGGCTGCCATTCTGTGCGTTGCCGTGCTGGGTGCCGCCGGGCGGGAATCCCTCCGGATGGTCGAGACCGAACTGCCCGAGATCGGGCAGCGCCGACTCAGGCTGGGCCGACCCGGACTGGCCGAGCCCGAGCTGATCGAGGCCATGCCACCCCAGGCCGGGCTGGTCCTGACCGGCGTGGCCGGCGTCGTACTGGTCCAGTCCGGGCTGCAGTCCGGGCTGGCCGACGTCGTGGCGTTCCAGGCCGGGCTGGCTGGCGTCGTAGCGGTCCAGGCCGGCGTGGCTGGCGTGGCTGGCGTCGTACTGGTCCAGTCCGGGCTGGCTGGAGGCATACGGGGTGTAGACGGTCTGCTCCCCGTATCCGTGCAGGGGGCCCGCCGCCGTGGCGGCCTCGCGAATCCCGCGCCCGGCGGCGGTCGCGGCCCGGATCAGCGGGCGCGAGTCCAGGCTGCGCCGGCTGCCCTGCCCGTCGGACAGGACGGCCGCGGTCTTGTCGTCCTCGGGCAGCTGCCCGGCCACCGGAACGCCGAGCGTCTTGGCGACCTCCCGGCCGGACGCCGTGCCGTCGCCCACGAGCAGGATCACCACCCGGTCCTTGCCCACCAGGTTGGTCAGCATCTCGATGCGCGGCACCGCGCGGCTCACCTGGCGCAGCGTCGGCCGCAGGACCAGGACGGCCAGGCTGGCCGCCGACAGCACCGGCCGCACGGCGGCGACGGCGTCCAGCCGGCCGCAGTCCGCGAGCACGTCGGCCTGCATGGCCTGCAGGGCGTCCGCTATCCACGGCAGCGAGGACTGCAGCGCCGCCGACTGCCGCGGATCGGAGATCCCCGCCAGCAGCAGCCGGTTACGCTCCTCATCCAGCTCCACCAGCTGGCGCCAGAGCGTGTCGGCGGGTATCTCCGATCCGGCGCCGGCCTCCAGCGCGAGCGGCAGCAGGCCGCTGCTGGCCGGCAGGTGCCCGCGCAGCAGCCCGGACAGGACGTCCCCGCCGCTTGGATCGCACTCGGCGAGGACGACCTGGGACGGCCAGCCCAGCGTCAGGGCGAGCGCAGCGGTCGTCACTCCGGGCGATCCGCCGGCGGATAGCAGCGCGAAGACAGCCATCTACGCATGCCTGCTGGTGACGATGAGGGCGATGCCGCCGGTTGCGGCCTCCTTGGCCAGGGCCGGCCCCGTGTTCACCGGAACGAGCAGGTCCACGACTTCGAGGCCGTTCTGGTCGGGGGCCCGGGTCACGGCCAGCACCGTGCCGGGGATGGAGCGCCCCGGGATGGGGGACGATGCCGAGTTGCTGTTCGCCCCCTGCGCGCCGGGCGCCGACACCACGAGCAGATGGTCGCCGACGGCCAGCCCGCTGGCCGGCAGCGCGGAGGGCTTGACGGCGATCGGCACGAGCACCTGGCCGCTGGCCGGCGGCAGCGACGTCGTCAGGTCGGCGGCCGACAGGAGCGAGCCCGGCTGCAGGTCCGTCGTGGCCACCAGGCCCACGACCTGGCGTTCCTGCCCGGCCGGGATAACCCGGATGCCCGGGCCGGCGGCCACGGACGTAGTGGTCAGGTCGGCCGCTGTCACCACCGTGCCGGCCGGCACGGCCACGTTGACGAGCAGCACCGGCACCTGATGGTTGACCTGCTTGAACAGGGCCGCGCCGCCGAGGATGCCGACGCCGATGAGCACCACGGCCAGCGCGATCATGCCCGGCCGGCGTTTCCGGGGCAGGGGCTTCAGCTGGCCGATCCGGATCGGGCCGCCGTTGCCCCCCGGTATCGGGTCGGGCTCGGGGTGGAAGACAGTGCCGAAGCCACCGCCGTGCTGTCCCGCGCTCACGGGCCGGTCCCGTTCCCGGTCACCAGTGCCTGGCCCTCGGCGACCCGCTGCGAGAACCCATAAGGCACAGGAAGGGTTTTCAGGAACTGCCAGACGGGCTGGGCAGAGTCGCTCCAGCTCCAGTACACGTTCCAGGTCACCGTGACGGAGGCGGCGTACTTGGTGCCCGGCTGGGTGGCCGAGGACTGATCGTAGGTATAGGTGCAGGCACTGTTACTGCCAGCTTTCGGTGTCCAGGGCGTGCCCGGCGGCGTGCCCGGCGGCGTTAGGCAGGTAGAGCCAGTCAGCCCCCCGCCCGGATCGAAGGACAACTCCGTGGGCGTGGCCATCACTTCCGCCCAGACGCCGCCTACGGACTCAGCGCACAGAATGGTGTGCCAGGTGGCCGTTAGTTTTGGTGCGCCTGCCACTTGTGGGCCACACTGCGAAGTCAGCGAGGCCGCGCCGCCGTTTGCAGTTGGGATCCAGTACCACTCCGGCA